>Ga0307374_10003151_pt1 | contig 28444 bp, 21 predicted proteins | sample OX3MG_FD_202532 | JGI IMG/M metagenome (GOLD analysis project Ga0307374, IMG submission 202532) | Soil microbial communities from Risofladan, Vaasa, Finland - OX-3 | ecosystem: Environmental > Terrestrial > Soil > Coastal area > Acid sulfate soil | place: Finland: Risofladan, Vaasa | collected... | reverse complement strand
GCCCTGAGCCTGGACATGGCCCTGACCGGTCAGAGCTCGCTGGCTCAGGCGCCGACCCAGGCACCCAGTTTTGCCTTCGCCGGTGCCCAGGAGCAGCTGGTCGCCAGGGCGGTCCGGCGCCAGACCAGCCCGAGCGCGATCTTTCTCACCGAGGGGCAGCCCAACGAGCCGATCTCCATCCTGGCCGGACGCACGGTCGTGCTCGCCTACGACGGCTGGCTCTGGAGCTACGGCCAGCCGCTCCGTCGCCGCCTCCAGGCGGTGCGCCAGATCTACGCCGGCTGCCCCGCCCGGGGCAGCTGTGCGGTGGGACGGCTGCTGCGCGCCTACGATGTGTCGTACATCGAGTTCGAGCCCGGGGACTACAACAACATCACCACCAACCGGAGTTGGTACCAGGCCCAGCACCTGCCCGTCCTGGTGCGCACCCAGAGCTACCTGATCCTCGCCGTCCGCGGCCTGTGGGCGAAGTAGCCAAGGCTCGGGCGGCCGATCTGTATGAGTGAGGCGACGATGCCGCTGCCGACCGACGTTCACTGCCACCTGCTCCCGCCGGAACTCCGGCAGCCTCCCGCGGCCAGCTGGCAGGACACCTGGTTTGCCGCCTGCCACGCCGACGCCGCCAACTTCGCGGCCGGGGCGGATGTGGTCCGGGCTTTGGATCAGGCCGGCCTGGGCCGCGCCGTCGTCTTCGGTTGGCCCTTCGCCGATTCGGGCCTGCTCGCGGAAGAGAACGACTACGTCGCCCAGGAGGCGGCCGCGTCCGGCGGCCGCCTCCTGGGCCTGGCCCTGGTCAACCCGAGCCGCCCCGGCTGGGAGTCGGAGCTGGCCCGCTGCCGGAGCCTGGGCCTGCTCGGGGTCGGTGAGCTGAACGCAGACGCCCAAGGATTCGAGCTCCAATTCCGGGGAGGGCTGCGGGCAGCCCTGGGAACCCTGGCGGAGATGGACTGGCCGGTGATGCTTCACGGCAGCGAGCCGGTCGGACACCAGTACCCTGGCAAGGGCAGCGCCGACCCTCGCCGGCTCTGGGAGCTGCTGGTACCGGCGCTGGCCGAACACCCCGAGCTCCGGGTCTGCCTGGCCCACCTGGGCGGCGGTCTTCCCTTCTACGCTCAGATGCCCGAGGTCCGACGGCTCTGCCAACAGCTCTGGTTCGACACCGCCGCGCTGCCCTTCCTCTACCGGCCCCCGGTGCTGCCCATGCTGGAGCAGCTGCTGGGGGCGGGACGAATCTGCTTCGGGAGTGATTTCCCGCTCCTCCCAGCAGAGCGTTACCAGGAGCACCTGGAGCGGCTTTCGGCAGGGAGTCGGTCCGCCCTCCTGGAGGAGTCGCCCGTGGCCTGGCTGGGCAGGCAGACCCGGGGAGGGGGCTGACCCCCCTGGCAGGCCCCGGGCCGCTCCGGGCCGCCGATACCCGCACAATCTCGGCGATGGACGCGCCCAGCCCGAGAGTCTCCTTCGCACTGATCTCCATGGAGGGGCCGGACCAGTACAGCCAGGCGGGCGGGCTCGGGGTACGAGTGAGCCAGCTCAGCCGGGCGCTGGCCAAGGCCGGCCACCCGACCAGGCTCTACTTCGTGGGCGATCCCGACCTCCCCGCGGCCGAGCTGAGCGAAGGGGTCGAGCTGCGCCGGATCGGCCAGGAGATCGCCCGCCAGTTCCCCGGCGGGGTGTACCAGGGGGAGCGGCTCAAGGTCAGCTATCTGGCCGCCCGCTTCCCCGAGCAGTTGCTCCAAGAGTGGGCACTTCCGCAGCTCAAGGCGGGTCGGATCCCGGTCATGCTCTTCGAGGAGTGGCAGACGGCGAGCTGGGCCTTGCGCAGCTCCGAGCTCCTCCGGGAGCTCAGCTTGGGTGGGGGCTGCCTGTTGCTCTGGAACGCCAACAACCAGTTCGGCTTCGAGAGGATCGACTGGGTCGGATTGGAGCGGGCGGCCGGGATCACCACCATCAGCCGGCACATGCGCCTCCTGGTAGGCGGCTTTGGGGTCGATCCCATCGTCATCCCCAACGGGATTCCCGAGGAGTACCTGCTCCCCGTCAACCCGAACTCGGTCCGGGAGCTGCGCCAGGCGGCCGGGGACCGCCAGGTCCTACTCAAGGTGGGGCGGTTCCATCGCGACAAGCGCTGGGTGCAGGCGGTGCGAGCCCTGGGAGAGCTGCGGGCGGCTCGGGTCCCAGTCCGGATGCTGGCGCGCGGTGGCAACGAGCAGTACCGAGAGGAGGTAATGGGCGCCGCTCAGAAGAGCGGTCTGCGGGTCGCCCAATGGGACAAGGAGGTGACCCAGGTGGCGGACCTGGCCCGCGCCCTGCGCTCGACGCCGGACGTCGACCTCCTGGAGCTGACCCGCTTCCTCCCCGAAGAGCTGCTCCCGGTGCTCTACGCCTCCTCCCTGGCGGTGCTGGCCAACTCCGGTTTTGAGCCCTTCGGACTGGTCGGACTGGAGACCATGGCCGCGGGCGGGGTGGCGGTGGTGGGCGCCACCGGGGAGGACTACGCCCGTCACCTGCACAATAGCTTGGTGATCGAGTCCGACAGCCCCGTCGAACTCGCTCAGGTGATCTCTCGGGTCGTCGCCCAGCCCCTCGTCGGAGAGGAGATCCGCCAGTCGGCCCGAGCCATGGCGGGGACCTACAGCTGGCCTCTGGTGGTGGAAGGCGACCTGCTGCCCCGGCTCCCCCTTCTGGCCCAGCGCCAGGGGATGTCCTGGCCCGGCTCGGGAATCCCGGTCTGACCAAGGTCGGGAGGGTCCTCTTGGTAAACCTCCTTGTTACCCTGCCAGGCAGTCAGTCAGATCAGCAGGTAGAAGGAGTCTCCCGGGTTGTCGGAGGCGACGAGTCCGCTCGCATGGGACCTTGAGGACGGCCTGCGCATTCGGGTGCGCCGGGTGGGACCGATCGACAACGCCGCCTATGTGGTCGCCTGTCCGGAGACCGGGGCGGCGGTCCTGATCGACGCCGCCAACGAGGCCGAGCGGCTGATCGAGGCAGTCGGAGACCTGGAGCTGGTCGCCATCCTGGAGACCCACGGCCATGCTGACCACTGGCAGGCCCTGGCCCAGATCCAGCGACAGTTTCCGATGGCCTGGACGGGGGCCCACCGAGCCGACCTCGAGATGTTCCCGAACCCTCCGCCAGAACGAGCCCTGGCGCACGGGGAGAAGGTCCGCTTCGGTAACCGGGAGCTGGAGGTGTTGGCCACTCCGGGGCACACACCGGGCAGCATCTGCTTCTATCATCCCGGCTACGTCTTCACCGGGGACACGCTCTTTCCGGGCGGCCCCGGGGCGACGATTCCCCCGCTTGGCGACTTCCCGACCATCGTCGAAAGCATCCGGACTTGGCTTCTGCCGCTCCCGGCCGCGACCGTCGTTCTGCCCGGGCACGGGGCGGCCACCTCGATCGGATCCGAGGCCCCGCACTTCCCGGACTGGGCCGCCCGGGGCTGGTGAGCTAGGCCCAGCCTGGTGGGCTCAGCCAGGGGCCCGGATCAATTCTTCGAATAGCCCCCGGGGCTCGGGATGGATGAAGCTGAGGCGGTGATGGGGGCAGACGCCAACCCGAGAGATGGCTCTTAGGTGGTGCTCCGTCCCGTATCCCTTGTTGCGGTCCCAGCCGTAATCGGGGAACTCCGGGTGGAGGTCCCGCATCAGACGGTCCCGGTACACCTTGGCCACGATCGAGGCCGCCGAGATCGCGGGCACCAGGCGGTCGCCCCCGACAATGCTGCGCCAGTGCCGCGCGCTCGCCAGCACCAGGTTGCCATCGACCAGGTACTCCCTCGCCCCAACCATGGCGATGAGCCGCTCAAAGACGACCCGGTTGGCCCAGCTTAGCCCCCGCTGATCGATCAGATCGGCGCCGACGCTGGAAACCCCGAGGGCGACCGCCTCCCGGCGGATCAGCGGCTCGATGCTCTCCCGCTGCGCCTCGGAGAGCAGCTTGCTGTCCCGCAGCAGGGGGTGGCTGAAGCCGTCGGGCAGAACGACCGCGGCGGCCACCAACGGACCCGCCAGGGCACCCCGCCCGACCTCGTCCAGTCCGCAGGACCCGGCCCCGAAGAGCGGTGCCGGGGATGGGGCTTGCTCCTCGGCCACGCCGGCAGTCTACGGCTCGCCGCCGGCGCCGGAGGCTTCGCGACCGGCCGATATACTCGGCCCCTAGATGAGCATGCCCCCCGGTCCCGCCCAGTCCGGGGGAGCATCGGGTCCGGCCCGGAGGGACGAGCTCAAAGAGCGCGACTCAGCCGCCCGGCTGGGCGGCCCGAGCCGGTACCGGGAGCGGCTTCCAGACCAGCGCAAGCTCCCCGTCCGGGAGCGCCTCCGGCTCCTCTTCGACCCGGCGACACCGTTCCTGGAAGACGGGCTGTTGGCCAACACCACTGCCCTCGAGGAGATGGGCGCTGACGGCGTGATCACCGGGATGGGGACGGTCCAGGGCCGGCGGGTCTGCGTCGCCGCCAACGACCCCACCGTCAAGGCCGGGTCGTGGGGACCGCGAACGGTCGAGAAGATCCTCCGGGTCCAGGAGCTGGCCGAGCGGCTTCAGCTGCCCCTCTGTTACCTGGTCGACTCGGCGGGGGCCCGGATCACCGAGCAGCGCCAGATGTTTCCCGGTCGGCGCCACGCCGGGCGAATCTTCCACAACCAGGTCCGTCTCAGCGGACAGGTCCCCCAGCCCTGCCTGCTGTTCGGCCCCAGCGCCGCTGGGGGAGCCTACATCCCCGCCTTCTGCGACGTCACCTTCATGGTCGAAGGCAACGCCTCGATGTACCTGGGGTCGCCCCGGATGGCGGAGGAGGTGGTCGGTGAGCACGTCTCCTTGGAGGAGATGGGGGGCGCTCGGATGCACTGCACGGTGAGCGGCTGCGGGGACCTGCTCTGCCCGGACGAGGCGGTGGCCATCGCGTCGCTGCGCCGCTATCTCGGCTACTTCCCGGCCAACTGGCGGGGGGAGCCGCCGGTCGCGGCGACCCGGCAGCCGGCCAGCCGCAGAGACATCGGCGAGCTGCTCCCGGCCGAATCCACCCGCGGCTATGACATCCACTTGGTGCTCGATTCCCTGCTCGACGGCGGCTCCTTCTTCGAGATCAAGGAGCTCTACGCCAAAGAGCTGGTCTGCGGCCTGGGCCGGCTCGGGGGACGTCCGGTGGGCATCGTCGCCTCCCAGCCGGAGCACCAGGGCGGGGTGCTGTTTGTCGACTCTGCTGACAAGGCGGCCCGTTTCATCAGCCTCTGCGACGCCTTCAACCTGCCCTTGGTGTTCCTGGCCGATGTCCCCGGCTTCATGATCGGTTCCGCAGTGGAGCGGGAGGGCATCATCCGGCACGGAGCCAAGATGATCGCCGCCCTCAGCTCCGCGACGGTGCCCCGTATCTGCGTCGTTCTGCGCAAGGCCTACGGGGCCGGCCTCTATGCCATGAGCGGACCCGCCTTCGAGCCCGAGGCGACCCTGGCCCTGCCCACCGCCGAGATCGCCGTGATGGGCCCGGAGGCGGCCATCAACGCCGTCTATGCGAATCGCATCGCCGCCCTGCCGGAGGGGGAGCGCCTGGCGTTCGTGGCCAAGCTGCGGTCCGACTACGTCGAGGACGTGGACATCTTCCAGCTCGCCTCTGACTTGGTACTGGACGCCGTGATCGACCCCGCCGAGCTGCGCGACCAGCTGATCTGGCGGCTGGCGGCCGCGACCACCAGGACGCGCTCGGTCCCGGAGCGCCATCACGGGGTGTTCCCGGTCTGATGGTTCCCGACGCCCGGGCCGCGGCGGAGTCGCCGCTACTGCTCATCCCTGGTCCGACGCCTGTGCCCCGGCGGGTGTTGGAGGCGCTCGCGCGCCCGACTTTGGCGCACAACAGCCCGGCCAGCGGCTTCCAACTAAAGCGCCTCCAGACGGGGCTGCTGCGCTCCCTGGGATTCAGCGGGGAATCGGAGCCGGAGCTGCCTGCGGTCCTGGTGACGGCTGGCAGCGGGACCTCGGCGATGGAGTCCGCGCTGGTCAACACGGTGGCACCGGGAGAGGCGGTGGTCGTGGTCAGCCACGGGTTCTTCGGTGACCGCTTCGCTGACCTGGCCCGCGGCCACGGAGCCCGGGTTGAGCAGGTCAGCTGCGAGTGGGGGGAGCAGGTGGCCGTCGAGTTGGTGGACCGAGCCCTGACTGAGAGCGGGGCAGCCGTGCTCACGGTGACCCACGTCGACACCGCCAATGGAGTTGTCTCGCCCCTCAGCGCCTACGCTCAGGTGGCGCGCGCCCACGGTGCCCTGCTGGTCCTCGACGCGGTCGCCAGCCAGGGAGGAATGCCCATCGAGATGGCCCAGGAAGGAATCGACGTCGTGGTCGCCGCCTCCCAGAAGGCTCTCGCCATGCCTCCCGGGCTCGCCATCGTGGTGGCCAGCCAGCGCGCCCTGGAGCACCGGCGGCGGCTCAAAGCCCAGGCTGGCTACTTTCTCGACTGGCTCAACTGGTTAGCTCCGATGGCCGATCCCACCCGGGATTACTTCGCCACCCTGCCAACCAACCTGATCGCTGCCGGCGCGGTCGCGATCGAGGTGGCGGAGACCGAGGGGTGGCCGGCCCGGTTCGCGCGCCACCGGCAGATGGCGAGCGCTGCCCGCCGGGGGCTGCGGGCGATGGGGCTGTACACGGTCAGCGGGGACGAGCTCCTGGGCGCGACCGTGTCCGCCCTGGCGGTGCCGCCAGGAATCCCCCCGGCGGCGCTGCAACTGGAGGTGGCCAAGGAGGGCGTGGCGGTGGCCGGAGGGCTCGCTCGCTGGCGTCCGGGGTCGATTCGGATCGGCCACATGGGCGCGACTTCACTGCCTGAGCTGCTCCGCGGCGTAGCCGCCCTGGAGCAGGCGCTGGTGCGGCTGGGGGTCCCCGTCGAGCGCGGAGCCGGAGTGGCGGAGCTGCTGTCGGGATGGGAGGCGGGCGCGGGATAACCGATCCGGCCGGGCAGCAATCCGGTGCCCGGAGCGCCCGAGGACGACTCTCCGGCCATTGGTGGCAGTTCGATTACCGCAGGCGGCGATACGGGTGCCGTATGATTCGGCGGACTTATGATCCGGACACCTAAGCAACCCGGCGAGGGGGCCAGCCCGGCTCGACGGTCGAGCGCGCGCCTGGCCCTGGTCGACCGGCTCTTGGAGCTGCAACCCGAGCTCCGGCGCCGCTTCGCGGCTGGGGTGCCGAGCCACTTCCACGAGCTGCGAGCAAGCCTGCAGGAGATGCTCGCCAACACCACCGTGCGGCAACTGGAAGTGCTCCGGCTGCTGGCAACCCATGGCCGACTCGCCATGCACGAGCTGGCCGAGCTGACCGACATCTCCCGCAGCAGCGCCACCGAGCTGGTCGACCGCCTGGAAACCCACGGCTTGGCTGAGCGTCGCCACGATCCGCAGAACCGGCGCAGCGTCGAGGTCGCCCTGACGGTGCGAGCTCAGGAGTCGCTGGCCCAGTTTCGGGAACTTCAACGAGCGGGCCTAGCGGCCCTGGCCGACGTCTACAGCAACGCCGAGCTGGCGGCTCTGGTCGGGCTTCTGGAAAAGCTGGCGGTCTCGAAGCTCCCTGGCTCGGCGGGATCGGAACCCCAGCCCGAGGCGGCCAGGGCCGAGCTGGGGAGTCGCCGTTGACCGCCTTCTTCATCGGCCTGGGGCGGTTCGCGGTCCGCTTTCGATACCCCGTCGTGGTGGCCTGGATCGTGGTCGCCGTGGTCTGCGTCCATGTGCTGCCTTCACTCGCCTCGGTCAGCAAGGACACCAACTCCGCCTTTCTGCCCGCCAACGCACCCAGTTCCGAGGCAGCCAAGCTGGCGACCCCCTTTCAGAACTCGAACCTGGCTGCGGCGACCCTGGTCGCGACCAGTTCGCAGGGTCCCCTGAGCGCTGCCCAGCAGGCGGCCGTCACCAGCTTCGAGGAGAAGCTTCGGAGCGTGCCCCGGGTGACCTTGGTCCGAGACCTGGGTACCTCTTCCAATGGGGTGGCCCGCCAGGCGCTGATCGAGGCCACGGTGCCAGCCTTTGGCGGCGGCGATGGACCGCAGCTGGTGAAGACCATCCGGGGGGAATTCGGCTCGGCCAGCGTGCCCGGCCTCACCTTCTATCTAACTGGCGACCTGCCCACGATCGTCGACAGCCAGCAGTCCTCCAAACACTCTCAAAACCTGACCCAGCTGTTCTCCCTGGTCTTCATCATCGCGCTCCTGCTGGTCGCGTTTCGGGCGCTCCTGGCGCCCTTGATCACGCTCCTGCCCCCGGCCCTGGTGCTTACCCTGTCCGGCCCGGTCATCGCCGAAAGCACTCACCTCGGGGTGCAGGTTTCGGTGATCACCCAGGTCCTGCTGATCGTACTGGTGCTGGGGGCGGGGACCGACTACGGACTGTTCTTGGTGTTTCGAGTCCGGGAAGAACTGCGCCGCGGGCTCGAGCCCCGGGAGGCGGTGATCAAGGCGGTCAGCACGGTGGGGGAGTCGATCACCTTCTCAGCTTTGACCGTGATCGTGGCCCTGCTCAGCCTGGTGCTGGCTCAGTTTGGGCTCTATCAGAGCCTGGGCCCGGGCCTCGCGATCGGGATCGGACTGATGCTCCTGGCTGGGCTGACCCTGCTCCCGGCCCTGCTCGCGATTTTCGGACGGGCGGCGTTTTGGCCGACCAGGACCAGGATGGAGGACCGCGCCCCATCCGGGATCTACTTCTGGCTGGCCCGGGGGGTGGTGCGACGTCCCCTCTGGATACTGGTCGCCGGGGTGGTCATCTTCGGCGGCATCGCCACCGCCTCCCTGACGAGCACCACGGCCGGCTTTGGGAATACCGCGGCTCCCAGCGGGACGAACTCGGCGGCCGGCGCTGCGGTCCTGGCTCGGGACTTCCCCGCCTCCAACGTGCAGGCGTCGGCGGTCCTGTTTCGGCTTCCCCACTCGGTTTGGGGCGATCCAGCTCTTCTTGCCACCGCCCAGGCCGAGCTGGCCCGCGAGCCCGAGTTCCGGACCGTCGCCGGGGCCCTCGGGACCACCAAACTCACCCCGGCCCAGGTGACTACCCTGCACCGAGAGCTGGGGGCCCCGAGTCTGCTCCCGCCGACTCAGCCTGCGGGGTCACCAGTTCCTCCCACGCTCTACAACTCCTACCGGCAGCTGGGGCAGTTCGTCAGCTCCGATGGCCATACGATCCAGTTCGCCACGCTGCTGCTGCACAACAACGACAACTCGTCGCGCGCGCTGGCGGCGATTCCCGCGGTCAGGGCCGAGGTCAGCCAGGTGGGCCGCCGCATCGGGGCCGAGGCCAGCGGGATCTTCGGCATTCTCCCCTTCGCCTACGACGTCCAGAACCTCTCCAGCACCGACCTGACCCACATCATTCCCTTGGTCACCGTGCTGATCGCGCTGCTCTTGGCGTTGGTGCTGCGCAGCCTGGTCGCTCCCGTGTACTTGGTGGTGAGCGTGGTGCTCTCCTACCTGGCGGCCCTGGGAGTGATCTCGATCGTCTTCGTCCACATCCTGGGCCAGGATGGGGTCAACTTCCTGCTGCCCTTCCTGCTCTTCATATTCCTCATGGCCCTGGGGTCCGACTACAACATCCTGATGATGACCCGGATCCGGGAAGAGGTCCAACTGATGCCCCTGGGCGCAGCGATCCGGCGCGCGGTGGGGATGACCGGGACCACCATCAGCACCGCCGGACTGGTCCTGGGAGGGACTTTCGCAGTGCTCGGCCTAGCCGGCAGCGGGTCGGGAGGGGCTGAGATTCAGCAGATTGGCTTCGGCGTCGCGGCGGGGGTGTTCATGGACACATTCATCATTCGCACCCTCCTGGTCCCCTCGGCGGCGGTGATCCTAGGCCGCTGGAATTGGTGGCCGTCCCGGCTCTCCCGGCCGCCGCGGGCCAAGGGCCCCCAGGCCGCCGCCTAGAGCGCTCGACCCGCTCCGCGGCTATCCCCGCCTTGCCGTCGAGCGGGGATAGCCGGGGAGCGGAGTAGGGTGGTCGCCCGCGCCAATTGCCCCTATGGTCCGGAACGGTGCGGGTGAGGCCGCTTCGCGCGACCGTTACCGAAGCCCTTCGCGATCGTAGCAAGGACTTCGCCTGAAGTCGGCCGGCCCGACCTAGAATCCCCATCCGAGCATGTCCGTTGAGAGCGGGGCGCCTGCGCCGAGCACGACCCCGCGCTGGGCCCCCGACGGTCCCACCGTCTTGCTCCTGGCGGTCGCGATCCTGGGCTTCGCCGCCTTCACCCAGCCACAGTTTGACCCCGACTTCTGGTGGCACCTTCGGGTCGGGCTGGACATCCTCGCCCAGGGCGTCCCCCAGCACAACGCCTACACCTTCACCGCCGCGACCCATCCCTTCATCACCCAGGAGTGGGGCGCCGAGGCGATCTACGCCTTGCTCTACCGGTCGCTGGGGATGACCCCGGTGATCCTGCTCATGGCGCTGGTCACCTGGGTGGGTTTCAGCCTCGGCGTGCTGCGAGCCAATCGGCCCGGTCTCTCGCGCTGGATCCTGGCCCTGGGGGCAGTCCTGGTGATCGTCTCCGGGCTTCAGATCTGGGGCCCCAGCCCGCAGATGTTCACCTTCGGGTTGCTGGGAGTCCTGCTGGTCTGGCTGGACGCCTACCGGAGCCACCCCAGCCGCTGGCGGCTGGCCGGGCTGGTCCCTCTCTTCGTGCTCTGGGGCAACCTCCATGGGGGGTTCCTGATCGGGCTCGGAGTGATCGCCGTATTCCTCGTCGGCGAAGCCGCCAGCTGCTGGCTCGGAGACGCGAACTCACTCTCCCGCCGGCGCCTGGTCAACCTCGGGGTGGCGCTGGTGCTGGCCGCCCTGGCCCCGATGGTCAACCCCAACGGCTGGGGGCTGTACCTGTACCCGATCCACCTCCTGCTCAGCCCGGTCGCTCAGGCGAACCTGAACGAGTGGCAGCCGCCCGATTTCCACGCCCTCGCCTCGGCGCCGGTGCTGGCTCTTCTGCTGAGCACCCTGCTGGTCGCCGGGTGGGCCAGGCACACCCGGCCGGCCGACCTCCTGCTGGCGCTGGCGGGGACCGTGCTGCTCCTCTACGCGGTCCGCGATATCCCCATCTTCGCCATCCTTGTCCTGCCGCTCTTCGCGGATGGATTGCAGGGCCTCGTCGACCACGTCCGGGCCCGGCGGCGGCTGGTCTCCCGGCGCCGGCGGCCTCCGGCGCCGCGCTGGTTCGTGGCCGCGGTGCTCATCCTGGTGGTGGTGGCCAGCGGGGTCCGGATCTCAGCCCAGCTGGCCAGCCCGGACAACCATCTCGAGAGCTCCGCCTACCCGGTTCAGGTGGGTCGGGTGATCTGCGACGGACCCAGCGCGCGGGTGTTCACCCCGTACGGGAGCGCAGGCTGGCTGCTCTACCGCTTGGACCATCGCAACCCCGCCGGGCGGAACTGCCAGCCCGACGAGCTATTCATCTTCGGCGAGGTCAACCTGATGGGTAACCGGGTGCTCTCCGATTACCTCACGGTGGTCTCCGCGGCTCCCGGGACGTTGTCGATCCTCCAGCGTTACCAGGTGAGCCTGGTCTGGCAGGGGACGAAGGACCCGCTCACCCTTCTGCTCGAGAGCCAACCGGGTTGGACCTGCGTGTTCGCGGACCGAGGCAATGTGCTCTTGGCCAGTCCCGGCCACGCCGCCGCCTGGAGCGCTTCCCGGAGCGGCTGTCCGGCTCCGCGCTCCGGCTGAGAGCCCGACCTCCGCCACTAGTCGAGTTCGAGGGAGGCGTAGCGCTGCCGGAGCAGCTTCTTGTCGAACTTGCCGACGCTGGTCTTGGGAACCTCCTCCAGGAAGATGATCTCGTCCGGGAGCCAGAAAGAGGCGACGCGGGGGCGGAGAAAGTCCAGCAACTCGGCCTTGGTGAGCGGCTCCTGGTTCTCGGGGCGGGCGACCACGAAGCCGACCGGCCGCTCTGACCAGCGGGGGTGGGCGAAGCCGACCACGGCCGCCTCTTTGACCTTCGGGTGGGCCATTAGCTCACCCTCCAGGGTCACGGAGGAGATCCACTCTCCCCCCGACTTGACCAGGTCCTTGGTGCGGTCCACGATCTGGACATAGCCCTCGGCGTCGACTGTAGCCACGTCCCCGGTTCGGAACCAACCGTCGCCGGTGAAGCGCTGGTCGTGATCTCCGGGGTCGTGGTAGTAGGCGCGGGCCACCCAGGCGCCCCGCACCTGGATCTCGCCTGGAGTCTGACCGTCGGGCGGGCACTCCAGACCGGAGTCGAGATCGACCACTCGCAGGTCCACCCCCAGGGCGGGCAGCCCCTGCTTGGCGCGGATTGCGAGCAGCTCCGACTCGCTCCCCCCCCGCAGGTGGGGCTTGACCAGGTTGACGGTCCCGACCGGCGAGGTCTCGGTCATCCCCCAGGCATGGACCACGTTCAAGCCATGGCGATCGAACCCTGCGATCAGCGAAGGGGGAGCCGCCGAGCCCCCGCAGATGATCATCCGCAAATGGGGGAGGGGGGTCGGATGCTGGTCGAGGTGGCTCAGCAGAGCACCCCAGATGGTGGGCACCCCGGCCGCCACCGTGACCGACTCCGACTCCAGCTGAGCCAGCAGGCTTACCGGGTCGAGGAACCGTCCGGGAAGCACCAGCTTGGTGCCAAACCCGATCGCCGCGTGGGCCAGCCCCCAGGCGTTGACGTGGAACATGGGCACCACTGGCAGCAGCGAATCGTCGAAGGAGAGGCCGATCCAGCCTGCGGTTGCGGCCGCGACCGAGTGCAGGTAGGAGGAGCGGTGGCTGTAGACGACCCCCTTGGGGCGGTCGGTCGTCCCCGAGGTGTAGCTCATGGCGGCTGCCTGACGCTCGTCGAGCTGGGGCCAGTCGATGCCGGGCTCGGAGGCGGCCAGGAGCTCCTCGTAGTCGATCGTCTCGGGGAGGCCCTGCAGATCTGCCTCGCCCTCGCCCATGAGTACCACCAAGCGCACCTGGGGGATGCGGTCGGCCACCTTCCGGAGCAGCGGCAGCACGCTTCGCTCGCAGAAGACAACCTGGTCGGCCGCGTCGTTGATCACAAAGGCGAGGTCGTCCGCGAAGAGCCGGACGTTGAGCGTGTGCAACACCGCCCCCTGGCCGGGGATCGCGAAGTAGCACTCCAGGTGCCGATGGGTGTTGAAGGCGAAGGTCCCCACCCGGTCCCCCTCTTCCACACCGAGGCGGCGCAGCGCTCGGGCCAGCCGCTCGGTGCGCAGGCCGAACTCGGCAAAGCTGTAGCGGTGGCGATCCCCGGATGCTTCCTGAGTGACGATCTCCTGGCCCGGGAAGTAGCGCACCCCGTGCTGAAACAGGTGGGTGAGGGTGAGTGGGTAGTCCATCATCAGGCCGTCCATGACCACCTCGCGCTGTGCTGTCACTGTGCCTAGCCTCCGCTAATTGCGCTGTGGCTCGGGCGCTTCTAGGGGTAGATTCCGCGCACCGAGGTAGCATCCGCGACCCGCTTGACCGCCAGGCAGTAGGCGCCCATGCGCAGGGTGGTCGCGTGCGCCTGGGCCAGCTCATCGACCTGCTGGTAGGCCTGGCGCATGATCCGGGTCAGTCGCTCGTTGATCTCAGACTCCTGCCAGAAGAAAGACTGCAGGTCCTGGACCCACTCGAAGTAGGAGACGGTGACCCCCCCGGCATTGGCGAGGATGTCGGGAACCAGGATCACCCCCCGCTGATGGAAGACGTCGTCGGCCTCCGGGGTGGTCGGGCCATTGGCGGCCTCAACCACCACTCGAGCCCGGACCCGAGCGGCGTTGGCCATGGTCAGTTGGTTCTCCAGGGCGGCTGGGATCAGGATCGTGACCGGGAGTTCCAGGAGAGCGGGATTGCTGATCGGCTCGCGGGCGCCGGGGAAGTCGGTCACCCGGCCGTACTTCCGGACGTGTTCAAGCAGGGCCGGGACGTCCAGCCCGTCCTGGTTGTGGATTCCTCCGAAGACGTCGGAGACGGCGACCACCTTGAAGCCTTGCTGATGGAGCAGGTCGGCGCTGACGCTGCCGACGTTCCCGAAGCCCTGGATCGCCACCGATGACTGGGCGGGGTCGATCCCCAGCCGGTTGCAAGCCTCCATGGTCACCACCATCACTCCCCGGCCGGTGGCCGCCGGCCGGCCCTCTGAACCCCCGATCGAGAGCGGCTTGCCGGTCACCGTCGCGGGCACGGAGTACCCCTTCTCCATCGAGATGGTGTCCATGATCCAGGCCATCGTCTGCTGATTGGTGTTCACGTCCGGGGCCGGGATGTCTGACTCGGGCCCGATCAGAATCGAGATCTCGCTGGCGAAGCGCCGGGTCATGTTCTCCAGTTCATGCAGGCTGAGTTGGGCGGGATCGCAGATGATCCCCCCCTTGGCTCCGCCATAGGGGAGGTTGGTGACTGCGCACTTCCAGCTCATCCACATGGCCAGCGCCTTGACCTCGTCCAGGCTGACCTCAGGGTGGTAGCGAATGCCCCCCTTGGCGGGACCGCGGGTGAGATTGTGCTGCACCCGGTAGCCGGTGAAGATGCGAATGCTGCCGTCGTCCATCCGGACGGGGAAATTGACCGTGAGCTCGCGGCGGACCTCGCGCAGCACCTGGCGCATCCCCTCGTCGAGCCCAAGGATGCTGGCCGCCTGGTCGAACTGGCGCTGGGCGGTGACGTAGGGGTTGGCCGTCGGGGCCGGGGATACCGCCGTGAGGACACCTTCCACCATCGACCGCCTCCTGCTCATTTTTCGATTGTGCTCGCGGCCAGTCTGGACTGGCGGTAGGGTAGACCGCGACCGAGCCGGTCTGTCAAGCGAGGCGGCGGGGCAGCGGGCGGGGATGGGTCAGAGTTCGGGGAAGGCGCCGACCGGCTCGCTCAGATGGCCCCCGCCCCGGAGCGACGCGCTAGCCGCGGCCAGCAGCGCGATCGCGGCCAGGAAGAAGGCGGAGGCCACCATGCCCTTGGCCGCCAAGGCGGGGGAGTGGGCCTGCGCGGTCGATGTGCCCGCGGCCAGGCCGAACACCAGCCCGGTCAAGGCGACCCCGAGGGCGGTGCCCATGCCCCTCGTCATGTTGAGGATGCCGCTCGCCATCCCCGCCTGATCGCGCCGGGCCGCGCCCATGATCGCCGCGTTGTTGGGCGGGGTGAAGGTGCCCAGTCCAACCCCGACCGCCAGCAGCTCGACCACCAGCAGACCGCCGGTGGTGGTGTGCAGGGCCACCCCCAGCAGGCCGGCCGCGCTCAGGAGCATGCCCCCCACCGTCAGCGGTCGGGCTCCCCAGCGATCGGCCACGATGCCGGAGAAGGGGGCGGCAATACCCAGGGCCAGGGGTAGGATCAGCAGGCGAAATCCAGCTGCGGCCGGGTCGAGATGGCCCGCGAAGCGGAGGTAGAAAGGGAAGACGAAGAGGGCGCCGAAGAGGGCCAGATAGGAGAGCAGGCCGCTGGCGATGCCGAAGCTGAAGGCGTGCCGGCGGAAGATCTCCAGATGCATCATCGGCGCCGACGCCCGCAGCTCCCAGGCGACGAAGCCGACCCCGAACGCCACGGCGACGGTCAGCCCGGCCAGCACCAGCGGGGAGGACCAGCCCGCCTGGTCGCCGTCCGAGAGAGCCAGCAGCAGGCTGGTGATGGCGACCACGAAGAGCCCGAGCCCGAGCCAGTCGATGGCCTCCCGCTTGGCCAGGAATCGGCTTCGAGGGAGTAGGAACCAACCGAGCCCAATCCCAATCAAGCCGGCGGGGACGTTTACCAGAAACAGCAGCCGCCACCCGCCCAGCACCAGGAGCAGTCCCCCGACTCCCGGCCCCAGGCTGAGGCCGAGGGCCTGGGCGGCGCCTTGGATGCCGATCCCCCGCCCCAGTTTGTCCCGAGGCATCGCCTGGACGATCAACGCCACGCTGTTGGCCTGGAGCATGGCTGCCCCCAGGCCCTGAAGCACCCGGAAGACATCGAGGCTGATCAGGTTCGGCGCCAGCCCGCAGAGGCCGCTGCCGAGGATGAAGATCCCGAATCCGTAGATGTAGAGCAGCTTGCGGCCGACCATGTCGGCAAAGCGTCCGACCGCGGTTACCAGGGCGATCAGGGTCAACAGGTAGGCCAGCGAGACCCACTCAACGGCTCCCAGGGTGGCGTGGTGAAAGTAGGCCTGCATGGTGGGGAGGGCGATGACCACGATGCTGGAGTCCAGCTGCCCCATGAAAGCGCCAATGCAGACCGTACCTAGCACCAGCCAGTGAGCCTTGGGACTGGCGGCGATTCTGGCGGGTCGCCGGGACTCCACCAAAAGCCGGCGCCATCCGGTGACGGTGCGCTCCGGGGGCAGCCCGTCGTCCGGATCGCGCTCAGTCACCTAGCACCTCTCCTGTTCGGGCCGGGCCGCTCACCCCATCATGGCGCGCCAACCGGCGCGCCCCCGCCGCGTGACAGGGCCCCAAGCGAAGGGCCCATCCGGGAGATCCCGGATGGGCCCTGAGGCTCGAGTACTGTCGGAGTCGGCCATCTAGGCCCGAATCAGTGGCCAAACTCCGAAGCTGGCGCGGGCGGCGCCGGCGCGGGCGGCGGGGCGGGGGGCGCGGTTTCTCCGACCACTCCGCTTCCGGTTGCCACGATGGCCTGGATGTCCTCCGTGTCATAGCCGCTGTGGATGGCCCAGCCGTAGGCGACCAGGCCGACCATGATCACGACCAAGAGGTCGGCCGGGAAGGGTATCCCCGGCACCTTGAGCGGACCGTAGGCGCCGTAATAGGAGAGCCCGAAGACGGCCAAGAGGAAGTAGATCAGCCACCAGCTGCTGCTGACCGCCTGGCGCCCCTCCGCGTTGCTGAGGTAGTAGAGGGCGGCGGTGAAGCCCCCGACCAGCAGGATGGTGGTGAAGTAGAAGACCGGGAAGGCGGGGTGCGGAACTGCGGTGGGGGCGGCCACCAACGCCCATTGGCCCCAGCGCTGGACGATGATCCAGAGAACCAGGAAGACCAGGCCCAGAACGAAACCGGATACGGGGTTGATCCAGCCCTTCCTGGGCGCGTAGAACCAGACGAACACCGGCAGCGCGACGAACACCGCGGCGAACACGATTGCCAGGGTGGGGAAACCTGACCAGTAGACGATCAGGAGCGCCCCGACGAACCCGGCCGGGCCGATCAGCTCGGCGGCGGGGAGTCGGAAGGGCCGGTGCAGGTTGGGCGCGGTGCGGCGGAGTACGTGGACGCCGATCCCGCCCATGATGTAAGTCAGCACGGTCGCTGAGGTGATGATCCCGACCAGTTCGTACCAGCTCGGCAGCGGCAGGAAGAAGAGGCAGCCCACCACGGTCGACGCGATCAGGGCGATCCAGGGGATCCGGAAGGTGGAGAGAATCGACTGGAACGCCTTGGGCAGATAGCCCACCACCGACATCCCATAGAAGGTTCGCGTCGAGGTGCCCAGGTAGACGTACCCGGTGCCGGTCGGCGAGACGAAGGCGTCGATCAGAAGGATAGTGGCGAAGCCACCGAGGAGCGCCGGGCCGGCTGCTTTGAGGGCGACGTAGAAAGGGGCGTCCTTGGCGGCGCTGCCCGCCGCCTTGAGGGCCCCCCAGTCGCCGGCGTGGATGCCGAATGCTCCCCACTTGATTCCGCCAATGAATGCGGCTTGGAGCAGGACGTAGAGGGCAATTCCCGCCAGCACCGAGGCGATGGTGGCGATGGGCACGTCCCGCTGCGGGTTGCGCGCCTCCCCGCCAAAGTCGAGGGCCTGCCGGAAGCCGAGGAACGAGAAGACGATTCCGGTAGTGGCGACCGCGCCCAGCACCGGCGCCCACCCGAACGGCGCGAATCCTCCCGGATAGCCGCCGAAGTTCTTGACGTGCAGGTCGAGAACAAAAAGCAGGATGACGGTCAGCCCGGGGATCACGAATTTCCAGCCGGTGACGAAACTGTTGAACTGGCTGAGGAAGCGGATCCCGACGTAGTTGATGAAGAAGAAGACGATCATCAGGCCGATCCCGAAGAGGATCCCGCCCGGCCAGGTCAGCTCGGAGTTGGCGGGGTTGATGATTCCGTGGATGTAGGTGCTGGCATAGGTGACCACCGCCTCCGCCTCGATCGCCGGCACGCTCACCGCGGAGAGCAGGTAGGTCCAGCCCAGGATGAAGCCCGTGTAGCCCCCGTGAGTGAGGTGGGGGTACCGGACGATGGCCCCGGAGCGGGGCAGCATGCCTGAGATCTCGGCGTAGTTCATGGCGACCAGGAGGACCAGGACGCCGCCGATGATCCAGGAGACGATCGCCGCCGGACCCGCGACCGAGGCGGCGCTCAAGGAGGCAAACAGCCAGCCCGAGCCGATGATCCCGCCCATCGAAAGGAAGAACAGCTGCCAGACGGACATCCGCCGGTCGAGCTGGCGGTCCGCGGCCTCCATATCCTTCATGCCCTGAGCCATCGGTTTCCCTCCCTTCCTCAGCTTTCCAGGCCGGGCGACCCGAGCTGCCCCCGCCGCATCTGGTCGTGACAAGCGCAAAGGATACGGAAGCCGATCCGATTTGGGAAGGGGTGGGGCAGATCACAGGCTGGCCGCGCCTCTGAGGTGGACTCCGCTCCGTCGGGAGGAGGTTCCTGGATCCGCGCTGGACCGGATCGAAGATCGGCTCGAGCACCGATAATCGGGGGATGGTCGCCCCGGTCGCGCTGGAGGTCGAGGTCGAGAGCGCGCGTCGCTTGATCGAGGCGGGCGCTCCCGTCCTGGACGTGCGGGAGGCGGAGGAGCGGGCGCGGAGCCGGATCGCCGGCTCGCTCTGGATCCCCATCGTCGAGCTCGGCGATCGTTGGCGCGAGCTTCCAAAGGAGGGCACCCTGGTGGTGCAGTGCGCCGCCGGCTCGCGGAGCTTTCGGGCCACCAAGTTCCTCCGGGAGAAGGGACTTGTGGCGACCTCGATGATCGGCGGGATCAGCGAATGGGAGTCGCATGGCCTGCCAACTCTTTCCGGGAGCGGCCCCGAGGTCGCGCCTCCCCGGCCGGGCGCTTGAAATCGACTGGTTGATGGGGGCTCGGCCCGGAGCCTGTCGGGTAGCCGACCTTCGCAATCGCGCGTCCGGACCTCAGGTGAGAGCATGGGGGTAGATGGCGCGTGACCTGGAGGAGCGAGCGTTGACCGGCACTGCCACGCTGCCTCAGGCGGGTACCGAGCTCGACAACCTCTGCATCAACACGATCCGGACTTTGGCCATCGATGCCGTGGAAAAGGCCAACTCCGGGCATCCGGGGCTCCCGATGGGGATGGCCCCCGCCGCCTACGTCCTCTGGACCCGGTTTCTGCGCCATGACCCGACTGACCCCAAGTGGCCGGACCGGGACCGGTTCGTGCTCTCCGCGGGTCACGGGTCGATGCTCCTCTACGCGCTCCTCCACCTGACCGGGTACGACCTTCCTCTGGAGCAGTTGCAGCAGTTTCGACAGTGGGGCTCGATCACCCCGGGGCATCCCGAGCTGGGCCGCACCGCCGGTGTCGAGGTCACCACCGGTCCGCTCGGCCAGGGCTTCGGCAACGGCGTGGGCCTGGCGATCGCGGAGCGCCACCTGGCTGCTCGCTACAACCAGCCCGAGCACGGAATCGTCGACCACCGGACCTTCGTCCTCTGTAGCGACGGTGACCTCATGGAGGGGATCAGCTCGGAGGCTGCCTCCCTGGCCGGTCACCTGGGGCTGGGCAAGCTGATCTGCCTCTACGACGACAATCACGTCTCCCTGGACGGACCCACCTCGCTCTCCTTCTCCGAGGACGTGGGAGCCCGGTTCCGGGCCTACGGCTGGCAGGTTCAGCGGGTGGAGGACGGCACCCTCGACCTGGAGGGGATCGCCGCGGCTATCGAGGCGGGGATCACCGACGAGAGCCGCCCCTCCCTGATCGCCATCCGAACCCACATCGGATACGGGGCGCCCCACAAACAGGACACCAACGCCGCCCACGGATCCCCTCTCGGGGCCGCGGAGGCGGCCGCCGCCAAGCGAGCCTACGGCTGGGACCCGGAGAAAACGTTCGTAGAACCCGAAGCCGCTCTGGCCCATTTCCGCCAGGCCCAGCCCCGCGGTGCCGAGCTCAGCCAGGAGTGGAACCAGCGCTTCTGCCGGTGGAGCGAGGCGTATCCCGAACTGGCCTACCAGTGGCGCACCTCCCTCGCCGGAGAGCTGCCAGCGGGCTGGGAGGAGGTGCTGCCCACCTGGGAGGAGGGGGCCGACCCGATCGCAACCCGAAGCTCAGCTGGCAAGGCGCTGGCGGCCCTGGCAGAGAGGGTCCCCTGGATCCTTGGGGGCGACGCGGACCTCTCCGAGTCGACCAAGACGGCGATCCCCAAAGGGGGCGATTTCGACGGCCACACCGGCGCCGGCCGCAATCTCCATTTCGGAGTTCGGGAGCACGCCATGGGGGCCGCCTGCAACGGGATCGCCGCCCACGGCGGGCTGCGCCCGTACAGCGCCACCTTCTTCACCTTCTCCGACTACCAGCGTCCCTCGGTCAGGCTCTCCGCCCTCTCCCACCTGGGGGTGGTCTGGGTCTACACCCACGACAGCATCGGGTTGGGCGAGGACGGCCCCACCCATCAGCCGGTGGAGCAATTGGCGGCGCTTCGGGCCATTCCCGACCTGGTGGTGCTTCGGCCGGGCGATGCCAATGAATCCAGCTGGGCCTGGGCGGTGGCGCTGGAGCGCGCGACCGCCCCCACTGTGTTGGTCCTCTGCCGGCAGAACCTGCCGGTGCTGGCCGGGACGGCGAGGCTGGCCGCCGCCGGCGTCTCCCGGGGGGCGTACGTGCTCCAGGACGCGACGGCCGGCACCTGCAGGTGCGTCCTGATCGGGACTGGGAGCGAGCTCTCGATCTGTGTCGACGCGCGGGCACTCCTGGAGGAGGCCGGGGTCCCCACCAGGGTGGTCAGCATGCCCTCCATGGAGCTTTTCGCAGAGCAGCCCGACGAATACCGGTCCCAGGTCCTGCCCCCCGAGGTTCCGGCCCGGGTGGCGGTCGAGGCGGGGGTCGACCAGCCCTGGTGGCGCTGGGTCGGCGAGCGCGGCGCGGTGGTCGGGGTCAACCGCTTCGGCGCCTCGGCGCCATATCAGACTATCTACCAGCACCTGGGGTTGACGCCCGCCGCGGTGGCTGACCGGGTGCACCGCCTGCTGGGCGAATTCGGAGGTGAGCAAGGTGGCTGAGAACTCGCTACAGAGGTTGGCCGACGAGGGTCAGAGCGTCTGGTACGACAACCTGAGCCGGGAGCTGCTCCGGAAGGGCGAGCTGCAGCGTCTGATCGGCCTGGGAGTGCTGGGGGTGACGGTCAACCCCACCATCTTCGAGAAGGCGGTCTCCGAGGGGGATGCCTACGACGAGGAGATCCGCGAGCTGTCCCTGGCGGGGCGCTCGACCGAGGAGATCTACGACCAGCTGATCGCCGATGACGTTCGCAGCGCCTGCGACGAGTTGCTGGCCACCTACCGCGACACCAACGCCCGCGATGGCTACGTCAGCCTGGAGGTCTCGCCCGCCCTGGCCCGCGACCCCCGCAACACGGTCGCCGCCGCCGGCCGCTACTGGGCCGCCGTGGATCGACCCAACCTGATGATCAAGATCCCCGCCACCGCGGCCGGGGTGGGGGCCATCGAAGAGGCCCTCTTCCAGGGGTTCAACGTCAACGTGACCCTGATCTTCGCGGTGGGCCGCTATCGAGAGGTGATGGAGGCCTACTGCCGTGGCCTCGAGCGGAGGTTGGAAGCCGGCCTGGCAGTGGAGCGCATCCGGTCGGTGGCCAGTTTCTTCGTCAGCCGGGTTGACACCGAGACCGACACTCGCTTGGACGCGCTGGCCTCCCAGGCGGAAGGCAGCCGGCGAGCCGAGCTGGAGGCCGCCCGCGGACAGGCCGCCATCGCCAATGCGGCGGTTGCCTACCAGGCGTTCCTGGAGGTCTTTCACGGGCCCCGCTTCCGGGCCCTGGCGGAGGCCGGTGCCCAGGTGCAGCGTCCGCTCTGGGCGAGCACCAGCACCAAGAATCCGGCCTATCGGGACGTCCTCTACTGCGAGCAGTTGATCGCCCCGGAGACGGTCAACACCATGCCCCCGAGCTCGATTCGGGCCTTCCTCGACCACGGCGAAGTGGGGCCGACGTTGGCCGGCCATATCCCCGCCGCCGCCCCGTACCTGGCCCAGCTGGCAGCTCTGGGGGTGCCCATCGAAGACGTCACCGCGACGCTCGAGGTAAAGGGGGTGGAGAGCTTCGCCGCCTCCATGGACAAGCTGCTGGAGGAGATCGGAGCCAAGCGGGCGAGTTTCGCCGGTCAGGGTCTCGTGGCGTCGCCGCGCACCCAGGTCAGCTCGACCGTGATCCTGGCCCAGGTCGAGGCCGGAGCCGCCGGCCCGGCCCTCTCCGAGGCCACCGAGCAGCTGCGCAGCAGCGATGCCACAGGTCGCCTCCGACTGCGCGACACCACCCTCTGGCCGGGTGGCGAGGAGGAGCGGCAGGCGATGGCCCAGCGGCTGGGCTGGCTGGACGAGCCCCAGCGGCAACGGGCGGCGGCGGCCGGTCTGCGCAGTTATTCAGGCTGGGTCAGAGACCAGGGCTTCACCCACGCGGTCCTGGTCGGGATGGGCGGCAGCAGCCTCTGCCCGGAGGTGCTCCGGCAGACTTTCGGGATCCGGCCCGGGTTCCCCGACCTGATCGTGCTTGACTCCACCGACCCCGACCAGATCCAGGCGGTGCTGGCCCGCATCGACCCGGCCCGAACCCTGCTCCTGGTGGCGTCGAAGAGCGGCGGGACCCTGGAGACCCTGGCCCACTGCAGCTTCTTTTACAGCCGCTGGCAGGACGCGGTCGGGGAGGGGGCCGGGGAGCACTGCGTTGCCATCACCGACCCCGGAACCGGGCTGGAGCGGCTGGCCCGCGAGCTAAATTTCCATCAGATCTGGTCGGCCAACCCGGCGATCGGCGGCCGCTACAGTGCGCTCTCGGACTTTGGCACAGTTCCGGCGGCGACCATGGGCATCGATGTCGACCAGCTGCTGGCCGGGGCCGTCTCCATGTCAGCGGCCTGTTTCCCCGAAGGGAAGGCCGCTGCTGATCGCAGTCCAGGAGCGCAGCTGGGAGCCGTGCTCGGGGGCTGCGCCGCGGTAGGTCGCGACAAGGTGACCATTCTCGCCCACCCGGCGCTGGCCGAGCTCCCCAACTGGATCGAGCAGTTGCTGGCCGAGTCCACCGGCAAGTCCGGCAAGGGACTGGTTCCGGTGGTCGGCGAACCGCGCCTGGAGCCGGGGGAGTATGGCGGGGATCGTCTCTTTGTCTACCTGGAGCTGGAAGGCGGGGGCGCTGACCCCGAGACTGAGCGCTGGCTCTCGGCGGTGGCCGCAGCCGGGCATCCTGTCGTCCGGGTTCCCACCGCGCACCTGCTCGATCTGGGAGCTGAGTTCTATCGCTGGGAGGTGGCTACGGCCCTGGCCGGCGCCCTGATCGGCATCGACCCCTTCGACCAGCCCAATGTCCAGGAGAGCAAGGACAACACGGCCCGGTTGCTGGAGGTCTGGGAGCGGGACGGTCGGCTTCCCGAGCCCGCCATCGACCTGATCGATGGGTCGGTCCGGATCGCCGGCTCCCCGGGCTCGACCAGCCTGGAGCAGGCGCTGATGGGCTGGGTGGAGGGTCTCGGGCCACCCTGGTACCTGGGGGTAATGGCCTACTTGCCGATGCGCGGAGACCATCCCGAGGACGCCGACCTGATCGCCCGGCTCCGGGCGGGCCTGGTCCGGGCCAGCGGATGTGCGACCACCTTCGGCTTCGGGCCGCGCTTTCTCCACTCGACCGGGCAGCTGCACAAGGGCGGTCCCGAGTCGGCCGCCTTCTTGCAGATCACCGGAGTGCATCGGACCGACCTGCCAATCCCTGAGCGCCCCTACACCTTCGGAACCCTGCAGCAGGCCCAGGCGCTGGGCGATTACCAGGCGCTCACCCAGCGGGGTCGTAGAGTGCTCCGGGTGCGTTGCGAGGATGTGGGCCGGGGGTTGGAGCAATTGACCGAGGCGGTCGAGCGTTTGCTGGCCCCGGTCGGAAACTGAGGGAGGCGTCGTGAAGCTAGCCCTGATCGGTCTCGGCAAGATGGGCGCCAACATGGTCGAGCGGCTGGTTCAGGGGGGCCACCAGGTGGTCGTGTTCGACCGTGACTCGGCGGTCACCGCCCGGGTCGCCGGCCACGGCGCCACCGGAGCTGAGTCCCTGGCGGATGTGGCCGCCCAGCTGACCCCGCGCCGAGTGGTCTGGTTGATGGTTCCATCGGGGGCTCCGGTGGACTCCTCGCTGGACACCCTGCTGCCACTGCTGGAGCGGGGGGACGTCATCGTGGACGGCGGCAATTCCCACTACACCGACTCGCAGCGGCGAGCACAGCGCTGCGCCGAGCGCGGGGTCAGCTTCCTCGACGCCGGGACCTCGGGGGGAGTCTGGGGGCTCAAGGTGGGCTACTGCCTGATGGTGGGGGGGGACCAAGACGCCTTCAACTACGTGGCTCCGGTGCTGGAGACCCTGGCGCCTCCGGACGGCTTCCTGCGGGTCGGCTCCGCCGGCGCCGGCCACTACGTGAAGATGGTCCACAACGGAATTGAGTACGGCATGCTCCAGGCCTACGCCGAGGGCTTCGAGGTGCTCGAGAGCTCCTCCTTCGAGCTCGACCTGGGCGCCATCGCCCACCTCTGGAATCAGGGAAGCGTGGTCCGCTCCTGGCTCTTGGAGCTGACCGAGCTCGCCCTCGCCGACGACCCCGGCCTGGCCCAGATCAAGGGGTACGTCGACGACACCGGTGAGGGTCGCTGGACTTTGCTCGAGGCCCTCCAGCAGAACGTCCCGACCCCGGTCTTGGCGCTCTCTCTCGTCATGCGGATCCGCTCCCGGCAGAGCGACTCCTTCGGAGCCAAGTACGTGGCTGCCCTGCGCAACCAGTTCGGCGGTCACGCGGTCAAGCGTGACTGAAGGCTCGCCCCCGGGGTGAGCCTGAGCGAGGGGTCGGTGGTACCCCAGGTGCGGGTCCTCCCTGACCCCGAGTCGCTGGCTCGGCATGCCGCCCGGGTTCTCGCCGAAGAGATCCGGACGGCGATCTCGACCCGGGGCGAGTGCGTCGCGGCGCTTCCCGGCGGAGCCACGCCTCTGGAGGCCCTGGAACTTCTCGCCGGGGAGTCGGGGCTGGAGTGGGGCCGGGCGGTCGTCTTGCCCGGGGACGAGCGCATGGTTCCCCGCACGGATCCGCAGTCCAACGAGGGCATGCTCCGGCGGGCTTTGGTGGAACGCATCCAGGGCGACCGACCGCTCCTGCTCAGTTGGGACATCGAGCCGGGCCTAGGCCCGGAGACGGTCAGTCAGCGCTTCGAGGCCAAGCTGCTGGGTGTGGTCCCCTACGTCGACGGCCGGCTCCAGCTCGACATCGTGGCCCTGGGTATGGGCGCCGACGGTCACACCGCCTCCCTCTTCCCGGGGCGGGCCTATCCCGAGCAGGCGCTGGTGCTGGCCACCCACCATCCTGACGGCCAGCGCCGGCTGAGCCTGGGGCCGCTGGCGCTGCGCTGGGCCCGGCGCACCCACTTCCTGGTGGACGGCGCGGCCAAGGCGGCGACCCTGGCTCAAGTGGTCCGGGGCGCCTACGACCCGATCCGCTGGCCGGCCCAGCTGATTGCCCGCAACTCGCCGAGTTGCGAAATTTGGTGCGACTCAGCGGCCGCCGCGGAGCTGACCGAGACTGCCCGGTGAGCCTGCTCGCCCCCTCCATCCTGGCGGCGGATCTGGCCCATCTAGGCGAGGAACTGGCGGCCTGCGAGGAGGCCGGGGCTGACCGGATCCACATCGACGTGATGGACAACCACTTCGTTCCCAATCTCACTATGGGCCCCGACCTGGTCGCCGCCTGCCGGCGCTCCACCCCACTCTTTCTAGAGGCCCACCTCATGGTCGAGCGACCGGACGGGCTGATCTCGCGCTTCGGCTCGGCTGGCGCGGATCTGATCACAGTTCATGCGGAGGCCTGTCCCCAGCTCCAGGGCACGGTGGACCTGATCCGCTCTGCCGGCGCGAGCCCGGGGGTGGGAATCAATCCGGCTACTCCTCCCGCCAGTCTGGCAGATATCCTTCCCGAGATCAGCTTGGCGCTGGTGATGTCGGTCGAACCCGGCTTCGGCGGCCAGCCCTTCATCAGCTCGACCCTGGACAAGATCAGAGGATTGCGGCTCCTGCTCAACCAGCGCGGCTTGGACTGCGACATCGAGGTGGATGGGGGAGTCACCCCGGACAACGCTGCCGACTGCCTCCAGGCGGGGGCGACGGTGTTGGTCGCGGGCACCTCGGTATTCAAGGCTGAGGGTGGCGCCCGGGCCGGGGTCGGCTGCCTGCTCCAGGCGATGGGCAGGGGCCGCGCCCGGGCTGAGCGTTGACCGAGCCGGAGCTCTCCCCACCCGGGACCGCCGGGGCCGCGTTGCCCGCCCCGGAGCACCCTGAGCTGACTCCCGAGATCCTGGAGGCGTTCTCCCAATTGGACCGGAAGTGTGCCGTGTTCATCTTCCCCCAGCTGCGCCAACTGGGCGCCAGCGCGGCCGTCGACGAACTGGTCGTGGCCGCCGGCGAGCTGGCCCGGGCCGCGGCCGAGGGCAGCCATCTGGGCCTGGCCGACGGGTACCGAGAGCTGCTGGGCCGGGCCCAGTCAGCCCTCCGCGAGGCGCGCACCGCGGAAGTCGCCCAGGAGGGCCAAGTCCGCCACCAGCGCCAGAGCGAAGCCCGACTCGGAGCGGCTTTGCTCAGCGCCAAGTCGCGGCTCCCGGCGGCGCGGATGGCCCGCCTGCAGCAGCGACTGGCCGAGCTCGAGGACTCGGTGGGGGCCGACCGGGCCGCCACCGTCGACGCCGAGCTGGCCGAGTGGGACCGGCTCAGTCAGGTGCGCCAGTCGCGGGAGGCGGAGCGCCTGGCCGACCGGGCTCACCTGGTGGTGCGGCCCCGCCAGCAGGAGACGGCGCGCAGCCGCCGCGCCCGCCGGGATCAGGCCCGAGTGGTCGAGCTGGCCCGGGCCTTCGTCCTCGGCGGAGCTGAGCAACCGCCGCCTGCCGACCCGGACCCGACGGCGGAGGGCTAGTGGCGGGCGGCCTCTAGCTCCAGCGCCTCGCCCTCCTCGGCCTCGATGCTGACCCAGTCCGGCTGTCCCAGGAGCCGGCTCACCTCGACCATGATTCGCCCCTGAGCGTCGAAGACGGCGTCCTGGACCCGGTCGATGCTGGGCCGACTGGTCGACACCACTTGAGCCAGGTCGGGATCCTCTTGGGCAACTTCGGTCTGGCGCAGCCGCTCGGTGATCTGGGGAGGCACAACCCGGCGCTCCCGGATCCGAGCGTCCTCCAAGTCAGCGAGGACCCGGTCCAGGTTCTCCAGATGGGAGCGGTAACGGCGCAGGATCCGGGTTCGGGTGAACCCGTCATGCTGCCGGCGGAGGATCTCGCGGCGGGTCTTGCGAAAGCGACTGTCTCGGTCTGGAGTCATCATTTGGGGGTATTCCTTGGAGCGCAAGGCTCGATGCTGGTCGGCGTCGAAGGTCCCTTGCGCTGGGACTCTCGATCTTTCCAACGGCGACGGACGCAACCTGGTTACCCGGTGCTCCCCGCCACCTGGCAGCGCGGCAATCACCAGCTGCGCTTTTCAAAGTATACCCCAAAATCCCTGAATTTTCAATGTGAAATTGCGGGGGATTGGCGGGGAAAGGAGAGTCGTTTAGGGGCCTAAAGCAGTCCCCTCGCGCGCGCCACCGCGACGGCTGGGGGAGAGCCTTTGGCGCTTCTCCTAGACTTAGCCCATGGCAGCCGACGCTAGGCCGCGGCGAACCCGCGCCAAAGGAACCAGCCGGCGCGTTGCCGGCACCGAGCTGCCGTACGGCTTGACCCCGGCCCAATGCCGACACATGTACCGCCAGATGGTGCTGATCCGGCGTTTCGAGGAGCACGCCGCCGAGGCCTACGCGCAGGCCAAGGTGGGCGGTTTCCTGCATCTGTACATCGGCGAAGAGGCGGTCGCGGTGGGTGCCCTCAACGCCTGCCGCGAGGACGACCACGTCCTCGGCCACTACCGCGACCACGGCTACGCGCTGGCTCGCGGCTGCGAGCCCCAGCGCTGCATGGCCGAGCTCTTCGGTCGCGAGGATGGCCTCTGCCACGGCCGAGGCGGCTCCATGCATCTGGCCGACGCCTCGCGGAATTTCTGGGGCGGCTACGCCATCGTCGGGTCGCACATCCCGATCGGGGCGGGCATGGCCTACGCCATGCAGTACCAGCAGCGCGATCAGATCGTCCTCGATTTCTTCGGCGATGGGGCCACCGGAAACGGAATCTTCCACGAGGGTCTGAACATGGCCGCCCTCTGGAACCTGCCCATCATCTTCATCTGCGAAAACAACCTGTACGGAATGGGGGCCACTCTGGCCGAGGAGTCCCCGGTCAACGAGATGCGGATCAAGGC
>Ga0307374_10003150_pt1 | contig 28449 bp, 23 predicted proteins | sample OX3MG_FD_202532 | JGI IMG/M metagenome (GOLD analysis project Ga0307374, IMG submission 202532) | Soil microbial communities from Risofladan, Vaasa, Finland - OX-3 | ecosystem: Environmental > Terrestrial > Soil > Coastal area > Acid sulfate soil | place: Finland: Risofladan, Vaasa | collected... | reverse complement strand
CAGGAGAGGTGCCCCCAGCGCCAACGGAGCGAACACGGCCCCGAACGGCTTGGAGGGCGAGGAGTCGTCTGACCCGGCGTCTGCCGAGGAGCCCGAGGAGGCTCGGGTCATCGCCGAGGAGGTGCTGGCACTAGACGATCCCGCGCTTTCCGACTGGCGCGCCTCGGCGGTGGTCCATATCCGCGCCTACCAGGCAGGCGAGGACGAGCTGCGTCAGCTTTCGCGGCTGCTTCAGGACAACGTGGGCAAGTCGATGGTGGTTCTTCACCTTCGCGATGCCGAAGGCGACCACGAACTGGAGCTGGGCAATGAGCACCTGGTGACGGCTGGCCCGGGGCTGGAGTCGGCCGTGGTCGAGCTCTTCGGCCCCGGCTCATACCAGATCGAGGCCATCCGCACCATGGCCCCACCCCCCCGTTTTCGCGGCCGGAGCCGCTAGATCCGAGTGAGCCCGTTGAGAAGGGTGGGGAAGAGGATCTGCGCCAGGGCGATGTAGACGACGACTGCGATCACCAGGCCGATCGCAGCAGCCATCTCCGCTTGAACCCGAGCGGCGCGCTCGATGGGGGTCACGAAGGTATCGGTGATGCGCTTGATCGAGAAGACGAAGGGGTGCCAGGGGTCCACCCTGAGCGCCCCGATCAGGACCCTGATCAACAGCAGCACCAGGATCACCAAGACGACGGCGCCGATGAATTCGAAGACGATGTTGAAGACGACGTAGATGGGATTGGCAAAGTTGTTGCTGGCCAGCTCGTTGAGCAGCTGGGCCACCGCCAAGACCAGGACCAAGGCCAGGAGTGGGGTGAAGTCGAGACCCGCGATCATTGGCAGCACTCGCCGCAATGGCCGGATAACTGGCATCACGAGAGCCTCGAGCAGATGCCCGACAGGCGTGGCATAGGCCTCCGGGAAGAAGGACATGAAAGCCCAGGCGAGGATGCAGATGGCATAGATGTCGAGCAGGACAGCGACATCGTTAACCAAGACGGCGGCGAGATGCATCGGGCGGAGTATAGATCGGAGGTCGCTGGCGGCTGGGCAGTTGCGAAGGGTGCTCGCGCGGCAGTTCGGCGGCGACCCCCTATGGCTATTCGTGCACCTAGCTGTCGGCCATCGGATCTGGTCCAGCCGCAGTTCGTGGCAGTGGCGCCGAACCGACTCTGGGTGGCCGACCTGACCTATGTGAAGACCCCCGGCTGGGTCTACGTCGCCTTCATCGTGGACGTCTTCTCCCGGTTCGTGGTGGGCTGGCAGGCGTACCGGTCCCTGCGTACCGACCTGGCCCTGGACGCCCTGGAGATGGCTGTCTGGGGCCGCCGCGGCGAGCAGCTGCAGGGACTGGTGCAGCACTCCGACAGGGGCGTTCAATATCTGGCGGTGCGCTACACCGAGCGACTGGCCGAGGCCGGAGCGGTTGCCTCGGTGGGATCCCGGGGCGACAGTTACGACAAGCCCTGGCCGAATCCTTCAACGGTCTCTAGAAGACCGAGCTGATCCGCAAAGACCGTCCCTGGCGCGGGCTGGAAGAAGTGGAGCACGCCACCCTGGAGTACCGCGACTGGTTCAACCAGCGCCGGCTCCACAGCCAGCTGGGCATGATTCCGCCCGCCGAGTTCGAAGCCGCCCACTACCCTGAGGAGGCGGCCGCTCTGCGGGCTGTTTCACACTAACCAGAGTCTCTACAAAACCCGGGGCGGTTCACACGAGCCCACCCCGGCCATGGTAGTCACGGGCCGATGCGGACGCTGACTAGACTGGCGAGCTATGGGCGGCTCTACGGGCACTCTCGGTAGGTCAGCAGAGGTCGCGAACTAAACGCCCCCAACGAAATCGGGCCGGAAAGAAGAACGAAGAGCAATAAATCACTCGAGGGTCCATGACTGAGTACAACTTCAAAGACCGGGCTGCGATCGTCACCGGGGCCGGCTCCGGCATCGGTAAGGCTTGCGCTGAGACTCTCGCCCGGGGCGGAGCGAGCGTGCTGGTGGCGGACTTGAATGGATCGGGGGCGAAGGCGGTAGCAGCCGAGATTGTCGCCGCAGGAGGCACCGCGGAGCCGTTCACGGTCGACGTGACCGACCCCAACGCGGTGAAGCAAATGGTCGCCGCCGCTAACGAACTGGGAAGGTTGCGGATCGCCGTGAACAACGCCGGGATTGCCGGTGAGCAGGCGCTGGTGACCGACTACAGCACCGAAGGCTGGCGTCACATCATCGCGGTCAACCTGGACAGCGTCTTCTACTGCATGAGGGAGGAGATCCCTGCCATGGTCGAAGCTGGGGGCGGCTCGATTGTGAACATGTCCTCGATCCTGGGAAGCGTCGGCTTTGCCAGCGCCGCGGGGTATGTCACTGCCAAGCACGGAATGATCGGGCTGACCAAAACCGCCGCCCTCGAGTACGCGGCACAGGGCATCCGGGTCAACGCAGTTGGGCCCGGATTCATCGTCACTCCGCTGGTGACCACCAACCTCGACACCCCGACCTTGGACTTCCTCGTCACCAAGCATCCGGTGGGGCGGCTGGGACAGCCCGAGGAGGTGGCGGCTCTGGTGGCGTTCCTGTCCAGCGATGATGCTTCCTTCGTGACGGGCAGCTATCACCTGGTCGATGGCGGGTATACGGCGCAGTAGTTAGGGCGAGTACGGGTGGACCCGGTGCGGAGAGGCAATTCGAGCCTTGCGCTCCATCCGTTGGATCCGCTCCGGGCTAGACCTCGACCCTGCCTCCGGGCAGCGCCACCTTCTGGGCCACCGCGTCCCTGATCTGCTGCGTGTAGTCGTGGTGAACGCTGGGGCGGCGCTGGGCTGAGCCTACCGCTCTGGTGTGCCCCCCTCGGCGGGCGCTGGGTCGGCCATCCCCCAAATTGGCCGGACCCTGTCGATCTTGGTCCGATGGCCGTCGCCCTCGAATGGCTATCAACGTGGCCATCAACCGCCGTCGAGTGGATGACAGCCGGAACCCGGCTTACCACGTTTGGATCTCAAAAGATGGGTGCCAGCAGTGGGAGTCGAACCCACACGAGCTTGCGCTCAACGGTTTTTGAGACCGCCGCGTCTGCCATTCCGCCATGCTGGCCCTCGCGGTGTCGTCAGGCGTCCGGGGTGTCTAGGTCAGGAAGAGTCATGTCGTTGACCATCTGCTGGAAGACTGCCAACCGGCTGCCATCCTCGGCCTGGGTATCGGGTAGCACTCCCGCCTGCTCGAGCACATCTTCGACGACGTAGATGGGCGACTCGACTCTAACCGCCAAGGCAATGGCATCGCTGGGGCGGGCGTCGAATATCACCTCCTGGCCAGCGCGTTCGCCAATGATCCGGGCGTGAAAGGTGTCGTCCCGTAATTCGGAGACGACAACCCGGCGGACGGTGACGTCCAAGAGAGTGAGGATATTGACCATGAGGTCATGAGGCTGGGGACGGTCAGGATGGATCCCGGTGATTCTGAGGGCGATCGCGTTGGCCTCAGCCATGCCCACCCAGATGGGCAGGAAGCGCTCGGAGTCCTTCTGCTTGAGCACGACCACGTGCTGCCCGCTGGGCATGTGGACCCGGATGCTGTCCACCGACATCTCGATCACGTCCATGGGCTCCTCACACTTGGCTGTTCCCAAAGCCCGGTGGCGGCCCTGGGATCCGGCCGCTGACCGAGTCGCCGGGAATTCGCGATGTCCCTTCCATCATAGCCCTCGCCAAGGCTGAACTCGACTGGGCCGCTGGCCATCCTCCCCAGCGCGACAATCGTTGGGATCTCGAGTAGGAGGATCGGACGGAGATGGGCGAGCGCGAGCAGAGGCTGGTCTTCGGTGAGGTCGCGGAACTGTACGACCGCTACCGCCCTGGCTATCCCGAGGCTGCCTTCGACAGGATCATGGAATTCTCTCGCCTGAGGGCGGGCCAGCGGGCCTTAGAGGTAGGCAGTGGAACAGGTCGGGCAACCGTTCCCCTGGCTCGTCGCGGATTGCTGGTGACGGCCTTGGAGCCGAGTCAGGAGATGGCCCGAGTGCTCCGGCGCAACACGGCCGCCTTCCCCGGTGTGGCGGTGGAGGAGGCTTCCTTCGAGGGAGGGTGGCAGATCGCAGAACCGTTCCCCTTGCTCGTCTCCGCTCAGGCCTGGCACTGGGTGCGAGCCGAGACGAGATACGTCGAGGCCTACCGGGTGCTCCGGCCTGGCGGCTGCCTGGCGCTGTTGTGGAACACCGCCGATTCAAGTAAGCCGGGCAATCCGGTCCTGGAGGCAGCCGTCGAAGATGTCTATCGTCGTGAGGCTCCGGGTCTGGCTTCGCGGGTGCCCGGGGACATAGATGAGGATCGCCGGACCGAGATCGGGGCTAGCGGAGGATTCGACCAGGTGACTCGGGAGATCTACTCGTGGTCGACCACTTACTCCGGCGACGAGTTCGTGGGCCTTCTCCAGACTCAGTCGAACCACCGGCTCCTCGACCCGGCCGTTCGCGACCGGCTGCTTACCGGAATTGCGGAAGTTGTGGCCGCACACGGCGATGAGTTTCCACAAGGCTACCGATGCTGCCTCTACTTGGCGCGGCGGCGCCACTAGGCGGGATAGTCCTGCCCCATTGACGCCGGCGCTCATTCGAGCTGAATTGTCTGATCATCAGACGACCTCTCAAGGGGCAGGGGGAGGTGCCGTCGAACCACGGACCACGAGTTCGGGCGGGAGCAAGTTTGCCTCCACCAGACCACGCGGCTGGGCGATCCTGGCCAGCATCAGGGTGGCGGCCTGGGCGCCCATTTGGTAGTGGGGAATGCGGATCGAGGTGAGCGGAGGACGTAGCTGAGCGGTGAAGGGATGTCATTGAAGCCCACCACAGACACGTCGTCCGGGCAGCTCAAACTTCTTTCCCCCAGAGCCGCATCGAAGCCCAAGCCAACAGGTCGTTGCCGGCCAGGACGGCTGTAAATCTGCGATGGGGGAAGCCGGAGACGGGAGGCGGCACCGGAGACCATGTGGCAGCGGTTGTGGCCGGGATAATTGGACCCATGTTGGCTGAGGCAGCGGGGCGGCCACGACTGCTGTTAGTGGATTCCCACGGGCTGGCCTTCCGCGCCTATCACGCTCTGCCAGAGATGACCAATCGGCGGGGTGAGCTCATCCGGGTCGCCTATGGCTACACCTCCATCTTGCTTTTGGCCCTAGAGCAAGGATTCGACTGTGCCGTAGCCGCCTTTGATCCGCCTGGCGCGACCTTTCGAGACGAAAAGTTCGCCACTTACAAGGCCACCCGGTCGGTCACGCCGGACGAGCTGGTGACTCAGGTCTCCGTCTGCCAAAAGATCACCGAGCGATTGAATATCCCGGCTTTGATGGTGCCTCGGTTCGAGGCCGATGACGTCCTCGGCACCCTCGCCCGGCAAGCCCGGGAGGCGGGCTGTCAGACGGTGATCCTCTCCGGCGACATGGACCTCCTCCAGCTGGTCAACGAGAGCACGGTGATGCAAAGCAGCCGTCGCGGGAGCAGCGACCCCGTCATCTATGACGTGGCCGCGGTGCGCCAGCGGTTCGGCTTCGACCCAATTCGGATCATTGATTACAAGGCGCTCCGGGGCGACACCAGCGACAACATTCCGGGAGTCCCGGGGATCGGCGAGAAGACGGCGGCGACGCTAATCCAGACATACGGCTCCCTGGATGCTGTTCTCGACGCCATCGCGACGATGCCCGAGGGTCGGGTCCGCAAGGCCCTCAGTGCCAACGTGGACCTGGCCCGGTTGAGCCGGGAGCTGGTGACCATCGTCCAAGACGTCCCCGGTGTGACCCTGGATCTGGACAGCTGTCGGCTCCAGGATTACGACCGCGAGGCCGCCGCGACGCTGCTCGAGGAACTAGGTATGCCGAGCCTGGTGACCCGACTGCCCCGGACCAGTGCGACGAGGCCGGCAGTCGCAACCAACCGACCCGCTGCCGCGCCCAGTCGGCTTGTGGCCAACCCAGTGGGACTCCTCGCCATGGTCGACCAGCTCCGCGAGGCAGGATCCTTCACAGTCGGAGTTGCCGCCGACGGCCCGGCGCGCAAGGGCGAGCTGGTGGGAATAGCAGCGGCCACAGGCGCCGACCAGAGTTGGTACTGCCCTGTCGACTTGGACCATGGCGGCGAGTCGACGGGTCTGACCCGGGCGGAGTTGAGACCGCTTTTCGAATTGCTGGGGAGCGCCGGCGTGGGCAAGTCCAGCTACCAGCTCAAGGAGACCATCCTGGCCCTGAGCGGCGCCGGGGTGCGACTACAGGGCGAGGGCTTCGACTGTGTTCTGGCGGCCTATCTGGCCGATTCTCGCAGTCGAACGCCGACCTTGGCTGCGCTCTCGAGGGAATGGGAGGGTCCCCCCGCTCCCGACCGTGAGGCTTACCTGGGCAAGGGGATCAATATGCGCCAGCCCTCCTCTTTGGGCATCGATGAGGCGACCCAGCTCTTTGGCGGCGAGGCTGCTTGCGCGGAGACCATCCGGAGCAATCTCGAACAGCGCCTGGCTGCACTCGGGGCTACTGGCCTTCTCCGCGACCTCGAGCTACCGGTGCTGGAGATCCTGGCCGACATGGAGTCCTTGGGGGTCCGCATTGACGTCCAACAGCTGCGGGCCATCTCAGCAACCCTGACGGTCCAGATCGCGGAGCTCGAGGTGGAGATGTTCCGCTTGGCAGGACGGGCGTTCAGACCCGGCTCGACTTCCCAGCTGGCCACCTTGCTGTATGACGAACTGGGCTTGAAGAGTTCACGGCGGACCAAGACTGGGCGCTCCACGGACGCCCAGGCCCTTGAGTCGCTCCGCGACGAGCACCCCATAGTCGCTCTCCTCCTGGAGTGGCGCCAGGTGACCAAACTAAAGAGCACCTATGTGGATGCCCTGCCGGAGTTGGTCGATGCCGACGACGGCCGGGTGCACACCAGTTTCAACCAGGCGGTGGCAGCCACTGGCCGGCTGTCGTCCAGCGACCCCAATCTCCAGAACATCCCGATCCGCACCGAGCTGGGGCGACGGATTCGAGCTTCCTTCATCCCGGGACCGGAAGGCTGGGTTCTAGTCTCCGCCGATTACTCTCAGATCGAACTTCGCGTTCTAGCTCATCTCAGCGGCGATACCCGTCTCGCCGCTGCCTTCGCCCGCGGGGACGACGTTCACGCCGATACCGCCGCTCAGGTCTTCGGGGTGGCCCAGGACCACGTCTCAGCCGAGCAGCGGCGGATGGCCAAGGTGGTCAACTTCGGCATCCTCTATGGACTCTCCAGCTACGGGCTCTCCCGCGACCTAGGCATCGGGACCGACGTGGCCGAGGACTTCATCCGCCGCTATTTCGCCACCTACGAGGGCGTCCAGGGATACCTCGAGTCGGTGCGACAGAGGGCCCGGACCCAGGGCTATGTATCCACCATCCTGGGTCGGCGCCGCTACATGACGGACATCAACTCGAGCAACCGCCAAGTGCGCGAGGCCAGTGAGCGGATGGCCATCAACATGCCCATCCAAGGATCTGCTGCCGACATCATGAAGCTGGGCATGATCCGCACGGCTCAGGCGTTGCGCGCCTCAGGGTCAGCGGCCAGAATGCTGCTCCAGGTGCACGACGAACTGGTCTTCGAGACTCCCGTTGAAGAGGTGCAGTCGGTGGCGGAACTGGCTGCTGAGGGAATGGCCGCCGCGATCGAGCTCACCGTGCCGCTGGTGGTCGACCTAAAGACTGGCCCGAACTGGAGGGACCTAAGCCCGTTGCAGCGGGCAGTCGCCTAGCCGGGATGCCCGAATTGCCCGAGGTCGAGACCATCGTGCGTGATCTCCGGCCCAGCCTCGTCGGCCGTGTCATAACCCGGGTCGAATTGATCCGCCCCTCGGTGCTTAGGTTCGGGGACAGCCGAACTCTACCGTTCCTTCTCGAAGGACAGGCTATCAACGCCGTGGCCAGGCGCGGCAAGTTCATTCACCTCCGGCTGGGGAGGGGGGAACACCTGGTCGTTCATCTGGGCATGACCGGTACCCTGACCATGGCCCAGCCCTCGACGCCGAGGGCACTCCACACCCATCTGATCCTTGACCTCGACAATGGGTCTCAACTGCGCTACCGAGACCCCAGGCGGTTTGGTCGAGTCCTTTCGGGCCAACCGTCTCAGATGACCCGGATGAGGGCCCTGCCCCACTTGGGTCCGGATCCGCTGTCGCCCGGATTCGCCACGAGCGGAGTCGCCGAGACCCTGCGCAACTCCTCGCGGCGGATAAAGTCGGCGCTGCTGGACCAGGCACTAATCGCTGGTTGCGGCAACATCTACGCCGACGAAGCCTGCTTCCTAGCGCGGGTCAGACCCACCCGGCGGGGCGCCACGTTGACTCGACTGGAGGCGCTGCGGCTGGTGCTAGCCCTGCCCATCGTGATGCGCCAGGCGATTCGGCTCCGGGGCAGCTCCTTCTCTGACTTTCGCGACGGGTTTGGGGCCAAAGGCGAGGCCCACGAAGCCCTCTTCGTCTATGGGCGGGGTGGCTTACCATGCGTCCGCTGCCGTGCGCTGCTGCGGCAAACCCGGGTAGGGGGAAGAACCACGGTCTATTGCCAGCTGTGCCAGCGCTGAGCTCCCGAGTCGCACTTCTCTCCTACGACGATTTACCCCCGATTGGAGGTCAGGGGCGCTATGCCGGTGCCCTGGAACAGGCCATGCCTGAACTCGGCTATGCCGTGGAAGTGGTCAGTGCTCGGCGCACTCCCTGGGGTCCCGGCCCGCGCATTCCCAAGCGCACCCGGCGGGCACCGCTCGACTTCTCTCTCTGGCTGCGTCGTCGTCTGCCCGAGGTGGCCACCCGGCTCCACCCCGACCTCTGGCACGCACTGGGTGGCCCGGGGGGAGTCCTGCTCTTCCGCCATCCGCCAGCCGCTCCCTTGGTCTACAGCGCCAACCACACCTATCGGACCGCTCACGGGAGGCGTCTGGCGACCCGCCCATTGGGCACCATCGAGGCCCGTGCCTACCGCTTCTCGGACCACGTCATCTCCATCTCACCGTCGACGGCGGAATCCCTGGTGAGTGACTACGGGGTGCCGCGCGCCAAGATTTCGGTCATACCGGTGGGTATCGACACCGACTGGCTCCTGCCAGGCGGTGGCTACCAGGACCGCGACACGATGCTCTTCGTCGGTCGACTGGTGCCCATCAAGGGGGTTCCCCAGTTCATTTCGGCGTTCCGGGAGTTGAGCGTGAAGTTCCCTCTTCTCCGAGCTGAGATCTGCGGCGATGGTCCCCTGTACCAGGCTGCCCTGGTGGCCGCCGAGGACTTCGGCGGCCGTCTCCAGGTGCGGGGCCGGGTTTCCGAAGCGGAGTTGGCCGAGTCCTACCAGCGCGCCCTGCTGCTGGTGGTCCCGTCGCGCTTCGAGGGGCTGGGGGTCGTGGCCCTGGAGGCAATGGCGACGGGAACCCCGGTGCTGGCGACCGATGTCCCCGGTCTGACCGACCTCAAGGGGGGAGGGGTGGTCTTGGTCCCCCTCGACGACCAGGCGGGCCTGGTCTCAGCGGCAGCCGGGATCATCGGGGATCGGGCCCGCTGGGAGCAGCTATCGGGGCAGGCACGCGAGACCATCGTGAAGCGCTTCTCGTGGGCCGCGGTCGGGCCGCAGATCGCCGAGGTCTATCGATCGGTACTGGGCTCCCGGGCCAACCAGGTGGCGTAGGCCTTCTCCAGAGAGGTCCGCACCTCCTCAACCTGGGCTAGTAAGCGGCGACCGTCTTCGGGGACCTTGAAGGCGCCCGGCTCTGCCAGCCTGGCCTCCAGCTCTCTCTTCTCCAGTTCCAGGGCCTCGATCTCAAGCTCGGTATGGCGCCGGCTCTGCCCGGTTCCAGTGGGACCGGCCCCGGCGCGGGGGGCCTTCCCCTGAGCGGGGCGCTGGCGCCGACTGGGCGCCGCTTTGGGTGTACGCGAGCGGCGCTCGATCAGGCGGCCATCCTCGACCTCGTAAACGGTGCTGGCCACCGAGTCCACGAAGTAGCGGTCGTGGGAGACCAGCACCACGGCCCCCGGGTAGTGGCCCAGCGCCTCCTCCAGCACCTCTTGCGAGGGAATGTCGAGGTGGTTGGTGGGCTCATCGAGGAGCAGGCAGTTGGCGTCGTCCATGCCCAGTCGGGAGAGTGCCACCCGGGCCTTCTCACCGCCTGAGAGGTCCTTCACCCGGCTCAAGGCCCGCTCGCCGCTGAAGAGCATGGCCCCGAGCACCGCTCGAGCACGCTCAGGGAGCGAGCCGGGGTGGTCGTCGAGGAGGTTCTCCAGGACGGTGCGTTCGACGTCCAGGTCGGCGAAGTCCTGGTGATACTCCCGGATCCGGGCCCGGGCACCGGGGACGACTCGCCCTCGCACTGGTGGCAGTTGGCTCGCCAGAGTGTGCAGCAAGGTGGTCTTGCCCGAGCCGTTGGGACCAAGGATGGCGATCCGATCGCCCCGAGTGATCCCCTGGTTGGGAACCGAAAAGAGCTCCACCCCATCGCGACCGCAGCTGAGATCCTCGGTGCGCACCACCACCTGGGCACTGGGGGCCGCGTGCAGGGTGAGACGCATGCGCTGCAGCTCGGTTGGCTCAGGGACCCGCTCCAGCCGGTCCAGCAAGGTCTGCCGGCCCCGGGCCTGGCGGGCCCGCTGGCCCGCCTTGTAGCGTCGGATGTATTCCTCCTGGTGGGTGATGTGGGCCTGCTGGGCCTCCCAGGTCCGGCGCCAGCGCAGTCGCCGCTCCTGGCGCTGTCGGAGGTAGCTGGTGTAGCCGCCGTCGTAGACCTCGGCGCGGCCCGAGGCCAGCTCGACGATGCGGTTGCAGACGCGCTCGAGAAGGCGGCGGTCGTGGGCCACTAGACAGAGGGTGCGAGCGCTCTGCAGGAGGTGGGCCTCGAGCCATTCGATGGCGGCCAGATCGAGGTGATTGGTGGGCTCGTCGAGGAGCAGCAGATCGACGTCCTGGAGCAGCAGCTTGCTCAACTCGAGCCGGCGTATCTGACCCACGCTGAGCTCCCGGGGGGATCGGCCTTGCTCCTCCTCACCCAGCCCAAGTCCATTCAGAACCGTCCTGGCCTTGGCTTCCAGTTCGTATCCACCGAGGCCCTCGTAAGCGGATTGAACCTCGCCGTAGCGATGCAGCTGGGCTTCGCCTTCCGGCCCGGGAATCGTCAACACGTGCTCGAGGTGACCCAACTCATCCCGGAGCCGGGCCAGGTCGGTACGGCTGGCCATGGCCTCGCCCAAGACCGTCTCAGCGACCGGTTCTGGTGACTCCTGGGGCAGGTGCGCCAGCAGAATCCGCCCTTGGCGGTCGAGCCTTCCTGAGCTTGGAGCCTGGGCCCCGGCGAGCAAGCTGAGCAGGCTCGACTTGCCCTCACCGTTGCTACCCACGACCCCCAGTCGGTCCCCGGGCTCGAGCTTGAGATCGAGGCCGGAGAACACGACTCGGTCGGCGTACTCGACCGCTACATCGGAGCAGGTCAGCAGTGCCACGGCGGCTCCATCGGGTCAGTGATCGCAACGTCCCGGCGCTGCGATACTCGAGAGGTGACCCAGTTCGAGCTACAGTCTCCCTTCACCCCGACCGGCGACCAACCAACGGCGATTACCCAGCTCCGGGCAGGCGTGGCCCGGGGCGACCTGCAACAGGTCCTCCTCGGGGTCACCGGAAGCGGCAAGACTTTCACCATCTCCAACCTGATCGCGGATGTTCAGCGGCCGGTGCTGGTGCTGAGTCCCAACAAGACCCTGGCCGCCCAGCTCTGGGCTGAATTCCGGGCATTCTTTCCGAAGAATGCGGTCGAGTACTTCGTCTCGTACTACGACTACTACCAACCGGAAGCCTACATCGCCCGCACCGACACCTACATCGAGAAGGACTCCTCACGGAACGAGGAGATCGATCGCCTGCGCAACGCCGCCACCCGGTCTCTGCTCACTCGTCGTGATGTCATCGTGGTGGCCTCGATCTCCTGCATTTACGGCATTGGCTCCCCGGAGAACTACCTCGGTGAATCGGTGGAGCTGGCTCTGGGCGGGAGCTGGCGGCGCGACATCTTGCTGCGCAAGCTGGTCGACTTGCAGTACGCCCGCAACGACCTCGACTTCGGCAGGAGTCGCTTCCGGGTGCGCGGTGACGTCATCGACATCCAACCGGCCTATGAGGAGATCGCCACCCGGGTGGAGTTCTTCGGCGACGTGGTCGAGCGAATCGTCGATTTCGATCCCCTGACCGGCGAGATCCTCGCCCAGCGGGAGGGGCTGACCGTCTTCCCCGCCTCTCACTACGTCACCCCTAAGGACAAGTTGGCCAGGGCAATCGAGGCGATCGAGGCGGAGTTGGAGTGGCGCAGCGGGGAGCTGGAGCGCCAGGAAAAGTTGCTGGAGGCCCAGCGGCTCCGGCAGCGGACCATGTTCGACCTGGAGATGCTCCGGGAGACCGGCACCTGCGCCGGGGTCGAGAACTATTCCCGTCACCTGAGCGGCCGGAGGGAAGGGGAGAAGCCCTTCACTTTGATGGACTACCTGCCCCAGGACACTCTGATCGTGGTCGACGAATCCCACGTGGCGGTTCCCCAGATCGGGGGCATGTACGGGGGTGACCGTTCCCGCAAGATCCCCCTCGTCGAGTACGGCTTCCGGCTACCTTCGGCCCTCGACAATCGTCCGCTCACCTTCAGCGAGTGGGAGTCCTCGGTGGGCCAGGTGGTCTACGTCTCGGCCACCCCCGGACCCTACGAGATGGAGCACTCGACCCAGGTGGTCGAGCAGCTGATTCGACCCACCGGTCTACTCGATCCCACCATTGAGGTGCGCCAGTCCAAAGGTCAGGTGGACGACATGCTGGCGGAGATCGGGCGGACGGTGGCGGCCTCGGAGCGCTGCCTTGTCACCACCCTGACCAAGCGGATGGCCGAGGACCTGACCGACTATCTGCGTGAGGCCGGGGTCAAGGTTCAATACCTGCACTCGGACGTGGAGACCCTGGAACGGGTCGAGATTATTCGCGACCTCAGGCTCGGGGTCTTCGACGTGATCGTGGGGATCAACCTCCTCCGCGAGGGGTTGGACCTTCCCGAGGTCAGCTTCATCGCCATCCTCGACGCCGACAAGGAGGGCTACCTGCGCAGCTTCCGGTCCCTGATCCAGACTGCTGGTCGGGCGGCTCGCAACGTCAACGGGCGGGTGGTCATGTATGCCGACCGCACCTCGGATGCCATGGCGGCGACCCTGGCCGAGACGGCCCGGCGCCGTCAGGTTCAGGCGGCCCACAACGAGACCCACGGCATCACCCCGGCCTCCATCGTCAAGGCTGTCCGGGATCAGGAGATGGTCCGGGCCGAAATCCAGGAGGCGGCCGCCGAATTCCAGGACGCCGTCGGCCTGCCCCCCGACCAACTGCTGCGGTTGACCAAGGATGTGGAGAAGGCGATGCGCAAGGCGGCCTCCAACTTGGAGTTTGAGCGCGCCGCCCAGATGCGCGACCGCCTGGTGGCCCTGCGCCGGATGGCTACCGACATGGGCCAAGGCCCCAGCCAGGGCTCCACCTCCCGCCATCCCGCCGGCCGGTCGGGCCGTCGCTCCCCGCGTAGCTGACTCGCAGTCGTTGGGCCGGTAGACCCGAACGGTCCTTCGAACGGCGAAACTGGCCTAGCTAGCCGGCCAAGCACAAAGGAGGGCATCCATGACCGTCAGGACAGCGCGAGCCAGTTGGGCTCCCAGCAAGCAAGGCGGCGGTGGCGGCAACATCCGTACGGAGAGTGGCACGATCAGCGTCCCGTATAGTGCCGGCGCCCGCTTCGGCTCCGACCCGGGCACCAATCCCGAAGAGCTTCTCGGGGCCGCCCATGCCGCCTGCTTCAACATGGCGCTGGCCGCGGGTTTGAAGGGCTCGGGGCACCCGGCCGCTCGGTTGGAGACCGCCGCCGAGGTCACCCTGGAGAAGCTCACCGAGGGGTATCGGATCACCACCATCCACCTGATCACGGCGGCCGAGGTGCCCGACATCACTGAGGAGGAGTTCCAGGAGCAAGCTCACCAGACCAAGCTTTCCTGCCCGGTGTCCAAGGCGCTCGCCGGATGCGACATCTTTCTCGAGGCCAAGCTCACCTGACCGAGCTCCTGTCTAGCCCCGCCTGACCTCCCGACGAGGCCTTCGACAAGGGTTTGCCGGTAGGGGTGGGACGGTACGCTAGACAGGCATGGGACAAGGCTATATTTCGATCCGAGGTGCCCGCGAGCACAACCTGCGCGATGTCGACTTGGACATCCCTCGCGACCAGCTGACCGTGATCACCGGGCTGAGCGGATCGGGCAAGTCATCGCTGGCCTTCGACACCATCTACGCCGAGGGCCAGCGCCGCTACGTGGAGTCACTCTCAGCCTATGCCCGGCAGTTCCTGGGCCAGATGGAGAAGCCCGACGTCGATCACATCGACGGACTCTCTCCCGCCATCTCCATCGACCAAAAGGGGGCAGGTCGGAACCCTCGCTCGACGGTAGGCACGGTCACTGAGGTCTACGACTACCTGCGTCTGCTGTATGCCCGGGTTGGCCATCCCCACTGCCCCAAGTGCGGACGTGAGATTTCCCGCCAGACGGTGGAGCAGATCGCCGATCAGGTGGCCGCCCTTCCGGAGGGCAGCCGGGTTTTGATTCTGGCCCCCATGATCCAAGGCCGCAAAGGCGAGCACCAGGCGATCTTCGACCTGGCCCGCCGCCAGGGTTACGTCCGAGTGCGGGTAGATGGGCAGGTCCACGCACTGGAGGAGGTGCCCGCTCTCGACAAGAAGTTCAAGCACGACGTCGAGGTGGTGGTTGACCGCCTCGTGGTTGAGCCGGAGAGCCTGTCGCGGCTTCGGGAAAGCTGCGAACAGGCCTCCAAGCTCTCTGGGGGTACCGTCCTGATCGCGCCCGCCGACCAGCATTCGGGGCTCGAGGACATGCTCTTCTCCGAGCAGTTCGCCTGCGTCTATGACAGCCTCTCCATGGAGGAGCCGCAACCTCGCAATTTCTCCTTCAACAATCCTCACGGGGCATGCCCGGACTGCACCGGCCTGGGAGCGCGGATGGAGGTCGACCCCGACGCCGTGGTCACCGACCCGGAAAAGTCGATCGCGGAGGGGGTGGTCGCTGGCTGGACCTGGGGCCACGCCCAGCAATGGATGAATGAGCTGATCGAGGCTGTCGCGGAAGCCAACCGCGTACCTCTGGATCGACCGTGGCGGCGGCTCTCCGCCGGTCAGCGCGACGTCATCCTCTACGGCTTGCCCAAAGGCGAAACGGTGTCCATGCGCTTTCGCACCCGAGGTGGCCGGGTGCACCAGTACCAGGCCAAGTTCGAGGGTGTCATCCCCAATCTGGAGCGGCGCCACCGGGAAACCGAGTCGACCGCCGTCAAGGAGGGAATCGAGCGTCTGATGATGCAGCGCCCTTGCCCCACCTGCAAGGGCAAGCGCCTGCGTCCTGAATTCCTCGCCGTGACTGTGGCCGGACTCGGCATCATGGACCTCTGCGCGCAGCCGGTGGACCAGGTCCTGGAGACCCTGGAGACCTGGCAGCTCTCCGAGCGCGAGGAGACAATCGCCCGCCGGATCATCAAAGAAATCAGAGAGCGGGTGGGCTTTCTCTACGACGTGGGACTGCAGTACCTGACCCTTGACCGCGCCGCCGGATCGCTCTCGGGGGGAGAGGCGCAGCGGATTCGCCTGGCGACTCAGATCGGAAGCCGGCTGACCGGCGTCCTCTACATTCTTGACGAGCCCAGCATCGGACTGCACCAACGGGACAACGGCAAGCTCCTCGCCACCTTGTTTCGACTGCGCGAGCTGGGCAACACGGTGCTGGTGGTGGAGCATGATGAGGAGACGATTCGGAGTGCCGACTTCGTCGTCGACATGGGGCCCGGTGCGGGGGCCCATGGCGGTCATGTCGTGGCCGCAGGCACCGTGGCCGAGGTGATGGAGAGTCGGGACTCTCTCACCGCCCAATACCTCCGCGGCGACGAGCGCATCGAGGTTCCCCGCACCCGGCGCCACGGGATCAACAAGATTGTGGTCCGGGGCGCCCGGGCCAACAACCTGCGAAACCTGGACGTCAGCTTCCCTCTGGGTTGCCTGGTCGGAGTGTCCGGGGTGAGCGGATCAGGGAAGAGCACCTTGGTCAATGACATCCTCTATCGACGCTGCGCCCAGTACTTCTACTCCGCCAAGCGCCGTCCTGCTGCCCACGATCGGATCGACGGTCTCGACGAGATCGACAAGGTGGTCGATGTGGACCAGGCCGCCATCGGCCGCACACCACGCAGCAATCCCGCCACCTACACCGGGCTCTTCACCCCGATGCGGGAGCTCTTCGCCCAGCTGCCCGAGGCTCGCGCGCGGGGCTACAAGCCGGGGCGCTTCTCCTTCAATGTCCGAGGCGGGCGCTGCGAGGCCTGCGAGGGCGATGGACTGATCAAGATCGAGATGCACTTCCTGCCCGACATCTACGTGACCTGCGAGGTTTGCAAGGGCCAGCGCTACACCCAGGAGGTCCTTGAGGTGCGCTTCAAGGGTCATTCCATCGCCGATGTTTTAGGCCTCTCGGTGGCCGAGGCGCTCAACGTTTTCCGCAACCAGCCAGGCATCGCTCGCAAGCTGCAGACATTGGTCGACGTCGGCCTCGGCTACGTTCACCTGGGCCAACCGGCAACCCAGCTCAGCGGCGGCGAGGCGCAGCGGGTCAAGCTAGCTACCGAGCTCTCCCGGCGGAGCACGGGACGGACTCTCTACATCCTCGACGAGCCCACGACCGGCCTGCATTTCGCCGACGTGGGCCGACTGCTCGAAGTACTCCACCGTCTGGTCGACCAAGGCAACACGGTGGTGGTGATCGAGCACAACCTCGATGTCCTCAAGTCCGCGGACTGGCTCATCGACCTCGGTCCCGATGGAGGAGCGGCCGGTGGCGCCATCGTCGCCGAAGGCACCCCCGAAGAGGTGGCCAAGACCGTGGGCTCATCGACCGGAACCTACCTGGCACCACTGCTCCAGGGGACCACCCGCAGCAGCACCACACTCAGGGAGCAGGTGGCTGTTTGAAGCCTTCGGGCGGCGCCGAACCCCCGCACCAAGAGCCGGCCCGCAACTTTCAGGGATGGCAGCGCCGCGCCTGTCTGATTCTGGTGGGGCTCTTGCTGCTCCTCACCATCCTTCTAGTGATCACCGCGACCCTGGGCGCCCTGGGGGTCGGCTGATGGCCGCCGCTGACCCTGGCCACGACTCGGGCCGGGCGACAGCGACCAAGCTCCGCCTCAGCCCGGCACTGCTCCGGGCCCGGCTGAGGGCGGCACCCACCACCCCCGGCGTCTACCTCTTTCGGGGAGCGCAGGGCCAGGTGATCTATGTCGGGAAGTCGAGCAACCTGCAGGATCGGTTACGCAGTTACTTCAGCGGCTGGGCCTCCCATCCGGAGCGGATCCGGCGCTTGGTCGACGCCGTCTCCGACTTCGAGGTGATCGCGGCCAGTAGCGAGCAGCACGCTCTAATCCTGGAAAACACGCTGATCAAGCGCCATCACCCCCGCTTCAACCTGCGCCTCCGCGATGACAAGAATTACCTCTATTTCCGCATCCCCACCCCGGTCGCGAAGGACCCCCAGGTCGTTCCCGAAGATCCCAAAGAGAAGCTGCTGGCCTTTCCACGGCCCACATTTGGCCGTCGCCTGGGCGGGGAGGGGGAACGCTCCTTCGGTCCCTACACCGACGCCAAATCGCTGCGCCGGTCGGTGCGGGAGATCCGCACTGTCTTCCCCTTCCGGGGCTGCGCCGATGCCATCTTCCGCAGAGGCCGGGTCTGCCTCGACTATCACCTGGGCATATGCGCCGGGCCCTGTGCCGGGCTGATCAACCCGGCGCCCTATGCGGCCCTGCTCGACGATGCCGCCGCGTTCCTGGACGGCCGCGTGGGCGCGGTCACCGAGCGGCTCGGTTCGGAGATGAAGCGGGCCAGCGAGGCCCTGGAGTTCGAGCGGGCCGCCGCGCTGCGGGACCGGCTCCACACGGTGAACAAGATGATCCAGGAACAAGGCCGCGTTTATCACCTCGGCACCGACGTCGATGCGATCGGTGTCGCCGTCGAAGGCGGCCAGGGGATGGCGGCGGTACTGTTGGTGAGAGACGGACGGCTCCAGGGGATGGAACGACATCCCCTGGAGGGGGTGGGGGACCTGACGGCAGCGGAGGTGGTTTCCGGCTTCGTCGCCCAGTACTACGCCAACTCCACCCATGTGCCGCGGGCGCTCTACTTGCCTGCGGCACCGATCGACGCCGACCTGTTGACCGAATTCCTGGGCAACCGCCGTCAAGGCCGGGTCGAGGTGTTGGTTCCCCGGCGGGGTCGGTTCCGCGAGCTTCTGAAGCGGGCTCAGGAGACCGCCGCTGCGTCACTGGGACAGGCTCGGATCGCCCAGGATTTCGACGCCGGTCGCGTCTCCAAGGTGCTTGAGGACCTGGGCCAGCACCTGGGGCTGGCCCAGCTTCCGCGACGGATCGAGTGTTACGACATCAGCAACACCATGGGCGAGCAGAGTGTCGGATCCATGGTGGTCTTCGAGGACGCCCGACCCAAGACCTCTGATTACCGGATCTTCACCATCCGCTCCGTGGAGGGGCCCAACGACTTCGCCAGCCTGGAGGAGGTGCTCTCGCGACGCTTGGCTCACATCGGCCAGGCTGACGAGCGGGACGAAAGTCTGGGGGTTCGGCCTGACCTGATCATCGTCGACGGGGGAGCGGGCCAACTGGCGGCAGCGCACAGAGCTCTGACAAAGCTTGGCCTAGCCGACCTGCCCCACTTCGGCTTGGCCAAGCGCTTCGAGGAGCTATACGTGCCCGAGCAAGCCGAGCCGACGCATCTTCCGGAAGGGAGTGCCGCGCTCTTCTTGGTCCAGCGCCTCCGTGACGAGGCGCACCGGTTTGCCATTACCCGCCACCGGGCCAAGCGCGCCAAGGCAGGGGTCCGCTCCCGGCTCGATGAGATTGGAGGGCTTGGCCCCAAGCGCAAGCGGGCGCTGCTCCAGCGCTTCGGCTCGGTCGAGGGTATCCGGGCCGCCTCCTGGGAAGAACTTACCGCGGTGCCCGGAGTTACTCGGGTCGTTGCCGCCGCCATCAAAGAGATTCTGTGAACCAGGCCAGCGCCCCTGCTCTACCGGCGGGAGTTCTGGTCTTCGGACCGCCCGGAGCCGGAGTGCCCGCAGTCACCGCCGCCTTGACCAGGGCTGGAGTGGCAGCCGCTGGATGGGAGGGCGGACCCGAACCCCATCTGGCCGCCGATCCCGACAACCTGACCCCCGGTCAAAGCCCGGTGCTGCTGGCACTGGAAGCCGCCGACGGGACCTGCTTGGAACGAACCGTGCCACCCTGGGCGGAGCGGCAGCTCTCGACCGGGGCGGCCCAGGCCGTTCGCCAGTTGGCGGAGACCAGGGAACGCCTCTTTGCCGCCCGACTGCGGGCGGACGTGCTTCTCGACAGCACCCATCTCACTGCCTCGGTGCTGAGCGCCCGAGCGCGCCAGCTCGATCTGGTTCTCGGCCCCCTGCCGGCCGAGAAGCCGGTGGTGGTCGTCGAGTCTTTCGGTTACCCCAGAGGGGTGCCCCTAGATCTGGGCTGGTGCGTCGACACCCGGGCTTTGCGAAATCCCTTCTGGGAGCCCAGCCTGCGCATGCTCTCGGGTCTGGATCCCCGGGTACGAGATTTCGTGCTCGGCCAGCACCTGGCGGCCAAGATTGTCCAAGACCTGGAGAGTCTGGTGGCCTCGCTCCTACCCGAGTTGCAGGCCCGCTCCCGGCGGACCCTCCGGCTGGCGGTCGGATGTACCGGGGGATACCACCGCTCGGTGGCCATCGCCGAGGAACTGGGAGGCCGCCTCGGGGCCCAGGGACTCAGCGTACTCATCTGGCACCGAGACCTGCCCGAGCGCCCCTAGGCCTGACTTCAATGCTTCCCCAAGCGGAGAGACCGCACGCCGCCTCTATACTCGCGAGCGGAATGGCCCCGATCGGGAGGTAGGCCAGTTTTGGCAACACGCGTAGCGGTCAATGGATTTGGCAGAATCGGTCGTAACGTCCTCCGCGCGGCGCGAGGCAATGCCGGCTTCGAGATCGTGGCTGCCAACGATATCGGTACTCCACATCAGCTGGCCCATCTACTCCAATACGATTCGACCCTGGGCCGGTATCCGGGCGAAGTGAGTTACACCGACAGTTCCATCGTCGTCGACGGCAAAGCTGTCCAGATCTTCTCGGCCAGGGCTCCGGGCGACATCGATTGGGCAGCCCTGGGAGTGGAGATCGTGATCGAGTCGTCCGGTCTGTTCACCAGAGCGGAACAAGCTCGGGCACACATCAGTAAGGGCGGCGCAAAAAAGGTGATCATCACCGCCCCCGCCCAAGGCGAGGACCTGACCGTGTGCATGGGCGTCAACGACGACACGTACGACCCCGGCCAACACCACGTAATCTCCAACGCCTCCTGCACCACCAACTGCCTGGCGCCGGTCGCCAAGGTGGTCCACGAAAGCTTCGGTATCGAGAGCGGTCTCATGACCACGGTGCACGCCTACACCGGGGACCAACGGCTGCTCGACGCACCACATCCCGATCTCCGTCGGGCGCGAGCCGCAGCCTTGTCCTTGATCCCGACCAGTAGCGGCGCGGCTGAGGCGGTGGCCAAGGTGCTCCCCGCTCTGGCCGGTCGCTTCCACGGCTTTGCGCTACGAGTGCCGGTACCCGACGTATCCATGGTCGACTTCACGGTGCTGACCACCAAGGCGACCAGCGCTGAAGAGGTCAATGAGGCGCTCCGGGCCAGTGCTCGCGATGGCCTTGAAGGCATCCTCCGGGTGGAGGAGGAAACCCTGGTCTCCATCGACTTCCGCGGCGACTCCTACTCGGCGGTGGTTGACGCGCCCCTCACCGTCATGGCCGGAGACCGGCATCTCAAAGTACTCGCCTGGTACGACAACGAGTGGGGCTACTCCTGCCGGGTCGCCGACCTAACCGCGCTGGTCGCCAGCAGCTTGCCGGGCGGAGCGACCAGCTGAGATGGCGGCCCCGGGGTCGACCCGCAAGGCGGGGCTCGACGATATCGACCCCGGCGGCAAGCGGGTCCTACTTCGCGTGGACTTCAACACTCCCCTCACCGACGACGGCACGGTACGCGATGAGAGCCGCCTGGTGGCCACCCTGCCCACCATCCGCGAGCTGCAAGGCCGGGGGGCGGCTGTAGTAATTGCGACCCACCTGGGCCGTCCCCGGGGCCAGGTCGATCCCCGCCTCAGCTCGCACCAATTGGCAAGAGCCCTGGAGCGGTTGCTAGGGAGTCCCGTCGAATGGGTGGACGACTGTGTCGGAGAGGAGGTGGAAAAGAGGGTCAAGGAACTCCGGCCGGGGCAGGTCCTCCTTCTTGAGAACCTCCGCTTCCACAAGGGCGAGGAAGCCAACGACCCCGCCTTCGCTCGCCGACTGGCGGCGCTTGGCGACATCTACGTGGATGACGCCTTCGGGGCCGCCCATCGAGCTCATGCGTCGATCGAAGCTGTCGCCCGCCTCCTGCCCGCAGTTGCCGGTAGGTTGATGGCCAGCGAGATCACTGCCCTCGACTCGGTCCTGGACGACCCGCGACGACCAATGATGGCGGTCATGGGGGGTAGCAAACTGAGTACCAAGCTGGGGTTGATAACCAGCCTGATTGATCGCGTCGATACCCTGTGCCTCGGCGGAGCGATGGCAGCGACCTTTCTCAAGGCGGGTGACCGCGAGGTGGGACGCTCCCTGGTCGAGGACGATTTCTTGGAAAAGGCGTCCGCCCTGGTTCGTCGGGCAGCCGACCATCACGTCAACCTGCAACTCCCAAGCGATGCCGTGGTGGCCGTCTCACCGGAAGCAGTAGCCGAGGCGGTACAGATCTGCTCGGTGGAGGAGATCCCGCCTGACGAGATGATCTTGGACGTGGGACCAACGACCGTGGAATGCTGGGGCAAGCTGGCAATGGCATCCAGGACCATCGTCTGGAACGGCCCCCTGGGGTTCTACGAGAGGCCCCTGTTCAGCCAAGGAACAAAGCAACTGGCGGAAGCGGTCGCGGCCAGCCCGGCGGTGAGCGTCACCGGCGGTGGCGACCTCCATGCGGCGCTCCATGAACTGGGGTTGGACCGATGTTTTACTCACGTCAGCACCGGGGGCGGAGCCACCCTCGCTTACCTGGAGGGTGAGAAGCTTCCCGGCATCTCGGTCTTGCTGGACGCCCCCTTGGCGGCCGGCCCGGCCGCCCCGTGAACGTCTCGGTTCGCCGCCCTTTGGTGGCGGGTAACTGGAAGATGCACACGACGGTCCCCGAGGCCATCAACCTCACCACTGCCATCCGTCAGAAACTTGCGCCCCAACCGCAGGCCGAGGTCCTGCTCCTGCCGCCGTACATCTCGCTCTGGCCGGTGCAGCAATTGCTGCTCAACGAACCGCGAATCGGGGTGGGCGCCCAGGACTGCTACTGGGAGAAGGAAGGGGCCTACACCGGGCAGGTATCCGCTGCGATGTTGCGCGATTCCTGCCAGTACCTGCTGGTCGGTCACAGCGAACGTCGTCACCTCTTCGGCGATGACGATGATGCGGTGCGGCGGAAGTTGGTGGCCGGACTCGAGGCGGGGCTGACGCCCCTGTTGGCAGTGGGCGAGACCGAACCGGAGCGGAAGCTAGACAAGACGGAAGCGGTACTCGAGCGCCAGGTCAAGACTGCCCTGTCAGGACTTCCTGAAGCTGATCTTCGGCGCTGCGTTCTCGCCTATGAACCGGTCTGGGCGATCGGTACTGGGAAGACGGCTCAGAGCGACGACATTGCAACTGCCATGGCTGGCATCCGTGCTCAGCTGGACGAGATGAGCGCGGGTGCCGGAGCCGTCGTCCGGGTCCTCTATGGCGGCAGTGTCAGCGCCGAGTCCGCCCGGGACGTTCTGGATTTAGCCGAAGTGGACGGAGCCTTGGTCGGGGGTGCCAGTCTCGAGGCCGACGACTTCTGCGCGATCGTCGCGGCAGCTGCCGGTCCGGGAGCTTGAACCAGCAATAACTGGCCAAGTCGGCGGATGGTAGGCTCACCTTGCCGTCCAGCACGTTTTCGCAGCCATCACTGGCGAGCGAGACGAGCCGCCAACTCGGGTCTCGCGCCTCTCGCTGGCGGGGCTCGGCCCGGAGAAGCAATCCCTTGAGTCACCCCGAAATTCAGTCCGCCGTCCTCTGCGTTTGCGACGGCTGGGGCTGCGCTCAGCCGTCGCCCGGCAATGCCATCTCACTGGCCCGAACGCCTAACTTCGATCAACTTTTCGCCACTTCCCCCCACACCACCCTAACGGCCAGTGGAACTGCCGTCGGGCTGCCACCTGGCCAGCAGGGAAACTCCGAGGTGGGGCATTTAACCATTGGATCGGGGCGGGTGGTCCTCCAGGACCTGACCCGAATTGACGACGCCATTGCCGACGGCACCTTCTTCTCCAACCCCGTCCTGGTCGAAGCGGTCCAGCTGGCTCTCGATCGCGGCTCCTATTTGCATCTGATGGGATTGATTTCGAATGGAGGTGTGCACAGTCACGAACGTCATCTGGTTGCGCTCTGCGAACTGGCCCACCGGATGGGCCTCAAGCGAGTTGCCATCGACGCCTTCACCGACGGTCGTGACACGCCTCCCAGCAGTGGCCAAGCGAGCCTGAACCAGCTGCTGGAGCAGCTCGGCCAGTTTGGGGCTGGGCGGATTTCCTCGATAGGGGGCCGCTACTTCGCGATGGACCGCGACCGCCGCTGGGACCGCACCGAGCAGGCTTATCAGGCCATCTTGGGAAGGGGCCCGACTCGGGTGTCCGATGCCTTGGCCTACCTTTCGGAGCAGTACGCCCGCGATGTAACCGACGAGTTCATCCCCCCCGCCGTGGTGCTGGATGACGAGGGGGAGGCGCAGGGCTTAGCCGACGAGGATGTCGTCATCCACTTCGACTTTCGCCCGGATCGGGCCCGGCAACTCTGTCACGCCCTCAGCGATCGCGACTTCGGCGGCTTCGGACGAGGGGATGTGCCCGAGCTCGCCAGACTCTGCACTTTCACGAAGTTTGACGACACCCTCCACGCCCAAGTCGCCTTTCCCAAACCGCTGATTGACGAGACGCTGGCCGAGGTCGTTGCCCGGGCTGGCCTGCGCCAGTTTCATGTCGCCGAGACCGAGAAGTACGCCCACGTCACCTACTTCCTCAACGGAGGCCGTGAAGACCCGTTCCCGCAAGAGGAACGGGTCTTGATACCGTCCTCCCGGGTGGCCACCTACGACCGGGCGCCGGAAATGAGTGCCGGCGCCATAACCGAGGTGGTTCTGGATCATTTGCAGAGGCGAGACGTCTCGCTGATCGTCCTCAACTACGCCAACGCGGACATGGTCGGGCATACCGGCGACCTGGATGCGACGGTCCTGGCGGTCGAGTACCTTGACGCCTGCATCGGCCAGCTGGTTGCCGCATCGGCGAAAGCCGGCTACCTCGTCCTGGTAACTGCGGACCATGGCAATGCTGAGATCAAGGTCGACTTGGAAGACGGCTCCAAGCTCACCGCCCACACCACCAGTCCTGTGCCCTTGGTTTTGGCCAACTGCAAGGGGGTCGTCAGACTGCAGGATGGAGGTGGGCTCGAGGATGTTGCCCCGACCCTCCTGGCGGCGATGGGCCTTGCCGTTCCCGGCGAGATGACGGGAAGAGACCTCCGGCTGGGGGCTAGCGACTGATGCCCGCTTCAGGTCGCGCACCGGCGCCCCGTGCCGCCCGCGCCGCGCGTCGGGCATTGGAGGCGGAGGACGAGGTCGCGCCACCTCAGCCTTCGGGAATCGTGGCGCTGGTGGGCCGGCCCAACGTGGGCAAGTCGACACTCTTCAATCGGCTCACAGGTGAACGGCGAGCCATCGTGTCCGACCAGCCTGGGCTGACCCGGGACCGAATCTACGGAGATGTGGAGTGGCGCGGCCGGGCCTTCACGGTGGTGGACACGGCCGGTTTGGAGCGGGTGATCAAGGGAACCGCCCATGGCGATCTACCCGCCAACACCCAGGCCCAGGCCCGGGTGGCCTTGCGAGAGGCCGACGTGATCTGCTTTGTCTGCGATGCCAAGGCTGGCCTCACTGCCACCGACCACGACGTGGCCGAGGAGCTGCGTCGAGCCAGCCAGCCTGTGATCCTGGTCAGCAACAAGTACGAGGGGAGGGAGGACCGGCTCTGGGGACACGAGTTCCTCGAACTTGGCCTCGGCGAGCCGGTCCCCATCTCCGCTTTGTCCGGAAGCGGTAGCGGGGACCTTCTCGATCAGATTGTCAACCGCCTCCCCCCCGCCGAGGACAGCGCCGGCGCGGTTGGATCACCGGTTCTGCGCTGTGCCATCGTGGGTCGGCCCAACGTGGGCAAGTCGTCGCTCCTCAATGGAATCCTTGGTGAGGAGAGATCGCTGGTGAGTACCGTGGCGGGGACCACCAGGGACCCGGTCGACACTTTGGTGAGCACCAACCAAGGCGATGTGTTGCTGGTGGACACGGCCGGCATTCGCCGGCCCGGCGCCAGCCAGGACGCTGACTACTACAGCCTGCTCCGAGCGGTTCGGGTGGTGGAGCGAGCCGACGTGGCGGTCTTGGTGGTCGACGCCACCACTCCCTTGCGGGGCCAAGACCGCCACATCGCCGGTCGGGCCCGAGACGCCGGGGCGGCGACGCTGGTAACGCTCAATAAGTGGGATCTCCTGGACGAGGACGCCCGCCGGGATCGCGGCCTGGTTCGCGAGCTAAAGGCCGCCTACGACTGGGCTCCCGGAACCCCCTTCCTCTTCACCAGCGCCCTAACCGGCCGGGGCATTCGCAAGGTGCTTCCCACCGCCTTCGAGCTGGCTCAGGCCCGCGCCCTGCACATCTCCACCGCGGAGTTGAATCAGTTTGTCCGAGCCGCGGTCGATCGTCGGCCGCCTCCCAGTGGCAAGGCGGGGCGCCGACTCCACATCTATTACGCCGTGCAAGCGCGGAGTCGGGTACCAACCTTCGCTTTGTTCGTCAATGATCCCGGCCTGATGCACTTCAGCTACGCCCGCTACCTGGAGAACCAGTTCCGCGAGCGCTACGGGTTTCAGGGGGTACCACTAAGGCTTCGGGTCCGGCGCTCGGAGCAGACCCGTTGAAGCTGGCCATACTCGGGGCTGGGTCATGGGGTCTGGCCTTGGCCGAGCTGCTCCAGTCCCCCGAGCGAGAAGTCTGGCTCTGGTTCCGCCGTCCCGAGCTGGCGGCTGAGGTGAGCCGCACCCGAGTCCATCCGCTCTACCTGCCCGAGCTGCGCCTCAAACCCGAGGTCGAGGCGACCGCTGTCATCGAGGAGGCGTGCGCCGACGCTGACACGGTAATCTTCGCGGCGCCGACTCACGGTCAGCGGGCGCTCGGCGAGCGGGCCCGCCCCTTGGTGCAGGGGGCCTCACTTCTGGTCAGTGCTGCCAAGGGATTCGAACCCAACACGGCCCTGACCATGAGCGTCCTCCTGGCCGAGGCGCTGGGAGCAGGCTCGGAGGACAGGCTGGTGGCTCTGAGTGGGCCCAACATCGCCGCCGAAGTAGCCGCCCACATGCCAACCGCCGCAGTGGTTGCGGCCACCACCCCGCGAGCTCGGAGCCTGGCCGTGCAACGGCTGGCCGCGCCCAGCTGGCGCCTCTACGCCAACGATGATCCTCTCGGCGTCGAATTCGCCGGGGCAATGAAGAACGTGATCGCCATCGCCGCCGGGGTCTGCGACGGACTCGAGGTGGGGGACAACGCCAAGGCGGCCATCATCACCAGGGGGCTGAGCGAGATGACCCGGCTGGGGGTGCGAGCCGGTGCCAACCCCTTCACCTTCGCCGGGCTTGCCGGTGTGGGCGACTGCCTGGTGACCTGTATCAGCCGGCTGAGCCGCAATCGCACCCTGGGAGAGAGGATCGGACGGGGCGAGAGTCCAGCCCAGGCCCAGGCCGAGACCCCCATGGTGGCCGAGGGGGTCAACGCGTCTCGGGCAGCGCTGGTCCTGGCCGCCCGCTACCAGGTGGAGATCCCTATAACCCAGGCCGTCCACGCGATCATCTTCGAAGGAACCTCGGTGGCAGATAGTGTCCGGGGTCTGATGGAGCGCAACCTTCGACCTGAACTTGTTCCCGATGACCTCGGCTTGGGCGGGGGCTAAGGGCCCTACCTCACGGTAAGCTCTGGCTGACCGGTTGGGCCTGATGAGGCGGATCCGCCGGTGGCCTGGCCCCCGGTGAGCCGCCTCGGGCGATCACGTCGGCGATCCAGTCCCGGGAATGATCGAGGACGCAGAATCGCTGCCCTCCTGGGAGGTCGGGACCGACCAGACCTGCCTGCCCCAGCGCGGCCAGGTGGTAGGTGGATTCGGCCGGAGCCATGCCCAGGGTCTTGGCCACCTCAGCACTGGTGCTGGGCGCCGTGAGCAGGATGCGCAAGACCGCCAGACGGGGCACCGTTGCCACGGCATGTAGTAGCTCGGCTGTCGACTGCAGCCCCGGGTCGACGATCTGTGCTGGGACAAGCTCCGGTTCAAGGCTGGCCCCAGCACGGCGGGGGAGGTAGGTGGCATGGAGGAGCGCTTCTCCCAGGGTGGCTCCCGTGCTCCGGCGGGTGACGAAGAGGTAGAGAGCCGCCAACGCCGCCAGAAGCACGACGGCGTCGGCCCAGCTGGCCGTGACTCCGGTGCCGGTGACCCGCCGGACCAGCGCCAAAAGCCCGGTCAGGACGGTGGCGACAACGCCCAGATCGATGAGGGCTGCCAGGGTCGTTTTGACCCATCCCGGCATGTTGACCAGGGGGGCCTGCGAGCGGTCCGGGGCACGTCTGATGGCCAGGTAGCCGCCCAGCCCGATGACCAGCAGGATGGCCCCCTGGACGGCCAGCCGGGCCAGCTTGGTGAGGAAGTGCTCGACCGGAATGCCGGCGACGATCCCCAGGGTTACGTAAACGCCGACCCAGACGGCGGTGCTGGGGATCAGTCCCTCCAAGAAAGTCCGCCGCTTGACCCCGAAGGCGCCTGCCACCAGGGTGGTGTAGATGCGGAGTCCAGGAATCAGGCGCGAGGTGCCAACCCCTACCGGCCCAGCCGCGCTCATCCTTCTCGACACCCGCTTGAGCGCCTTGGCCTGGTGGAATCGCTCGGCGAGCCCGGTCATGCCCCGCTCCCCGACCACCCGAGCCCAGCTGTAGCCAACCACGGCCCCGGCCACGCACACGACATATGCCATGGGGTAGAAGATCCACGCATCTAGGCCACCGGCTGCAATCAGGAGGCCCCCGGCCAGCAGCGTCAGCTCACCTGGGGCGAAGGGCAGCGGGACTCCCGCCTCCTCCAAGAAGAGCAGGCTGCACAGGAGCACGATCGCGACCACGCCGTGGAGGCCGGAGAGGA
>Ga0307374_10003146_pt1 | contig 28470 bp, 23 predicted proteins | sample OX3MG_FD_202532 | JGI IMG/M metagenome (GOLD analysis project Ga0307374, IMG submission 202532) | Soil microbial communities from Risofladan, Vaasa, Finland - OX-3 | ecosystem: Environmental > Terrestrial > Soil > Coastal area > Acid sulfate soil | place: Finland: Risofladan, Vaasa | collected... | reverse complement strand
AACGCGAGCGCCGCAATTACCGAAAGCCCGATCAAGGGCGAGGCCGTGCTGCTCGTCAGCGGGCTGCCGCCCGCACCGGCGGGCGAGATTTACGAGCTATGGTGGATCGGACCGCACGACGAAGCGACTAAAGCCGCGGTCCTCCATCTCGACCCGCATGGCGCGGCGATCGCGACCGCGACCCCGCCGCCCGCCGCCGCGCGCGTGGTGGCCGGCGAGGTCACGCTCCAGCCCTCGCAAAGCGCCGACAAGCCGGGCGGCACGATCTATTTCAGGGGCGCGACCGAAGAACGCTGACCGCATGCTGACCGCATAAGGACGGGCGTCGATGAATCCGCAGTCCATACCGCGCCTGCTGATTTCGGCGACCGGCAGCGGCGCCGGCAAGACCACCGCGACGATCGCGTTGATGGGCGCGCTGCGCGCGCGCGGGATGCGGGTCGCCGCCTTCAAATGCGGCCCTGACTATCTCGACCCGACGTACCATCGCCGCGCCACGGGCACGCCCTCGCACAATCTCGACGGTTGGATGATGGATCGCGCCTCGGTGCTCGCGACCTTCGCGCGCGCCGCCGCGGGTGCCGACATCGCGGTGGTCGAAGGAATGATGGGGCTGTTCGACGGCGCCGCGCCGACCAGCGACGAAGGCTCGTCGGCGGAGATCGCGAAGTGGCTCGGCGTGCCCGTGTTGCTGGTGGTCGACGCGTCGGGGATGGCACGCACGGTGGCGGCGGTCGCGCACGGATTCAGCCACTTCGACCCGCGCCTGAGGCTCGCCGGGCTCATCTGCAATCGCGTCGGCAGCCGCGGCCATCTCGATCTGTTGCGCGCGGCATCCGCGGAAGTCCCGGTGCTCGGCGGCTTTCCGAGCGAAGCGCGGCTGGCCTTTCCGGAGCGCCATCTCGGATTGCTGAGCGCCGATGACAAAAACGTCGCACAGCCGCTGTTCGAGGCGTGGGCAGACATGGCGGCGCAATGGCTCGACCTCGACGCGATCGTGGCGATCGCTCGGAGCGCTCCGATGCTTAGCGGCGGGGACGCCGCGGAGTTATGGCCGCGCAGCGGCGCGCCGGCTCCGCGATGTCGTATCGGCGTGGCCTATGACGATGCCTTTCATTTTTATTACGAAGACAACCTGCGCCGCCTGGAGGCGGCGGGCGCCGAACTGGTGCGCTTTGCGCCGACGCGCGAGACCGAGCTGCCGCGAGTGGATGGGCTTTATTTCGGCGGCGGCTATCCCGAAGCGCTCGCCGCGGAGCTTTCCGGCAACCGCGCGATGATCGAGGCGGTGCGCAGCTTCGCCCAACGTGGCGGGCCGATTTACGCCGAGTGCGGCGGCCTCATGTATCTGAGCGGCGGTATCCGCACCCTGGCAGGACGGACGTGGCCGATGGTTGGGCTCGTCGCCGGAGAAGCCGTGATGTCGGAGCGCCTGCAGGCGCTCGGCTACGTCGAGGTCGAGACGCGCGGGGCGTCGATTCTGGGACCGGCGGGGATGCGAATGCGCGGCCATCAGTTCCGCTACTCGACGCTCACGCCAACTCCCGAACAGACGGAGCGCGTTTTCGCGGTGCGTCCGCGATGGGGCGCCCCGTTTGTGGAGGGCTATCGCTCAGGCAGCGTGCTCGCCTCCTACGTGCATGTCCATTGGGCGTCGAACCCCGAAGCCGCCGAGGGATTCGCAAACTCGTGCGCCGCCTGGCGCAAGCGACAGCGCCAGTGATCCGTCCGCCGCTCTCACGGTTGCGCTTCCAAGCATGAATACGGCACGCATAAGACCGGCGCGCACATTGATGGTGCAGGGAACCGCATCGTCGGTCGGAAAAAGCCTGATAGTCACCGCGCTCTGCCGAATCTTTCATCGCGAAGGTTTCAACGTCGCGCCGTTCAAGGCACAGAACATGGCGCTCAACTCGTACGTCACACCCGATGGCGGCGAGATCGGACGCGCGCAAGCCGTGCAGGCCGAGGCCGCCGGGATTGAGCCGCGGGTCGAGATGAATCCCATTCTGCTGAAGCCCGAAGGCGGAATGCGCTCGCAAGTGGTCGTGCTCGGCAAGCCGCGCGAGCGGATGACCTGGTCCGCATATCAACGGCTGAAGCCCGAGTTCGTGCGGATAATCGCGGACTCGCTGCGCACGCTGCGGGAGCATCACGACCTGATCGTAATCGAGGGCGCCGGATCGCCCGCCGAGGTCAATCTGTCTTCGCAAGATATCGTGAATATGCACGTCGCGGCCGAGGCGGAAGCGCCGGTGCTGCTCGTCGGCGACATCGACCGCGGCGGCGTGTTTGCGCATCTTGTGGGCACGATGGAATTGCTGGCGCCGGCCGATCGCGCGCGCGTAGCTGGCTTTCTGATCAACAAATTTCGCGGCGACCCCGCGCTTTTGACGCCTGGACTGGAATTTCTGCGCGCGCGCTTCGGGGTTCCCGTCCTCGGCGTGATTCCGTACGTCGAGCGCCTGCGTATCGCCGACGAAGATTCGGTGGCGCTGGAGGATCGCCGCAACCGGCGCACGACCGGGTCCGGCCAGATCGATATCGCGGTTATACGGCTGCCGCGCATCTCAAACTACGACGATTTTCTCGCCCTCGAACACGAGGACGGCGTAACCGTGCGGTTCGTCGAGGAAGCCGGCGAGTTAACCGGCGCCGACCTCGCGATAATCCCCGGAACGAAGAGCACGGTCGCCGATCTCGGATGGCTCAACGAAAGCGGGTTCGCGCGGGCGATCGTCGCGCGCGCGGGCGACGGCGGCTTGGTTGCGGGAATTTGTGGCGGATACCAGATGCTGGGCGAACGAATCGAAGATCCACATCGGGTCGAGTCGGACGAGGCTTCGGCGCGCGGCCTCGGCCTGCTGCCGATAGTCACGCGCTTCGCAAAGACCAAGGTCACCACGCAGGTGCGCGCCCGCGTCGAGGCGCCCTCGATTCTGGGCGCCGCGGATGGAGTCGCGGATGAAATCTCCGCGTACGAAATTCACATGGGGAACGTCGAGCGAGCCGCTGGAACGGCGGCGCCGTTTCGGATCGTCGCGCGCAACGGCGCGCCGGCCGACAAGCTCGATGGCGCGATAAACCGCGAGGGCACGGTCGCCGGCACGATGCTCCACGGAATTTTCGAAAACGACGTGCTGCGTGTGGCCCTTTTGCGTGCATTGCGCAGGCGCAAGGGAATCGCCGCGAACGGCGGAACGCGGCCGCTTTCCTCGCGCGAGACGGAATACGACCGCCTGGCCGAGGCGGTCGCCGCCAGTGTCGATTTGCCAAAGCTGAAAACAATAGCCAAGCTGGACTGATCCGGCGCTTGCGCTCCCCCCAAGACATCCGCGTCGCGAAATTCTAGAATTGCCTCCATGAGCGACGACCGTTCAGATAATCATCCGGAGGCGCTTGCGGAGGCGCTCGCCCATGAGGCTCCCAACACGCTCGAGGGCTGGAGCGTACTCCACCAGGTGTTCCGGTTACGGCGCGAAGCGCTCGGCGCGCTTGACGCCGCGCGGCGCGAACGCATCTTGCGGCAGGCGGCCGGAGCGATCTCCGCGATGGAGCGGCGCGAGGACGGCGAGAGCGCGCTCTTTTCGATCCTGGGCCACAAGGGCGACCTGCTCGCTCTGCATTTCCGCCGCGGCTTCGACGAACTGGAGCGCGCGCAGGCCGACGTTGCGGCACTGGAATTGAGCGCGTTCCTCGAACAGGCCGGATCTTACGTCTCGATGGTCGAGATTGGACTGTACGAAGCGACGGTCGCGCTGAACGCGCGGCTTGCACGCGAAGGGGTGCGTCCTCATTCGCCGCAGTGGAAGCAGGCGGTCGAGGAAGACCTTGCCGCGCAGCGCGACAGGATGGTCACCCGCCTGTGGCTCAAAATCCCTCCGCGCCGCCACCTCTGCTTTTACCCGATGAACAAGCGGCGCGCCGGCGCCGACAACTGGTACCAGCTTCCGATCGGCGAGCGGCGCCGCCTGATGCATGAGCACGGGATGATCGGCCGCCGCTACGCGGGTCAGGTCACCCAGATAATCTCGGGCTCGGTCGGCTTCGACGACTGGGAGTGGGGCGTCGATCTCTTCGCCGACGATCCGCTGGTCTTCAAGAAACTGGTCTACGAGATGCGCTTCGACGAATCGAGCGCGCGTTATGCCGAGTTCGGCCCCTTCATCGTCGCGATCCGGCTCGGCGCCGACGATCTGCAAAGGCTCGTCTTCGGGCACACCAGCGCCTGAGCGCCGGCGCTGCGGCGACCCCCGGGCTAGTTACGAAATTTGTCGGTCAGGCGCCGGAGCATATCCGATCGGCCGCCGCCACTTTGGTCCGTGGGCGGCGCGGCGGCCGACGCCTTGGCAGCCGGCGACTCGGCGCCGGCCTTGCGCGCGGCGAAGAGATCCTCGACTTCGCCGTCGACAGGAAAGCGGCCGGCCGTGGCCTTGGAGAAGATCAACTGGCCGTCGACGAGCACGTCGAACTGCCCGGTTTTGCCGGCTTTGATTTCGGCGTCCTCGCCGAAGCGCCTATGAAGCGACGCGGCCAGACTGGCCGCGCGAGGCTTGTACCCTCAGGGGGAGCAGTAGAGAATTTCGGTCGCCATCGGGGAACTCTCCGTTTCAGTCCATCACTTCGTAATCACTTGCTCTCGGGCAAGTCGACGAAGACCGCCGCCGCCACCACCGAGGTCCATAGCCCGTCGCGGTCGCCGATCGCCGACTGCGTGACATTGCGCGTGGTTACGATCTTGTCCGAGACCCGCCAGATATCCTTGCGCTCGTCGTAGCTGGCGTTGGGATCGAAGTCGACGCCAAGGATCGTCGCCAGCATCATCGTGGCAAGGTCTTCAGCATAGTCGCCCGCCTTCTGGTCGGTTTCGCCAAAGCTGTGATGCTCGGACAAATAACCGTACTGGCTCGGATTGGCCGGAATCGCCACGCCCACCGATGAGGCGATGAGGCGATGCGGCTCATCGGTGGCGTTGTCGCTCACCACGGCGAAAACGATTTGTCCGGGAGTCAGGCGCTTGAGCCCCTCTTGCGGCGTGATCAGTTTACAGTAGGACGGAAAAATCGATTGGACGCGCACCAGGTTGTACTCTGCGATATTGGCCGAGCGCAGGGCTAACTCGAAGGAATTGAGTTTCTCCCGGTGCTTGCCAACCCCCTTGGTCAGAAACACCCCCTTCGGAAAAGGCCCCATAGACGCTCTCCCTGTTAAGCCCCTTCCCGAGGCGCCGACGCGAGATCCCTCGACAGGCTCATTCAATCAGGGTAGCAGCAAGCTGACCCTCGATACACGGGGGATGCGTATTCCGGCCGCTAGACCACGTTTACCGGCTGGTACTCGCCAAACACCCGGCGCATCGCATCCGAGATTTCCCCGAGGGTCGCCCAGTTACGGACCGCGTCGATGATCGTCGGCATCAGGTTGCCGCCGTCGCGCGCCGCCGCCTCGACCCGCTCCAGCGCGGCGCCGGCGGCCGCGGCATTGCGCTCGGCGCGCAGGCGGGCCAGCCGCTCGCATTGTGTGCGCTCGATCTCGGGATTGACGCGCAGGAGGTCGATGGGCGGCTGCTCGGATGACGTGAACTGGTTGAGCCCGACGACGATCCGTTGCCTGGACTCGATTTCGCGCTGATAGAGATAGGCGGCCGACTGGATTTCGCGCTGCATGTAGCCGCGCTCGATCGCGGCCACCGCGCCGCCCAGGTCGTCGATCTTGCCCAGGTATTCCAGCGTCTTCTGTTCGAGTTGACGCGTGAGGCTTTCGACGTAGTACGAGCCGCCGAGCGGATCGACGGTATCGGCAACGTCGGATTCATTGGCGATGATCTGCTGGGTGCGCAGCGCCAGCAGCGCCGACTGCTCGGTGGGCAGCGCCAGAGCTTCGTCACGCGAGTTGGTGTGGAGCGATTGCGCGCCGCCCAGCACCGCGGCCAGCGCCTGCAGCGTCACGCGCACCACGTTGTTGTCGACCTGCTGCGCGGTCAACGTCGAGCCCGCGGTCTGCGCATGGAAGCGCAGCATCATCGAGCGCTCGTCGACGGCGCCGAAGCGCTCTTTCATGATTCGCGCCCATAGCCGGCGCGCGACGCGGAACTTGGCGATCTCCTCGAAGAAGTTGTTGTGCACGTTGAAGAAGAACGACAGGCGGCTGGCGAAGGCATCGATCTTGAGCCCGGCCTTGAGCGCCGCCTCGACGTAGGCGATACCGTCGGCCAGCGTAAAGGCCAGCTCCTGGGCCGCGGTCGAGCCGGCTTCGCGGATGTGGTAGCCGGAGATCGAGATGGTGTTCCAGTTGGGAACTTCGCCGGTCGCGAACGCGAAGATGTCCGTGATGATCCGCATCGAGCCGCGCGGTGGATAGATGTAGGTTCCGCGCGCGACGTACTCCTTGAGCACATCGTTCTGGATGGTGCCGTTGAGCTTGTCCCATCCCACGCCGCGCCGCTCGGCCGCAACCAGGTAAAGCGCGAGCAGGATCGACGCGGTCGCGTTGATGGTCATCGAAGTCGAAATCTTGTCGAGCGGGAGCTCGGCGAGCAGCGTCTCCATGTCGTGGAGCGCGCAGATCGACACCCCGACGCGTCCGACTTCGCCGCGGGCCAGCGGATGGTCGGCATCGCGGCCCATCTGGGTCGGCAGGTCAAAAGCGACCGAGAGCCCGGTCTGCCCGTGCTCGAACAGGTAGCGGTAGCGACGGTTGGACTCCTCGGCGTTGCCGAAGCCCGCGTACTGGCGCATCGTCCACAGCCGCCCGCGATACATCGTCGGCTGCACGCCGCGGGTGAACGGGTACTCGCCCGCGAAGCCGAGATCGCGCAGGTAATCGAAACCGTCCAAGTCGGTAGGATCGTACTCGCGCTCGACCTCGACGCCGGAGCTGGTGGTGAAACTCTCGCGGCGCTCACCGCCGCGCTTGAGCGCGGGCGCGACCTTGCGCTGCTCCCAGTTCTTGCGCGCGTCCCCGATACCGCCATCGGACATGGTTGTGGCCTCCGTCCCGGCTACTCGATGATCGCCAGGACCTCGCCCTTTTCGACCGTCTGCCCCGCCGTCACCCGCACCTCGATCACCCGACCGGCCTTGGGCGCTCTGATTTCGTTCTCCATCTTCATCGCTTCGACGGTCAGCACTCCGTGCTCCGCCTCGATCTCATCGCCCGGTTTCACCAGCACGCTGACCACCCGCCCAGGCATCATCGCCTTGAGCTCGACGCGACCGCTCAACTGGCGACCGGCGCTGGCGCGCATCGCGCGCCGTTTCTCGTCGATCAGATTGACGCGCCACGTCCCGGCGCGCGAAGTGACGATCAGCTCTTCGCCCTCGGGCGTCACGTCGAAGTCAAACGAGCGGTCGCCGATCAGTACCGAAAACGAACCGGGGCCGACGCGCCGCAGATCGAGTTCGAAGCGTTCCTCTCCGAGCAGCACCGCGCAAACGTTCGGGCCAAGCTCCTCGAATTCGAATTCGTGCTCGACCTCTCGCAACGTAGCCAGGTAGCGCATCGTCCGCTTCTAACGCCTCCGCCTCTAACGCCTCAGCACGTCGAGCCGGCCGAGCGTCTTCCACGCCGAGCCGCCGCGCGCCGTTGCGCGTCCCGCACTCGAGGTCTCGGGACCGCGGCCGTTGCCAAGGTTTTGCGCGGCGGCCGCCACCGCCAGCATCGCCGCGGTGAATTCCCTGTCGTCCCCGTGATTGGCCGGTTTGCCGTCGGCGCCGCTTGCGTCGGCACGAACTCCGGGATGGTATTCCTGGGCGATGAAGTTGGTGTCGTAGTCGCCGCTGAGGAAGACCGGATGATTCATCAGCCAGCGATGAAAATCCAGGTTGGTGGTAAGTTCGCCGGCGATCACGAACTCGCCGAGCGCGCGGCGCATCCGCGCGATCGCCTCGGCGCGGTCGCGGCCCCATACCGCGAGTTTCGAGATCATCGGATCGTAAAAAACCGGCACCTCCGCACCCGCGTATACCCCGGCGTCGTTGCGCACGCCGGGCCCGCTCGGCCATCGCAGCGTATCGATCCGGCCCGGCGCGGGCGCGAAGCCGGCCGCGGGATCCTCGGCGTAGATGCGGCATTCGACCGCCCATCCGCGCTGACTCAGATCCGGCTGGCTAAAGGGCAGCGGCGCGCCCGCCGCGACCTCGATTTGCGCCTTGACCAGGTCCACTCCGGTGACCATCTCGGTTATCGCGTGCTCGACCTGGATGCGCGTGTTCATCTCGAGGAAATAGAAATTGCGATCGGCGTCGGCCAGGAACTCGATCGTGCCCGCACCAACATAGCCGACCGCCTGCGCCGCCTTCACTGCGACCTCGCCCATCGCGCGCCGCATCGCGGGCGTAATGAAGGGCGAGGGCGACTCTTCGACCACCTTCTGATGGCGGCGCTGAATGGAACATTCGCGCTCGAAGACATGGACGGTTTTGCCCGCGCGATCGGCAAACACCTGGAATTCGATATGGCGCGGACGGCTGAGATATTTCTCGACATACAAGCGGGCGTCGCCGAAGGACGACTTCGCTTCGCCGCCAACCGCGCGAATCGCCGAGGTAAGTTCGGATTCCTTCTCTACGAAGCGCAAGCCCTTGCCGCCGCCGCCGGCCGCCGCCTTGAGCATGATCGGATAGCCGATCTTCGCCGCGGCCGCGCGCACCTCGGCCTCTCCCGCAAGCGTTCCCGGCGAACCCGGGACCACCGGCACTCCCGCCGCCGCCATCGCCTTGCGCGCCTCGACCTTGTCGCCCATGCTTTTGATCGCCTCGGGCGACGGGCCGATGAAGACGAGACCGGCCTCCGCCACGGCGCTCGCGAAGCCGGCGTTTTCGGAGAAAAAGCCGTAGCCGGGATGGATGGCCTCGGCCCGGGTCCTTTTGGCGGCTTCGAGAATCCGTTCGGTCTTGAGGTAGCTCTCGGAGGCGGGCGCCGGGCCGACGGCGATCGCATAGTCGGCCTCGCGCACGTGCAGCGCGGCGCGGTCGGCCTCCGAGTAGATCGCGACGGACTCGACGCCCAGATCCCGGCAGGCGCGGATCACGCGCACGGCGATCTCGCCGCGATTCGCTATCAGGATGCGCTTGAACATCGTTTATGCAATGCGCCGGCGCGCCCACCAATTCGCGAGCAGACGGCGCAGATAAAGTTTATCGCGTTCGCTGCCGCACAGGCGAGAGCGGGTGCGGGTGGTAATGGGGCCGCGGCTTCGACGCATCGCGCCGGGTTCACAGCGGGATGTTGCCGTGCTTGCGCGGCGGGTTGCGGTCGCGCTTGTTCTCGAGCGCCTTGAGCGCCGCGATCAGCCTCGGCCGCGTATCGCGCGGCATCAGCACTTCGTCGATATAGCCCAACTCGGCGGCCTTGAACGGATTGGCGAAGGTCTTGCGGTACTCTTCGACCAGCCGGGCCTTTTCGGCAACCGGGTCCTTGGCCTTCTCGATTTGGCCGCGGAACACGATATTGACCGCCCCGTCGGGACCCATCACCGCGATCTCGGCGGTCGGATAGGCGAAGTTGAAATCGCCGCGGATGTGCTTGGAGGACATTACGTCGTAGGCGCCGCCGTAGGCTTTGCGAGTGATCACTGTGACCTTGGGAACCGTGGCCTCGCAATAGGCATAGAGCAACTTGGCGCCGTGGCGGATGATGCCGCCGAACTCCTGCGTGGTGCCGGGCAGGAAGCCCGGAACGTCGACGAAGGTGACCAGCGGAATGTTGAAGGAGTCACAAAACCGGACGAAGCGCGCGGCCTTGACCGAGGCGTCGATGTCGAGGCATCCGGCAAGGTAGGCGGGTTGATTGGCGACCACGCCCACCGAGGCGCCGCCAAGGCGCGCGAACCCGATCACGATGTTTTGCGCGAAATCCTTCTGCAGCTCCATGAGCTGACCGCTGTCGACCACGCGATGGATCACGTCGCGGATGTCGTAGGGCTTGTTCGGATTCTCGGGGACGATCGAATCGAGCGCTTCGTCGCGCCGATCCGCCGGGTCGTTGCCGGCCGCGAAGGGCGCGTCCTCGGCGTTGTTGAGCGGCATGTAAGCGAGCAAGTCGCGCACCGCCAAAAGCGCACTCTGGTCGTCAGCCGCCTCCAGGTGGCATACGCCCGAGCGCATCGAATGCGTGTCGGCGCCGCCCAGATCCTGCATCGAGACTTCCTCGTGCGTGGTCGCCTTGATGACGTCCGGACCCGTGATGAACATGTATGAGGTGTCGCGCACCATCACGACGAAGTCGGTCATCGCGGGCGAGTACACCGCGCCGCCGGCGCAGGGCCCCATGATGCAGGAAATCTGCGGCACCACGCCCGAGGCCATCACGTTGCGCAGGAAAATGTCGGCATAGCCGGCCAGCGACACCACGCCCTCCTGGATGCGCGCGCCACCCGAATCGTTAAGGCCGATCACCGGACATCCGGTCTTCATCGCCAGGTCCATCACCTTGCAGACCTTCTCGGCAAACGCGCCCGAGAGGCTGCCGCCGAAAACCGTGAAGTCCTGCGAGAAGACGCAAACCTGGCGCCCCTCGACGGTGCCGTAACCGGTGACCACGCCGTCGCCCGGGATGCGCCGCTGGTCCATCCCGAAGTCGTCGCAGCGATGGGTCTTGAACTTGTCGAGCTCGATGAAGGAACCGCGGTCGAGCAGAAATTCGACGCGCTCACGCGCGGTCAGGCGGCCCGCTTCACGCTGGCGGCGCTGCCGATCCTCGCCACCGCCCAACTCCGCCTGGCGCGAAAGCTCGCTCATCCGTTCGATATTTTCCTTAGCGCTCATCACCAAATCCCTGCCAAATCCAGCGCCGGCGAGCATGATCAATCGCGCGCAAGCGAGCATGATACGGTGCGCTGGCGGCCGCGCGCAAGCGCATTTGGCCGCGACTTCAGCGCCGGCCAAACATCCCCATGGTGGCTCCGGTGGCGTCTTTGCGGCCACCGTGCACGCATACCATAATGAGGCAATTCGAGCGCAGAAAGGGCGGGGGCAGCCGTGATTGACGACACGATGGCGGAACGGATGGTGGCGTGCGGATGGATCGCGGCGAGCATCGCGGCCGTGTTCATGATCGCCCTTTCACTCCTGGTCGGATTCGGCCTCGGATGGATATATCTCACGGGCGCTGCCGTCCTGTTTGCGTTGGCTTACGGTATTTACCGGCGCAGTCGGATCTGCGCGGTGCTCGTGCTCGTCAACCACCTTTTGGGAGTAGCGGGGCTCCTTACTCGCGCGCGCTATGTTCCGTCAGCCGAGATAGCGATCGCACTCGTGCTCGCGGTGCTCTACGTGCTCGGCGTGGTCGGCACGTTCGCGCACCACGCACGCCGGCGCCCGACTTAGCCTTGGCCGCCTATTCGTTCGTGTGCGGATCGAATCCGACGAAGCTCATCTTATCGCCGTCGCGCACGCCATGGCGGGCGCAAAATCCGCCGTTGACCTCGAGCACATAGAGCGCCTGTGCGTCGGGGCCGACCGGGCGCTCAGAGTAGGGCGTGGCGTTGGCCACGATACCGACGACGACGCCCGCAGGGTCGGCGAAAATCATGTCGAGCGGAATTTCCGTATGCTTCATCCAGAATTTCAACCGATCCGCCACTGGAAAGATGAACAACATACCGGCGTCTTCATTCAGGTGGGGGCGGTACATCAGACCGAAGGTACGCTGGCCCGGCGTGCGCGCCAGCTCGACTTTCACCGCGGCGCGCCGCGCTCCATCGGACGCGCTGATTACGACCATTGGCGTCCGAACGGCTCCCAAAGCCGCCGTCGCCAGCCCGAGCAGGACGAGCCAGCACGCCAGAATCGTGCCGGGCGCGACGTGCCGGCGCCTTCTGTTATGCGCGGAAGACCGTGCGGGGTCCTTCGACTCCGCTCGCGGACTCGCTTCGCTCAGGATGACAGAAGAAGCGGGCTCGCTTCGCTCGAAATGACACCGTTTCACCGACTTAGCTGACCTCGAGCGGCAACGAAGCCAGCCCGCGCAAAAAAAACGACCCCTTGTACGCCAGCGGCGCCTCCGGCGCGGCGGGGCGGACTCGTTTGTAGCGCGCGAGCAGCGAGCCGATCGCGATCGCCCCTTCCATCCGCGCAAGCGGCGCTCCGATGCAGAAATGAATCCCCTCGCCGAAGGCGAGATGGTCGTTCGGCGTGCGCGCGATGTCGAACGTTTCGGGCTCGCTGAATTGCGCCGGGTCGCGATTGGCCGCCGCCAGCAGCACAAAGATGAGGGAGCCGGCTGCCACCGTCGTGCCGGCGATTTCGGTGTCCTGCCGAATATGCCGCATGGTCGCCTGCACCGGGCCGTCGTAACGCAGCATCTCTTCGATCGCCGACGGCATCAGCTCGGGTGAGCGGCCGAGGCGCTCGAGTTGGCCCGGATGACGCGTGAGCGCGAGCATCCCGTTGCCGATGAGATTGGTGGTGGTCTCGTTGCCGGCGAGCAGCAGGATTACGACGAAGGCGACCAGCTCGGCTTCGCTCAGCACCTCGTCGGAGCCCTCGTGGGCGGCGACCAGCACGCTTACGAGGTCGTCGCCCGGATGGCGCCGGCGCTTTTCGATCTCGGCGATGAAATATTCGCGCAGCGCCGTGAACGCGTCGCGCACGTTTTGCGGCAGCGGCATTCCGGGCGGCGTGTTGTCCGACTCGATCACGGTGTCGGACCACTGCTTGAACATCGGATAGTGCTCGTGCGGCACGCCCAGCATGTGCGAGATGACCATCACGGGCAGCGGATTGGCGAGGTCCGCCATCACGTCGATTGCGCCCCTGCCGGCGGCACGGTCGAGCAGCAGGTCGGTGAACTCGCGGATTTTCGGCTCGAGCTCGCGGATGCGCCGCGGCGTAAAGGCGCGGCTCACCAGTCGGCGCAATCGGGTATGGACCGGCGGATCGGAGAACACCACGCGTGGCGCGTCGCCGAAGACGCTGATGCGCTCTTCGAGGAACGGCGAGCGCGGCGGCACACTCGAAAAATGCTCGTGGTCGCGCAGCACGGCGGCGCAGTCGGCGTAGCGCGCCACCAGCGCCATCGGCAGGAAGACGTTGAGCAGCCGCGGCGGTCCCGCCATCAGCGCCTTGTAGTACGGGTAGGGATTCGCGCGAAACGCTTCGTCCCACGGGTTGAAATAGATCTGCTCGGCCTCGCTCATACGACGGCACAGCCTCCGCGCCCGCTCCGCGGGCGCAGCGCTCATTGTAGCGTGGCGGCGGACAATGAGGTACGGCTGTGGCTCAGCCCGATCGCTTAGAACCTGGGCAGACCGTGGCCGGCACCGGAGAAGACGCTCAAATCCTTTGCGCACAGGTCGAATTTGCACTACGTGTGCCTAGGGTCGAAAGGCCATAGTCGGAATTCCGGCCGAATCGGGCCCGGTGCGCCCGATTCTCGACAACAATTGAGGTACTCATGACCGATCGGATTTCCATTGGCAGCGCGCCTTTGCTATTCGCCACGGTCCTCGTGACTCTGATTTCCGCCGCTTGGGCGATTGCCGCTCCACCGGGCCATCGACCGTTGCCGCCGCAGGTGCTTTCGCAGACTCCCGGAATGCATCCGTTCGGAAAAGGCCGCCACTCGTGGTGGGGCATCCAGATGTACGACGCGACGTTGTGGATTGTCGGCCCACGATGGTCCGCGGCTGAGCCACACGCGCTCGATCTCGACCCGAGCCGGGCCGTTTCCTCCGACACTTTGGTGAAGGCCGCGATCGGCGAGATGCGCGACCTCAAGGTTGGCGACGCACGCCAGCTTAACGCCTGGCAGGCGGAAATGAACAAGGTTATCCCCAGCGTCCGGGCCGGCGATCAGGTCGTCATCTTCTGCTCGGACTCCAACCGGACGCTGGTCTATCTGAACGATTCGGCCCATGGCGAGGTTGACGACCCGTCATTCTGCCCGGCGCTGATGAGCGTATGGCTTCATCCGCAGACCAAACATCGGGGGGTGCGGAAATCGCTGCTCAGAGAGTGACACCGCGATGGATTGTTCCACCCCAACGGCGGGAAAGGGCAAGCGCTCTAACCGGGCTGGGCCATGCGTCCACCGGTGGACGAATTATCGGGCCGCGAGCCTTCCAAGTCCCGCGGGGGCGCTTCTCAGCGGCCGGCAAAGCGCGGCGGGCGTTTTTCCATGAACGCGCGCACGCCCTCGCGGTAATCCTCGCTATCGAAGCAGCGCGAGACCATCTCGGCGATGGTCTTGAGGTCGCGATCGGCGCCGTCCCTGAGCCCCTCGCGGATCGTCGCCTTGGCCGCCGCCATCGTGAGCGGCGCGTTCGACGCCATCCGGGTCGCATACTGGCGGACGTGATCCTCCAGTTCCGCGGGCTCGACCAGTTGGTTCAGCAGGCCCATCGCATAGGCCTCTTCGGCGTCGAAGATTCGCGCCGACATCAGGATATCGCGCGCGTTGGCCGCGCCGCACACGCTCACCAGCGACATCACGCCGTCCAGCGGGTAGGCCAGTCCCAGGCGCGCCGCGGGAACTCCCAGGCGCGTGCCGCGCGCCCCGATGCGGATGTCGCAGGCAAGGGCGACCTGCAAGCCGCCGCCGATGCAGATGCCCGCGATCATCGCGATCACCGGCTTGGGGCAGTTGATGATGGCGCTGGTCGCGTTGCCCGGCGCCTCGCGGTAGATGCGCGCCTGCTCGGCATTGGCGCGCAGGCTGGGGAACTCCGAGATGTCGGCGCCGGAGATGAAGGCCTGGAGCGTGGCGCCGCGCATGACGATCACGCGCACATCGGGGTCATCGCTGAGTTCGGCGACGCCCTTGACGATGAGCTGCCAGGTGCGCAGGTTGAGTGCGTTGCGCACCTGCGGACGGTTCAGTACGAGCCATCCGAGCGGCGCCTCGTGGCGCACCAGCAGCGGCTCGGGCTCTCCGGCAACGGTCTTGACCTGCTCGCTCATTGTATTCCTGCCTTCCGCGGCTATCTTCTCCGGCCCTGTGCCGTGAACCTTCGAAACGGTTTGGCCCTCCTTTCTTGTAGCCTAGCTTGCGCGCCGCGGTAAACCGCACGTCCCGATTCGCCGCATACCCGCGCGCGCACGGCTTGTCCCCCGCGCCCGACAGGATTAAGTAGAATGATTATGAATATCGGCAAATATGGAGTGTGGTTCTTCTACGACGGGATGACCGCGGCGCAGAGCGCGGAGTTCGCGCGCACGGTCGAAAAACACGGCTACGGCGCGCTCTGGATTCCCGAAGCGGTCGGGCGCGAGCCGTTCGCGCACGCGGCCTATCTCGCGGCACGCACGGAGCGGTTGAGCTTCGCCACCGGCATCGCCAACATCTATGCGCGCGATCCGTTGACGATGGCGGCGGCGGCCAAGACCGTCGCCGAGCTTTCGGGCGGCCGCTTTCTACTCGGAATCGGTGTCAGCCATAAGCCGCTGGTGGCCAACCTGCGCGGCCACAGCTACGAGAAACCCTACAGCTACATGCGCGAGTACCTGCCCAAGATGAAGAGCGCGCTCTACAAAGCGCCCGAGCCCAAGGAGCGGGTGCCGGTGGTGCTTGCCGCGCTGCATCCCAAAATGCTCGCGCTATGCGCGGCGGAAGCCGACGGCACGCATACCTACTTCGTGCCGCCCGAGCATACCGCCATGGCGCGCGCCGCAATCGGCCCCAAGCCGCTCATCTGCGTCGAGCAGGCGGTGGTTCTCGATACCGACGCGGCCAAGGCGCGGGCGACCGCGCGCGAATACATGAAGACCTACGTGCCGCGGCTGCCCAACTACACCAATGCGCTGAAGACGCTCGGCTGGGCGGACAAAGAGTTCGAAAACGGATGCAGTGACCGGCTGGTCGACGCCATCGTGGCGTGGGGTACCGAAGCGCAGATCCGCGACCGTGTCGAAGCCCATCTGAAGGCCGGCGCCAGTCACGTATGTATCCAGCCGCTGAATACCGCGAACCCCTTGATGCCCGACGAGCGGGCGTTGCAGGCGCTGGCCCCGCGATAGGCGCAATGCGCGCGCGCGGGGGCAGGCTCGCCGGGGCGGCCGCGGCGATAGCGCTCTTGGCGTTGATGGCGGCCGGATGCGGGCCGTCTTCCGAAGAAAGCGCCGAGCGGGCCCAGGCGGCCGCCGCGCAGGCCCAGGCCGCGTCGGCGCGCGCGCAAGCCCAGGCTGCGCTGGCGAAAGAGCAGGCGGCCGACGCGCAGCGCCGCGCGGACCACGCCGTCGAGCTCTTCGACGCCGCGGCGGCCGAGTTCAACGACGCCGGCAACCGGCTCGACAAGTTCCAGCGCGAGCAACCGGACCGGGACGACGATCAGTGAAGACGCCGATCAATGGCGTGGCGCACGTAGCGGCTTAACCGGCGGCGGCTTGCCCCGGCGGCCACGCTCTGAGATAAGCGCAAAGGGTCCCAAAAGGAACACGGTGGCAAAAAATGAAACTTTACAATATGAATCTCTCGAATTTTGCCTCGAAGTCGCGGATCGCGATTTACGACAAAGGGCTCGATATCGAGATCGTCGCGATTCCCGGCAACAACCTCAAGTCGCCCGAGTACCTCAAGATCAATCCGCTTGGCAAAACTCCTGCGCTCGACGCCGACGGGATCATCATCGCCGAATCCGAGATCATCAACGAATACCTCGAAGACAAATTTCCCAACCCGCCGCTGCTGCCCGGGACGCCCGAGGAGCGGGCGCGGGTGCGGAGCTTCACCCGTTTTCATGACCTCTACCTGGAGCCGCCGCTGCGCGCGCTGTTCGGCCAGCTCAGCCCCAAAAACCGCGACGAGAAAATCGTCAACGAACGGCTGACCGAGTTCAACCAGCGCCTGGACCAGCTCGAGGCGATGCTCCCGCTGAGCGGATTCGCGGCGGGTCCGGAGTTTACGCTGGCCGACTGCGCGCTGGCGCCAACGATGTTCTTCGCGACCAATATGCTGCCGGGCTTCGGCGCCAAGCCGGCGCTGGAGGGGCGCCCCAAGCTGGAGGCGTGGTGGACGCAGGTGCAGACGCGGCCGTCGGTGAAGAAGGCGCTGGCCGAGATGGGCGAGGCGCTGGCGGCCATGATGAAGCGTTAGTTTTCGCCAACCCTCGCGGCGCGCCCCCGATGTCGGCGCGAACGCTGCCGCTGGCTGCGTGTTCACCGACTCGCGCGATTTAAAAGGACCATCAAGCTTGAAGCTGTCGGTCATCGACCAGTCGCCAGTGTCCGCCGGTTCGACTCCGGCCGAGGCGCTGCGCAACTCGATCGAGCTCGCGCGCCTGGCCGAACGGCTCGGCTACGAGCGCTACTGGATCGCAGAGCACCACGCCATCACGGCCCTGGCCAGCCCCGCGCCCGAAATACTCATGACCCGGATCGCGGCCGAGACCTCCAGCATCCGGGTCGGCTCGGGCGGCGTGATGCTGCCGCATTACAGCCCGCTCAAGGTCGCGGAAGTCTTCCGCATGCTCCACGCTTTGTATCCGGGCCGCATCGACCTCGGCCTCGGCCGCGCACCCGGCGGCACTCCGCTCGATACCTTCGCGCTCCAGCGCTATCGCGGCCAGCAGCTTTCGAGCGACGACTTCCCGCAACAGTTGATGGAGCTGCTGGCCTTCCTGAACCACGACTTCCCCACCAAGCATCCGTTCAGCCGCCTGACCGTCTCGCCCGACATGCCGGGCTGTCCCGAAGTTTGGCTGCTGGGTTCCAGTCTGTGGAGCGCGGCCGCGGCGGCGCAGCTCGGGTTGCGCTACGCCTTCGCGCATTTCATCGATTCCAATCCGACCCGCGCCGCGCTGGAGCATTATTTCTCGCACTTCACCGCGTCCAGAGATTTGTCGGCGCCGTACGCGATGGTCGCGCCGGGCGTGATCTGCGCCGACACCGAAGCCGAAGCCCAACGCCTGCTGTCCAGCGCCCGCCTGTTCCGCCGCCGCATCCGGCAGGGCGACGTGCGCCCGATTCCGACGCCCGAAGACGCGATCGCGGAGCTGGGCACTTCGCCCGGACCGCCGCCCAACGAGCTCGGCGATTGGCCCCGCTACTTCGCCGGCACCCCCGAGATGGTTCGCGACCAGCTAATCGATATGGCGAGCGTGCTCCACGTCGACGAACTGATGGTGGTGACGGTCGTGCACGACCATCGCGCACGCCTGCGCTCCTACGAGCTCCTGGCCCGGGCTTTCAATCTCAGGGCGCGCCCGGGGTAAAGGCGGACGCGCGAACTCGCCGAGCCGATTCGGCGGACAGCGAAACCGGTTTCCACCAGGGAGGAATCGATACATGGATTCACCGGACAAGGTCGCAATTGTCACCGGCGCGGGAACCGGAATAGGCAAACAGGCCGCACTGGCCCTGCTCCACGCGGGATACTCGGTGGTGCTGGCCGGGCGCCGCAGGGAGCTGTTGGAGGCAACGGCGCTGGAAGGTAAATCCGCCGGCGCGCGAGCGGTGGTGGTGCCCGCCGACGTCGGCGATCCCGCTTCCGTGAAAGCGCTGTTCGCCCAAACCAAGGAGGCTTTTGGCCGCCTCGACTTGCTATTCAACAATGCGGGCGTCGGAGCGCCTGGCATACCACTTGAAGATCTCACTTATGAGCAATGGAAATCCGTGGTGGATATCAATTTGACGGGCGCATTTCTCTGTACCCAGGAAGCGTTCCGAATGATGAAGGGCCAGCAGCCGCGCGGCGGCCGCATCATCAACAACGGCTCGATCTCCGCCCACGCGCCGCGCCCAAACTCCGCGCCCTACACCGCCACCAAGCACGGGATGACCGGACTTACCAAGGCGGCCTCGCTCGACGGGCGCAAGTACGACATCGCCTGCGGCCAGATCGATATCGGCAACGCCGCCACCGAGATGACCGCGCGGATGAAACGCGGCGTCCCGCAGGCCAACGGCACGCTCGAAGTCGAGCCGACGTTCGATGCGCAGCAGGTGGCGCGCGCGGTGGTCTACATGGCGAGCCTGCCGCTTGAGGCCAACGTGCTGTTCATGACCGTGATGGCGACCAAGATGCCGTTGGTCGGGCGCGGTTAGCGCCGCCTGGAGAGGCCTTCAAGGCGAGACCTTGCGATCCGCGCATGCCATCCGGAATTTCGCCGGCACGAGAAGTTTGGGAGTCGACACGGTCTGTCGAACCGCGCATCCTTTGAAACTTGCGAATCCGCGGCGCCGCAAATGCCACGAGGGCAGGACGAATCAGTATCGCTTGGTTAGATTCAGATCGATCTCGCGCGAGCCGTCGGAGTAGCTGGTCGATTTAACCGACAGCCAGCTCAAGATGTAGTACTGCACGGATACGCCTTGAGTCGAGGCGCCGGTCTGCCCGTTGGTACCGCCAAATTGCTGGGAGACCGATACATAGGTGTTCTGGGTGAGGTAATGCCCGAATCCGATCGTCCCGCCAGCGTCGCTGACACCGCTCATCTGGAGCCCCAGCGCCTGCAAACCGAGCGACTGCACGACCGTCTGGCCGATCGACGATGCGGCGTAGCCGGCCGCCATGTTCGTGGCCTGCTGTCGCAAGGTTGCCTGCTGTCCCTGGCCAAGCGCGCTGGTGGTCTTGCCGAACAGCAGCAACGAAAGGATGTCAGCCTGCGGCAATTCCGGCTGGCTCGTGAGCTTAAGCGCCGGCTTGTTTGCCGTGCCTCCGATCAGCACGCCGATAACGTAGCTGGTTATCTTATAGCGAGCGTCGATATCGAGCGAAGGATCGATCCGATCGCCGCCGGTGAAGTTGATTGTGCCTTTGGCGAGATCGAAACGGCGGTTCTGGAAATCGATCCAGCCCCGCACCGTGCGGACCGCACCGACGATTCGTATCGCCGCTGCGGGCTTCTTGATGATGCGCAAATCGCCTTCGAGTTCGACTTCGGCGTCTTGATGACGAATCCAACTGTCGCGATGAATGTCGACCCTTACGTCGATCGCCATCCGGTTGAACCTCGACGGCTGCTCGCCCGCCGCCGGATGCTCTATGCCGGCGTGATGACTGGGCGGCTTTGCGCCGGGCTCAATCACAATAATGGTCGGGTCGGGCGCGACGGTCGAGCTTGCGGTCAGGAAGTCCAGGTCGGGCCGAAGCGTGGCGTGCAAGACGTCGATGGTTCCACCGATACTCGGCGCGGCCGAAGTTCCCCGAGCCGTGAGATGGCTGTCGATGGTTGCCTGGTACCGTCGCGTGGCGATGGCCGGCCAGTTATGAAAATTCAATTGAGCTCCGATCTCTCCCGGCGCGTCGTCTGCGAGCGCGATCGCCCCGTTACCGGCCAGCGTGCCGTCGCCCGCTCGCGCGGTCAGTGACACCACGCGCAATTCATCCGGAGAGACGCGCATCCGCGCAACCACGTCGCTGACGGTGACACCGAGAGGCACGATTTCTGCCCGCCCGCCATCGAGCGCGATGGTGCCGTTGACGCGCGGCCGCTCGATCGGCCCGCCAAGTGTCAAATCGAGCGCGAGGAGACCGGCCGCAGCCTTAACCATGCCCGGCGCGAGCGCACCCAGCGGCCCGACTCTGAGTCCCGCGGAGCGGACGTGTAGATTGATGTCCGCGCCGATCCGCGCCGTGCCCCCCTGCGCCCATTGAAGCGCTGCCGGAAGCGTACCCGTCGCGGTCAAGCGATGGCCGGCGTCCTGCTCCAGGGCCGCGTCGATGGTCACGCTTTGCGTCGCGTAGCGGGCTTTGAGGTCGAGATTGCCGATGCGCCGCGCGTCCACCTCAAGCCTGGTCGCGGCGAGCCTGGCGTCGACGATGGGCGCCGCGGCAGTGCCGCTGACCTTGACCTCGAGCGCGAGCGCGCCGCGCGCGCCTTGGGCCAGCGGCACGATGGATTTGAAGTCGGCGAGATCGATCCGGTTGGCGTCGAGGACGAAATTTTGTTCGCCATTCCAGGCAATCGATCCGTTAAGCGTGAGGGTGCGGGCGCCATTACGCAGGCGAAAATGGTCAAGCGTGACGGCGCGGGCCGTTTTACCGAAATCCACCGGCGCTTCCAACCGCCAGGTGCCGTCGGGCAATGCCAACTCCACTTCGGTCAGCCGTCCCGCGACCGTCTGAGGTTGCCATCCGAAGTTCGCCGTTACGGCGTCGCGACCGCCCGCGCTGTCCTCGGCCGTAAGCGCGAGGTTGACTCGCCCAGGCCCGCCCCGGCGGAGTTTGAGTTTCGCCTCGATCCGCCGCAGCCGGATGCCGGCCGCGATGTCGTCCAACGCGGCCGCGAGCGTGCCGTAGGGAGTCGCTTGCCCGATTCCGCCGAAGTCATAGCTGACCTGAGCATGCGCAACCGATTTGTTGCCGACACGCATTTTGTCCGCCGTAAGCGTGCCTTTCGCGCGCAAATCGTCCAATCGTCCCGCGGCCGTGCCGTTCACGGCGAGTTTGCCGTCACCGTCAAGCCGGGCGAGCTTCAGCCAGGGCGCAAGGCTCGCGGCCCGAAGCCGATACGACAATTGCGCCGGCGTGTCGCGCGCCAGCCCGATCGTCCCGTTTGCCTCGACCACGGTGCCCTGGCTTGTCAGCGTTGCGCGCGACACGATCGCGCGTCCGTTCGCTATCCGCGCGTCGACGGCCCCGCTGGCGAATGCGAACTGCGCGAGCGTCGAGCGGGTCAGCCGAATCCGCACGGCGCCGTTCATGCGAGCCAGATCGAGCCCGCCGCCGTCGAGCCCGAGCGTGAAGTTGAGATCGCTCGGATACGTGGTCCGGGCGGCGAAGATCCGCGCGAGATCGAGATGCGACGCAGCCGCCGCAATTCGGTAGCGCGGATCGGCGGAAACCAGCACGGTTCCTTCGGCGGTGACGTTCGAGCGACCGTTGGTAATGGCGCCGTTGAATCGAGCGCTGCCGTTTTTGATGGTCGCGTTGAGTGTGGCATCGCCAAGCCGTAGCCCGTTGGCAACAACACCGCGGTCGCTGAGCCTGGCTTCGCCGGCGAGGTCCGCCAGCGCCGTTCCTGCGCCATGGACGGTGAGCGAGGCGCCGATCACGCCGGCCGGATAGGCGGCGCCGAGCAAGGTCCGCGCGTTCAAGTCCGTGAGCGTGATCTTGGCGTCGTAGCGCGGGGCCTTCGCGGCAAGGTCGGCGAGCATTTGCGCGCCGAGCCGCGCACTGCCGGCCTCGAGCGCGAGCCCGACATGCAGTGCGTGCCATGCCCCTTTGAGCGTGAGCGTGCCGCTCAGATCTTGATTGATTTTGTAGTCGGGGAAAATCCGCGCGAGGTCGGCGGCGGCTAATTTTCCGGCCGTGAGCTCGGCCTCGACGTTCATCCGGTCGAAGTCGCCGAGCGTGCCGGCCAGCGACACCATGGAGTCCCGCGTACGCAGGTTGAAGTGTGAAATCGCAACCCGCGCCGGCGCTGAAATATCCTGGTAGGTCAGCGACCCTTCGGCCGTGGCCGCAGGGAATCCGGGCGCTTCGATCCGTGCCGTGAGTCGTGAGATGGAAACCCGCGTTCCCGAAAGCAATATCGCGGCGCGCAATTGGATGCCGGCGTTGCCAAAGCGGTACTTTGCGCCATGCGGCCCATCCGGCGCCACTTCGATCGACCCATCGCGCACGCTGACCGAATCCAAATGGATCGACATCGCGACCGTGCCGGAGCCGGGTGCGCCCGAAGTTTTGGGGGAGAGCGCTTCCAGCAGATTCCATTTCCCATCGCGGCCGCGATTCAGGTTTATGACCGGCTCGAGTACCTCCACGCGCAAGTGAATCGCGCCCCATAGCAGCGGGAGGATCGAATAATGGGCGCGCACTTTCGCTATCCGTGCGACCTCGGCGTCGCGGTAGCGGATGACCACGCGATCGAGTGTTATGCCATCGGGAAAGGGTGCGTCGATTCGTCCGAGCGTTATCTCGCCGCGATAGTTCCCCGTCATGTAACGCGCAAGCTGCGCACGCAGCAGAACATCGAAGCTCGCGGTGCGCGTATAGATGAAGAGCGCCGTCACCACGACAGCCGGCACAAGTACGAGCGCGACGAGCGCGCGCTTCAGGTATCGCATCGCCGTTTCCATCGTTCAGTAGAACTGGCCAATACTGAAATAGATTTGCCAATTCGGATCGCCACGCGGCGTTTTCGATGGAAAGCCGAGGTCAAGCCGGACCGGGCCGACCGGCGAATCGAAGCTCAGCGCCGGACCCCATCCGTACACCAGCGAGCCGAGCGGCAGGTCGAACGAATGTACCGAAACCTGTCCGAAGTCGAAGAAGGCCGCGCCTGACAGTTTCCAGAACAGCGGACGGCGCAATTCGATCGAGCCCTCGAATACGCTGAGACCGCCCAGTGGATCGTTGGCCGCGCTCAGCGGACCGACGCGGCGCAGACCGTAGCCGCGGAGGCTGCCTTCTCCGCCCGAGTAAAAACGCTCGGACAGGGGAATGTCGAAATGCGGTCCGTAGGTGTCGGCGATCCCGATCTTGAGCCGATTGGCGAGTACCGTGTTCCATCCCAATAGCGTGTACTTACGCGCCACGGCGGTGATTCGGTAGTAACCATAGTTGCCGCCGAGGACATTGGCCGAGGTGTTGGCCTCGAGGGAAACGATCTCGCCATGCTGCGGGTTGAGCGGATTCTCGGTGGTGTCGAGCAGCAGGCCGGCGCCAGGTCCCGAAAGCACGCCTTCGGAGCGGATTCCGCCCAGCGCGGCAACGGTCGACGGGGCGACCGAGTTGAACTTCAGATATTCGAGCCGGTAGCCAAGATAGCCGGAGAGCGCGGATGTGAACTGGTATTCGAGGCGCGGATCGAAGCGGAAAGCGTATAGCGTATAGGTCTGGTAATTCTCCTGGTTGACGCTTGCCTCGAGGATGCCGCGCAGCTTGCGCGTGTGGAGATAAGGCTGCACCAGCCGCGCGTCGAGCGCGCTGGAGACATTCGAATAGGTTGCGCTCAGCGACATCTGGCGCCCGCCGCCAAGGAAGTTGTAATGCCGCCAGCCGAGACTCGTATTGAATTGAGTCTCGGTGTTGTAGCCGAGCTGAAATGTACCGCTGCGCGGCGCGCTTTCATGCACCCGAATCTCGATCGGCACCACCGCGGGGTTGGCCGGGTCTTGCATCACATGGAACTGCACCGACCTGAAGAGATTGAGCGCGAGAAGATTCTTGCGCGAGCTCTCGATCTTCGTAGATGAAAATCTCTCACCCCGCTGGTAGGTAAGCTCGCGCAAAACCAGCCGCGGGTCGACCTTTTTTGTGCCGACCACCACGGTCTTGCCGAATACGCCGCGGACCTTCGGCCGGACCGTGTACCGGACATGCGCCCGGTCCGAACCGAGATACACTTCCGCACGGCGCTTCACCTCGGCGTTGGCGTAACCGTTGCGCATATAGAGATCGAGTAGTTGCTGATCGCCAAGCTGGTACGCGCTTTGGGTGAAGATGTCGTTGCGCTTCAGTGGCAATTGCGCGGCCGGCGCGAGGGTCCGCGGGGACGGCGCGCCGCCCTCGACGTCGACGGTTATCGAATCGACCGTTACCGGCTGACCTTCATCTATGTTGATTCGCACCGCGACCAGATCGCCGCTGACACCGAGATCATAGGTCACTTGCGCACGGTAATAGCCGCGCGAGCGGTAGAAGTCTCTGAGGCGTCCGAGGTCGGAGCCAAAAGCTTCGGGCTCGAACGGCGGCGACTTTTTCCAGAACTGATACGCGGGCTTCGCTTTGGTCCGCATCAGCTCGAGCAGTTCCGAGTCGGCGAAGGCGTGGTTGCCTGCAATCGTCATACTCGCGAGCCGGTAGCTGCGTGATGGATTCAACTGTTCCATCGTCGACGCGCAAGCCGGGGCGGCGAAGGCCAACAGCGCGAACCCCATGAGAAGGCACGCCAGTGTGCTTAGTTGTTCGCCGTGGCCAGACATGGAAATCGCCGCAAGTAGGCAACCAATCCAACGTGCCCGCACTGGGTGTCTCCGCCAAGGGCAGCTCCAGCCAACTCGGGGAACTCGCTTCCTGTGCGTTCCGGAGTCAGGAGAACGAGGTCGGGAAGCGTAACGGTTCTGGCTTCTCGGCTCTCCGGAAAAGCTCGAAACACCACGAGTTAAGGATTCCTGCCTTCGATCTAAAATTCCACCTGTGTTCCGATTTCGACTACCTGACCCGGCGGAAGACGAAAGAATGCCGTGGCGCGAGGAGCGTTGCGCGACATGAATGCGAACAGTTTTTTACGCCACAGGAGCATCCCGCGAAACCTATCGGTCGGGACCAGAGACTCGTGTCCCGTGTAGTAGGTCACCCGGTCGAGGTCCAGCGTGAGGCCGAATCGCTCGCACAATCTTAACGCCGCCGGTACGTTGGGATTCTGCATGAAACCATAGTGCACCACTATCCGCACGAAGCCCTGGTTCAACGCCTCGATTTCCAACCGCCTTGCGGCCGGTACGCGCGGCATCTCTTCGGTCAAGATGGTCAGCAGGATCACTCGCTCGCGCAGCACGCGCTCGCGCTCCAGTTGATGAACGAGCATCGGCGGTGCGCCCTTGACGCGCCCACTCAGGTAGATGGCGTCGCCGGGCATGCGGGTCGGCGGCGCTTTGGCTATCCGCTCGAGGAAGACCTCGACCGGTTTTATGTCGGCCGAAAGCCGCGCGAGCAGAATCTGACGACCGCGCCTCCACGTGGACATCAGCGTGTAGCCGAGCAAACCGACGCACAGCGGGAACCATCCACCGTCGGGGATCTTCAACATGTTCGAGCTGAAAAAGGCCAGGTCGACCGCTAGCAGCGGCGCGCATATCAGGCCAGCGACCGCAGGATGCCAATGCCAGCGGTCGCGGGCGACGACGAAGATCAGGATCGTGGTGATCACCATCGTGGTCGAAACGCCCACGCCATAGGCTCCCGCCAGCCGGGAAGAGGAGCCAAACCCGACCACCAGCGCCAGCGTCCCGACCAGGAACATCGAGTTCATCCCGGGAACGTACACCTGTCCGATTTCCTCCGGCGAGGTCTGCGCGATGTTCATCCGCGGCCAGTACCCGAGCTCGATTGCCTGCCGGGTCAGTGAGAATGCCCCGGCAATTACCGCCTGGGAAGCGATAATGGTCGCGCAGGTGGCGAGCGCCACGATCGGATACAGCGCCCACTGCGGCGCGAGATCGTAAAAGGGATGCCCCGAGCGCTGCGGATCGGTCAGCACCAGCGCGCCCTGGCCGAAGTAGTTAAGCAGCAGCGCCGGAAGCACCAGCGAGAACCACGCCAGACGAATCGGACGGGCGCCGAAATGCCCCATGTCGGCGTAAAGAGCCTCGCCTCCCGTAACAACGAGGAAAACCGCTCCGATGATGCGAAATCCCGCAAAGCCGCGGGATCGGAAGAACGTAACTGCGTAAATCGGATTTACCGCGGTGAGAATACGGGGAGCGCGCAGTATCTCGCCGATTCCGAGAGCAGCCAGGACCGCAAACCAGACAACCATAAGCGGGCCGAAAACCGCCCCGATGCGTCCGGTTCCGCGCTTCTGGATCGTGAACAGAAGGATCAGAATTGCACACGTGATCGGGACCACGAACGGAGCCAAATCCGGGTCTGCTTCCCGGAGTCCTTCGATCGCGCTCAGCACCGAAATAGCCGGAGTGATCGTGCCGTCGCCATAGAGCAGTGCCGCGCCGAAAAGCCCCAGCGCGATGAGAAAGGCGCGCCGGCCTTTCGACGCCTGGAAGCCCTGGCCCAGGAGAGCGACGAGTGCGATGATTCCGCCGTCGCCATCATTGTCGGCGCGCGTTACGATCAGGGCGTACTTGACGGAGATAACGATCAGGAGCGCCCAAAAGATAAGCGACAAAATGCCAAGCACATCGGCCGCACTGGGCGGCACCCCGCGATATCCGTGCAAGCATTCGCGAAAGGCGTAGAGCGGACTGGTGCCGATATCGCCGTAAACTACGCCAAGCGCCGCAAGGCTTAGTGTGGCGAGCCGCGTGCCCTCGGGCTCGGTCCGGGCTGTCGGCCTTTCAGGCTGAGCCGCAGTCATGATTGCCGATGCATCCCAGGGGTCCCCACTGAAGCCTGCTCATGAAACAGTCCCATTGGCGAGCCGTAAGTTCGTTTGCGCACCGGAAGGACTATTTCAATCGCGCAGTCAGTTGCAAATGGACCAATGCAAATGGGCCAAGCCGCGTCGGCAGTCTCGCGTTGCCGATCGCCAAACCGAGTCTGACCGGGAGGTCAATTAACACTTGAGCGGCGGTGACGGCGGATACGAACAATACATGGCGGCTCCCGTAGAGGCACTGCCGGCAATACCGGAAAGTCTGGGGGACGTCGAAGCAGCACCGCTGCTACGCGCCGGAATTACCACCTTTGATTAGTGGAAGCAGAACCATTCTAGGCCGGGCCCCGGGAACACCGACTGATGCCGAGGATACACTGCGGTTCGCCGAGCTGACCGGCGTGCGTCCAATGATTGAAACATATCCATTCGAAAAAGCGGCGGAGGCTTACGCCCGGATGTTGAGCGGCGACGCACAGTTCCGCGTTGTTCTGACGGTGTGAAGTGGCCACCAACTTAATCCCGTTCAATAACTCGCCAGCACAAGCATCGCCACGATCGTCACGATCAAAGAACACGAGTAACACTGCGAGCGCTGGCGCAGAGTTCAAATAGGCGGAGGTAAAGATGCGCCTCTTCAGCTCGCCCCTCTGGACCCGATGCTTGCATCTCTCCCGCGTCGGGCTCTCGTGCTACACGCTTTACATGCAGGATTGCGGCACCCCCGTAGGTTTTCGCATGGCCTTGGCCCATCCGGACCGAATCGAGGCTCTCATCGTCCAGGACGCTGTCGCGCACAACGAAGACCTGGGGGCGAATTGAAAGACGCGGCGGGCCGCCGCGAAGGGAGATGAGGACCATGAGGCATGCTGAGCCCTACGCCGCGCCGACCCCGGAGGTATTATATATTCACGACGATCTCAGCGATTATGTCTCTCGGCAGCACGGACAGGTATCGCCGGCCTGGCATCTCACGCGGGAATTCTTCGCGCTTGTGTGCCGGGATCCAAGGCGCGTGGTGCTGCTCACTCTCGAGTCTGAAATGGCGCCATTACTGGCGCAGGGCAAGTATGCCCCCTTTGCGCTGGCGATCGGCATCGGTCGAGCCGGCGAACGTGTCGCGCAACAACTACACGCGCACACAGGCTGGTTCCCCAAGATCTCGCGGGTGGACATCACCCGTGAAGAAGACGGCCACGGCGGCTATAATGTCGTCACGACTACCGGGATCCCCTTAGCGCAACAGCTACCGCCTCTTGATACGGTATCCTCGCTGGCGGTGGTTGATGATACGGTCTTTTCTGGTTTGACAATGCGCTCGGTTTTACAGGCGTTGCCGGCAGAGGTACGGGCCCGCACTCAGGCCTTTTGCCTGCGAGGTGTCGCGGCGTCGCTGGTGAGTATCGCAGCGTTATGCTCCATTGCGATCGGGTTTATGGCGCCCGGACGCTTGCTGGACGAAGTGAGTTTCATCAACGCCAGCGGGTTGGTGATGCGCGTTGGCATTCGACACCGGGAGCAGCCGCCGCAGGCGT
>Ga0307374_10003145_pt1 | contig 28478 bp, 20 predicted proteins | sample OX3MG_FD_202532 | JGI IMG/M metagenome (GOLD analysis project Ga0307374, IMG submission 202532) | Soil microbial communities from Risofladan, Vaasa, Finland - OX-3 | ecosystem: Environmental > Terrestrial > Soil > Coastal area > Acid sulfate soil | place: Finland: Risofladan, Vaasa | collected... | reverse complement strand
GGAGATGACGGCCTCGGCCAGAAGCGGCGGAACCTCGCCCGACATCAGGGTCGGTACGTGTTCACCACCGGCTTGCCTGTCAACCCGAGTTTGGACATCGGATACCGAGGGGGCCAGGTTCCAAGCCACGACCAGGGCCACCATTAGCCCGAGGAGAATTAGGACGGGTAGTCGCCGCAACGCTCAGTCAGTCCCGCCGGGGCGCCGGGGATGCCGCCCGAAAATCGGGCGGCGGGTGTCTTACCACCCTGTTAACAACCGCCTTCGCACCGATCGCGTTCCGGATCGGTTGCCCCCCAGCTTCCAGTTGACCGGTGCGCGACGGCCCGCACCTGAGGTTCGTCGCGGGTGTCGTGGTCCTGCGGGCGCCCCCGTCGGCACTAGGATCGGAGCCATGCGGGCGGGTGCGTTTGATCAGATTCGAAGAGCACTTGAGGCCCTCCAGCAGCCACCGGTCGGGTCGGACAAGGGTTGACAGATCCAGCCCGCTGGGGGGTCCTGACCGGATACCGCGACGGTAGCGGCCGCTGGGTCAGGGCCGACCCGGGCGTCGTCAGTTCGGTCCTGTCCACCCTGTCCGAGGGCGAAGATGAGCCGTCCGCCTCGCCGCTGCTGACGGTCTGCCCGGGCGATCGCACTCCGATTGCGGGCGTCGGTGAGGTGCTGACCGAACACGGATCGGTGATCTCCTGCAACGGATTTCTGCCCGAGGACCTGCCCATCGGCTATCACCGCCTGGTCGACCGCAGCGGCGAGAGGGAACTGGCGGTGACGCCTCCCCGCTGCCCGCTCCCGGCCGACCTCTTCGGGTGGGGTTGGTCCTGCCAGCTCTACGCGGCGCGATCGGAATCCAGCTGGGGACTGGGCGATTTGGCCGACCTGCGCGAGTTGGGGCGGTGGTCGACCCGGGCTCTGGGGGCGAGGGTCCTGATGATCAATCCCCTGCACGCCGACTCACCGACCCTCCCCCAGGAGGACAGTCCCTACTACCCCGCCAGTCGCTGCTGGCAGAACGTCCTCTACCTGTCGATTGAGGAGGTGCCCGGTGCCGCGCAGCTGGGTTCCCAGCTCGCCCCCCTGAGGCGCGCCGGCCGAATGCTGAATCAAAACCCCCTGATCGACCGAAACGCCGTCTACGGCGTCAAGATGGCAGCCCTGGAAGCGATCTGGAAGCAACCCCGAGATGGGGCTCCAATCGCCCGCTGGACCCGGCAGAGGGGCCAGAGCCTGCTTGACTGGGCCCATTTCTGCGCCATCTCGGAAGCCCACCCGGGGAGCTGGCGAAACTGGCCCGAGGCGCTACGCCGGCCCCGCTCGGCGGCCGTGGTGGCACTGGCCAGAGAGCGGGCCGAGCGGGTGAATTTTCACATTTGGCTGCAGTGGCTGCTGGATCTCCAGCTCCGGAGCGCAGGCCAGAGCGCACCCTTGATCAAGGATCTGGCGCTCGGTTCCGGGCCTGACGGTGCCGACGCCTGGATCTGGGGGGAGTACCTGCAGCCCGAATTCAGTCTGGGCGCACCACCCGATTCATTCAACTCCGGGGGTCAGGACTGGCAGCTGCCTCCCTTCAATCCCTGGCGGCTCCGGAGGGCAGGCTACGGCCCCTTCAAGGAGGTGCTTCGGGCCGCTTTCCGCCACGCCGCGGGCATTCGTATCGACCACGTGCTGGGGCTCTTCCGCCAATACTGGATCCCCACCGAGGGCGAATCCAGGGGCGGCCTCTATGTTCGTTTCCCGGCCGATGATCTGCTCCGAATCCTGGCGCTGGAGGCCCACCGGGCGGGCGCTTTCGTCGTCGGTGAGGATCTCGGGACGATCGCAGCCGGGGTTCGACAGAGGCTCGCCAAAGAGCACATCTTGAGCTGCCGCCTGCTCTATTTCGAGAACCGGCCGCCCGCCGCCTGGCCGGTTAACGCCGTGGCCTCGGTGACCACGCACGATCTGCCCACGGTGGCCGGCCTCTGGAGCCGGCACGACTCCGAGCCGGCTACCCGGGAGCGGCTGCGAGAGCGAGCCGAGCTCGATGGCGCCATGGGCCAGGCCGAGGTTGTCGAGCGCACCCACCAGGCGCTCGCCCGGGCACCCTGCCGCCTCGTCGTGGGCCAGCTCGACGACGCTCTCCTGGTGCTGGATCGACCCAACCGCCCCGGCACCGGAGCCGAGTCCAAGAACTGGCGACGAGCCCTACCCCGACCCCTGGAGGAGGTTTTCGCCGACCCCGGACCGGCCCGCCTGGCCGCCATCCTGGCGAGGTGATGGGCCGGTTCCAATCGACGCCCCAGGCTGAGCCCGGATCTTCCAGCGCGCCTGGCCGGCCAGTTCGCCGCGATCACGGGGGTGGAGCGGCAGCGACGGCCCTTCGGCCTGGGGATGCCGGGAGTATCTTTTTAGCATGATCTCCTCTCGCGCCCGCCTCTCCGGTTCGGACCTAGATTTCTTTCGTCTAAGCGCCATCGAGGACGCCGGTCTCGGGGCCGTGAGCGGCCTGCCGGTGACGGTCAAGATCCTCCTTGAGATGGAGTTGCGTGCCAACCAGGAGGGTCGCGTCGACGACGACACCCTGAAGGCGTTGGCGGCGTGGCCGAAAACGAAGGCCGAGGTTCCTTTCCTCCCCGCCCGGGTGTTGATGCAGGACTTCACGGGCGTACCCGCGGTGGTCGACATCGCCGCCATCCGCTCGGCCGTGCAGCAGGCGGGGGGATCGCCCGAATCGGTTGATCCGCAGATTCCGGTTGACCTGATCATCGACCACTCGGTGCAGGTGGATGCGTTTGGCTCGGGCATCGCCTACGGCAACAACATCGAGCGCGAATACCAACGCAACGGGGAGCGCTACGCCCTGCTCCGGTGGGCGCAGCAGGCGCTGCGTAATTTCACCGTCGTCCCCCCCGGCATGGGTATCTGCCACCAGGTCAACCTGGAGCATCTGAGCAAGGTGGTGCAGATTCGTGAGGACGGGGCTGGCCGTTTCGCCATTCCGGACACCCTGGTCGGCACCGACTCCCACACCACGATGGTGAACGGGCTCGGGGTCCTGGGTTGGGGAGTGGGCGGAATCGAGGCCGAGGCGGCGATGCTCGGGCAGGCCATGTACCTGCCCCCGCCGGTGGTGGTGGGCGTCCGCTTCCACAACGCCCTCCCCACCGGGACCACGGCCACCGACCTGGTCCTGACCCTGGTCGAGATGTTGCGCAAGCACGGAGTCGTCAACAAGTTCGTGGAGTTCTGCGGGGATGGGCTTTCGTCGCTGACGGTGGCCGACCGGGCCACCCTCTCCAACATGTGCCCCGAATACGGCGCGACCTCGGCCCTATTCCCGGTCGATGCCCAGACCCTGCGCTACCTGCGATCGACCGGACGCTCGGATGAGCTGGTCGGATTGGTGGAGCGCTATTGCCAGGAACAGGGCCTCTTCCGCGTCGACGGCTCGGGCGTGCCGAGCTTCTCCGAGCTGCTCGAGCTCGACCTGGCCAGCGTGGAGACGAGCCTGGCCGGCCCCAAGCGGCCCCAGGATCGGGTCAGCCTGAGCGGAGCCGGGACGAGCTTTTTTACCGCCTTCCCCGAATCGTCGGGCGGGGTCGCCACCAAGACCAGGACCGGGGTCGAGAACGGTTCGGTAGTGATCGCGGCCATCACCTCCTGCACCAACACCTCGAATCCGTCGGTGATGATGGCGGCCGGCCTGCTGGCCAAGAAGGCGGTGGAGGCGGGCATCAAGGTCAAGCCCTTCGTCAAGACCTCCCTGGCTCCGGGATCCAGGGTCGTCACCGACTATCTCAAGGACGCGGGTCTGATGACCTACTTGGAGCAACTCGGCTTCTACCTGGTCGGATATGGGTGCACCACCTGCATCGGCAACTCCGGTCCCCTGGCCAGCCCCGAGGTGGAGGCCGACGTCCAGGGCGGAGATCTGAGCGTGGTCGCGGTCCTGTCCGGCAACCGCAACTTTGAAGCCCGCATCCACCCCCTGGTGCGCGGCAGCTACCTGGGCTCCCCGCCCCTGGTCGTCGCCTACGCGCTGGCCGGCAACATCGGCGTCGACCTGGGCAGCGATCCGCTGGGACGCAACGAGGCCGGACAGGACGTCTACCTCAAGGACCTGTGGCCCTCGCCGGAGGAGGTCGAAACGGCCATCACAGGAAGCGTTCGTAAAGAGATGTTCGATTCCGAATACGCCCGCATCTATGAGGGCGATGAACACTGGAAGGCGATGGTCTCGCCGACCGGATCGGTCTACCGGTGGGACGACGAATCGACCTATGTGCAGGAGCCCCCCTACCTGGAGGGCCTGACCCCCGAGCTTGCCCAGCTGTCCGACATCGAGTCGGCGAGGGTGCTGGTCAAGCTCGGCGATTCGGTCACCACCGACCACATTTCGCCCGCGTCGGCGATTCCGACCGACAGTCCGGCCGGTCGCTATCTGATCGAGCACGGCGTGCAGAAGGCGGACTTCAACAGCTACGGCTCCCGGCGCGGCAACGACCGCGTCATGGTCCGCGGCACCTTCGGCAACATCCGTCTCCGCAACGAACTGGCGGACGGTAAAGAGGGGGGTTACACCAAACACCTGCCCTCCGGCGAAGGGATGACCATATTCGACGCTTCAGTTCGCTATCGGGAGGAGGGCGTCCCCCTGATCGTCATCGCAGGGCGGGAATACGGATCCGGCTCCTCGCGGGATTGGGCGGCCAAAGGACCCCAACTGCTGGGGGTGAAGGCGGTCATCGCCGAATCCTACGAGCGCATTCACCGGGCCAATCTGGTCGGCATGGGCGTGCTTCCGCTTCAGTTCGCGGAAGGTGAATCAAGGCAGAGCCTGGGCCTCACCGGCGAGGAGTCCTACTCCATTCGCGGAATTGAGAGCGGCCTGGCGCCTCGCGCCGAGCTCACCGTGGAGGCACGCTCGGATGCGGGCGAGGTCAAGCATTTCAAGGTCCTGGCTCGAATCGACAACGAGACCGACCTCGCCTACATCAAGAACGGTGGGGTTCTGGCGCTGGTCCTAAGAGATCTGATCGCGACGAGCTGAGACCGCCACAAACCAGACCCCCGCGATTGTCCAGTCGCTAGCTCCTCCCTACAAGGACGGCGCCAGTACCTTATGGCCCGGCCACATGGATAATCGCAGGGTGCGAACCGATGCGGACTTGGAGGCGCCGTCGCCGGCGCCGACTCTGCGCGAGGCCATGGGTATCGGGGGCTTCCGAGAGGCCAAGCTGGTGGCCGGAGCCGCCGGGCTCGATCGACTGGTGGAGTGGGTGCGGGTGATGGAGACACCCCAGACGGCTGCCCGGCTGCGCCCCAACGAACTGCTGCTGACAACCGGATTCGCGATTCGCGGTGATCCGAATGCGATGCTCGGCCTCCTGGCCTCGATATCCGAGCGCTCCGGCGCCGGCTTGGTGGTGCAGCTCGGCCAATATCTGGAGGGGCTCCCCGAGAGCATGGCCTTCGAGGCAGATCGCCTCGCGGTGCCACTCTTCACGATGCCGACCGGGATGCCCTGGAGCGACCTGATGAATCCGCTCCTGGAGCGCATCATCAACGCCGAGCATCAGCGCCTCAAACGCTCCATTGAGATCCACAGCCGGTTCACCGACCTGGTCCTGGATGGCAAGGGGGTGAACGAGATCTGCCGGACGCTGTCCGAACTGTTGGACAGCTCGGTGACGGTCGAGGATGCGTCTTTTCACCTCCTGGCCCACGCCGGCGGCGCCATGCACGACCCCCACCGGCGCGAGACCATCGCCCATCACGGCACTCCCCAGCGAGTGATCTTCGACCCTCAGGTCAGCGCCATGCTGCGCCGGGTGGCGGAGGGCCGACACCCGATGAAGGTCCCCGCCTTCCCCCACGTGGGCATGGTCCGGGAGCGCCTGATCGCGCCCATCACCAACTCCAACCAGGTCCTCGGCTACATCTCGGTGCTGGATCACCCAGCCAATGAGGAGCTGGCCTTCATGGCCGTGGAGCAGGCCGCCATCGTGGTTGCCCTGGCCCTCACCAAAGAGCGCGAGGTGGCCGAGGTGGAGGGGCGAGTGCGCGGCGAGTACCTCGACGATCTGGTCCAGGGGACCTACGGTGACGAGGCGGCGGCGCAGCGACGAGCTCGACACCTCGGATATCCCCTGACCGGCACGCATGTGCTGCTGATGGCCGATATCGATGACTTCCGCGGCTTCCTGCGCAGCAGCCAGATCTCGGAGGATCAGATTCAAGCCCTGAAGCGAGATTTTCTGCGCCGCATCTCCGCCCCGGTCCGGCAGACGCGTCCCAAATCGCTCCTCCACGCCCGCTCGGACGCGGTCATGACGCTGATTCCGAGCGGACCCGAACCGTCCGAGCAGGGCCACGTCAGGAGCCTGGCGGCAGCCATGGCCGCGGCCGTCCACGAATGGGGGCCGGGCTTCTCGGTGTCGGTTGCCTACAGCTCCCCGGTGGCTGCCCCGCAGGGGCTGCAGAGCGCCCACCGCGAGGTCCTCGGGGTACTCGCCACGCTCGCCCGCTTCGGGCGTCGAGGTCAGGTTGTGGGGGTATCTGAGATCGGCCTCACCGGGCTCCTGGCGGGGGTCACCAACGAGCGCCTGAACGAATTCGCAACCCTCCACCTCCGGCCTCTCGCAGAGCACGATCGGCTGCGCAAGGGCAAGCTCCTGGAGACCCTCCGGACCTACCTGGAGGCGGGTGAGCAACTGGCCGCCGCGCAGCGCTTGGGCGTGCACCCGAATACGCTGCGGTACCGCCTGGATCGCATCCGAGAGATTTCAGGCGCCAACCTCGAGGAACCCGAGACCAGGCTCAATTTGTCCGTCGCGCTCCGCGTCCAGGCCCTGCTCGATCTGTGAGAACTCCACTAGCGAGGACGGCTAGGGTTGGTGTTCAACGACTAGGCCCAGCGGGAGTCCGACGGTAGAATGACCATTGTGCTCGCATCCTCAGACGATCTGCACCCCAACGCCGCCTGGGCCGGCCGTGAGCGCGCCTGGCGGGCCGCCTGCGGCATGGGCTTTGTGGCCACGCCCGGAGCCGAACCAAGCCACCAGGTGATCTCGCTTGGGGTCACCGCCCTAGCCCGCCTCAGCCACCGGGGCGGATTGGACGCCGACGGCAAGAGCGGCGACGGGGCCGGACTCATGATTCAAATTCCACGCGCCATTTTCGGCGGCCACGCCGTGGCGGTCCTCTTCGAATGGGATCCGCGCGCTCGCGAGATCCTGGCCGCGGCCCTGGCCGAATTCGGGATGGGGGTGATCGACTGGCGGCGCCCGCCCCTGGATCCCGACAGCCTCGGAGATCGGGCGCGGCAGAGCATACCCGACATCTGGCACGCGGTCATCAGCCGGCCGCAGATGTCCGACGAGGAGTGGGAGGACGCCCTCTACGGCGCACGGCGCCGGGCGGAGAAGGATGCCGCCAGCCAGGGGGTGCGCATGTACGTCCCGTCCTGCAGCTGCCGCACCATGGTCTTCAAGGGGCTCATGGCCGGGACCCACCTGGCCAACTTCTACTTGGACCTGCTGGACGAGCGTGCGACCAGCCAGGTGGCGCTATTCCACCAACGCTATTCCACCAACACGCTTCCCGATTGGCGCAACGCTCAGCCATTTCGGATGATCTCCCACAACGGTGAGATCAACACCGTGGCCGGCAACATTTCGTGGATGCGGGCGCGCGAGGGCGAGCTGCCTGAGTCGCTGCGAGAGGTGATCTGGAAAGAGGGATCCGACTCGTCGGCGCTCGACAACACAATCGAACTCTTGGTTCGGCGTGGTTTCAACCCTGCCGAGGCGTTGATGACGCTGGTGCCCGACGCCTGGGAGGGACGGGGCGACATGGCGCCGCGCGTGCGCGACTTCTATCGCTTCCAGTCGACTCGCTTCGAACCCTGGGATGGTCCGGCCGCACTCAGTTTCTCCGACGGTTTGATCGCCGGCGTGGCGCTGGACCGCAACGGGTTGCGGCCCATCCGCTATCAGATCACCAGCTCGGGCATGGTGGTGGCCGGCTCGGAGGCGGGTGTGGTCCCCCTTCCCCCCGCCGAGGTGGTGGAGCGCGGCCGGCTCGGCCCGGGCCAGCTGCTGGTCGTCGATCTGAAAGCCGGCGGCGTGTGGTTCGACCACGAGGCCAAGGAGCGCGTCGCTTCCCGCCACGACTACGGCCTGCTCGCCGATCGGGTTCTGGTCCCGGTCGAGCGGCGCCCGATTGAGGTCGAGCCGGCCGAGGACCCGGCCCGGCGGCAGCGGATGTTCGGATGGGGCTCCGAGGACGTGCGGATGGTGATTCACGAGATGGCTCAGAATGCGTTGGAGCCGACCTACTCGATGGGTGACGACACCCCCATCGCCTCCTTCGGCCGCAGCCCGCGAAGGATTTACAGCCACCTCCGGCAGCGCTTTGCCCAGGTCACCAATCCCGCCATCGACTCGCTCCGTGAGAAGTCGGTCATGTCGCTTCGGGTGACCCTTGGCGCCCGCGGCCGCACTCTGGGCCCCGACGACCAGGACGAAGACAAACTGGGCCAGCGGCTGCATCCGGCCGCGGTCGTCAACGAGCACACCCTGCTGGAACTCGAATCGCCGGTGATCGGAGCCGGCGAGCTGGCCCGAATCCTGGAATCAGCCGTGGCCCTCGATGCCACCTTCGCACCCCAGGAGAGCCTGCGCGGCGCCATCGACAGGCTCCGCTCGGCAGCCCTCGCCGCCCCCGACGGAATCTTGGTCATCTCCGACCGGGCGGCCGGCCGAGATCGAATTCCAGTGCCCATGGTGCTGGCCGTGGGTGCCGTGCATGAGGCCCTGCTGGCGGCTGGGCAGAGAATGCAGAAGGACCTGGTGGCGGTGGCCGGGGACGCGATTGACGTCCACGACGTGGCCATGCTCGTCACCACCGGTGCCGCGGCCGTCCACCCCTACCTGTCTTTGGACTGCGCCCAATCGCAACCGGGAGATGATTCCCTGGCCCACTTCCGCAAGGCCCTGGACTACGGCCTGCTGAAGGTCATGTCCAAGATGGGCATCAGCTGCGCATCCTCCTATTGCGGGGCGGAGATGTTCGAGGTCCTCGCCCTGGGCGCTGAAATCATGAGCCTGTGCCTGCCCGGAGTTCCCTCCCTGCTCGGGGGCGCGGGTTTCCGCGAGGTTGAGGACAGGCTGCGGGAATGGCACGGCGAGGCCTGGGCGGAAGAGCAGAAGGACGTCGACAAAACCGGCCTCCGCGACTACGGCCGGGTCAAGTTCAAGAAGACTGGCGAGATGCACGCCTACAACCCGTTGTCGGTGCGCGCCGCTCAGAAGGCGGCTCAGACCGGCGATCCCGAGGAATACCGGCGCTGGCTGCAACTGTCCAGCATGGGGGGCACGCCGCAGGATCTGCGCGACTTGCTCGAGATCCGTCCCGCCGCCGCCCCCACCCCCCTGGCGGAGGTCGAGGCGGCGACCGAGATCCGCAGCCGTTTCGTGTCCACCGCCATGTCCCTGGGTGCCCTTTCGCCGGAGGCGCACAGCACGCTGGCCCTGGCCATGAACCAGATCGGCGCGCGCTCCAACTCGGGTGAGGGCGGCGAGGACCCTGACTTCTACACCATGGAGGGTCCGCGCCGGGACAACAAGATCAAGCAGGTCGCCTCGGCTCGCTTCGGCGTCACGCCCGCCTACCTGCAGCGCGCCGATGAGCTGGAGATAAAGATTGCCCAGGGCGCCAAGCCGGGCGAGGGAGGGCAACTGCCCGGCATGAAGGTCTCGAGCCTGATCGCCCGACTCCGCCACGCCCAAACCGGCCAGCAGCTGATCTCGCCCCCTCCCCACCACGACATCTATTCGATCGAGGACCTGGCCCAGCTGATCTACGACCTGAAGGCCATCAATCCTCGCGCCAAGGTCGGCGTAAAGCTGGTCTCCGAATCGGGCGTCGGCACCATCGCTGCCGGCGTGGCCAAGGCTCGAGCCGATTTCATCCTCATCAGCGGGCACAGCGGCGGCACTGGAGCGGCTCCCATGTCCTCGATCAAGAACGCCGGAACGCCCTGGGAACTCGGTTTGGCGGAGACCCAGCAGACGCTGGTGGCGCACAACCTTCGGGAGCGCGTATCGCTGCGCACCGACGGAGGGCTGCGCGGCGGCCGGGATGTGGTCGTGGCCGCCATGCTGGGAGCCGAGGAGTTCGGCTTCGGCACCGGGATGGTGGTGGCGATGGGATGTGACATGGCCCGGCAGTGCCACCTCAACACCTGCCCCACCGGCATCGCCACCCAGCGGGAGGACCTGCGGGCCAAGTTCGCTGGCAAGCCAGAGTACGTCATCAACTTTCTCACCCTGATCGCCGAAGAAGCCCGCGGCTATCTGGCCCTAGCCGGGGCTCGAACCCTGGATGAGGTGGTGGGCCGGGTCGAGTCCCTCCGCTCCCTGACCGGGCACGGCCTGGACCTCAGCTTTCTGGTCCAGGTTCCGGCCAACGCCCAGGCCCCGCGGCGCCGCGTCTGGGCGCGCAACGGGGATCTGCCCGCCCCCAGCCCCCCCAGCGGACCGATCGACAACTCCCATCGGGCCGTGGGCGCGGGTCTGCAGGGCCAACGCCGGCACTACGTGGGCAGCGCCGGCCAGAGCTTTGGCGCCTGGTGCGACGAGGGCACCGAACTGGAGTTGGAGGGCGAGGCCAACGACTACGTGGGCAAGGGCTTGGGAGGCGGCGTGCTCGTCATCAGGCCCTTTGCCGATGACGCCGCCATCGATCCGGTCCTGGCCGGCAACACCTGTCTGTATGGCGCCACCGGAGGCCGGCTCTTTCTCGCCGGTCGGGCCGGAGAGCGCTTCTGCGTTCGCAACTCGGGAGCCACCGCCGTGCTCGAGGGGGCCGGCGATCACTTCTGCGAGTACATGACGGGAGGGGTCGCGGTGGCCCTGGGCCGGGTGGGGTGGAACGTGGGCGCGGGCATGACCGGAGGCGTCGCCTACATCCGCGAATGGGAACAACTGAACAGCGATTCGGTGGTGGCACGGCCGGTTCCGGCCGCGGAGGCCGAATTCCTCAAGGAGCTCATCCAAGAGCACCACCAGCGCACCCAGAGCAAGCTGGCGGCCCGGCTGCTGGCCGACTGGGATGGCTCCCTGGAGGGTTTCCGCCAGATCGTCCCGATCGCCAGCCTGGCCCCACCCCCGGCGCCGCCGGAGGCGCCGGAGCAGGCCTCGGTGAGTGTCCCGTCCCAGGCGGGGGGAGAGATCGCGGTCTCGTGAGATGATCAGGCCGGCGCCGGTCCCGGATCTGGTCGGCTCCAGTCCTCGGGATTGATGCGCGCGGCGATCCGGATCGCGGCTGGCGTGGCGGGGGTGGCGCTCCTCTGTGGAGCCCTCAACACCAGTGACTACTACCTGCGCGCGGCCCAGCTCGAAAACCACCTCGCAAGGGCCAGGGCGCAAGGCGTTCCAGCCTCGATGCTGGCCCGGGCCGATGCCAGCCTCGCCGCCTTGCGCTCCTGGCCTCGCGCGCTGACGTCGATGGCGGTGATCGCGGATCCCTTCAGGGGGCCGGAGGAACTGGCCAATCAGGCGCGGGCCCAGGCGATCGTCGCGGCCCGGGCCCACGCCGAGGACGATCTGACCACGCTCCAGCAGAAGGTTGGTCCAAGCTGGGATGAAAACGATCTTCGGACCGCCCTGGCCAGGGCTCAGACCCCCACCGACTATCGACGGCTGAGCGCCGCCATCGACCTCCAGAGGCGCCAAGCCGCAGCCACCATGGCCGCCCTGGGCCTCGCCTCGGGGGGGCTCCAGAATGGCCTTCCGCTCGACGTCGTGACCCACCTCAAGGAGCTGCAGACGCTGGCCGGCTCCCTCGGCCAGGCCGGCCTCGACGACGGCGCCGTGCTCCAGGCCGCCTCCGACGCGCGCTGGTATCTCACCCTGACCTACCCCACCATGCTCGGGCTGCATCCCACCCTTACCAAAGAGGTGGACGCTGCGCAAACCTCGGGGCAGCAGACGCTGGGCGCATACAACCAGGCTCGCTCGCTGCTCTCCCAGCTCCCCGCTCTGCTCGCCCGGGCCGATGGGCTGGGCCTGGGCAGCTCCTTCGACGCGAGCGCGCAGAGCCTGCGCGCGCAGAGCGCCAGCGGGCCGGGCGCGGTCAGCTCGGAAGGTGCGCTGGCCCAGCTGGTGCAACAGCTGCGGGCTGCCGCCTCGGGCAGTCTTCCGGTCGCGGGCGTGGGCTGCATCGCCGGAGCCGCCCCCAAGCTCATCGTCGTGCACGTGCTGACCCAGCAGCTGATCGCCTACAACAACGGTTGTCCCTGGCTCCGCAGCCTGATCACCACGGGCCGGCCCCAGCTGCCCACCGATGAGGGCAACTTTCACATCTTCTACAAGGCTCCCGCCTACCGGATGGTGTCGCCCTGGCCCCCCGCCAGCGGCCTTTGGTACCCGCCCACCTGGGTCTATGACGCCATGGAGTTTGTGGGTGACGGGACCTTCCTCCACACCGCCGACTGGGAGCCGCAGTCAGCCTTCGGCCCGGGATCCGAATACGGGGGCTACGCCAGCCACGGCTGTGTTCACCTCCAGGACCAGATCGCCGCGCAACTCTATGCCTGGGCCGACCTCGGCACCTCGGTCGACGTGACCGCGTAGATCCAGGCTCGGATGGCCGGGGCTGTTTTAGCCCCGATGCCGGCCAAGGTCAGGCGCGGATCAGCCGGGTACCGGCGGGGGCGTCGACGACGCTGTATCCGAGCTTTTCGATTTCGCTCCGAAGATCGTCCGCCACCTGCCACTGGCGGCTGGACCGCGCCTGGTCGCGGCGGGCCGACAGCTCCAGCACCGCCTCCGGGGGTGGTGGTTGGTTGACCGGCGCAGCCTCCTCCAGGAGGCCGATCTGCAGCACCCGGTCCCAGTCCCCGAGCAGCCAACGCTGCTCGCCGCTGGGGACCGAGGAGTGGAGCAGTTCCTGAATCAGGGGCGGGACCTGGGGAAGGTCGAGGTCGGCAGCCAGGGCGGCTTCAAAGCGCTGCTGGAAGCGCTGGCCGGGGGGCGAGAGGAGAGGGGTGGCGGGATCCAGCCGGGCGGCGCGCTGGCGCATCGAGTTCAAGCCCCGCTCGGCCGCCTCCAAGGACTCCTGCGTGTAGCGCAACTTGCTCCGGTAACGGGTGCTCATGGTCAGGAAGCGAAAGGCCAGGGGATCGTGCCCCTGTTCGACCAGGTTCGAGACGCGCTCGATGTTTCCGGCCGATTTGGCCATCTTGCGGCCCCCCATGAGCAGATGCTCACCGTGAATCCAGTAGCTCACCACCTGACCGCCGTGAACCGGTTCGGACTGGGCGATCTCATCCTCGTGGTGGGGAAAGACCAGGTCCACCCCCCCGGTGTGGATGTCGATGCCGCCGGGGAAGTGGTCCAGCGACATCGCCGAGCACTCGATGTGCCAGCCAGGGAAGCCCAAACCCCAGGGCGAATCCCAGACCTGGAGCCGTCGCGGACCGGCCTCCTTCCAGAGCAGGAAGTCGGCCGGGTTGCGCTTGTTGGAATCGACCGCGATGCGATATCCGCCCCGCAGGTCGGAGATCTTGTTGCGGGAGAGCTTGGGGTATTCTGCGCGCCGGCTGACGTCGTAGAAGACGCTGCCTCCGATCCGGTAGGTGTAGCCCAGCTCCTCCAAGCGCTGCACCAGCTCGATCATCTTGGGCACGTACGCGGTGGCTCTGGGCATGTGGTCGGGGCGCCGGATTCGGAGCAGGTCGGAGTCGTCGAGAAAGGCCTGGGTGTAAAAGGCGGCAATCTCCTCGGGGCTCTTGCGCTCGGCGGCGGCGGCGGCCAACACCTTGTCCGCGCCGGAATCGGAATCGTCCACGAGATGGCCCACGTCGGTGATGTTCTGAACCTGCGTCACCCGGTAGCCGAAGTACTCGAGGGTACGGATCCAGAGGTCGGCCATCAGGTAGGTGCGGAAGTTGCCGATGTGGGCGAAGCGATAGACGGTCGGCCCGCAGGTGTAGACCCCGACCTGGGGCGGCCTCAGGGCCACGAAGTCGACCACCTGCCGGCCCATGGTGTTGAAGAGGCGCAGCGTTCTCATTTGGCTCTGACCCAATGGTCCATCCAGAGGTTGAAGTTGCGCCGGCTGAGGCGATCTCTCTCGGCGACCGGGGTCGACTCCCAGAGGCGGTGTTGGTGACGCACCATCCCGCTCGCCTCGATGAGCTTGATCCTGAGGCCCGTGGCGCGCACCTGATAGGAGAAATCGAGGTCGAAGTTGCGGTAATAGCGAAAGCGGCGATCGATGTCGCCGATCCGGGCCGCATCGCGGCGGCGAAAGGCGAGCAGGTATTCCAGGGCGTCTGCTGCTCCGCCCTCGCTGGGCTCGAAATGATGTTCGTCGAAGTTGCGAAGCCCGAAGGGGCCGGCAAGGCCGACCTGGGGGTCTGAGAGCGCCTCGTCGAGCTCACGGAGCGTGTTCGGACCGAACTCCAGACTGGGTTCCATGAGGCAGACGATGCGACCCCAGGCCTGGTGGATGGCGGCGTTGAGGGCGCTGGCGTGTCCGCCCCGCCGAGTGGGACGCAGGACGCGAACGGTGACGCCGGGGGGGCGTGGACCAAGCTCCCGGGGAGGAATTCCCTGCTCCGAGATGTCCACCGCGATCACCTCCAACTGGTGGCGGCCGCGGCCCAGGCTGGAGAGCATCCGGCGCACGTCCTCGGGCCAGCCGTAGAGCACCAGAATGACCGAGAAGTCGGTCCGGTCAGGACTCTGGAGCTGAGAGGGTTTGCCGTCCGGAACCTCACTGCGCTCGGCCAGCGCCTCCAGGCGGGTGCCGTCGGGTGCATCCAGGGCGACCCAGCCCAGCGAGCCCAAGCGTTCCCGGATACGGTCGGCCAATTCGAAATCCCGATCGTGGCGGGCACGGTCGCGCTCCTCCACCAGCTTCCTGGCCAGATCGTCAGGTTCGATCACAATCCAAATCTAGTGGCTATTCAGGCGGCTCGCCCGGCAGCCAGGCGCTCCAGCAGGGCAAAGGCCCGCCGACTGGCGCTCTGCCAGTCGAACTCCGCCGCCCGGGCCCGGCCCGCCTCTGTCATCCGGGCCGCCAGCTGGCGATCGGACAGGACCCTCTCCATGCCATCGGCCAGCGAGAGGGGATCGAGCGGGTCCACCAAGAGCGCCGCCCCGCCCGCAACCTCGGCCAGCGAACCGGCATCGGAGACCACAGCCGGCAGTCCCTCCGCCATGGCCTCCAGCAGGGGCAGACCGAATCCCTCGTACAAACTCGGAAAGACCAGCAGTGCGGCGCTCTGGTAGAGCCCGCGCAGGGTGGCGTCGTCCACGTGTCCGAGCAGCTTCACCCCCGGCTCCAGCTCCAGCTCCCGCCGCAGTCGCGATGAACCCCACCCACTCCGGCCCACCACGACCAGGGGGGGAGGGCTCTTCAAGCGCCGGTAGGCCTCGATCAGACGGCGGTAATTCTTGCGCCTTTCGATCGACCCCACGGCCAGGATGAATCCCCGCCCCAGTTCCGGTGCGACGCCACGGGCGGCGACGGCGGTCAGCGAGCAACCGGGGTAGATCACCTCGACGCGCCTTTCCAGCCCGGGCAGCGGGAAGTGTTCGAGAAGGTCTTGGCGGGTAGTGTGGGACGGCGTCATGACCACCGCGGCGGCGCGCAGGGCGGGCGTCAGCAGCTTCCCGAGGTAGAGGCGCTGCTGCCAGGGCACGGCCTCGGATTGGATGCGAAAGGCCAGGTCGTGGACGAATATGGCGCACGGGGGAGCGGCCGCCGAGCGCCGGGGAGGGCTGGGCCAGTAGGGGTAGAACATGGCGTCAAGACCGCACCGTCCCTCCACCCGAGGCAACCAGGAGAGCTTGTTCCAGAGCTCGTGGCGGTGCGGCGAGAGCACGAACTCGGCCTTCGCCTGCTCCAGACCGGGTGGTCTGGCGCCGCTCGCGAAGAGAACCAGGTCGGCCGCCTCCAGCATCCCCCGGGCGAGCTCCACGGCCAGTGTCACCATGCCCACGCGGGGGCGCCAGCAGGCGGTCAGGTCCACTCCCAGGCGCAGCCTGTCGGTGCGATTCAGCACGCACTCGCTGGCATCGGGGGCAGCCTTATCCCTGGCTGCGGGCCTTGGCGGCCGCCGACCATAAATGTTCGAGATCGTAAAAGGCCCTCTCCCCCGGCAGGAAAATGTGGGCCAGCACAGAGTCAAAGTCGAGCAGTATCCAGGCCGCATCGGAATAGCCCGAGACGCGCAGGGGCCGGGCTTTGACGGCGCGAGCCGCCTCCACCATGCCGTCGGCGATGGAGCGGACCTGGCGGTCGGTCTCGCCCTCGCAGATGACGAAGTAGTCGGCCACGGTGGTGAGACCCTCAAGGTCGACCAGGGTCGGATCCCAGGCCTGCTTGTCGGCCGCCGCCCCCATCAGCAGATCGGCCAGCGCCTTTGGTTCCAAATCGTTCAACGGACCTCGAATTATGCCGATTTCAGTGGATACAGGTGGTGGCGACGGAGATAATCGGCGACGCGCGCGTCGAGCAGGCCCGAAAGCGTCTCTCCGAGCTCCAGCCGACGCCGGATGTCGGTCGCCTCGATGTCCGGCGTGGAGGTCCGGCAGAGCACGGCTCGGCCGGGATCGATTCCCGCCCGCTCCAGATCGGGCGGGAGCGGCGGGGGCCAGCCGGGGCGGCTGATGATGACGAGGCGGACCAGGCGCATGATCGAATCCGGGCCCCGCCAGAGCTGGATGTCGCGTGCCGCATCCCAGCCCAGGACCAGGAAATAATCGGCCTCGGGCTCCTGCCGCACCAACTCCATGACCGTCTCCAGGGTGTAGGACGGGCCTGGCCGGCGCACCTCCAGGTCGAGCACCTCAAAGCCTGGCCGCCCCGCCACCGCCAGCCGGCACATGGCCAGCCGGTCCTCGGCACTGGCGATGGCGTCGGCGCGGTGGGGCGGGTCACCGGCGGGGATGAAGACGATGCGGTCCAGACCGGCGCACTCCCGCGCCGCCTCCGCCAGGGCCAGGTGACCGAGGTGGATGGGATCAAACGTGCCGCCCACAATTCCAATCCTGAGTTTCACGGGCGGAACTCGAATTCAACCTCGCCCACCCGGACGCTGTCACCCGGCTTGGCGCCCGCCTCCTCCAGGAGCTCGCTGACGCCCATCTGGTCCAGGCGCAGCTGGAAGCGCTCCAGAGATGGGGCGGAGTTGAGGTCGGTGCGCTCCAGGAGTCGCTCGAGCGGCTCGCCGGCGAGGACCAGCAGCGAGCCCTGGCGGGTCACCGTGACCGGCGGCCGCTCCTGCCGGCGACGGCGCGGGAGGTGGGTCACCGGCGCCACGGGCGCCCGGGCGGGCACCGGCGCCTCGATCAGGGCGGACTCGATGACCGTCACCAACTCGGGCACGCCCTCCCCGGTCAGGGCGGAGCACCAGAGAAATTCCCCGCCCACGCCGGCCCGCAACGCGGCCACCTCGGGCAGGTCGAGCTTGTTCACCACCACCAGTTGGGGTCGCCCGGCCAACACCGGCGAATAGGCCAGGAGCTCGCGGCGGATGGTCTTGAGCTGGGCCAGCGGATCCTCGGCGGCGCCGTCCAGGACGCAGACCAGAACCCGGGTACGCTCGACGTGGCGCAGAAAGCGCAGCCCCAATCCGACCCCCTGCGCCGCGCCCTCCACCAGCCCCGGGATGTCGGCCACAGTCATCCGGTTGCCCCCTGCCAGCTCGGTCACGCCCAGCTCGGGGTCGAGGGTGGTGAAGGGATAAGCGCCGACCTTGGGAGTGGCGTTGGACATGGCGCGCAGAAGCGAGGACTTGCCCGCGTTGGGCGCTCCGATCAGGCCCGCGTCCGCGATCAGCTTCAGGTCCAGCCGCAACTCCCGCTCCTGCCCGGCGCGGCCGGGCTCAGCCAACTCGGGGGAGCGGTGCACGGAGCTCTTGAAGTGCACGTTCCCCCTACCCCCGCCACCACCGCGGGAGACCACCGCCTCCTCGCCTTCGAGCATCAAATCGGCGATGACGTCACCCGTATTGGCGTCCAGGACCAGCGTCCCCGGTGGAACCGGGAGGCGCAGATCCGCACCCGAGCGGCCCGACTTGAGACCGCCCCGGCCCGGCTCTCCGTCAGCCGCCCGGTGCAGGCGGGGGGTGCGATAGGCCACCAGCGAGACCGCCTGGGAGCTCACGGTGAGGATGACCGAACCGCCCCGACCGCCGTCGCCGCCATCGGGGCCTCCGCGCGGAACGTAGGGTTCGCGGCGGAAGGAGGCCGCCCCGCGCCCGCCCCGGCCGGCGCGCACCTGAATCAAGGCGGAGTCGACGAACCTACCGTAGGAATCCCTTTCACCGCTCGCCATCAACGGATGGCCGGCCCGATTAGGGCTCGCCGGTGACCGAGACGCGGCGGCCGTCCCGGCCCATCCGCTGATAGGCCACGCTGCCCCCAATCAGGGCGAAGAGCGTGTGGTCGCGGCCGACCCCGACGCCGGTGCCGGCGCTGATCGGTGTACCCCGTTGGCGCACCAAAATCTGCCCCGCGTTAACGCTCTGGCCTCCGTAGACCTTGACGCCCAAGCGCTGGGCGTTTGAATCGCGTCCGTTGCGCGAGGAGCCTCCACCCTTTTTATGAGCCATCCGAATCCTCCTCCGTCGATGCAGTCACCTCGGTCGCAGCAGCGGATTTGGGACTGCGCCTCGCCCGAGTCGGGGGCGGGGCGCTCGACGCCTCTGCCCCGGACCTCTCGTCAGACCTCTCCTCGCCGGATCCCACCGACAGGATCTCGATCGCACTCAGGTCCGCTCTGGCGCCACGGTGCACGCGGACCCGCTTTTTCGACTTGTAGCGGAGCACGTCAATCTTGGGCCCCCGGGGGTGGCCCAGAACCCGGGCTTTGACGACCACGCCAGCAGCCTCGGCCGCCAACTTGAGCGAATCAGAATCGGCCACCATGAGGACTTTGCCCAGGGCGATTTCGCTTCCGGGCTCGGCGGTCAGCCGGTCAACCAAAATTCGGTCTCCGGTGGCCACCCGATACTGTTTTCCGCCGCTCACGACGACAGCCGTCAGCGAAGCGCTGGGCGCAGGCACGAGGCGGAATTCTACAGCAAAGGGTCCTCGCCGAGCCGCTCCCCGCCAGGACGGAGAGGGTCGCCTCAGAGCCGATCGCCGGTTTGCACTCGCCCCCCGGCAGGGCGACTGTCTCTCCGCCTCACAGCTCCAATCAGACCAGCCCCCGCTGCCAGCGCCAGGGTCAGCGCGGCGACCAGCAGGCTCAGCCCGACAAAGCGGGCCGCTCCCGCCAAGCCCCCTCCAGCTGGGACCAAGAGCTCGGATACGAAGAGCCCGCAGTATGGGAACCAGAGGAACAGACGCGCGGAGACGGGAAGTACCGCGCCCTCACCCACCAGGCCGAGCAGAAAGGGCAGGCAGATTAGGTAGAGCACGCCGGCGGCGAGCTTGATGCCCTGTTCGGGCCCGACTAGCAAGACCGCCACCGTCTGCGGTCGCAGGCTCTGCGCGAACACCCCCGGTGCCATCACCGCCACCAGCCACAGCGCCTGGAAGATCAGGAGTCGCCGAGCGCCGGCGATCAACCCACTCGGCAGCCAGCCCAGCCAGCCGCTGAGCACCAAGGCCATCGCCGCCACGGCCAGGTTGGTGTCGGTGGGTGACAGCGGGCTGAGCGGCATCGACAGCTGGGCGGCCGCGACCAAGCCGTAGACGATGGCAAAGCCAGACCAGGAGCGGAGGGGCGGCAGCCCCCAAGGCGTGCGGCGGCGGGCAACCCGCGTCAGAGCCTCGATCAGCGCTCCGAAAAGCGCGGTCAGCACTGCGCCGGGAGCGATCAGCATCGCCTCGAGCGCGCTCTGCAGGAGCTGCAGGGACATCGCTAGTAACCACCCAGGGAGAGGACCAGACCTGGAACCACGCCCAGAGCCAGGCTCGCCGCCAGCACCAGGCCAAAACCCCAGCGGGTGCGAGGGTCGGGGCGACCCAGCGAGCGGGCCAGCCGGAAGGCGTGCGCCGGCCAACAGAGCATGGCCACCACCAGCACCGCCGCCAGCGGCCAGAAGAGCGATGATGCCGCCTGCAGCAGCAGCAGCCGCACGCTGAAGCCGGCAAACGGAGCCGCCCCCGCCAGCGCCGCAGCCACCAGCAGGTTGGTTCTACTCAGGCCCTCCTGGGGGGGAGTTGCAATCGCCCGCCGCGACCAGACGTAGAGGGGCATGCGGACGACCACGATGCCCAGCAAGGCCAGGTAGCCGACGCCGATGGCAGCCGGGCTGAGCAACCCCAGCCCCACCAGCACCAGGCCCCAGTCGGCGATGAATGAGAACCTCCACATGCGCGAGGGATCGATCGACCCCCAGGCCCCGAACACGCCAGCAAAGAGGTTCACCAGTCCCAGGCCGATCAGCACCGCGCTGTAGACCTCGGCTTCGTCGGGGGTGAGATGGGGCAGGACGCGGGCGACGAGACCCAGCACCAGGGCCGGTCCCAGAAAACCAGCCCAGGCCAGGCTGGCTGGCGTGGCCGGCCCCCGCGCTGTGATCTCGGACCCGAACGGCACCAGGCCGGCCAGCGCGACCAGGCCCAACGCCAGGGCCAGGGCGCCGACCCGCTCCACGCCCACGTTGCCCCCGACCGCGATCAGCATCTGACCGCTACCGATCATCACGACGCCGATGGCGGGGGCCCGGAGGCGCTCGGCAAAGCCCCCGTCGGCACCCAGGGCGGCACATCCGGCCGCCAGCGCCAGCACCAGCGCCGACCACCAGGTCAGGCTCGGGCCGCTGACCGCCAACGCCACCAGCGCCAAACCCAGAAGTCCGCCCCAGAGGACTTCTCCCAGCCCGGGCTCGGACGGGCTGAAGAGTCCCAACAGGAGCAGCACAGCGGCCAGCGCGGCCAGCATCACCCTCTGCTCGGTGGCCACGGCAAAACCCGGCCCTGCTGCCAGCCAGCCTCCGAGCGCGAGCGCCGCCAGCAGGTAGCCGGCCAGATGCCCGCGCCAGCGCAGCCAGGTGACGCCAACGACCAGAGCGCTCATGGCTGCGGCCGGGATGCGGCGGAGGCCGGGAGCATGGAGACGAGGGTGGCCCCAACGGCTCCGTAGATGGCCGCCTCCGGCCCCGCCATGGCCCCCACGCCGAACGCCACCAGGGCCGCCCCGGCCAGGGAAAGCTGGCGCTCACCGGTAGCCATGACGCTCATGGCGCCCAGGGTGGTGACGACCATCCCGCAGAGGAGCGCCGGCTCCGCCCGTCCGGGCAGGAGGTAGACGGCCAGAAGCAGCGGTCCCAGCAGGGCCGCCAGAGCCGAGATCAATCCCGGTGTGCTGCCGGGGCCCAGCGTACCCCAGCCCCGGCCTCCATCCCGAAGCCGCAGGCCGGCGGCCAGGAGGGCGCCGAGCAGGACCAGAATCGCCTCCTCGCCGGCTCCGGCGGCGAATTCGGACAGACCCAGCCCGAGCCCGGCCGCCCCAATGCCAAGGGCGATCCCACGCCGGCCAGAGGAGAGCAGTACGGCCGCCCCCCCCAGCCAGGCCAAGATCACCGCCAGTACCTCCAGGATCAGCATCAGCGCGTCACCGCGATCGCCAGCACGACCACCACCACCACCCAGAGCCAGGGCTGGGAGCGGCCGAGAGCGGCGCCCATCGAGCCCGACCCGAAGACACCGCCCAGCTCCGCCAGGCGGCTCCGCGCTCTGGTCAGGGCACCCACTCCGGAGGGGAGGCGGTAGCCGAGCAGGGGGCTGACCGAGTCGCCGCCGTGGTGGCCCAGGCGGGGCCCGCCGAGCAGGGCTGCCAGCGCCACCAGGACAAGGGTGGGAAGGGCCAGTTCGAGCGCCGGCCATTCACCGCTGGCGGTGGACACCAAACCCCAGCCACCCGTCAGTACGCCCGCTGGAAATCGCACCAGGAGTGCGGTCGCCGGCACCACCAGGGCCGATTCAATCCCTCCCAGCACCACTCCGGCGGCGACTGATAGCACCACACCGACGGCGCTGCCAAGGCGCGAATCGGGAACGCCTCGGGGAGGATCGGTGGCCGGCAACCAGACGCAGCGAGCCAGCGCGGCGATGCTCAGGAGCCAGGCGGAGGCGGCCACCAGAGCTATCAGCGCAGGCACCGTACCCGACTCAAAGGCGGCCTCGAGGGAGAGCAGCCGGGCGCCGAACACGAGCCCTGGCGGCGCCCCCGCGGCGACCGCCAGACCGAGCAGACCGAGACCTGAATTGGATTCCGGCAGGAGTGGCAGGACCGCCGCCAGAGAGGCGGTGGCGAACACCGCGCTGATCCCCGCAGCAACCCCCAGTGGAGTACCCAGCGCGATCGCCGCCAGGGCCAGGCCCGCGCTCAAAGGAACCATTTCGGCCAGGCAGATCCGGCGTTGGGGAGCGGCCTGTGCGCGCAGCGCGGCGGCCAGCGCGGTGGCGGTTCCGATCAGGCCCAGCGTGAGGTGGAACCAGGGGCTGGGCCAGGAGCCAGAACCCGCGGAATAGGTGCGCGCCAGCAGGTTCAGTCCCAGTGGTGTCGAGACGGCCACGGTCATCGCCCCCCCCGCCAGCTTCGGCGACAGCCAGACCTGGGCCGGCCAGCCGCGGCCCGGCACCAGACCGGAGACCAGGAGGCCGGCCCCGGCCAGCAGGCCGAAGGTTGCCCCCGACAGGGCGCCGGAGGGGATGGCGGAATAGATCGACGTGCCGGCGGCGCTGGCCAGGAGAGCCGCCGCCAGGATCAGGAGCAGGCCGGCCGCCATCTGCGACCCCCAAACCGCACGGGGGCCGACCCGATCCTGGGGACCCATCATCACCATGAGCAGGGTCGCCGCCGCCCCCAGGGCCAGGGCGGTGCCGAAGATACCGGCCGCCTCGATCGATGTGATGGCGGCCGCGCAGGCCCAGAGGGCGAGCATGGATTCGTCGCGACGGCGCTCCTGGAAGGTGAAGAGGAGCGCTGCGGGAACCAGCACCGCCAGGCCGAAGGTCACCGTCACCGCGTTCATCTCGAGGTTCAGGGACCCCGCCCCCTGGCCCGCCAGAAGGGCGAGGTCGGTCGGCACCCGGCCCTCGGCGATCCAGCCTCCAACGCCGGCCAGGACCGCCAACCAGGCCGTGGCGGCGGTGACCTGGCGGATCCGACCGCGGGCCACGAGGACGGCCAGAGCGCCCGCGACCAGAACCGCGGGGGAGGCCAGAGCCAAGGCCGGGGGCATGTGCTCCCGGCCCTAGCGCGTGGTCAGGCGCTCGATGGCGTCCCGCAACTCCGCCATCCGCGCCCGCTGGCGATCCACCACGGGCGGCGGCGCTTTGACCACGAATTCAGGGTTGTCAAGGCGCGCGCTGATTTTGGCCATCTCGTCTCGCAGACGCCCCAGCTCGGCCTCCTCCAGGCCCGGAGTGCGGGTCTGGGATGGAAATTGAACCTGGGCCGAGGCCTCGGTCAACTCAGTCAGCGGCCCATCGATCGAACCGACCAGGCGCACCCTGGCCAGATCGGCCACCACCGGCAGGAGCTCCTGCTCGATGCCCGCGCGCACCCGCAGGAGCCCGCCACGGGCCGACGCATGGGCCGCCTGGCGGGCTCGACGGATCTCGTCCACCAGGGCGATCAGGCGGGCCATCGCCCGCTCCGCCACCTCATCGTGCCAGCTCGAGTCAGCCCGGGGCCACTGGCTGTGGACCAGAAAGTCGCGCTCCCCCGGCAGACGGTGCCACAAATCCTCGCTGACAAAGGGCATGAAGGGATGGAGGAGACGCAAGACGACGTCCAGAACCTGCAGCGAGACCGACCGGGCCGCATCCTCGCCTTCCCGGAGCCGCGCCTTGGACCCCTCCAGGTACCAGTCGCAAAAGTCGTGCCAGGCGAAGTCGTAGATGGCGCCGATGGCGCTGCCGGCCGCGTATTCCGCGATGCCCTGGTCGACCGCGGTGGTGGTGTCCTGGAGCCGGGAGAGGATCCATCGATCGCTCATGGTGAGGGCCGCACCCGCCTCCAACGGGGGTGGCGCGCTGCTCCCCAGCGCTCCCAGAACCAGGCGGGTGGCGTTCCACATCTTGTTGGCAAAGCGCCTGAAGCCCTCGATTCGACTCTCGTCGAATCTGACGTCCTGGGCCGACATCCCCACCTGAGCCGCCCAGGCCCGGAGGGCGTCCGCTCCGTAGCGATCGATGATCTGGCGGGGGTCGATTCCGGTGCCCAGCGACTTCGACATGCGCCGTCCATCGGCGGCCTGGATGGTGGCGTGGACGATGACATCGGAAAAGGGGACCTCGCCGGTCAGCTCCAGGCCGCTGAATATCATCCTCGTCACCCAGAGATTAAGGATGTCTCGGGCGGTCACGATGAGGCCGGTCGGGTAAAAGCTGAGCAGGTCCGCGGTCTGATCCGGCCATCCCAGGGTGGCGAACGGCCAGAGCGCCGACGAAAACCAGGTGTCGAGCACGTCCTTGTCCGCTTCCAGGTTGGGCGAGGCGCAGATCGCACACTCACTCGGCTCCTCAACCGCGGCGAACACGTGGCCGTTGGCGCAGGTGTAGACGGGAATTCGATGACCGAGCCACAGTTGGCGGCTGACGCACCAATCGCGAATACCACCCAGCCAGTCCAGGTACGTTTTCTCGAACCGCGCCGGGTGCCAGCGCACCTCACCCCGGCGACTGGCCTCGAGGCAGCGGGCGGCGAGCTCTCCCATGCGCAGGAACCACTGCTCGGAAATCTGCGGTTCGATGACGTCTTTGGTGCGGTCACAGTGCCCCACCTGGTGGAGATACGGCTCCCTCTTCAGGACCCGGCCCTGGGCATCCAGATCGGCCACGATGGCCTCCCGGCCGGCCGCCACCGTCAGGCCGTCATAGGGGAGTCCCGGAGCCTGGAGGAGTCCGTTCGGAAGGATGCAGGTGACCACGTCGAGCCCGTGACGCATGCCGATCTCCCAGTCCAGGGGGTCGTGCCCGGGGGTGACCTTGAGGGCGCCGCTACCAAAGCCGATCTCGACCGCCGCGTCGGCGATGATGGGAAGGCGCCGCCCGACCAGGGGCAACAGCGCAGTCCGCCCAACCAGAGATTGGAACCGAGCATCTTCCGGATTGACGGCGATGGCGGTGTCGGCCAGGATGGTCTCGGGTCGGACCGTGGCGATGACCACCTGGCCCCCACCCTCCAGGTCATAGGCCAGGTGATAGAGGATGTCCTCGCGCTCGATCCACTCCACCTCCAGATCGGAGATGGCCGACATGCAGGTGGGACACCAATTGACGATGCGCGGCCCACGGTAGAGCCAGCCCCGCTCGAAGTAGTGAACGAAGGCGGCCCGGACCGCCCTCGCATAGTCCTCGTCCATGGTGAATCGGAGGCGGGTGAAGTCGAGTGAGGCGCCCAGGTCCCGGAACTGGGAAATGATGGCGCGACCGACTCGCTCATACCAATCCTGAACCAGCTCGTCGAAGGCGGGACGGCCGATCTCCTCCTTGGACGTCCCCTCGCGGGCCAGTTGGCGCTCGATCACGTTCTGGGTGGCGATGGCGGCGTGGTCGGTTCCCGGTAACCACAGCACCTCGTGCCCGGTCATGCGATGGTGACGGGCCCAGATGTCCTGCAGTGTGGCGTTGGTGGCGTGGCCCATGTGCAGCTCGCCGGTGACATTGGGGGGAGGAACCGCGATCGAATACTTCGGGCGGGGGCTGGCGGGATCGGCCACAAAGAGCCGGGCCTGATCCCAGCGCGCAGACCATTCCGCCTCCACCCCCTTGGGCTCGAACGCGCTCGGCATCGGCGGCGGCGTGCTCAGCGCCTCCACGTCGTTTTCAGCATCACCCCCCTGGGCCTGGCTCCCGGTCACGTCCCGGCGGCTGGATTAAGGAGCCCCATTCGGGGTCGGTTTGGCATTCGCATACGGAGGGCTCTAAGTCTAGGGGGCAGGGCCGGGGCTCTTTGCCAGCCACCTGTCCAGGGCCAGCAGGAAGCCGCGGGGGTCGTCGCGATGGATCGAATGCCCGCTGCCGGGCACGGTCACGACCTCGAAACCGAGCTGCGTCAAGCGCTCCCGCACCGGCGCGGGCACGAGGTAGGTGGGATCGGCCAGGAGGACCAGGCTGGGGACCGCCAGGCGGTCCGGGCTGTAGGCCAGGTCCTGGCCGGTGAAGAAGCCGTCCGCGGTGGCGGGATCCCAGCGGGCGGCGGCCTCCACCTTGGCGTGCACGTCGGCGTCGCTCCAACGCGGGCTCTCGGCGCGCACTTCCTCCTCCGACCAGGTTCCCTCCCAGCGCAGGCCCATGGCGGCGAGGTCGTGCTGGTCGCCCTCGAGCACCCAGGCCGGATCCTCGTAGACGGCGGCCGATGGTCCAAGGCCGGCCACAGCTGCGGCCAGCAACACCCCGCCCAGAGAGTGGCCGAGCACGAGATCGGCTCCGGTCGGAAGCGACTCCAGCAGATCCTCGGTCCAGGCGGCTACCGAATAGGAACCTCGTGGGCTCCGCCCGTGGCCGCGCAGGTCAGGCGCCAGGACTCGATACCCGCGTCGATTGAGTTCGGGTGCTATCGAGTTCCAGGACCCCGAGTCGCTGACCAGGCCGTGTAGCAGGATGGCAAGTTTTGGACCACCCGGCCATTCCCGGAGGTGCAGTTTCACGCCGCTTTCGCCGCGGCTTCGGGGGCGCCCCTCATGCCGCGCCGGGTCCCAGGCCGGGCATCGTTTGACCTGCTCGCAGCGGCTTCAGCGGCCCCAGCCCGGCGAGAACAGGAGCCTCAGGCCGACTCGCCCACCGCCCGGACGGCATCGCCGTCGTCTCCGAACTCGAAGAGAGGTTCGGTCTGATCGTTGATGGAAGCGGCGCTGATGGTGCAGCGCTTGATGTCAGGGCGGGATGGAATCTCGAACATGGTGTTGAGGAGGACCTCCTCGATGATCGACTTCAGGGCGCGCGCCCCGGTACCCCGCCCGACCGCCTTGGCGGCGATGGCCAGCAGTGAGTCGGGCTCGAAGACCAGCTCCACGTTGTCCAGGTTGAAGAACTTCTGGTACTGCTTGACGAGGGCATTCTTGGGCTCGGTGAGGATCTGAACGATGTCCGACTCGTCGAGCGGGTGGAGGGTGACGGTGATCGGGAGGCGGCCGATGAACTCCGGGATGAAGCCGTACTTGAGGAGGTCCTCCGGCTGCAGGTGGGAGAAGATCTCAGCCCGCACCTGCTGGTCCACGGGGGCCTCGTTGGTGCCAAATCCGATGTGCCGCTTGCCGATTCGCTGCTCGATGATGCGCTCCATCCCGTCGAACGCTCCGCCACAGACGAAGAGGATGTTGGTGGTGTTGATCTGCAGGAAATCCTGGTGGGGATGCTTGCGTCCACCCTGCGGGGGCACGTTGGCGACGGTGCCCTCGAGAATCTTGAGCAGCGCCTGCTGGACTCCCTCGCCGGATACGTCGCGGGTTATGGAGGGGTTGTCGGATTTGCGCGCGATCTTGTCGATCTCGTCGATGTAGATGATGCCGCGCTCGGCCCGGCTGATGTCGAAATCGGCCGCCTGAATGAGGCGCAGAAGGATGTTCTCGACGTCCTCGCCGACGTATCCGGCCTCGGTCAGGCTGGTGGCGTCGGCGATGGCGAAGGGCACGTCGAGGATCTTGGCCAGCGTCTGCGCCAAATACGTCTTCCCGCATCCGGTCGGTCCCACCAGCAGGACGTTGGACTTGGAGAGTTCGACGTCTCCAACCAGCTTCGAGGCTGACACCCGCTTGTAGTGGTTGTAGACCTGAACCGCGAGCACCTTCTTGGCGTGCTCCTGGCCGATCACGTACTGATCCAGGGCCGACGATATGGTCTTGGGATTGGGAATGAAGCCGGTCTTCGGCTTCTTTGAGCCAGCCGACCGATTATCTTCCTCCAGCACCTCCTGGCAGAGGTCGATGCACTGATCGCAGATGTAGACGCCCGGTCCCGCGACCAGCTTCTTGACCTGGTCCTGACCCTTTCCGCAAAAAGAACAGCGCGTGTAGCGTCGGCGGTCGTCTCGGTCGTTCATTTGCTGAGCACCATAATCGAAGGACTAGGCGGTTGCGGGGGGTTTGCGCCGCAGGATCTCACTGGCAACACTGACACACTCGCTGCATATGTAAACGCCCGACCCGCCAATCAACATCAGCCGCGGGCCCCTGGGCTTGCCACAAAACGAGCAACTGGGCCGGTGGCGGACCACCTTGGCCGGCTCTCCTCGGCGGCCGAAGATCCCCATCTCACCCGCTACTTCTTCGAAGCAGCCGCCGGGGCCTTGTCCGCCGTCTGCTCCGGCGAGGTGATGATGCCGTCGATCAAACCGTACGCCTGGGCCTGCTCGGGGGTCAGGAAATAATCGCGCTCGGTGTCCTGCTGAACACGCTCCAGGGGCTGGTGACAATGCCTGGCCAGGATCGCGTTCAGAACCTCCCGGGTGCGCAGGATTTCCTGAGCATGGATCTGGATGTCGGTGGCCTGACCCTGGATCCCACCCGACCAGGGCTG
>Ga0307374_10003144_pt1 | contig 28483 bp, 28 predicted proteins | sample OX3MG_FD_202532 | JGI IMG/M metagenome (GOLD analysis project Ga0307374, IMG submission 202532) | Soil microbial communities from Risofladan, Vaasa, Finland - OX-3 | ecosystem: Environmental > Terrestrial > Soil > Coastal area > Acid sulfate soil | place: Finland: Risofladan, Vaasa | collected... | reverse complement strand
CTTGGCATTCTCTGGGGCGGCAAGAGTGGCCCCTTCCGTCGGCGCTGCAGGCTCCGAACTCTGAAAACTCGGCTGGCCATTGCCTACGGGGGCGGCGAGGTGTATGTTGCCGGTCGGGCCGGAGTCCATAATGGCAATTCCGGTTGAAATGGGCATGGTTCGCGTTCGGGCGCGGCATATTGCCGCCTCATCGCCGCCGCACAGCTATTCTGGGTTGAAGAGTCCACGATGGAACTGACGAGGGCGCGCACGAACAAAAAGGTCCTTCGTGGTTTCTAGCGATCCCCAGAGCAAGGAGAACTCAAGAATGGCCGCACGCAATATCGAGCGCCACCGCACTGGACGGATCGGCTGGCTGCGCGCGGCGGTACTTGGCGCAAACGACGGCATCCTTTCGACATCAAGTCTAGTGCTCGGTGTCGCGGCTGCGCATGCGACTCACAGCAACATTTTGGTAGCGGGTGTCGCTGGCCTAGTAGCTGGGGCAATGTCGATGGCTGCCGGGGAGTACGTTTCGGTCCACTCCCAGGCAGACACCGAAGAGGCCGACCTCAGGCTGGAGCGCGCCGAACTCAAAGCGAACGACACAGGCGAACACCAGGAACTGGCAGCGATTTACGTTGCTCGCGGTCTCGATCCTGTACTCGCGAAACAGGTTGCGCAGCAGCTTATGGCTCATGACGCACTAGGCGCGCATGCCCGCGACGAACTCGGCATGTCCGATGCGCTCAGTGCACGTCCGATTCAGGCGGCGCTGGCGTCGGCTGGCAGCTTTGCGGCTGGAGCCGCCATGCCTATATTGGTTACCGCCATTGCCCCGGAGGCGAGTCTGATCCCTCTTGTCTCGGGAACTTCATTAGTGTTCCTCGCGCTTCTAGGCGGGTTGGCCGCACGTGCGGGTGGTGCTGGAGTAACGGTGGGCGCAATACGCGTCACTTTCTGGGGTGCGCTGGCTATGGCGGTGACCGCAGGAGTCGGTTGGTTGTTCGGAACGATTGCGTGAGTAGAGTTCAGCCGGAGGCCCGCGCGCCTGCCTTGGGCGCCTACCAACCGACTCCAACGGCTCCAACAGCGATTTGCTTTCTTCTGTGTTTTCATTAACTTGGGGAATCTGCTTTTCGCTCAAAGCTAACCCCAACAGGCCAAAAAACTTCGCATTCTGCCACACTTTTGGCACAGGAGACGCGCCTGCTTTTGCAGCAATAAGTGAACCCCTTGGTGAGACAATTTCTATTGGCACGCTGGGAGCAGCCAAAGATCGACAGAATCTGGCGCCTGGCCCACGGTGATTAGGTTTATTGCGCGTTAAGTCCATCGTCCACACCTGGTTGGCCCGCGTGGGCAGCACCAACGGCACACGGACTCAGGCGCGAAACCGCTTGCGTTTCCTCCGCCGCCCGCATCGCAAGCCCTTCCTCGTGCTAGATTCGGTATACGCGCTTGTGGTACACCACCCACCGGGGGCATTCTCCTGCTCTCGTCGCAGCATCCGCAGCACTTCATAGGCATGCCGCTCGCTCAGCTTTCCTTACTTCGGGCGCGACACGCGCCGCCTCTGGCAGTGTTGCCTCGCAAGCGTGACCGTCAAATTCCACATCACCGAAATCACCAAAGAAGAGTGGACACTGTCTAAATACGTACAGACATCCGCCATTGCCTCTCGTAACATTGTTATGCGGGAGAACCGTGTCGCGGATCAGATTGCCGTGATTTCCGTGGGCGTAGAAAAAAACAAGCCCGTGGACTCCCCTCTGGATACAGGCATCGGGTAGGACCGGGACGGCGCGCTGATCCACAGCTGGATGCACGACAACGTGAAATATGAAGTGAAGAACGGGGTCGTCACGCTGACGTGAGAAGTGAACTTGCAGCACAAACGCGACATTGCCGAGCAGATGGCCACCAGAGTGCCCAACGTGAAGCAGGTTGCGAATGATGCGCAGGTTTCAACAATCAGAAAGCCAGTCCACCACAGTAGAGGCCGGGAGTCTTGGCCGCAGACGAACGGCTATGCAGTCAGGAGCGTGGCGGGAGCACTGCATCCTGTGGCGGCCGGGTGGATGTTCATCGGTTAGCCGAGAAATGGAAACCGGAATTCCGGTCAATATCTCCTGTCTCCACGAGAGTTGCATCTCCATGCGGAAAGCGTATGTGTGATCAGGTTACAAATGAAGGCGCGATTGCCTCAGAGAGCCAGGCGAGCGTAATCGAAATAGAGCGGACCTCTCCAGGCTCAACCTCCGAGAAGCTTCTTCGCAGAATCGCGCGTCTGCTCGTCATCTTGGTGGCGGGCTTGCTGACGGTGTTCGCCTACTACGCGAGTTCGCTTTGCATCACGTTTGTCCTGGCCGCATTTCTTGCGATCCTGTTTGATCCCGCGGTAGTGAAACTGGAGAAACTGCATCTGCCGCGCACCATAGCCGCGGCGGTCGTTGTCCTTGCAGGGATCGCGCTGATCGGGCTGCTGGGTCACATGGTGTACGGAAGAGCGATGATTTTTGTGGAAGAACTTCCTGTCTACACCTCGAAGCTTCAGCAAGCCATCGAGCCAATGAGCCGGAAGATCAAAAGCCTTCAGACAAGCGCCGGAAACCTTGCGAATGACGTGCAGCACACCAAGAACGTTCCCGAGGTGCGGTTGCAGGAATCGCCTACATGGCCTGCTTATCTGATACGCGGTGTCGGATCTGTCTGGGGTGCGCTGATTATTGCGGCCGTGGTTCCCTTCCTGACGTTTTTCATGCTCTGCGGCAAAAACCAAATGGTCGTCCGGATGAATGACCTCTCCAACTCGAGGGTAGACACAGCTCGATTCACCACGAACCTGAACCGGATGATCCGCGGCTTCGTAGCCGGTAACCTTATCGTTGGGTGCGTGATGGCCGTGGCGACCACGCTGATGCTCATGGGCATTGGCATGAAAGGCGCCCTACCTATCGGAATCGCCAGCGGGCTCTTGAATCTGCTGCCGTTCATCGGACTGCTTGTCTCGCTTGTGCCTCCTCTGGCAGGGGCCCTCCTTCAGTTCAGCACCCCAGGACCATATATCGTCATCATTCTGACGATCCTCTTCCTGCATATCGTCTCTATGAATCTTCTGATTCCGAAATTTATTGCCACTCGCGTGAGTATCGGGCCGGTGGCGGCAACGGTTGGGATTCTCTTCTGGGGCTGGCTGTGGGGTGTGATGGGCCTGCTGCTGGCTGTTCCGCTCACAGCCCTCGTCAAGTTGGTCGCGGATTTGCATCCGTCCTTAGGTCACTTATCCAACATGCTGGCGCTGAATCTGCGCCCGATGCCACGTTGGGTGCGATACGGCGAAAAGACTGTGGCACGGGCGATTCCTTATTTTCGCAGGCGGCCGGGGATGAAACCCGGAGGGAGAGCGTAAGTGTGCCTTGAGAGTTGGACCGGAGAACACCGCGGCAAGGCGATCGCCTTTTCGAAAGTGCCTACATCGATCACACGAAGTTGCATGTTGAGTCGATCTTCCATTATTGGCTGCTGCGGGCGAGAGCCATCTGACCCGGCGGCCATTCGGGGTAATGGTAGGGCGAATCGAGCCGCCGCCGCTGCCCTCAGGATAGAGTCCAGAACCGGCTACGGGATACCTGGGGAAGCGAACCGGGGCTATTGCGAGTGCGAGGTGTCGTCCTGAGATGTCCCATGGAAACCGCGTCCAGTTGCCGGTTGACTCCCCCCTCCGAAGGGCACACCAGGCTCCCATGCGGTGCGGACTGTTCAATATGGAACAGACAACAGGATCGGGCTCCATGTTAGATTGGCACCTGCGGGGACAGCGGGGCTGGCTTCGTAATTCCGCGAATATTGCGAATTGACAGCCCAGGATTTGCTTCCCCGAAAGAGCACCTGCCTTTTAACTCTTCAGCAAGGACGTGACGCTGGGAGCCGAAGCGCGGCAAGAGGAACTGTTGAGCGACGGGCATCCGCTTTCGCCGCTCTTCCGCATTGCCCACGAATTGATTGCCAAGTTATGCATGCTCGACGATGAGGAACAAGCCTAGCGGCCGGCTCGGCGCAGCTGATCGTCAGCGTGAAGCCCTCGGTGCCGTTACTTGTCCTACCAGCCGGAGTCGCGCGGCTTCGACATTCAATAAACGCTGACGGCTTAATTAGGCGCGTTCAAGAACGAAGAGTCATCGAATTGAGGTAACGAACACATGAAACCGATCAGTTGGGTTGGGATTGTATTAATCGTTCTGGGCGCATTGGTTTTCGCCTATCATGGCATCAACTACACACGTCAGAAAAACGTCCTCGATGTGGGACCGGTGCATGTCACCACGCAAACTCACGAGCGAATCCCTCTCTCTCCGATATTCGGAGGGCTGGCATTGGCGGGAGGGGTCGTTTTGCTGGTCATGGGGGCGAGGAGCAAGTCATAGCGTGGACTAAAGATGGGCCTGGCGTTTTCAGCGCCAGGGCACGAGTGGAGTGAAGTCCATGACAGCAATCCTGGGCCACGAGCTGAAAGGAGACTGTCGATGCTACTGCTGATTATTCTTCTGCTGCTGTTGTTTGCCGGAGGCGGCGGCTATTACGGGTATTCCAAATGGGGGCCACGCGGGGGCCTGGGGATAGTCGGGACTGTCGTGCTCATCGTGGTCATTTTGTACCTGCTCGGCGCGGTGCGATAACCATTGCCATGTGTTCCCTTTTGAACAGACACGCTTTTTCCTAGTGCCTACGATATCGTCTCGGGTCACCTGAGGAGCCTTTCAGGGCTTCGAGGACCACATTCTTTTGTAATACTCAATAGGCGGCGAGAAATGACACTTGCAGGGACGGATGTGCTCTTGGTCGGGCAGACTTTCCATGGGGCCCAAACCTTGACGGGACGCCTGCACCGATGGGGCTTCAAATGCCACCGTGTCCAGAACATGCGGGCGGCCCTTGATCTGCTGAGTTTGCGCCCGTTTGATTTGGTGCTCAGCAATATACATCTGCGCGATGGAACTGGATTTGGTTTCCTGGTGGCTTTGGCCGGCCTTCCGGTTACTATGTTTCTTTGCTTGCCGGTCGAAAATAGCTGCTTTTGGCTGCCCGCCATCGATGGTGGAAAGGAATGCTTGGGATTATTGCCAGCGCTCCGGCCTTCGGAATTTGTCCGCACACTCGTAGAAATGGTCCGGTGTGTAGCAGCCGTGCCGCAAGGCAACTAACCACTCCAGAGGCTGGAATCGCCTGACCCCGTAGTCCAATCGAAAAAGGAAAAGCAATGACACACGATTCCTCACGTAAACCGTCACCATCCACCAGCACTGATTTGAACCCCGTATCGGCCCGCGAACTATTCGAACACACGCAAGGCATGGTCGATATGGTGGCTCGGCGAGCATTTGAGATTTTCGAAAGCCGCGGACAGGTGCACGGACGCGACCGGGAGGACTGGTTTCGAGCGGAATCCGAGCTGTTGACGACGGTGAAAATCCAGGTCGTAGAATCCGACGAGCATCTTATCGCGCACGCCGAGATTCCCGGATTTCGTCCGCACCAGATCAAGGTCAGCATCGAGCCTCGGCGGCTGCAAATAGGAGGCAGGGCAGAAACTCCCGACGATCGTAACGATGCCGAAACCGTTATGTATTCTCTGGGGCATTCCCTCCTGCCCGCGAAGCAGATTTTTCATGTGGCCGAGCTGCCCGCCGAGGTCGATCCTTCAAAAGCCAAGGTGACGTTTACGGGCGGCAGGCTCGAAATCGTGATGCCAAAAGTAGCTCCTGCAAAAAGCCATCGGGTGGAGACGAAGTCAACGTTGTCCGCAGAAGGCGATACTTCCGTGCAAGCCGGGACCGAACCAGCCAGCAGGCCTCCGGTTGTCACTGGGGCTAAACGGCCGATCGTCAAGCCGCGAGCAACGTCGTCGAAAAGATAGCATCGACAAAGCGAGCGCCGTCCGGCCCGTCGAAGGATGCCCCAGATGTATCCGAGTGTCTTTTCTGGACAAAGTGCGCGGCGACCCACAAGCCAATGAAGTCCGGGGCTCAGGAGGACAATATCTATGGACTGGACTGCTCCGGAACAATCAGTATCCGGCCATACATGGTGATGATTTATTCGCAGGATCAATCAGAGTCCATCACACGGCGGATGTTGAACGCTTCTTCAGGTTATTGGATTGCGCTGAACGAGACCAAATGAAAGGAGCGATCCCGATCACAACACTGTTTCTGGATATTGGCGGCGTCTTGCTCACCAACGGGTGGGACCATCACGCTCGCATGCGGGCGGCGAAGAAGTTCAATCTGGAATGGACCGAGATGGAAGATCGACACCAATTGAACGTCGCCATCTACGAGGAGGGGAAGCTCACCCTGGAAGAATATCTAAGCCGGGTAGTCTTCCACCAAAAGCGACCGTTCACCCGGACTCAGTTTCTACGCTTCATGTTCGCGCAATCGACACCTTATCCCGAGATGATCGAGTTGATCGCTCAGATCAAGGTCCGGCACGGATTGAAAACCGTCGTCGTTAGCAACGAAGCGCGCGACTTGAATGTATATCGGATTCGAAAGTTCAAGCTGGACAGGTTTGTGGATTCGTTTATTTCCTCCTGTTTCGTCAACGTTCGCAAGCCCGATGCGGCCATCTTTCGGCTTGCCATGGACATCGCCCAAACGTCAGCCGGGCAGGTAGTTTATATCGAAGACACCCCGATGTTCGTCCAGATCGCGCAAGGGTTGGGTATTCGCAGCATTCTTCACACGGATCGCAAGTCTACGCGCGGGCAATTATCCGCACTTGGGCTAGAAACCATCGAATGAGGTGAACTCACAAAAGAAGGAGATAGCATGCCTAAACCAAATCGTTCCGCACCAGGCGGGCCTGGAAGTCCAGCGCGATGGACTTCCAGCGCGAAAACCGGCGTTGGCACGTCCCTCGGCACCAAGAGCCAGGTCTGGTTCACGCTGAGCCATGGAATCTTCAACGAGATATATTACCCCCGCATTGACCAGGCCTGCGTCCGCGACATGGGGTTGATCGTCACGGACGGAGCGGATTTCTTTTCTGAAGAGAAACGTGACGCCGACTCCGCCGTTCACTGGCTGGCCGACGGTGCGCCTGCATTCCGGTTGGTCAATACCTGCCGTGATGGCCGCTACCAGATCGACAAGCAGATTGTGAGCGATCCACATCGGAGCACGGTATTACAACAGGTCCGGTTTATCGCACGGCAAGGCGCACTGTCCAGTTATCACCTTCATGTGCTGCTCGCGCCGCACCTGGGAAACCAGGGCAGTGGCAATACCGCATGGGTAGACGACTTTGAGGGCACGCCGCTGCTGTTTGCGCAGCGGAAAGGCAGCGCATTGGCGCTGGCATGCTCGGCTCCGTGGTCGAAACGCTCTGTTGGCTACGTCGGCTCGTCTGACGGCTGGCAGGACCTGAAGGCGCACAAACTGATGACCTGGGAATACGCGCGGGCTGAGAACGGCAATGTGGCTCTGACTGCCGAGATCGATCTATTCAAGTCGCAGGGAGAGTGCGTGGTCGCGCTCGGGTTTGGCAGTGACCCGGAAGAAGCGGCGCAGAATGCCATTGCCAGCCTGCATGACGGTTTTGAAAAAGCAAAGCACGACTATATCGCTGGCTGGCAGGAGTGGATAAAAACGCATCCATTCCCGAAGGATAGCAAACTCCCTAAAGGCGATCTTTCCCGGATCAGCCTCGCCGTACTGCGCACCCACGAGTCCAAAACTGCCCCCGGCGGCCTGATCGCCAGTCTCTCCGTCCCGTGGGGATTCAGTAAGGGTGACAATGATTTGGGCGGTTACCATCTCGTGTGGTCGCGCGACGTGGTGGAAGCGGCCGGTGGCTTGCTCGCTGCCGGCGCGCACGAGGATGTGCGCCGCGTGCTCGCTTATTTGCAGGCAACCCAGCTGCCGGACGGACACTGGTCGCAAAACATGTGGCTGGATGGCTCACCCTATTGGAACGGAATCCAAATGGACGAGACGGCCTTGCCGATTCTCCTAGTGGATTTGGCCCGTCGTGAAAAGGCATTGGCCGGGGGCGATGTGAGCAAGTTTTGGCCGATGGTCAAAAAAGCCTCGGGTTATTTGGTCCGCAACGGTCCAGTAAGCCCGCAGGATCGCTGGGAGGAAGATCCCGGCTATACCCCGTTCACGGTCGCGGCGGAAATCGCCGCGCTTCTGGCGGCGGCGGATCTGGCCGATTCGAATCACGAAGCATCCATCGCAACCTATCTCCGCGAGATCGCCGATGTCTGGAATGATTCCATCGAGCGCTGGATGTATATGTCCGCCACGGATTGGTGCAAGAAATACAAGGTCGAAGGTTATTACGTGCGCATCATGCCGAAACAGACGGGTGCCGGCGGGTCACGTTTCCAACAAAATGTTCACGTACAGAACGTGACGGCCTCCGAGGACACGCGCCGGGCCAGTCATCTGATCAGTCCCGACGCGCTGGCGCTGGTGCGTTTTGGGTTGCGCGCTGCCGGCGATCCGCGCATTTGCGACACGGCAAAAGTCATCGACGCCTTGCTCAAGGTGGAAACCCCGACCGGTTCCACCTGGCATCGCTACAACGACGATGGCTACGGGGAGCATGAGGATGGTGCTCCCTTTGACGGAACGGGAATCGGCCGTGGCTGGCCGCTGCTCACCGGCGAGCGAGCGCACTACGAACTGGCGGCGGGCCGCGAGGCAATCGCCAGAACACTTTTGTCCGCCATGGAATCATTCGCCAACGAAGGTGGCTTGATCTCGGAGCAAGTATGGGACGCGCCTGACATACCGGAGCGCGAACTGCATTTTGGCCGGCCTTCCGGCTCTGCCATGCCGCTGGTCTGGGCACACGCCGAGTATCTGAAGCTGCGACGCTCGCTGCGCGACGGACGGCTCTTCGACCAGCCGCCGCAAACCGTGCAACGCTATCTGACGAAAAAAACCGTTTCTCCGCGCCTGACGTGGCGGTTCAACCAAAAGCTGCGCTCGCTGCCACCCGGGAAAATCCTGCGCATCGAGTTGATGGCTCCGGCGGTCATTCACTGGACTGCCGATGATTGGAAAACCTGCCAAGACCTGAAGACTCACGATGCCGGGCTGGGAATCCACATGGCCGATCTTCCAACCCAGTCGCTGCCCGAAGGCAGCCAGATCAAATTCACGTTCTATTGGCCGGGCGCCAGTCATTGGGAAGGTAACGACTTCATGGTTCGCATTGCTGCTTGGCGCAGAGCGGACCTTGTCTCGGCTGAAAGTAACGGGATCAATGGGAGATAACACCAGATCGGAAGTGAACGGATTTGTTTACTTCGCTGTGGGGGTCGCTGCTCTCGGCGGCCTGCTCTTTGGCTATGATACGGGCGTTATTTCCGGGGCCATATTGTTCATTAAAAATCAGTTTTCCCTGTCGGCCACGATGGAGGAAATTGTCGTCAGTTCCGTTTTAGTGGGTGCCGTTGTTGGCGCGACTATCGGCGGTGTTCTGACTGGCCGCTTTGGCCGCCGCACAATGATCATACTGGCCGGCGTTATCTTTACGGTCAGCGCCCTCGGCACGGCTCTAGCACCAACGGTTAGCTGGATGATTGCGGCCAGGGTGGTGAGCGGAATCGCCATCGGCATCGCTTCATTTATCTCCCCGATGTATATCGCCGAACTGGTGCCGTCAAAGGTCCGCGGTTCATTGGTGGCGGTCAACATGCTGGCGATTACCACCGGCATCGTCGTTGCTTACCTGGTGGACTATGCCTTTTCCGGGATTCACGGATGGCGATATATGTTTGGCTTGGCGGCAATACCATCCATCGCCCTGATCATTGGAATGTGGCGGTTGCCCGACAGCCCGCGCTGGTTGATCAGCAAGTCAAGGGTGGAAGAGGCGAGGCGGATTTTACAGCGCGCACGGACGGCATCAGACGTAAGTCCGGAAATCACGGACATCCAGAAAAGCATGAAACAACAAGGTGCCGGCGGGATGGAAGGACTGTTCCAGCCTTCACTCAGGATGCCTATGATTGCCGGCTTGGGGCTGGCCGTATTTCAGCAGATAACCGGCATTAACACGGTCATCTATTACGCCCCGACTATTTTCAAGTTCGCCGGCATAGCCGCTGTGGGTCCCGCGATCCTGGCTGGAGCAGGGTTGACTATGGTCATGTGGCTTTTTCATCTGCTGGCCATCTTTCTGCTGGACCGCGTTGGCCGGAGGCCTTTGTTGTTAATCGGAGTGGCCGGTCAGATTGTCGGCCTGGCGATTTTGGGTGCGGCTTTTCAATTCCAGCAGCTGGCCAGCGTCAAGAGTTTTGTCGCTATTGGCGGCTTGGTGATCTATGTCGCTTGCTTTGCTTTTGGACTCGGGCCGATCTTCTGGCTGCTGATTTCCGAGATCTATCCCTTGAAGATCCGCGGTGCGGCCATGAGCGCCGTGACGGTTACCAACTGGGCCTTGAACCTGGTGGTGGCCGTGACCTTCCTGACACTGGTCGGGGTTCTAGGACACGCCGGCACTTTCTGGTTATACGGCGTGATCGCGGTCGGTGCTTGGATCTTTTTTTATCTGCTGGTGCCGGAAACCAAAGGGAAGACTCTGGAACAAATTGAAGAGCACTGGCGGTCGGGAAAGCCTGCACGGGCATTATGAAGGCGTGGCAAAGCGGATATGATGCGCACCCTTTCTAGAACCACAAAATGACGAAGGATTCATCCATGAAACCGGCTAACGCACGCATCCTGACGATCAATGGCGGATCATCGAGTATCAAGTTCGCGCTCTTCGATGCCGGTGGTTCGCTCCGACGGATTCTGGAGGGCGGGATCGAGAGGATTGGACTGCCGGAGGCCATCTTGCGCGTGAAGGGCGAGGATCAGGCGGACAACTTTTCGCGGTCAGTAGCGGCGCCGGATCACACCTCGGCGGTGAGCGTTCTGATGGATTGGATCGAGGAACGCAATGGGCGCGATGGATTGACCGCGGTGGGGCATCGCGTCGTGCATGGCGGACCGAAGTATTACAAGCCGCAGCGAATCGATCCGGAAATGGTTGAGGAACTGCGCCGGCTCAGTCCATTCGATCCCGACCACATGCCGGAGGAAATCCTGTTGACCGAGGCGTTTCATCGCCGATTTCCTGACCTGCCGCAAGTGGCGTGTTTCGATACGGCTTTTCACCATGACCTGCCGCGGGTCGCCCGGATGTTGCCGATCCCGCGCCGATACGAGGCGCAGGGTGTGCGGCGGTACGGGTTCCACGGGTTGTCGTATGCGTTTCTAATGGCAGAACTCGCGCGCCTCGGCGACCCGGCGGCAACGACTGGCCGGATCATCCTCAGCCACCTCGGCAATGGCGCCAGTCTGGCGGCAGTGCGTGACGGCAAATCTGTGGACACAAGCATGAGTTTTACCCCAACCGCCGGAGTGCCGATGAGCACCCGCTCTGGCGATCTCGATCCCGGGCTGGGTTGGTATCTGGCGCGCACTGAACAAATGAGCGCGAAGCAATTCAACGAGATGGTCAATTTCCAGTCCGGATTGCTCGGGATATCCGAGACCAGTTCCGACATGCATGACTTGCTCAAGAGTGAAACGCAAGACGCGCGAGCGGCTGAGGCCGTGGCGCTATTTTGCTACCAGGTCAAGAAATGGATCGGGGCATTCGCGGCGGCGCTCGGCGGCCTCGACACGCTGGTATTCGCCGGTGGCATCGGAGAGAATGCGCCCACAGTCCGCACCCGGACTTGCGAAGGGCTGGGATTTCTTGGAATTGAACTCGACGAAAAGCGAAACGCGGCGAATGAGGGCCTGATTTCCGCCGCGGGCAGCCGGGTTGCGGTCCGCGTGATTCACACGGACGAGGAGAGCATGATCGCCAAAACGGTTTGCTGCGTTCTCGGCCTTGGCATGCCCAGTGAGAATGGCGCAACGGAAGGAGATTTGTGATGAATCAGGCACACGGATGGATGAATGGCGGGATGGGCGGAGGGATGTGGCTTTGGACGGTGATCGGCGTACTGGTGGTGGTCCTGCTGGTCGTCTTGATTACTAAGCTGCCCAATAAGAAATCGTGAATTCACGACCCGCCCGTGAAGTGAACTGTTAAGCGTGCGGGGGACCTATGCGCGTCAAATTATCCACTGACAAGAAACCAAGGAGGTTATACATCATGAAAAAGATAACAATTGGAATCAGCTTTATTGTTTTCCTTCTCAGCGGCTGCTCCCTTTTTGCTCAGATGGGCGGGGGCATGAAGGCAGGCCAGAAAAGCGGAATGCATCAGGGCCAAATGATGCAAAGCGGCGGGATGATGGAGCACGGCCAGATGATGAGCGGCATGATGCGCCTGTCGAATCAGATGTCCGAGATGATGGGCAAGATGTCCGGCATGATGAAAGACATGCCGGCAGGCAATATGAAAATGATGTCCGGTGTCATGAAAGATATGTCGCATCAGATGATGGAAATGTCCATGGCGATGGGTAGTGGCAGGGTCTCGGAGAAAGAGATGAAGACAATGCAGGGCAGAATGATGGAAATACAGAAGAGAATGTCCAGGATGGAAATCCACAAATAACGAGTGATCCAGAGGCTGCTCACCTGCGGATGCCGAAGGAAAGGGAACTCTCGAAAGGAATGGGCGGCGCAGGGAGTGGAGGACACGATTGTTACGATCATGAGGGAAGCTGTGTCAGACTGGTTGGCTAGTCTTTGGGATCGTCTGTAATGGCGGTGCGGCGAAGTTCATAGGGCCAATGCCGACGACAGCCAGGCACAAAACGCCGGAGGATTAGCATGCTTGATGGCGTGATGCTTCTGTGGTTCCTTCTTACCGCACTATCGCTGTTGTTTGTGGTGGCTGACATCCGTGCCACGCCGGAGTCCCCGGTCCTCAAGTGGGGGTTCATATTACTCACCGCGTACACGGGGCCGCTGGGAGCATTTTTGTACGTATTGGGTTGTCGTGAGCCACTCCCCGGGCTGCACGAACGCTACGTCGCGGCACGCTGGAGGCAGGTTCTGGGTTCGACCATGCATTGTGTAGCCGGCGATGGCGTGGGAATCCTGACGGGGGCGGTCCTCGCCAGCTTATTTCATTTACCCAAAACTGCAGACATTGGGCTGGAGTACGTTCTGGGCTTCGGCTTCGGATGGAGTGTCTTCCAATCTCTGTTCATGCGGGACATGGCAGGGGGTTCATATCTGCGTGCGCTCTCTAGCACTTTCTTTCCGGAGTTGCTTTCCATGAACTGCCTCATGGCCGGCATGGTCCCTGTGATGGCATTGGGAACAGCAAGTGCGCCGGCAAGCCGCTATCCATCTGGATCGTCATTCTGGTTCATTATGTCCATGGCGCTTCTTGTCGGTTTCATCACCGCTTATCCCATGAATTGGTGGTTGGTATCCCGACACATGAAGCACGGCATGATGACTGTGCGACCACAGAACGAGTCGCCAGACCGTGGAGCACATAAAAGCATGCATGACAATCGCACGCCCAGCGAGCGCACTGGCAGCGTGCAACGAAAGAGCGAGCCCCCAATGGACGATGATGCGAAACCGGTGTCAAACAGCGTCCTCGCTTGGATGACGACCCTCTCGTTTGCGGTACTCGGCTTGGGGCTGTCCGTGGTGCTTGCTTTTGGCGGCTTATAGCGCATGAACGCGTTGAGACAAAACAACGTGAAAACCGGAATCGCAAGACGATGACAACAACCAGGAAAGGAGCATAAGCATGGAAGAATCGAAATCCTGGACCACAGGCCCCGCCTGCGGAATGGCTGTGGACGGCGCAACCGCTCTCCACGCCGACCGCGATGGAAAGACCTTCTATCTCGCAGCGACTACTGTCGGCACGAGTTTCTGCCCGCGCCCGCCGGCGCCAAGCCGGAGACCAAGTCTGGAAGCTGCCGTGGATAACAACGCTGTGAATGCGGACGTGATTTCCGCGGGGCCATGCGGGTTGCGGTCCGCGTGATTCACACGGACGAGGAGAGCATGATCGCCAAAACGGTTTGCTGCGTTCTCGGTCTTTCATGGCCAGCGAAAAAAGGAATTGCGGCCATGTGACGACATATGTCTCTAGGTCGGACGTGCATGCGGGCGCATCTCCCATGGCGAAGCTGCATCTGCCGATAGTATGGGAGTGTTGGCCAAGCACGCTGTCAGCCGGGCAACGACGACAAGAAGGAAAGTCACAAGACGACAGGAGGCCTCAAGAACGAATGCTGTCCAAAACCGAACAGTGTCCATGTCACTGATCTGTCACAGTTCAGCTGAGACTTCGCGTGACCGCCGGATAAGGATGACGAGTAGTCGTGGATTACAACGATCGCTTAACTGGAATATTTTCTGCCCCTCTTCCTGCCCTCCGCATTAGCGGTAGTGATCGCGGTGGCCACCGCGATCACGCGCGGGGAGACGGCCGCAGAGCTCCAATTGTCGGAAGGCGCTCAGCAAGGAAACCCTCGCGGCCATCTGGCATTTCTATCAAGGGTCACGAACGTCCGGGCTGGATGCGCAAGCTGGTTCACGCAATTACGGACAATTCACTCTCGATCGTCCTGTTCACCCTTTTCGTCATCTGCATTGTCGGGGACAGTTTTGCCGGCTGGCGGCTGCAAAACGAGACGCTCGCGGCACACAGGCATGCATCAATCAGCTATCGGCATTTTCTGTCAACCGGCGCCTTCCTGGATGGCCTCGCCTCCAATTGGCAGGCCGCCGTCCTGCAGCTCGGCTCTCTGGTCTTGTTCACCAGCTTCCTCTACCAACGCGGCGCGCCGCATTCTCTCGATCCGCGCAAGGCGAAGCACAAGCAGCGGTGGCTCAAGGCTGGGCGCTTTACCTGGTCCTACCGTCACTCGCTAGTCCTGGCGTTTTTGCTGCTCTTTTTGGTCTCGCTTGCGCTGCATGTCGTCTTCGGCGCCACAGCCTACAACGAGGAACGCTCGTTCACAGGCCACCCGCCCTTCTCAGCCTGGGCGTTCATGCTTTCGTCTAAGTTCTGGTCGACAACTCTGCAAACCTGGCAGGCAGAATATCTCGCGATCGCGCTCTATGTCGTGCTCACCATCTTTTTGCGCCAGCAGGACTCACCTGAATCCAAACCAGTCGAATCACAGAACAACACGCGCCCCGCCGAAGCGCCCTTGTCATCCCCCAGCGCTAGATCGCTCACGATGTGCCCCAAACGGAAGGTTGTAGTGCCTGAATCGTTCTGTAACGGGCTGAGATTGCACGGAATCGAAAGCGAAGAAATGAACAATGCAGCGAATGAGGGAGTAATTTCGGCGGCGGGCAGCCGGGTTGCAGTTCGCGTCATTCGCACGGACGAGGAGAGCATGATCGCCAAGACGCTTCGCTCTGTCCTTGGCCTTGAATGAAAAGAGAGAATTGAGTCATGAAAGCGAAGACACTCACGCCTGAACATCTCAATAAGAAACCCGGCGCGGTGAGCAAAAAGGACTTAACAATGAAAACCACCACACTCACTCCGGAACTGCTGCACAAGATGGATGCCTACTGGCGCGCCGCCAACTATCTGTCGGTCGGCCAGATTTATCTCTACGACAATCCGCTGCTGAAGGAGCCGCTGAAACTATCGCACGTGAAGCCGCTGGTGGTCGGACACTGGGGCACGACGCCGGGCCAGAATTTCATCTACGTGCATCTGAACCGCGTCATCAAGAAGTATGACCTGGATATGTTCTACATCGCCGGTCCCGGCCACGGTGGCCCGGCGCTGGTGGGCAACGTCTATCTGGAAGGTACCTGGAGCGAGATTTATCCGAACGTCACCCAAGACGAAGCTGGACTCAAGGAACTGTTCAAGCAGTTCTCGTTTCCCGGCGGCATCTCCAGCCATGTTGCGCCGACAACGCCGGGGTCGATTCACGAAGGCGGCGAGCTCGGGTACTCGCTCAGCCACGCCTTCGGGGCCGCGTTCGACAATCCTGATCTGATCGTCGCCTGCATCATCGGCGACGGCGAAGCGGAAACGGCCTCGTTGGCGACCTCATGGCAGTCCAACAAGTTTCTCGACCCGATGACCGACGGAGCCGTGCTGCCGATCCTGCACCTGAATGGCTACAAGATCAGCAATCCAACAATCCTGGCCCGCATCGAGGATGAGGAACTCGATCAATTCCTACGAGGCTGCGGATGGACGCCCCACTTTGTCGAAGGTGATGAACCGGAAAAGATGCACGAATGCATGGCCACCACCTTGGATAAGGCCATCGAGGACATCCGGCAAATCCAAAGCAATGCACGGAACAACAACGACACCACTCGGCCGCGCTGGCCAATGATTGTCCTCAAGTCACCCAAGGGCTGGACGGGGCCGAAAGTCGTCGATGGGCTGCAAATCGAGGGCACTTTCCGAGCACACCAGGTGCCGCTCCTGGTGGATACCGAGCATCCCGATCATGTCAAGCAACTGGAAAGCTGGATGAAAAGCTACAAGGCCGAGGAGTTGTTTGATGAAAATGGGAGACTCATCGCCGAATTGGCTGAGCTGGCGCCGAAGGGCGACCGGCGGATGGGCGCCAATCCACACGCCAACGGCGGAATTCTGCTGCGCGACCTGCGCATGCCGGATTTCCGCGCCCATGCGGTGAATGTGCCTTCGCCCGGCGCCGTTGACGGCCAAGATACGCTCGTGCTGGGTAAGTTCCTGCGTGATGTGGCCAAACTGAATCAGGATCAACGCAATTTTCGTGTCTTCGGTCCCGATGAGACAGTTTCGAACCTCCTGAGCGCGGTGTTTGAAACCACCAACCGTCAGTGGGACGCCCGGCAAGTGAAAAATGACGAATTCCTCGCGCCCGCCGGACGCGTGCTGGACTCGATGCTCAGCGAAAACCAGTGCGAGGGTTGGCTCGAAGGATATCTTCTGACCGGGCGGCACGGGTTGTTCAACTGCTATGAGGCCTTCATTCGCATCGTCGATTCGATGTTCAGTCAGCACGCCAAGTGGCTGAAAGTAACGCTGGAACTACCCTGGCGCAGGAAGATCGCCTCGCTGAACTATCTGCTCGCCTCCCACGTATGGCAGCAGGATCACAACGGCTTCACGCACCAGGATCCCGGTTTCCTCGACCACGTCATCAATAAGAAGGCGGATATCGTGCGCGTTTACCTTCCACCCGACGCCAACTGTCTATTGTCGGTTTTTGATCACTGCCTGCGCAGCCGCCATTACGTCAATGTGGTGGTTGCCGGTAAACACGCCCTCCCGCAATGGCTGCCCATGCAAGAGGCGGTCGTGCATTGCACCGAAGGAATTGGCATCTGGCAATGGGCCAGCAACGACCAAGGCACCGAGCCGGACGTGGTGATGGCCTGCTGCGGTGACACGCCCACGCTGGAGATTTTGGCCGCCGTTTCCATCCTTCGGAGCCATCTGCCCGATCTGAAAATCCGGGTGATCAACGTCGTCGATCTCATGAAGCTGCAATCCGCGAGCGAGCACCCGCACGGGCTGAGCGAAGCCGACTACGATTCGCTTTTCACCAAAGATAAACACATCATCTTCGGCTTCCATGGATACCCATGGCTAATCCACCGGCTGACCTACCGCCGCACCAACCGCAACCTCCATGTCCGGGGCTACAAGGAAGAGGGCACCATCACGACGGCCTTCGACATGAGGGTTCAGAACGACCTGGACCGGTTCCATCTCGTGCAAGACGTGGTCGATCGTCTGCCACATTTGGGTTCCAAGGGCGCCTACCTGAAGCAGCAGATGCAGGACAAGCTCATCCAGCACAAACATTACATTGATAAACACGGCCAGGATTTGCCGGAGATTAGGGATTGGAAATGGAACAACCCGAAATGAATACCCAAGCGCTTACAGACACCGCGAGAACGATGGTCGCTGGCGACAAAGGCCTGCTGGCCATGGACGAAAGTAATCCAACCTGCAACAAACGATTTGCCAAGGTGGGGATCCCCCAGACCGAGGAGGCCCGGCGCGCCTATCGAGAGTTGATTGCGACCACGCCCGGTCTCAGTGAGTTTATTAGTGGCGCGATCCTCTACGACGAGACGATCCGGCAGACGAAGAAGGATGGCACTCCATTTGTTAAAGCTATCACCGATGCGGGAATCATTCCCGGCATCAAAGTTGACGCCGGTGCAAAGGACCTGGCGGGTCATCCCGGAGAGAAAATCACCGAAGGGCTGGACGGATTGCGCGACCGCCTCGCTGAATACTCTAAAATGGGCGCCCGTTTTGCCAAGTGGCGAGCGGTGACTGCCGTGGGCGACGGCATTCCCAGCCGGGGTTGCATCGAGGCCAACGCGAATGCGCTGGCTCGCTATGCCGCGTTGTGCCAGGAAGCCGGACTGGTCCCCGTTGTCGAGCCGGAAGTGCTCATGGACGGCGAGCATACCCTGCAGCGGTGCTGCGAGGTGACGGAGGAAGTCCTGCGAACGGTTTTCAACCACCTGTACTCCCAACGCGTGATGCTGGAGGGGATGATCCTGAAGCCCAACATGGTGCTCCCGGGATTGACCTGCCCCAAGCAAGAAACGGTGGACGAAATAGCCGACGCTACGGTGAGGTGTCTCTTGCGAGCCGTCCCGGCTGCCGTTCCTGGTATTGCGTTCTTGTCGGGCGGCCAACCCAGTGAACAGGCTTCAGCCCGTTTGAATGCCATGAATGTTCGATTCAAATCGCGAATGCCTTGGGCGTTGGCGTTTTCGTTTGCTCGCGCCATCCAGCAACCGGCTTTGGAGATTTGGCAAGGGCAGCAGGCACACGTGTTGGCAGCACAGCAAGCTCTCTATCATCGAGCCATGTGCAACCGGTCTGCCCGCCGTGGCGAATACAATGCCGCGATGGAGACGAATGGTAGGGAGAATGCAACCCTTGGCGGATCATCCGCGAAACGCGCCACGAGCAACCGATGAAACCGGACATGCGCAAGAAATTCGTCGTCGGTAACTGGAAGATGTACACGAACGCCGCCGTAGCCAGACAGCTGACCAAGGCGATAGTCGATGGCATGCGTGCTTTCAGCATTGAGGACCGCGTATGCGTCGCCGTCTGTCCGCCTTTCCCCTATCTGGCCGTTGTCGGGGAAATTCTTAAGGCAAGCCGGGTCGCACTCGGTGCGCAGAACCTCTATCCCGAAAAGGAAGGCGCGTTTACCGGCGAGGTCAGCCCCACAATGCTCCTCGATCTCGGCTGCAGGTACGTCATCCTCGGACACAGCGAGCGCCGGCACATGCTCGGCGAATCCGATGGGTTCATCAATCAAAAGGTGCGGGTTGCTCTTGCCGCCGGTCTCCACGCGATCTTCTGCATCGGCGAGACTCTGGATCAACGCAAGGCCCACCAGACCGAAGCAGTGCTCGACCGGCAACTCATCCAGGGATTAGCCGGTGTGTCGGCGGATACCTTGACCCACCTGAGCATCGCGTATGAACCGATCTGGGCAATCGGCAATCTCGGACACCAAGCGACCCCCGAGCAGGCTCAGGAGGCGCACAGCATCATTCGGCGACGCTTCAGTCAGATATTCGACGAGAAATCGGCTCACACTCTGACCATACAGTACGGCGGCAGCGTCAAGCCGGAGAACGCCTCCGCGCTGCTTAGCTGCCACGGCGTGGACGGAGCCCTCATCGGCGGCGCCAGCCTGAATGCCGACGAGTTCCTGGCCATCGTCAGGGCGGGGATCAGCGAGCCGCAAACCAATAGGAGATCAGCATGACCGCAATCGCACAACTCACTACAGGCGCGGCGTGGAAGGCCCTCGAAGCCCATTACCCAAAGATCCGCGAGTTGCACCTCCGCAAACTCTTCGCGGACGACGCCACCCGCGGGGAACGGATGGCGGTCGAGGCCGTCGGCATCTACTTCGACTACTCGAAGCACCGCATCACCGATGAGACTCTGACGCTTTTGTTGCAATTGGCGGAAGAGTCCGGTCTACGCGCCCGCATCGATGCCATGTTTCGCGGGGACAAAATCAATGTCACGGAAAAGCGAGCCGTCCTGCACGTGGCCCTGCGCGCCCCCCAAGGGCAATCCATCGTCGTGGACGGGGAGGACGTGGTGCCGCAGGTGCATGCCGTCCTGAGCAAGATGGCTGACTTCGCCAGTCGAGTGCGCGGCGGGGAGTGGAAAGGCCACACCGGCAAACCGATCCGCAACGTCATCAATATCGGCATCGGTGGGTCCGATCTGGGGCCGGTGATGGCTTACGAGGCATTGCGGAATTACAGCCAGCGCGACCTGACCTTTCGTTTTGTCTCCAACGTCGACGGCACTGATTTCGCCGAGGCCACACGCGACCTCGACGCTGAGGAGACACTGTTCATCATTTCGTCGAAGACCTTTACGACGCTTGAGACGATGACCAACGCGCACACGGCCCGCGACTGGGCTCTCACGTCTTTGAAAGATACTGCCGCTGTGGCCAAACATTTCGTCGCTGTCTCTACCAACGGCGAGCAGGTGGCGAAGTTCGGCATAGACCCCGCCAACATGTTCGAGTTTTGGGATTGGGTCGGCGGGCGTTACTCGATGGATTCGGCGATTGGCCTCTCCACAATGCTCGCCATCGGCCCCGGCCATTTCCGCGCCATGCTCGACGGCTTCCACCAGATGGACCAGCATTTTCGCACGGCCCCCTTCGAACGGAACTTGCCCGTGCTCATGGGCCTGTTAGGCCTCTGGTACAACGATTTCTTCGGCACTCAGACCGCGGCGGTTCTGCCGTATGAGCAGTACCTAAAACGCTTCCCCGCTTACCTCCAGCAGCTGACGATGGAAAGCAATGGCAAGCACGTCACGCTTGATGGGACTGAGGTCGTCTGCCAAACCGGGCCAATCTACTGGGGCGAGCCGGGTACCAATGGCCAGCATTCCTTTTACCAGCTGATTCATCAGGGAACCAAGCTCATCCCTTGTGACTTCATCGGGTTTGTCCAGCCGCTGAACCCCCTCGGCCGCCACCACGACCTGCTCCTGGCCAACGTGTTTGCCCAGGCGGAAGCGCTGGCCTTTGGCAAAACATCGCGGGAGGTCCGATCTGAGGGAACACCCGAATGGCTTGTGCCGCACAAAACCTTCGAGGGGAACCGTCCGTCCAGCACGATACTCCTGGAACGACTGACGCCCGCGGCGCTCGGCAAGCTCGTGGCGCTGTACGAACACAGCGTCTTCACGCAAGGCGCCATTTGGCAGATCGACTCGTTCGATCAATGGGGTGTCGAATTGGGGAAGGCGCTTGCGGCGCGCATCATTCCCGAACTGGAGACTGAGACCAAGGATCAACTCAAGCACGATAGCTCAACCAACACGCTGATCCGGCGCTACAGGCAATCCAAGCAATTACGAGCATGACAACAAATATTGCAGAAGTCGCGACACCTGCGGCACAGCGAGAACGGGAGGAATGCCCATTATGAAGACCAATGGCGACCAGCCCAAGTCTCCCGAATCGAAGCCCGAGGGGCGCGAAACGAAATCGGGGTCCAAGCCCGATCCGAAGGATGATCTGAAATCCCTGCCCTTGCCGGAAGTGGAGAACAAATTGGGGTCGTCGCCGGACGGCCTCAGCCAAGCCGAAGCGCAGAAACGACTGACGCAATACGGCCCGAACGAGATCGCGGAAAAGAAAACGAATGTATTCTTCAAGTTCCTCACCTATTTCTGGGGTCCGATCCCGTGGATGATCGAAGGCGCCGTGATTCTGTCGGGTGTGGTGCGGCACTGGCTGGATTTGTTCATCATCCTTTTTCTGCTTTGTTCCAATGCCGTAGTGGGATTCTGGGAAGAACACCAGGCCGGCGACGCCATCGCCGCTCTGAGGGCCAAGCTGGCGGTCAAGGCCACGGTGAAACGGGATGGGAAGTGGGCCACTCCGGCGGTGCGTGAGCTGGTCCCGGGCGATGTGATCCGCGTTCGCCTGGGGGACATTGTGCCGGCGGATGCGCGCTTGCTGGCGGGCGACCCGGTGGAAGTGGATCAATCGGCGTTGACAGGCGAATCTTTGCCCGTCACCCGCAAACCCGGCGAGGCAGTGTTTTCGGGCTCCATCATTCGCCAGGGCGAAACCGACGCGATGGTCTACGCCACCGGCGCGAACACCTACTTCGGCAAGACCGCGCAACTGGTCGAGGAGGCTCATACCGTCAGCCACTTCCAGCGTTCCGTGCTGAAGATTGGCGACTACCTCATCATCCTAGCGGTGGTTCTGGTGGCAGTGATTGTAACCGTCGCGCTCTTCCGTCACGATCCTGCCCTCGATACGTTGGAGTTCGCCCTGGTACTTCTGGTAGCCGCGATTCCCGTGGCGATGCCCACGGTGCTGTCGGTGACCATGGCCGTTGGCGCGCGCCTGTTAGCGAAAAAAGAAGTGATTGTCACGCGGTTGTCGGCGATCGAGGAACTGGCAGGCGTGGACATCCTATGCTCGGACAAGACCGGCACCCTGACCCAGAACAAGCTGACGTTGGGCGATCCGTTCACCGTGAACAACATCCCCGGCGATCAGGTTATTCTCTGGGCCGCACTCGCTTCGCGCGCGGAAGACAAGGACACCATCGACCTGGCGGTGATCGGCGGCGTGAAGGACGATCAGGTATTGAAGGGCTATCAGGTGGTCCATTTCCAGCCATTCGACCCGGTGCATAAGCGCACCGAAGCCACCGTCAAAGGCGGGGACGGAAAACAGTTTTTTGCGGCCAAGGGAGCGCCGCAGGTCATTCTGGAGATGTCGACCAACGTCGGCGAAGTAAAGCCCGCCGTCGAGAAAGCCGTCAATGAATTTGCCGGGCGCGGCTTCCGTTCCTTGGGCGTGGCTCGGGCAGATCAGGAAAATCAGTGGCAGTTTGTCGGCGTGTTGCCATTGTTCGATCCGCCACGCGAGCAGGCCAAAGCAACCATCGCCAGTGCGCATAAGATGGGCGTGAAGGTAAAGATGGTGACGGGCGATCAATTGGCCATCGCCCGGGAAACGGCAAAACAATTGGGGATGGGTACGAACATCCTCGACGCCAGCTCTTTGGGCGACAAGAAGCAACAGGACACGGAGCAGTCGGCCGAGGCCATCGAAAAGGCCGATGGGTTCGCCCAGGTATTCCCCGAACATAAGTTCCACATTGTAAAGGTCCTGCAAAAGCTCGGGCACTTTGTCGGTATGACCGGCGACGGAGTGAACGACGCGCCGGCGCTGAAGCAGGCCGACTGCGGCATCGCCGTGTCGGGGGCGACCGACGCGGCGCGCGCGGCGGCGTCGATCGTGCTGTTGGCGCCCGGCCTGTCGGTCATTATCGACGCGATCAAGGAGAGCCGGAAAATTGTCCAGCGGATGAACAGCTATGCAATCTACCGCATCGCTGAAACGCTGCGTGTTCTTCTGTTCATGGTTCTGGCGATCCTGATCTTTAACTTCTACCCGGTGACCGCGGTGATGATCGTGATGCTGGCGGTGCTTAACGACGGAGCCATCCTGTCGATCGCCTATGACAACGTTCGTTACAAGGACAAGCCCGAGGCCTGGAACATGCGCCTGGTGCTCGGGATCGCCACGGTACTGGGCCTGGTCGGCCCCGTGGCCGCGTTTGGTCTGTTTTACATTGGCGACCGCGTATTTCACCTCGGCCACCCGGAACTACAAACGTTGATGTATCTGCTGTTGTCCGTGGCTGGACATTTGACGATTTTCTTGACGCGTACGCGCGGGCCGTTCTGGTCCATACGTCCCGCGCGAATTCTGTGTATGGCGGTGCTCGGCACACAGGCGATCGCGACCCTAATTGCGGTTTATGGGCTGTTCATGACGCCCCTCGGCTGGAAGTTGGCGGGTCTTGTTTGGGTCTATGCTCTTGTCTGGGCCTTCCTGACTGACCGTGTGAAACTGGTGGCCTATCGTATTTTCGACCCTACCAAAGCCCCATTGCTGATGAAGAAGCCGCTCGATCTTACGCCGCAAATCGCCGCGCAGGCCTACGAGCTCTACCAACAGCGAGTCCGGGGCCTAAGCCAGGAAGATCAAGACTGGCATGAGGCAGAGCGTGAGATCCGGGAAAATGAACCCAAAGCCCAGCCGAAGCCTAAAGCCAAGGCCGCACCTAAAGGGGGGGCGTGATCATGGTTCCCGGCTGGCTGCACCTCCTCTCCATTTTCGCCTTGGTCCTCGGCTTCGCCACTGCCGGAGTGATCATGATCGACGTGGTTCGTCATCCGCAGCACATGTGGATTATGGGTCGGAATGATGACTTCTTCTTTAGCAACTGCCGCGGAGGCTATCTGGAAGCGCCCGCACCGGGCAGATAATTCCATGCCGGAGCCGCAACGCACACTGATACGAACAGATCCGAGCGGTCAAGTGATCGCGGCGTTGCTGCCGTCGGCGGCGGGACGGGCGCGAGTCTGGTTTTTTAGCCTCGGCGGGCTCGGTCTGATTCCCCTCGGGATCCTGGACAGCTCCCCCATTCCCGTTCCGGGCACCCTTGATGTGGCGACGATTATCTTGTCCGCGCGCCAGGAGCGCCTGTGGCTGTACTACGCCTTGATGGCGACGGCGGGTTCGGTGATGGGAGGTTTCGTCACGTACCGTCTGGCTCGCAAGGGAGGGAAAGAAGCGCTCAAACGCAGATTCTCGCGCCGAACAGTGGATAAAGCGTGCAAGATCTTCGGGCGATGGGGATTCGGCTCTATTGTCATCCCCGCCTTGCTGCCGCCGCCTGCGCCCATGGTTCCCTTTCTGTTTGCGGCGGGCGCCATGCAATACCCGGCGGGGAAATTCCTGGCTGCATTCACGATCGGCCGGGTACCCCGCTACGTGATTCTGGCTTACTTGTCGGCGCGTTATGGACGACAAATCATCGCCTTCATCGCAGAGCACGGACACCCTGTTGTATTGACAATCATCATGGTGCTGATCGTCATTACCGGCGTAGTGTTCTACTTCTGGGGGCCAAGGAAGAACAGGAATCGGAAGCGGAATAAAGATGGAGAAGGCAGGTCTGTATGAGATCCCCAGTCGGGTTCCTGACGCAGTGCCTCGGTCTATGCTTGTTGGGAACGCTTTCAGTCGGTAGTCTTTCCCGCTATCCTCGCGAATCCATCGCCAAGCAAGCGGCAGCTGAAGCGCCGCTTCATCCGTCTTCCGGAGCGCAAAACAGTACGGCCGACCTGTTTTCCAGGTTAACCTCGCGCCACCATTGGCAAGAAGCCCATCTAAATCGGCTCTCTGTGATTCGTACCTACAGGATAGAGAACGACACAGACACGATACTCGCTGAAGAAGTGGTCGCCATGGAGTACAGGGCACCAGGAACGGAAAGCTTTACGGCCATCTCTGGAAAGGGCTCAGGATTCGTACGGCATCATGTATTTCAACGGCTTATGAAGGATGAAGAGAAGAGAGTACGAGTCAACAAGGACCCAGACAGCCTGATCACTCCGGCAAACTACACTCTAAAAGTAGTTGGGATGGACAGAATCGGCGGCTCTGAATGCTTTGTTGTTCACGCCATCCCGAAGCACAAGGAAACGGATCTCTTCGAAGGAACAATCTGGATCGATAGCCAGGACTTTGCGATCGTGAAAATCACGGGCCAACTTGCCAAGAGCCCGTCGTTTTGGATCAAACAGGTGAATTTTGCGCGGGACTATCAGAAGATAGACGGGTTCTGGTTTCTCTTGAGAGAAAAAGTGATTGCGGACGTCAGGATATTTGGCAAGGAGACACTGACCATCGATTACCAGAACTATACCGTCAATGGAGCGGGAGCAGCTCAGTCTTCTCCCACGAAGGGGCGCACATCCGTGGTCGTTGGCGCGACGAATTTGTCGGAGGCGTCAAGACCTCACATTTGAGAACTTTAGAAAACATCGTCGGTTCTGTGTCCACGGTCCTTTCCACACCGAATCCGACTCGGCCTTAACAACACGCCGCCGACTTCGTGCTGGCCGTAGAGTACGGCGCACAGAATTCGCACTACCAGCAGCGGTCAAAGAATAACAGGACAGAGAGGAAGCCATATGGCAGGCGTTCCCAAACTGGGAGGCTTGAGTTGGGAGGAATTGCTTGACAGTATCTGGCAGGGGGTCTCCAAAAACGATGTCGTCAACCGTGCCGCCGAGCTGGCCTTCTGGTTTCTGCTCGGCTTCTTCCCCATGCTCTTGTCCGTAATCAGCATCGTTTCGATGATTGGCTCGGGGCCGCGTTCGCAAGGCATGGTGATGAAATACGTGGGAGAAGTTCTACCCTCCACCGCTTCCACACTTGTACGACAGGTCCTGGCGCAGACGACCGGTGGCGGAAGAGCCTGGTTTTCACTACTGTTCGGGCTATGGTCCTCCTCATCGGCGACCGCCGGGCTGATTGATGCTCTCAACGCCATTTATGAGCTGAAAGAAAGCCGGCCCTGGTGGAAATCCCGTCTGATTGCCCTGACCCTGGCGATTGCTATGGGCGTGCTGCTCACGGCCGCATTGATTATCGTGATGTACGGTCCCGCATTCCTGCGCCATATCGCGCCCAGTTCGGCTGGTTTCTACGTCTGGAACATTGCACAATGGCCGGCCGCTGCGCTCTTGCTTGTTTTGGCACTTCTTGGTCTCTACCGTTTCGCCCCGAACTTTCCCGAACAGAAATGGAAGTGGCTACTTCCTGGGAGCATCATCGCAGCGGTGATCTGGATTGCCGTTTCAGTCCTGTTCAAGCTGTACGTTCGTCACTTCAGTCATTTCGGGCTGCTTTACGGTTCGCTCGGCACGCTGATCATCCTGATGTTCTGGTTCTACCTGAGCGGCGCCGCGATTCTGGTTGGCGGAGAAATCAATGCCGTCCTGGAAGACGCAGCCGCCAAACGCAAGGTCCGCGGAGCGAAAAAGCGCGGCCAGCGTTCGCTGTGACTCGGATGCACGGCTCAAAGCCGAGCATCGGCAATCTCGGCCATGTCTGTTGCGACTATATGCGTCCTCCGATGCGCCTGGCGGCCATGAACGGTCTGCCAGTGATTTATGTTTTCACCCACGACAGCATCGCTATGGGAGAGGACGGCCCGACCCATCAACCCGCCGAACAGCTGCTGGGATTGCGATCGATTCCCGGCATGATTGTGATTCGACCGGCGGATGCGAACGAGACGGTTATCGCCTGGCGGACTCTTCGTCGGGTGCGAAACCGGACATCATTCTGATCGCGACAGGATCGGAAGTGCATCTGGCCCTGGAAGCCCGGGATCGATTGGCGAGTGAGGGCGTTCAGGCGAGGGTGGTCAGCGTGCCTAGCACGAACCTCTTCTCCTTGCAGTCAGAGCAGTATCGGGACAAGGTATTGTCCGCACTTCGTTACCAGTTCGGCGGCCATAAGGAAAAGACGGCCGCCAAGAAGGAAGGTGCCTGATGGCCACCTCCCGGTCTGACGCGCTGGTGCTCTTCGGTGTGACGGGCGATCTCGCCCACAAGATGATCTTCCCGGCACTCTATGCGATGGCGAAACGAGGTGCCCTCAAGGTCCCGGTAATCGGCGTCGCCTTCCCTCAGTGGAGTCTGGCGCGCCTTCACAAACGCGTGACCGACAGCATAAAGCGATCGGGCGGGATCGATAACAAGCGCGCCCTTCACCATCTTCTGTCCCAGTTCAGCTACGTGAGTGGGGATTATAAAGACCCAGCCACGTTCACAGCGGTAAAAAAGGAGTTGGGTAGCGCTCGGCATCCCGCGCACTACCTAGCCATCCCTCCCTCGCTCTTCGAGACTGTGATCAAAAGCCTCGGTGAGGCGAACTTGGCCGAGCAGGCGCGCGTCATTGTCGAAAAGCCGTTCGGACACGACCTGGCCTCCGCGCGGGAACTCAACCGCGTCGCCCGGGCGGTGTTCCCGGAAGAGTCGATCTTCCGCATCGACCACTTCCTCGGGAAGGAGGCGATCATGAATATCCTCTATTTCCGGTTCGCCAATTCATTCCTGGAGCCGATCTGGAACCGCAACTACGTGGCCAGCGTACAGATAACTCTTTCCGAGGATTTCGGCGTGAAGGACCGCGGCGCGTTTTACGAAACCGCCGGCTGCCTGCGCGACGTGATCGAGAACCACCTCTTTCAGATCGTCGCGCTCCTCGCCATGGAGCCGCCGGTCGGGAGGGACTTTGGAGCCCTCCACAATGAGAAAACCAAGGTCTTTCGAGCGATGCGCCCTCTGAAATCCACCGATTTGGTGCGCGGTCAGTACGCCGGCTATCGGAAGGAACCCGACGTGGCGAAGAACTCCGACGTCGAGACTTTCTGCGCCCTGCGGCTTTTCATCGACTCGTGGCGCTGGAAGGGGGTGCCGTGGTACCTGCGCTCGGGCAAATACCTGGCGGAAACTGCGACCGAGGTCTTGGTGGAGCTGAAATTGCCCCCGCAGAGACTTTTTGCCGATTCGGCGCCGACGACCGGCCGGGCGAACTATCTGCGATTCCGGATCTCGCCAAATTCCGCCATTGCTCTCGCCGCTCGCGTCAAGCGCGCCGGGGAGGAGT
>Ga0307374_10003143_pt1 | contig 28488 bp, 25 predicted proteins | sample OX3MG_FD_202532 | JGI IMG/M metagenome (GOLD analysis project Ga0307374, IMG submission 202532) | Soil microbial communities from Risofladan, Vaasa, Finland - OX-3 | ecosystem: Environmental > Terrestrial > Soil > Coastal area > Acid sulfate soil | place: Finland: Risofladan, Vaasa | collected... | reverse complement strand
CGGCGCGGCGGGCGACTGATGCCGGCGCGCGCCGACGCCGGCTACCGGCTCCACCGGCTGTTGGCCGTCCTCACCTGGTTGGCCCGTCAGGGCCGGGCCCCCGTGTCCGAGTTGGCCGAGCGGTTCGGTCTCGGTCCCGACGAACTGATCGCCGACCTCGAGCTGGCCGCCTGCTGCGGACTGCCTCCCTACACCCCCGACCAGCTGATGGAGATCATGGTCGACGACGAGGAGGTGGTGGCCAACCTCGGTCCCGAGCTGGCCCGTCCCCGGCGGCTCACCGCCGCTGAGGGCTTCGCCCTGGTGACCGCGGCACGGGCCATCGAGTCGGTGCCGGGCACGGACCCCGACGGTGCCCTGGCCCGGGGTCTCGAGAAGCTCGAGACCGTTCTCGGTGACCGGGGCCGCCTCCGTATCGATCTGGGGGAGCCTCCCTATCTGGCCGAGCTCCGCCGGGCGGTGGAAGAGGGGGCCCAGGTCGAGTTGGGCTATTACTCGGTGTCGAGCGACGAGGAGTCGGTCCGGGTGGTCGACCCTTTGAGCGTCATCACCCTCGATGGCCACTGGTACCTCGACGGCTACTGCCACCGGGCCGGCGACCGGCGACGTTTTCGCGTCGACCGCGTCCTGTCGGTCCGGCCCACCGGTACCAGCCGGGACCACCCCGGTGCCGGTGAGCCGACCGACGCCGACGGGGACGAGCGCCCCGCCGATGTCGGCGCAGCCGCTTTCGTGCCCGGGCCCGACGCCACCGTGGCCCGGGTGGCTGTCGACGACGCCGGGCGATGGCTGATCGACGCCTTCCCCCATCTGGGCATCGACCGGCTGCCCGACGGACGCACGGTCATCACCCTGGCTGTGGCCAGCACGGTCTGGTTCGACCGGCTGCTGCTGCGCCTCGGACCGCACGCCGAGGTTCTCGACCCACCGGAGCTGGCGGCCTCGGGCCGCCAGGCGGCGCGGCGCCTGCTCGCCCGCTACCGCGCTGCGCGCTGACCCGCACGACACGTCAGCGCGGATCGAACACTGCCACCCGGATCGAACACTGCCACCCGGATCGAAAGGGCCCGCTCGTGGACGCAGCATCAGGTCGAGCCTTCTACCAGGTGAGTGTGACGGCACCGAGCCCCGAGGAAGCCGGTTCCCTCGGACAGATGGTGGTGGGGCGCCGGTTGGCGGCGTGCGCGCAGATCTCCGGACCGATCAGCTCGACCTACTGGTGGGACGGGGAAGTCCGGTCGGCCCCCGAGTGGCAGTGCACGTTGAAGACCACGTCGTCGCGTCTGGAAGAGCTCATGGCAGCAGTGCGTGAAGCGCACAGCTATGAGGTGCCGGAGATCATCGCCACCCCGATCGTCACCGGCGAGCCGGCCTACCTGGCCTGGATCGCCGGCGAGACCGGGGACTGACAGCCCCTCGCCGGCGGGGAGGTTTCCGGCAATCACCGGGGGGAGGTCGACGTTCCAGCCTGGGTCCCGGCCGGCGGGGGAACGAAGGCATCCCGGGCGCCGCCCGGGGAGGCGGCGGTGCTGCGGGTGGCGAAGGTGCGGTCGGGCGGGCACACCTATTACCTCGAGGTGGCGGCCGGGACGGGCACCGGCATCGAGGCGCCGGGACGGTGGATGGGCGAGGGAGCGTCGCTGCTGGCGCTGTCGGGGACGGTCGACGCCGCCGCGCTGGCGGCGGTGCTGGCCGGAGAGGACCCGGCCACCGGGCAGGTCCTCGGAACGGCCCGTTCCCGGGTCCGGGTGGCTGGCTTCGACCTGACCTTCTCGGCGCCGAAGTCGGTCAGCGTGCTCCATGCCCTCGGTGATCCCGAGGTGGTCGACGCTGTGGCCGCCGGCCACGACGAGGCCGTCCGCGCTGCGCTGTCCTATGTCGAGCGGCGCGCCCTGGCCGTCCGCCGGCCGGCCCCGTCGGCCCCCGTTCCCGTGCCGACGGCGGTCGACGCCGTCCCGGCGGCCGGCTTCGCGCACCGCCTGAGCCGGGCCCTCGATCCCCATCTGCACACCCACGTGGTGGTGGCCAATCTGGGCCGCGGCCCCGAAGGGGGCTGGAGCGCGCTCGACGGCCGCGGTGTCTACGCCCACGCGTCGGCCACCGACGCGCTCTATCACGTCCATCTCCGCTACGAGCTCAGCCGCCGACTGGGGGTGAGCTGGGATCCCCCCGACCGCGGCCGCTCCGACATCGCCGGGATCGGTGGCGAGGTGCGCCAGGAGTTCTCCCGCCGGGCGGCCGAGATTGCCGCCCATCTGGCTGAGCGCCAGTTGGGCAGCGGTCGGGCGAAGACGGTGGCGGGCCTGGCCACGCGCACCGAGAAGGACCTTTTTCTCGGTGCTGACGAGTTGCGCCCGCAGTGGGAGGACCGGGCCCGGGCCGTCGGCTTCGGTCCTCGCCGGCTCGAGGCCGTCCTCGACCGCCTCCCGCACCGCGCCACGGACGTGGGGCCGGGGCTCGATACGGCGCATGGACTCGAGGCGACGGTAACGGAGGTCCTGGGAACGCTTCATCGTGACGTCTCCCGCCGAGACGCCGTGCGTGCCTTCAGCCGTTCTCTGTCAGAGGGAGCGCCGGCAGCCGCCGTGGAGGAGGCGGCGGACCGGTTCCTCGACAGCATGAGGCCCGAACGCGGCCGGCGCGGGGAGCGCGACGGTCCTGGTGTGGCCGAACGCCGGCACGAGATCCCGTGTCCGGCACTGGAACGACAGACCGAGACCGATCGCCGGCGCGCCGGACACGAGCGGGCGGAGATGGCCCGCCTGCTGGCCGACCGCGGCATGCAGATCGACCATTCGGCCGAGCGGACCCCGGGCCTCGGGATGGGCATCGGTTAGCCCCGGTGTGGGCTTCGGCTCGCGGTGGTGTCTGTGCCGTACCGTGATGTCCGTGCCGTACCGTGATGTCCGTGCCGTTCCGTGATGTCCGTGCCGTACCGTGAAGGTGACGCGTTGGTCGCCGTGCCGTCGGGAGTGGTGACCGAGAGGGGACGGCTGGTCGCCCACTTCGGTACCCGGCAGACGATGGACGCCGATCCGGGGAGATGAGGCGCCCGCCGAGCCGATCAGAGCCTGGGGGCGGCGATGGGCCCGGCGTCCTCGTAGCCCTGACGGACCCCCTGGCCGGCCCGGCGGGTGAGCTGGTCGGGCTCGTAGAGCATCCAGTAGGCGTTACGGGCGTGCTTGCGGGCCCGGTTGACGCAGACGGCGGCCAGCTTCTCGGAGTCCTCCTCCTCGTTCTCGTGGACGAAGACCTCGAGGACGTGGGTGTTGGTGAGCAGCTGGGCCAGCATGATCCCCTGGGAGGCCTCGTGGGCACAGACCTGGTCGATGGCGGCCCGGCCGGGCATGCCCAGGGCCACGACGATGGCGCAGCCCTCTTCTTCGATCAGCTTCTTGGCCGCCACCCCGAGATCCTTGAAGCCGGGCACCGTCCGCCGCCGGATCTCGAAGCGATCGCCGTAGAGGGGGCACTGCTTCAATTCGTCGACCGCTTCGGCCCCCATGTCGTACCGGGCGAACATCGTGTCGACCACGCCGATTCTGTCCACGCGATGATTGTGCCATGAGCCACGTCCGGCTGCGGACGGCGGGCGTCGAAGACGCCGCCGACGTGACCGCCGTCTATCTGGCCACCCGCCGCGAGATGCGCTATCTCCCGGTGCTCCACACCGACGAGGACACGGCCGAGCATTTCGCCGGGGTGGTCCGGACGGCCCATGTCGAGTTGGCCGAGCGCGCCGGTGAGACCGTCGGTTTCGCGGCGGTCAGGGGATCGTGGCTCGAGCACCTGAACGTCCGGCCCGACGCCCAGAGTGCCGGGGTGGGGAGCCGGCTCATGGAATGGGTGAAGACGTTTCTCCCGACGGGCATCGATCTCTGGGTCTTCCAGGAGAACACCCGGGCGCGGGCGTTCTACGGATCTCACGGGTTCCGTGTCGTGGGTCTGACCGACGGCGCCCACAACGAGGAGAAGCAGCCCGACGCCCACATGCGGTGGGAACCGGCCGACTGACGCCGGGGTGATCGGGGTTACGAGGTGATCGGGGCGCCGCGGTGATCGGGGCGCCGAGGTGATCGGGGTTACGCGGTGATCGGGGCGCCGCGGTGATCGGGGTTAGGCGGTGATCGGGCCGTGATCGCGGCAGCGGGCCCGGTAGCCGGCCGGGGTGACGGTGACCGTCATCCGCCGACCGCAGTGGGGGCAGAAACGGGGAGGGTCGAGCGGGCGGATGCAGCCGGAACAGCTCGCCGCCGCTCGGCCGCAACCGGAACAGAAGGTGTCGGTCACCGTCTCGGAGCGATTCCACTCACGGCCGCCGTGACGGCGCCGTTCAGAGCGCGCCGGTGAAGGCGCCCACCGGCATGCGCAGGTCGTCGAGCATGGCCAGGTCCTCGTCGGTCGAACGGCCCAGGGTGGTCAGGTAGTTGCCGACGATCAGGGCGTTGATGCCCGAGGTCATGCCCATGGCCTGCAGGTCGCGCAGTGTCACCTCTCGGCCCCCCGCGTAGCGGAGGATGACGCCGGGAAGAGCCAGTCGGAAGAGGGCGATCCAGCGGATGGCTTCCCAGGCGCCGGTGATGGGGAGGTCGGCGAACGGTGTCCCCGGCCGGGGGTTCAGGAAGTTGACGGGGACCTCGGTGGGGCCGAGCTCGCGGAGCTGCAGGAGCAGTTCGATCCTCTGGGCGTCGGACTCGCCCATGCCCACCAGGGCGCCGCAGCAGAGTTCCATGCCGTGGTCGAGGACGAGCCGGCAGGTGGCCAGCCGCTCCTGCCAGGAGTGGGTGGTGACGACGCGGGGGAAGAAGGAGCGGGCCGTCTCCAGGTTGTGGTTGTAGCGGTGGACGCCGCCGGCGGCCAGCCGGCCGGCCTGCTCGTCGGTCAAGATGCCGGCCGAGACGGCCACGTTGAGGCCGGTCGCCCGGATGAGGGGGACGAGCTCGAGGATCCGGTCGAGGGTGCGGGCGTCGGGGCCGCGGACGGCGAGGACGAGGCAGAACTCCGTCGCCCCCACCGCCTTCACCTCGGCCGCGGCGGCCAGGACCTCGTCGGTGTCGAGGAAGGCGGTGGCCTTGACCGGGGTGTCGAAGCGTGACGACTGGGCGCAGAAGTGGCAGTCCTCGGGGCAGCCGCCGGTCTTGGCCGAGAGGATCCCCTCGACCTCCACATTGGGTCCGCACCAGGCCAGCCTGACCTCGTGGGCCACCGAGGCCAGGGCCGTCACCGACTCGTCGGGCACGACGGCCAACGCCGCCAATTCCCCGGCGCTGAGCGGCCGGTGCTCGTCGAGCAGGGCGGTGGCGGCTCCGGCGATCAGAGCCCGGGCCGCCGGACCGGACGGCGTCTCGGGCAGGACCACCGGGCAGGGCTCGACGGGCGGTCGCAGGGAGACGGTGCTACGCGTGGGGGTCACAGTGGCGTCGCCGGGCATCGGCACACGGTAGCGGGCGCCCGCAATGAGGAGGCAATCGCCATGGGCTGGGACTTCGAGACGGAACCCGAGTACGAGGCCAAGCTGACGTGGGCCCGGGCCTTCGTCGACGAGGAGGTCCTGCCCCTGGAGACCCTGGAGCTGGACACGGCCGGTCTGGCCACCGCCCTTCGTCCCCTTCAGGCCGAGGTGAAGGCGCAGGGGATGTGGGCGGCCCACCTGCCGCCGTCACTCGGGGGGATGGGTTTCGGGCAGGTGAAGCTGGGCCTGCTGCACGAGATCCTGGGCCGGAGCCCTCTCGGTCCTCTCACCTTCGGCAACAACGCCCCCGACTCCGGCAATGCCGAACTGCTGGCCATCGGCATGGAACAGTCGGGCCGCCACGAACACCGGAGCCTCTGGTTGGAGCCGCTGCTGGACGGCAGCATGCGCTCGGCGTTCTCCATGACCGAACCGGGAGCCGGCGCCGACCCCACCCTGATCCGGACCACGGCCATGCGCGACGGCGACCAGTGGGTGATCAACGGCCACAAGTGGTTCACCTCCAACGGCTCGGTGGCCGACTTCCTGATCGTGATGTGCGTGACCAATCCGGATGTCCATCCCTACCAGGGCTGCTCCATGATCCTGGTGCCGACCGGCACCCCCGGTGTCGACATCGTCCGCGACGTGCCCACCATGGAGGACCCGGTGGCCCACTACGGCAAGATCGGGGCCCACTCCGAGATCATCTACGGCGACGTCCGGGTGCCGGTGGAGAATCTGGTCGGTAACGAGGGTGAGGGTTTCCGGCTGGCCCAGATGCGGCTCGGACCGGGCCGGATCCACCACTGCATGCGCTGGCTGGGCCAGTCGCAACGGGCGTTCGACATGCTCTGCGAGAGAGCCGTCTCGCGGTATCTGCACGGATCGCTGTTGGCCGAGAAGCAGATGATGCAGTCCTGGGTGGCCGACTCCATGGCCGAGATGACCGCAGCCCGGCTGATGACCCTGCAGGCGGCCTGGAAGATGGACCGCGACGGGCCGGCGGCGGCCCGGGTCGAGATCGCCATGATCAAGTACTACGGCGCCGGTGTGCTCTACAACGTGATCGACCGGGCCATCCAGGCCCATGGTTCCCTCGGCTTCTCCACCGATCTCCCCCTCGAGCACATGTATCGCGCGGCGCGGGCGGCGCGGATCTACGACGGTCCCGACGAGGTGCACAAGGTGACGGTGGCCCGGCAGGTGCTGAAGCGCTACGCGCCGGTGGAGGTCCCCACCGAGCACGTTCCCAGCCGGCGCCAGGCGGCCAAGGAGAAGTTCGCCGATCTGCTCGTCGAGGCCAGTGCCAACGACTGACCGGGGCGGTCAGGCGGCGGTGAATTGGAGCTCGGCCCGGCGGACCCCGGCGATCACCGACGATCCCGAACGCTCCACGGGACCGGCCCGGTCGACCGAGGCGAAGCGGTCGAGGAGCTCTTCGAGGACGATCCGGCCCTCGAGCCGGGCCAGGGCCGCCCCCAGGCAGAAGTGGGCGCCGTTTCCGAAGGCGATATGGGGGTTCGGATGGCGGCCGACGTCGAAGAGCGCGCTGGTCGGACCGAAGACCTCTTCGTCACGGTTGGCCGAGGCGTAGAGCATCAGGACGGGCTCACCTTCGGCGATGGCCACCCCGGAGAGCTCGGTGGGCCGGGTGGCCGTCCGCATGAAGGAGACCACCGGGGTGCTGTAGCGGAGCATCTCCTCCACGGCGGGGACGACCAGGGCGCGGTCGGCCGCCAGCCGTTCGAACTGGCCGGGATGGTCGGCGAAGGCCACCAGTCCGCCGGAGATCATGTTCCGGGTGGTCTCGTTGCCGGCCACCAGCAACTGGACGAGGAACATGGCCAGCTCGGCGTCGGACAGCCGGTCACCGTCGATGGAGGCCCGGGCCAGCTCGGTCAGGACGTCGTCCTCGGGCGTCTGCCGGCGGGCCGTGGTCAGCTCGATCAGGAAGCTGATCATCTCGCCCTGCAATTGGTTCCGGCGCTCCTCGGGCCAGTCGGTGGCGCCGGGGATGACCGCCTCCGACCACTCGTAGAAACGCTTCCAGTCCTCGACGGGCAGGCCCATGATCTCGGAGATCACCTGCAGGGGCAGGGGCACCGAGAGCTCCTCGACCACATCGACGGTCCGGCCGGCGTCGAGCCCTCCGACGAGGGCGCGGGCCCGGGCCCGGATGGCCGGTTCGAGGGCCCGGACGACGGTGGGCTTGAAACCCGGTTGGACGAGCCGGCGGTAGCGGGTGTGGGCCGGGGGATCGGTGTGCATCATGGTGGGCGGCGTCTCGTAGGTGACACCGATCTCCTCCACCAAGATGCCTTGGTGGGCGCAGAAGGCCTGATGGTCGAAGCCGATGGCACTCACATCGGCGTGCCGGCTGACGGCCCAGAAGCCGTGCTCCTCGTTCCAGGCCACCGGCGCTTCGGCCCGCAGGGCGCGAAAGAGGCGATGGGGATCAGTCGAATAGAGGCCGGGGTCGAGGAGGCCGGCCGCCAACTGCGTCCCCGGTCGGGTCCGATCGGTTCCGATGTCGGTCACCCTAGGCATCTCTTTCCCCTGGCCGTCTGTCGTCTGCCGACCGGGGCGGATCGGCGAAACGTGGCGGTCGGCGGTCGGCCATGGCCGCCACCCCCTCGGCGAAGTCGGGTGCTTTCATCATGGCCTCCAGCCGGTCGGCCGAGTCGTGGACGGCGGTGGCCGCGTCGCGGTGCAGGTCGAGGTACATCTGCAGTTTGCTGGCGGCCATCGACCGGGGCGAGACCTCGGTGGCGAGGGTTTGGGCGTAGGCCGAGGTGACCTCGAGCAGTTCCTCCGGTTCGACCACCTGGTTGACCAGTCCCATAACGGCTGCCTCCTCGGCCAGGAAGACCCGGCTCGAGAGCAGCAGGTCGGCCGCCCGGGTGAGGCCGATCAAGCGGGGCAGCAACCAGGAGAGGCCGAACTCGGCCGGCAGGCCCAGCCGGCCGTGGGCCGTGGTCAGCTTGGCCCCCCGGGCGGCGAAGCGGAGGTCGCAGTAGCAGGCCAGGGCGAAACCCACTCCGGCGGCGGGGCCGTTCACGGCGGCGATGATGGGTTTGGGAATGCCGAACTGGTAGGCGAAGTCGGCGTCGAATTCGGGGCTGACCCCGTAGCCGGGCCGGGCCAGATCGGGGCCGGTGCCGGGGTCGTAGGCGCCACGCTCCACGTGGCCTTCGAGGGCCCGGGTGTCGGCCCCGGCGCAGAAGCCCCGGCCCGCCCCCGTGACCACGATCACCCGGACGCCCGGGTCGCCGGCGGCCCGGGCCAGCAGGGCCCGGTACTCCGCGTGCATCCGGCCCGTCCAGGCGTTCAGCCGCTCGGGCCGGACCAGGGTGATGGTGGCCACGGCCCCGTCGCACTGGTAGCGGGTCACCTTCAGCTCGGCCAGCTCCATCCCCCCTTCCTAGCGGACCTCGCCGGGCATCCGCCCGGGCCCGACCTGCGGGGAGCGGGCTGTTGTCCGGGAGTTGTGGCCGCCGTGCTCAAGTCGGCCCCCCGGTTGCCGATGTTTCTCTCGGACAGCCTCTGTCCCAAACCCCAGACTCCATAATCCCCAGAGTCCGAGAACCCCCACTTCGCGGTGGGGGTTTCTCGCGTCCGGGCGCGATGGCCGTAGGCTCGGCGCCGTGGACACAGAGCCCGAGAAGCCCGCCGGGGCGAAGGCGCCGGTGGTGGTCGCCGCCACCAGCGCCGATCTGGTCGGCGTGTCCGACGCCTTGGCCGACGCCTTCTGGAACGACCCGGTGATGTCGTGGATCCTCCGGGAGCAGCAGAGCCGGACCCGGCGGCTGGCCCGGCTCTTCAGCGTCCAGCTCCGGGGCCACTACCTGCCGCTGCAGACGGTGTGGACGACCGCCGACCGTTCCGGCGCCGCTCTCTGGGCCCCGCCCGGCCACGCCATCATCGCGCCCACCACCATCCTCCGGTTCCTGCCCGACATGATGAGGGCGCTCGGCCGCCACGCCGTCCGGGCCCTGCGGACGCTCAACCACGTGGAGCGCCAGCACCCGAAGGATCCGCCCCACTGGTATCTCGGCGTCCTCGGCACCCGGCAGGCGGCCCAGGGCAAAGGGGTCGGCTCGGCCCTTCTGGCCCCCATCCTCGAGCGCTGCGACGAGGAGGGCGTCCCCGCCTATCTCGAGTCCTCCAAGCACGCCAACATCGCCTTCTACCGGCGTCACGGCTTCGAGGTGACCGGCGAGATCGCCCTGCCCTTCGGCGGACCGTCGGTCTGGCCCATGTGGAGGGACCCCAGGCCCCGTTGACCGGGCCGCGGCCATGAACGCCCCCGGCACGCCCGACCCGTCCGAACCGTCACCACCGGTTCCGGCGCTCGGTGCCCTCGATCCGACGGCGCCGTCGCCGCTCGGCCGGACCAGCTTCCTGCGCCGGGTGGTGGCCGAGCCGGTGACGGCGTTCATGATCCAACGGGCTCTGGTCATGGACGTGGCCCACCCGTTGGTGGCGGCCGGGGTGGAGGATCACAGCGCCTTCCGCCGGCATCCCTGGCGCCGGGCCTGGGTGACCGTCGACGCCGCCCTCCGGCTCGTCTTCGGCGACTCGGCCACGGCGCGCGGCGCGGCCCGGCAGATCTACGCCACCCACGACCACATCAAGGGCAGCCTGGCCGACGGCGCCGGACCATGGCCGGCGGGGACCGGGTACACGGCGCACGACGCCGAGCTGCTGACATGGGTCTGGGCCACCCTGGTCGACTCGGCCGAGGTGGCGTACACCCGGTGGGTGGCCCCCTTCACGGCCGGCGAGGCGGACGCCTACTACGGCGACATGGTCGCCTTCGCCCGCTTCGTCGGCATTCCGGCCCCGTCGCTGCCCGCCGACCGGCGCGGCTTCGCCGGCTATCTCGAGGCCACCCTGGCCGGGGACCTGCTCGGCGCCACCGACCAGGGCCGGACACTGGCCCATCAGATCCTGTGGTTCTCCCACCCCGGTGTGCCGCGGGCCATCGTCCGGCCCGGCCGGGTGCTGGCCGTCACCACCCTCGACGACCGGCTGCGCCGGCGGCTCGATCTGACCCTCGACCCCGACGACGAGCGGTACGGGCTCCGGCTCGATGACCGGCTGCGTCGCTATTACCCGCGGCTGCCGCGGGCGCGCGCCGGGCTGCCCACGCTCTACGTCCTGCTGCGGCGGCCCACCGTGGGTGTGAACGGTCGCGCCCGCGCCGTCCGCCGTCGGCTGCTCGGCTGACCGGCGTCACCGCCGCCGGGCCACGGCCGCCGGGTCGTCCGCAGGAGGCCGATGACGAAGAGGACGAGAACGGCCAGCCGCAGCTCGGCGAAACCCTCGATGGTGTGCCGGGTCACCTCCTGGCCGTCACCCTGCCAGGCGATCAGCATGGAAAGGAGTCCCACGACGGCCAACAAGACGACGGTCGGGGCGCTGCGTTCTCGCCACCAGCCGGTGACGGTGGCCGCCACCAGACCGATCGCCGTGAGCGGGAGCAGCCACCACCAGGCGGGCCAGAACACGGCGGTGAGCGGGGAATCGACCCGTCCGGTGACGGCGTAGAAGGTGAGCGAGCCGTTGGCGAAGTTGAAGGCCTGTTCGGGCCGGAGGAGGGGTTCGGTGATCAGGTAGTCCGGATGGGTGACCAGCCAGAGCAGATAGGTGGCCTGGCCGTGGTCGGCGATCCAGCGGCCGAGGCGGGCGTTGTCGGGATCGGAGAGGTCGAGGCCGACCACCTTGGCCGTCCCCGGGGTGGCGGCGACGCCGGCGGCCAGGCGGTCGATGGTGGGCGCGTCGGGCATGCCGTGGGCGGCGAACCACGAAACCCGGGCCGGGAAGGGAAAGACACGGACGAAGAGGACGTTGGCCATGTTCTGAATGGTCCGTCCGGTGTGGCCCGCGTCCCCGCCGGTGAGGCCGGCGACCAGGAGCAGACCAGCGGCCAGCGCCCCGGCGCGCCGTGACCACCGGCGATGACGGCGGCCGTGGACGAGGACGACGACGGCGAGGGCGAGACCGAGGAGCCCCACCGTCCACACCTGGGCGTCACGGGTCTCGGCGAAGGCCCACGACGCCAGCAGCACGGCGGTCACCCGGGGCCAGGTGAGGTGACGGGCCGTCCAGATCACGGCGGCCACCAGGACGGCCAGGATGGACAGCGACAGCGACTCCGATAAGACGGAGCGGTTCCACAAGATGACCGGCGTCGTACTGGCGAAGGCGAGGACGGTCCAGGCGGCGGCCACCCGGCGCCAGCCGGCGGGGACGAGCCGGCCCACGGTGAAGGCGAGCAGCCCCCAGGCGGCCACGGCCAGCAACGACTGGAAGGCCACGAAGCCGGTGGACGATCCGACCATCTTGAGCACCAGGGGCGCCAGGGGAGGGCGTTGGCCGGCCCAGAATCCGGTGCTCCACAGCGGATGGCCGGCAACGGTGGCGTAGGAGGTGGAATCGGTCCAGAGGACCGGCGGGCCGACGGTGCCCTGCCACAAGACGTACCAGGCGAATCCGCACCAGCCGGCCAGGGACAGCACCGGTCCCACCAGGGCGCGTCTGCTCGCCGGGGACGAACGGTCCGGGCTGCTCACGACGACGGACGGATCGTCGTTCTCGGTCCCGACGGCGGTCACGGCCGCCGAGGCTACGGCAGCGCCCGTTACTTGTGATGCCAGGTGTCGGAGAAGGTCGAAGTCCCGGAACCGGATGTCTGCAACGTCGACACCTTGGCCAGCGCCTTGGCCGAGCCGGCGATCCGCTCGATGCCCGAGTTCACCCAGTGGGAGTCCGAGATGGGACCGGTCACGCCGAAGGTGTCGGTGGCCTGGGCCTCGGTGAAGTTCATGGTCCCGTAGTTGGCCAGCGGGAACCACATCTTGGTGCCGAAGTGCGAGGGTGACTCGGCCACCCATTCGGCCGACGTCCGGGCGCAGGCCAGTCCGACGGCGCAGCTCTGCGTCTTCGTCTGCGAGATCCCCGAGGTGATGTCGGTGACGGTGATGAGGAACTGCTGGGTGTTCGGGGAGTAGACGACTCTGGCCGAGATCCGGTCACCGGCGTTCACGGAGAAGAGGGTGGTGACGGCCATGGTCGGCCACATCTCGAAGAAGGCCCTGTACTGCGGGACGCCGCCCACGCACTGCGCCGAGGTGCCCCCCTGCTCGACGGTGCCGTCGGTCTTGGGCCATCCGTCGAAGCCGACCCAGAAGAGGGTCCAGGCGTTCTTCTTCGGGCAGGTGACGGCGGGCTCGGTCCACTGGGCGCTGACCTGGTTGAAGCTCACCTCGTTGTACGAGGCGTAGGCCACGTAGCCCGACCAGTTGGGAGAGGTGGCGACACCGGGAATCACTTTGACCGCCTTCACGGCGTTACCGGTCCGGGAGTCGTGGGTCCGGGCATGGCGCCCGGCGGCGGAGGTCCGGGTGGATGCGGCCGTGGCCGTCAGCGGCTTGGCCACCACGGCCACCGCACCGGCCAGGAGAATGGCGACGATCAGGAGGATGGCGGGCCGGTGGGCCCGGCGGGCCGGCCGCGGCGGACGCGCCTCGCCGGCTGTCATCGAAGCGCCGGCAAATTCTGTCGGAGACCACACGGTGCACGAACTCCCTGGGGATCCCGTTTGGTGCTTGACGAGCGGGGGGACCCTGTCCAGTACAGGCTGAGGGAGCGGCACCAATGCCCTCCCTCCGCGGCATCAACATTCAGCCAATACACCCGCCGCCGGCCCGCCCGGCGTCCTCAAAATTGCGGGAGGTGCCGGTCTCGGACGGTCACGACCTACAGTTTCCGGCGGAGAGCCGGGAAGCCTGGTCGGCGTGTCGTTTCGTTCGCGGAAAGGTTGCCGCCGTGGCTTTCGTGGCCTTTGCAGTCGGAGCACTGGTCAGCCTGGCGACCAGTTGGGTTCTCGTGACCCGGCTGGAACGGTTGGGCGAGCGCATCGGACTCTCGGAGGCGTTGCTCGGACTGGTGGCCGCTCTGGCCGCCGACACCCCCGAGATCACCTCCGCCGTCACCGCCGTGGTGCACCACGAGCGCGCTGTCGGATCGGGTGTCGTGATCGGTTCCAACGTCTTCAACCTGGCCGCCCTGCTCGGCCTCGGCGCCGTCGTGGCCGGCCGGGTCGACCTGCATCGCAAGGTCGTCGTCCTCGGCGGCGCGGTGGCGTCATGGGTGGCGCTGATCGGCTTCGTCTGCGCCGTCGGCGCGGTGGGATCCGTCGCCGGCATGGTGCTCGTGCTCGTCGTCCTCGTTCCCTATGTCATTCTTCTGGGGACGCGGGGACGACAGATCCCGCGGCGGGTCGTGCCGCGGCGATGGGGCCGTTGGCTCGAGTCGGCCGTGGTCGAGGAAGAAGCGGAACTCGAGGTGGCCATCCGGCCGCCACCGGGCACGGGCGGCGATGCCGTCGTCGCCGTCGTCGCCCTGATCGTCGTCGTCGCCTCGAGTGTGGTCATGGAGCGCGCCGCCTCGACGGTGGGACGACACGACCATCTCGCCGGCATCGTCGTCGGCGGACTGGTCCTCGCCGCCGTCACGAGCCTGCCCAATGCCGTGGCCGGTGTCTACCTGGCGGCCCGGGGTCGAGGGGCGGCCATGCTGAGCACCACATTGAACAGCAACACCTTCAATATCGTGTTCGGCCTTCTGCTGCCCGCCACCTTCATCGGCCTGGCCCGGCCCACGGGGCCGCAGACCCTGATCGTCGCCTGGTACGGAGCACTGACCGTGGTGACATTGGTCTTCGCCTACGCCGGACGGGGGCTCCGGCGTGGCCACGGTTGGCTGATCGTCGCTGGTTACACCGGATTCGTGGCCGTCTTACTGGCCGTGTCGTGACCCGACCGACGAGCCCGACGAGCCCGACCGAGCCCGACCGAGCCCGACCGAGCCCGACCGACGAGCTGGTGGCAGCGATGACGGTGACCTGGCTACAGTGGCGGCGGCGACGCAAAATCGTCGCCCGCTGTCGCTCAGGGGAAGTCCGGTCGAATTCCGGCGCTGGCCCGCAACCGTAGACGGGGACCTGTCCTCGTAAGCCGGGATACCTGACGACGGTGGCTCCTATCAACCGTCGAGAGGCACGGTGACTGGGACCCGCACGGGCGCCAGTTGCGCCTCCCGGGGCTCGGAACCCGGGAGAGGAAGCACCATGTGGTCAATCATCCGGCGGGCAACCGTCGCCGGTGTCGCCATCTTTTCCGTTGGATTCGGCGCCAGCATGTCGGCATCGGCGGCACCGACCTCTCCACCGTCGGCCGCACCGGTTGCACAACCCACGACCGCCCAGGCAGGAGCCGGCTGGCTGGGACGACAATTCAGCGGGGCCTTCATCCGTTCGAACGGCACACCCGATCCGGGCTCCACGGCCGAAGCCGTGCTGGCCATGGCGTCGGCCGGCGCCGGTGGCAGCAAGGCCCACGCGGCGATGCATTGGCTGAAAAAGCACTTCAGCTCCTACGTCAGCCCCGGAGGTGTCGATGATGCCGGTGCACTGGCCACTGTGATCCTGGCCGCCCAGGCGATGGGCGGTCAGTCCGCCGGCGACGATCCCACCGCTTTCGGCGGGACGAAGGCGGCCGACAACCTGGTGGCCCGTCTGGAGGCCTCGCAGCGGCCGAGCGGGTCGGACGCCGGCTTGTTCGGAACGTCGGACCCCGAATTCGACGGCGCTTTCCGCCAGGGCCTCGCCCTGATGGCTCTGGTCAACCAGGGATTGGCCGGGTCGGCCTCGGTGGCCGCCGGGGTCAGTTGGCTCGAAGGCCAACAATGCGCCGACGGAGGGTGGGAGTCCTACCGGTCGGACACGACGACGCCGTGCGCGCCACCGGATCCCGACACCTTCTCCGGCCCCGACACGAACTCGACGGCGTTGGCCGTGGAAGGTCTCGTCGCCGCCGGAGGCAGCTTCGCCCAGAGCCCACTGTCGTTCTTCGAGTCGTCGCAGAACACCGACGGGGGCTTCGGTTTCATCGGTGCCACCAGTCAGCCACCGGATCCCGACTCCACCGGCGAAGTCATCCAGGCGTTGGTGGCTCTGGGCCAACTGGGGAACCCGGTGTTCACCCAGTCCGCAGGAGCGACGCCGGTCACCGAACTGGCCACGTTCCAGTTGGGGTGCTCGGCCGTGAAGGCCCAGAGGGGGGCGTACACCTTTCCCGGTGTGAGCGGACCCAATCTGCTGGCCACTTTGCAAGCGGTTCCCGGGGCGGCCGGGGTGGCCTTCCCGCTCGTCGCCAAGACGCTCGCGCCGGGTCTGCCCAAATTGAAATGCCCGGCGCACTGACCCGGGAGCGGTCGGTGCGTGGATGGTGAGACGACAGTGAGCCGACAGTGAGCCGACAGTGAGCCGACAGTGTGAGCCGACAGTGAGCCGACAGTGAGGGCTCGATCCCAGCCCGGGACGGTGGTGGCCGTGGCCACCGTCCTGGGCATCGCCGCCCTCTTCACCGCCGGCGCCGCTCCGGCCGCAGCGGTGGCTATGCGCCTGACGGCGGTCCCGGCTCCGGGCGCCGGGGCGACAGTGCATCACACCCGGCTGTGTGCGTCGGTGCGGCGTGCCACGAAGACCACGATCGTCGTCCCCGTCGTCGTCGATCGGGGCGGACCCTCGGATCAACCCGAGGTGTCGTGCGTGTCGGTGCCGGCGGGGAGTACCGACGCCCAGGTCCTCAGCGCCCGGGCCAAGCTGCTCGGCCGCATCGCGCCGCGGTACGCCATCTCCGGCCTCTTGTGTGGCATCGACGGTTATCCGGCGACGGGATGTGGTCAACAAAGCGGCAGCCGTTACGCCTATTGGGCCTACTTCCACGGCGGCTCGACGTGGACCTATGCCAGCGTCGGGCCCGCCTCGTGGACGGTCGCCGCCGGTGACGTGGAGGGCTGGCGCTACGAGCCGGAGGGAAGCGCCACCCCGGCCGATCCACCACCGCGTTCGCCGTCCGACGTGTCGGCCCTGTGCCCGGCCTCGGTGCCGCCCACCACCACCACCACGCCCACGGGTCCCGCCCCGACGACCGTGCCGTCGACGACCCTGCCGTCGACGGGACCGTCGGGTGGCCGAGGTCCGGGGACACAGACGCCGGCGCCGGCGTCGTCACCGGCATCCTCGTCGGTGTCGTCGGGTCCGAAACCGTTCGTGGCCGGCCCGGGCACCATCGGAACGTCGGCCGCGGGCACCGGCGCAGGGACGACCACGTCGGCTCCCCCCGCCTCCGGCGCCACCGGTCGGGTGTCGTCGTCGACGTCGCGCCAGCCGACCCCGACCCGTCTGGCGTCGAAGCGTGGTCCCGAGCACGGGGGCGTGCCCGCCGGCGTGATCGGGGCCGTGGTCCTGATCGTGCTGTTGGCGACGGCGGCCGTGATCCGGACGCGTCGAGTGTCACGGTCCGAGTGACGTCGTCGTGGCCCGTCGACTCACCACCCTGCGTGTCGCCCCGCTCCATCCGGTGGCGTGGTGGGCGTGGGCCATCTTGTTGGCGGCGGCCGCGGCGCGGACCACCAATCCTCTCTGTCTGGGCCTGATCCTGGCCGTGGCCGGCTGGGTGGTGGTGTCGCGTCGACCGCAAAGTACGTGGGCCCGCTCCTACGGCACCCTGCTGCGTCTGGGCGCGCTGGTGGTGGTGATCCGCGTGGTCGTGCAGGTGCTCTTCGGTGAGCGCATCCCCGGTCACACCCTCTTCACCATCCCGTCCCTGGCCCTGCCCTCGTGGTTGGCGGGCGTGACCCTCGGCGGTCCGGTGACGGCCGACGCCGTTGTCGGTGCCGCCTGTCAGGGACTACGACTGGCCGCCATACTCGGGTGCGTGGGGGCCGCCAACGCTCTGGTCAGCCCCTTCCGCCTCCTGCGTTGCGTCCCGGCCGGGCTTTATGAGATCGCCGTGGCCGTCACGGTGGCGGTGTCGTTCACCCCCCAGGTCATCGCGTCGATCGGAAAGGTGCGCGACGCCCGACGGCTGCGGGGACGCGCCGTCTCGGGTCCGGCCGGCATGCGCGGTCTGGCCGTGCCCGTTCTGGAAGGTGCTCTCGAACGGTCGTTGGCCCTGGCCGCCTCGATGGACAGCCGCGGCTTCGGCCGCCGGGCCGTCTCGTCGACGCGCCAGCGGCTGGCGTCGGCGGCCACGCTGGCCGGTCTTCTGGGTCTGGCCGTCGGTGTCTACGGGGTCCTCGATTCGGGTGCGCCGTCCGGGCTCGGGCTGCCGGTCGTCGGCGTCGGCGCTCTCCTCGTCATCGCCGGACTGGTGGCCACGTCGGTCGGGAGCCGCACCCGCTACCGACCCGACCGTTGGGCCGGCCGAGAGTGGGTCACCGTCGTGGTCTCGGCCGCCGCCCTGGCCGCCGTCATCGTGGTGGGCCGGCGCGACGCGGCGTCTCTGGCCATGCCCGTCTATCCGCTCGCCCTTCCTGCCGTCCCGCCCCTGGCCTTGCTCGGGCTGCTGTTGGCGGCGCTGCCGTCGGTCGTGGCGCCGCCTCCCATCGACACCTCCGTCCGATGATCGTCTTCGAGAACATGTCGGTCACGTATCCCGATCGGGAGCGCCCCGCCCTCGAGGGTGTCGAGCTGGCCATCGGCGAGGGCGAGTTGGCCTTGGTGGTCGGACCGACCGGCGCCGGCAAGTCGACGCTGCTGCGCAGCGTGAACGGATTGGTACCGCACTTCTCCGGGGGCCGGCTGACGGGCCGGGTCCTCGTCGACGGAAGGAGCACGGCCGACCATCGACCGCGTGACCTGGCTGATGTCGTCGGCTTCGTCGGTCAGGATCCCGACGCCACCTTCGTGGCCGACATCGTGGAGGACGAACTGGCGTACAGCATGGAGAACCTGGGTCTGTCCCCCCCCACCATGCGCCGGCGGGTGGAGGACGTCCTCGACATCTTGAACCTGCATTCCCTGCGCCAGCGGGCCATCATGTCCCTCTCCGGGGGCCAGAGACAGAGGGTGGCCATCGGGGCCGTTCTCACCGCCGCGCCCCGCCTCCTCGTCCTCGACGAGCCGACCTCGTCACTCGATCCCATCTCAGCCGAAGAGGTCCTGGCCGCGCTGTCGCGACTGGTCCACGACCAGGGCGTCACCATCGTGGTGGCGGAGCACCGACTCGAACGGATCGTCCACGCCGCCGATGTGATCGTGTCCGTGCCGGAGACGGCGGGCGGGGTGCGGGCCGGACCACCGGCCGCCATGCTCGCCCTCAGCTCCGTCGCCCCTCCGATCGTCCGGCTGGCCCAGGTGGCCGGCTGGGACCCGCTCCCTCTGTCCGTGCGCGACGCCCGGCGGCTCGCCGGCGGTCTGCGCCAGCGCCTTGTGGTCCGGCCCGCCGCCGTCGGTCGGCCCACGCCGGGACCGGTGGTGGCCACGGTGCGGCGGTTGTCGGCCCGTTACGGCCGGCTCCTGGCCCTCGAGGGCGTCAGCCTCGACCTGGCCGCCGGCGAGGTGACGGCCGTCATGGGCAGAAACGGCGCCGGGAAGACGACACTGCTGCGGCACCTGGTCGGTTTGCGGTCCCCGGAACAGGGATCGGTGACGGTCCAGGGTCGTAAACCCTCGGAGATGCGTCCGGCCGAGGCGGTGCGACTGGTGGGGCTGGTGCCCCAAGATCCGGCCTCCATGCTGAGCGCCGACTCCGTGGTCGCCGAATGCCGGGACGCCGATCACGACGCGTCACTGGCCCCGGGCCGTACGCGGGCGACTCTCGAGCGCCTCATGCCGGGACTCTCTGACCAGATCCATCCGCGTGATCTGTCCGAGGGACAGCGCCTGGCCCTGGCCCTGGCCATCGTGCTGGCGCCCGCCCCGCCCCTCATCCTCCTCGACGAACCGACCCGCGGGCTCGACTACATCGCCAAGTCCCGGCTTACGGTTATGCTGCGCGACCTGGCCGCCGAAGGTCACAGTGTCGTGCTCGCCACCCACGACGTCGAGTTGGTGGCCGACACTGCTGATCGTGTCGTCGTCCTGGCCGACGGAGAGATCATCACCGACGGTCCCACCCGGGAGGTGGTGTGCCACACGCCGGGACTGGCGCCGCAAGTGGCCCGCATCCTGGCGCCGACCGAATGGCTCACGGTGGCCGAGGTCGAGTCGGCCCTGGTCGACTCGGGATCGATCCGGTGAGCGCCGACGCCACCCGCCACGGCGCCACCCGGTTCACCCGGCGCGGCGCCCTCGCCGTCGCCGTGGCCTCGCTCGTCGGTCTGGCCGCACTCAGCTGGCCGCTCTTCGTCCACCTCTCCGCGCAGAACAACCAGGCGCACGCCGGCGACGCCCCCTGGGTCATGGCGGCCATCATCCCGCTGCTGCTGGTGGCTCTCCTCGGTGAGGTCACCACCGGAGGCATCGACGCCAAGGGGGTCGCTCTTCTCGGAGTCCTCGGGGCCATCGGTGCCGCTCTGCGGATTCCCTCGGGCGGAACGGCCGGCTTCGAGCCCACCTTCTTCCTTCTCTTCCCGGCCGGTTACGTCCTGGGCCGGCACTTCGGCTTTCTCCTCGGGGCACTGACGCTCTTCGCCTCGGCGCTCGTGACCGGAGGCGTGGGCCCCTGGTTGCCTTTCCAGATGATGGCGGCGGCGTGGATGGCCTACGGCGCCGGCCTCCTACCCCGGCGCCGGGGCCGATGGGAGCTCGCCATCCTGGCCGGCTACGCGGCGGTGGCCTGTCTGCTCTACGGCCTGCTCACGAACCTGTGGTTCTGGCCCTACGGCGCCGGCACCACCACGTCGTTCTCCTTCCAACCGGGCGCCGGGGTCGGGCACAACCTGGCCCGCTTCCTGGCCTTCGACGTCACCACCTCGCTCGGCTTCGATATCCCACGAGCGGTGGTGAATGCCGTTCTCGTCCTCACCGTCGGACGACCGGTGATCGCCGCGTTGCGTCGGGCCAGCCACAAGGCGGCCTTCGGTGCGGCTGTCGAGGTCCCCGCCGCCCTGGTCGACCGGGGCTCGTCGGAGTTGCGTCCAGTGCCGACGCCCCGGGGCGCTTCAGCCGTCTTCGCCGCCGCCGAGGACGCCCCGGACGGCGCTCAACAGTTGCGGCGGTGACACCGGTTTGTGCAGGTACAGCACCACTTTCTCCCCGAGCCGGCCCCGCTCCTCGCTACTCAAGGAGTAGGCGGAATGGACGACGACAGGCGGGAGATCCCGGACCGACTCGATGAGCGCCACACCGTCGACCCGGGGCATGCGGATGTCCAGCAGGACCATGCCGTACCGGCGTTCGTGCAGAAGGCGCATGGCCACCTGACCGTCTTCGGCCTCGTCGACGCTGAAGCCCGAGGTCCGGAGCACCTCAGACATCGAGGCGCGCACGTCGGCTTCGTCGTCCACGACCAGAACGTCGGCGTGGGACGTCTGGTCGCCGTCGGGGATGGGACCGGCTCCGCCGTTCGTCATGGCGGTCATCGCCGTCCGCGGATCACGGCCGTTGTCACCGTCGGGCGAGCTCGGGAGACGACGTGACAGGAAGGCGTATGGTCACGACGGCTCCGCCCGCCGGTCCATTGTGCAGGGTGACATCTCCCCCGTGGGCTTCCACGATGCGCGAGACGATGGCCAGACCGAGACCGGTCCCGCTGGCCTTCGTGGTGAAGAAGGGATCGAACACCCTGTCCTCGGAGCCGGCTTCGATCCCGGTGCCCGAGTCGCTGATGGTCAGGACGAGCTCGCCGGCTTCGACCGACGCCTCGATGCGCAAAGTCCCCCCGTCGGGCATGGCTTGGAAGCCGTTCACGATCAGGTTGGCCAGAACCTGGGTGAATTGATCGCCGTCGGCCTGGATGACCACGGGTGGGACGTCGACCGCCACTTCGATACCGGCCGGCGGGGGAGTGGCGGCCAGCACCTCGTCCACCACGACGGCGAGCTCGAGCGGGACGGGGTTCGGCTGGCGGTGGCGGACGAACGTGGTCAGATTGTCGGCCAGAGTGGCCGCCCGGGCCGTCTGTCGTTCCGCCATCACCAGATGCCGGTCGACGTCCGGTGTGGTGGCGGGACCCAGGCTGTGACGGAGCATGAAGTGGGCATTGATCACCGCGGCCAAGGGGTTGCGCAATTCGTGGCCGATGGTCGACGCCATCTCCCCGAGAGCGGAGAGCCGTTCGTGGCGCATGAGGGCGGCGTGGGAGGCGTCGAGCTCGGCGGTGCGTTGGGCCACCAGACCGGTGGCGTAACGCTGGCGTCGCACCAGAACCTCGACCGTGCTGCCGATGGCCAGAGCCAGGAGCAGACCCACCCCGAGGATGATGTACGGCGCGGCGTTGGGGAACCCTCCGGCCAGGGGGGACCGGGCTGAGGCCATCAACCACCAGGTGCTCGAACCGATGCTGACCGGCGCTTCGGACGTCGGTCCTGTCAGGGGCAACGTGCGGGTGTTGGCCAGAACGAGCTGATCCGCCCTCGGATGGCGCGAGCCGTACACCGATGCCTGGAGCACCCGGAAGGGTGCAGCCTGGGTGGCGCTGATGGCCAGGAAGGGGCTGATCTTCAGACTTTCGAAGATGGCCAGACCGGCGGGGACCAGGGGTGGGCCGACGGCGAATCCGAGTGTCGTGGTCTTGCCGTCGAAACGGACCGGCGCCGCCCTGAGGGTCGAGCCCGCCTTTTCGAGCGTCGTCTCCATGCGGGGACCGACGGTCTGGCCGACGACGGCGCCCGTTCCGGCCGTGGCCGTGACGACGTATCCCAGGCTCGTCTTGCGGGCCAGGATCATGCTGATCGGCGCCTGCGCCAGGGGTTTGGCCTGTGCCTCGAATTCGGAGGGGGAGCCGTTCGACAACGTGACACCGGAGGCCAGGGCCTCCAGGGTCGATCCGAATCCGGTGACGATCGACGAGACGTACTCGGCGGCCTGGGTGGTGTCGCTCTTGAGCAGGGCCTGGTTCTGGCTGGCCACGCTGCGGTTGGTGAGGGCGAAGCCCAGGATCGTGGCGGCGGCGACGACGAGCGTCACCGATGCCGACAGAGGGGAGGGTAGCCAACCACCCCGCGTCATCGTGCCTCCCCGCACATCATGCGATCCATCTCGCTTCAATCGTTCTTTCGATTGTCTACCTGGTCAACCGACACGTCAACGATACCGAGCGCTTCGCACGGCGGCATCCCGTCCCGATCCCGACAAACCCCGTGGGCACACCATTAAGCAGTCCGCAGGGCGACGCTGACGTCTGACCTCGGCCGTACGTGGAATTACCTAGACCGTCCAGGTGGAATCACGTATACCCGGGCGGCGAAAGGGCCCGAGGGACCGCCAAGGTCCATTGCCGGTCATCTCCGCCTGGGATCGGCGGAGGAGGCGGGCGGAAGTCCGTTGGTCAGGACATAGCGGACGAGTTCGGTCCGCGACTCCAGATCAAGCTTGGTGAAGACGTGATTGACATGCCCTTCCACCGTGCGCGTGCTCACGCCGAGCCGGGTCGCGATGGCCTTGTTGGACAGGCCGTCGGCCACCAGAGCCACGACCTCTCGTTCGCGCAGCGTCAGCCGAGGTGCCCCGGTTGACTCCGATGCCGCTGAGGTCCGGGCCAAACGGGACGAGACGGCGGGATCGAGCACGGTCGTCCCCATCCCGACAGCGCGCACGGCATTGATGAGTTCCTCGCGTGGCATCGTCTTCAGCAGATACCCCGCCACGCCCGCCTCGAAGGCACGGCGGATGAAGGCGTCGTCGTCATAGGCCGAGAGGATCACCACACGGGTACCCGGGTGATCGGACGAGAGCTGACGGGCCAGCTCGATGCCATCGCGACCGGAAAGCTGGATATCGACGAGCGCGATGTCAGGGCGGTGTTCGTCAATGACGGCGAGGGCGGCGCTCCAGTCATCGGCTTCGCCGACGACGACGATGTCATCCGTGGTCTCGAGAACCTGCCGGGTCCCGGCACGGAGCACCTCGTGGTCGTCGATGACGACGACACGAAGAGATTCGGGAACGCCTACTTCGGATTCCCATCCTGCGCCGGACACAATACCAATTCTACAGCGAACGCTCTCCAGGCCCCTCGCTCTGCATCCGGTGAGTCTTTCCGGGCGCTGGCCGGCCGAGACGTTGGGCCCGGTCGGAGGGCGGCGGCGATCGGCGTTGACCCAATATTGGCTCGGAGAAGACCACCGGTTGGCCGTGAGGGCTCATTCTGTCCACTGGGTCCGAGCCATCTTCGGATCGACGAAGCAAAGTTGAGGGGACAGAGCGATGAGACGATTCGAGCCCGGTGAGGATTCTCGGCGAGGGATGATGATTCCAGCCTCCACGATGGGCAACGACGAACCGGGTTCGACCGATGTGCTCGTCAACCGCCTGATCAGTCAAGTCGGCATGGCGACACTGATCAGCTGGCAGACCACCACCGTGCACGACAAGTACCGCCAGCTCTGCTACTGGCGGCAGGTCGTGAACGCCTCGAACAACTGAGAGCCGTTGCGTCCCCAGCCCCGGTCACGGTACCGGGGAATGCTCGGTGAAAATGTTCGGTGAAGGGTCGCCCTCGATCGGGCGCATGGCGGAGTTGGACGGTCACGCTCTTCGTGAGCGGGGAAAGAGCGACCGTTCCTGATGCCTGATTGATCCGACCGGCCGAGCTCCCAGCGACATTGTCCACGAACGAAGGCAGCTGGAAGAACACTGGGCCCGATGGCCCCTGGCCGTTCAGGATCAAGGTGATCGACCGACGGCGCCACGAGTTCCTGAGGCCGAGGCGACGATCGTTCAGCGTGGGGAAGTTCGTCACGGCGATCAGGCTGCCGTCCGATCTCTGGGCGACCAGTGAGTCGAGCAGGACCTTGTTGGCTTCGGAGATGGTCCAGACATCTGGCGTTTGTCGATGCCGATGGCCCCGTTTCTCGATTGTCAGGCCCGAGATGGTCGCTGTTACGCCGGGGTTGACGATAAGAGCCGCCTTGCGCCCGGACTCGCTCACCGTGAAGATCCCGGAATCCGGACCCTGAATGGTGATGTTGGCGGCGACGTCGAGGGAACTGGTCAGGGTGACGAAAAAACAGCCGGGGAGAGAGCGAAGCCCATGGTGTCTCCGGGGCCCGCATTCGTCACGGCTTGGGGGAGCGAGCCGGATCCGGCACTCTTGCTGTTGGTGACCGTCTGGGTGGCAGCCCCGGCGGGCGGTACCGAGATGCCGGCGACACCATCAGTGCCTCCGGCTGACGAAAGATCTCTCCATCGCGGAGGGCCTCTCGACACGGGGTCAGTCGAACACCCATCGTCGAAGACCCGTTCCCGACAGGAGCCGTCCAAACCGCAGGCCCGGGAAGTGGGTGGCGGCCATTGGGATGTCCGTGCCTTCGAATTCGCGGGCCAGGGCCACACGGGTGCGCTGGGCGAGAGCACGGTCGACATCGCCGATCATCTCCCAGTCGTCTTCGAGAAGCTCGGCCGGGCAGTGCACGACGTCGCCGAGCAGAATGACACGGTCCTCGCCGGAGGAGACGGTCAGGACCGTGCTTCCCGGGGTGTGGCCCGGCGCGCTACGAACGTCGATACCGGGGAGCACGGTTGCTTCCCCGCTCCAGGTCTCCACCCGATCGGCCAACGCCGGCATCAGTTCGATGGCCCGTTGACCTCCCATCAGTTGCACGCCCAACGATTCGTCGTAGGGATCGGGTCCGAGGAAGAAATCCCAGTCGGCCTGATGGCAGCGGTAGGTGGCATTCGGGAAGAGCGGCTTCTCGCCGTCGGACGCCCATCCGACGTGATCGAAGTGCAGATGAGTGAGGGCCACATCGGTGACATCGGTGGCCGCCACACCGAGAGCGTTCAGGCTCGTCATAAAGCTCCCCGTGCGCAGAGGATCCGAATGGGGGCCGATGCCGACGTCGACCAGCACGGTCCTGGCCCCGTGGCGGATGAGAAATCCGCCCATCTCGAAGACGAGTTGCCCGTTGTCGTCGAGGAACTCCTGGTGTGCCGCCCAGTCCTCGTCGTTGGGCTTGTTGAACAGAAGCGTCGGTGGGGCCAAGATGCTTCCGTCCGACACGGGTTCGATGCTGATTTTCCCGATGTGCATCCGGGAATCTTCCCACGTCCGATGTTGGTCCGACCGGACTCTCGTCCGATGGATTCCGGGTGGGCGGCGGGCGTCAGCCGGGCGATGAGGCGGACTCGGCCTCCGCCTTCAAGCGATCGAGAGTGTGTTCCATGCCCGCCCGGTTGTGGGTGGCGCGGTCAGAAACGCCACTCACCGGCTTCCCGAGGGCCTTGGCGATGCGACCACGTTGATCGATCCACGATTCCGTGACCCGGCATCCGCTGTCGGTGGGCTCGAACGAGTAGCGCCACTCGGCGACTTTGAAGCCGGCGGCGGTGACGCGGAAGGCGAAGAGGCGCCCGGGCTCGGCCTCGACGACCGTCGACTCCGTCTCCCATTTCTTCTTCCCGTTGCGATTGAGGCCCCGGAATTTCGCCCCCGGTTGGGGACCGTCGGCACCGCCGAGCCAGGTCGCGCCCTCGCTTTCGGGTGACCACTCGCCCATACGGGTGACGTCCGACACCATCGCCCACAACCGGTCAGGGGCTGCCGCGATATCCCTCGTCACATGCACTTCGTCGGCCATAGGCCCGCACTGTACCGAGGGGGCGTTCTCATCGCCACCGCCCCGGTCCGTCAGGCATTCTCCGTTTGGCCAGCCGACTGGCGCAGAGTGTCGATCACCGCTTGAAGAAGCGCTCCCTGTTCCCTGCGCAGCGGCCCGGTCACCAGGCCACCGTCGACGGCGATGGCTTGCCCGTTCACGAAGCTCGATGTGTCACTGGCAAGCCACAACGCCGCCTCGGCGATGTCGAGGGGCCGGCCCGCCCGCCGAATGGGGGCGATGTCTCCGAGGGCGGCGGACATGAACTCGACCGTCCTCTGGGCATCGTCTCCTTCCAGTCCGGCCGCCCGGGCGAAGATGGATGTCGCTATCCCTCCAGGGCAGATGGCGTTGACCCGTACGCCGTCCTCGCCGAGCTCGTTGGCGGTCGTGCGGGTCAGATGGGCGATGGCCGCCTTGCAGGCGCTGTAGTCGTGCCCTCCTCGATTCGCCTCCAGTGCAGCCACGCTGGACGTGTTGATGATGCTGCCATGACCCTGGGGACGCATGACCCGAGCCGCGGCCCGGATCCCGAGGAAGACCCCTCGCAGATGGATGGCCACCGTCCGATCGAATGTCGCCATATCTATCTCTTCGATTCCTTCCACCGAGCCGGGGTTCCCGGCGTTGTTGAACAGGCAATCGAGGCCACCGAAGGCCGAGACGGAGAGTGCCACGGCTTCGTCGATGTCCCCTTCCTGGGAGACGTCGGTGTGGACGAATCGGCTGTGATCACCCAGGTCGTCGGCGATCTGCTTGCCCCGGTCGTCGTCGACATCGGCCAAGACGACCGTCGCGCCCTCGGCCACGAAGAGCCGGGCCGTGGCCTCGCCTATTCCACTGGCTGCACCGGTGATGACGGCACGGCAACCCTCGAGCCTGCTCATGGTCAAGTCCTCCCCGATCGTGGCCGAGCTGGACTGCGAAGCGTGCCACTCGTGCCTCGGATCGTCAACGGAGGTCTGGTCTCGGTGGGCCATCGGGGCCGACGTCGTCCCCGATGGCCCACCGAGATCGTCAAGCGTTCACTTCAGGGGGGGCTTGGTGATCTGCTCTCGCAGGACGCGGCGGAGGATCTTGCCCGACGCCGACTTCGGAATCTGCTCGATGAAAATGACCTTCCGGATCTGCTTGTAGGTGGCAACCCGTGCCGCCACGAATTCCGTGATGTCTTGCTCGCTGACCTGGTGATCGGGTTTGAGGGCGACGAATCCGATCGGGATTTCGCCGGCCTCGTCGTCGGGTTCGCCGATCACGGCTGCGTCGGCCACGGCCGGGTGGGTCAGAAGCAGAGCCTCGAGCTCGGCCGGTGGCACCTGGAATCCTTTGAATTTGATGAGCTCCTTGAGCCGGTCCACGACGAAGAGATGTCCATCGCCGTCGATGTGGCCGATATCGCCCGTGTGGAGCCATCCGTCTTCGTCGATGGTGTCCGCGGTGGCCGAGGAATTGTTCAAATATCCCTTCATCACCTGGGGACCTCGGACCCACACTTCGCCGTCACGGTCGATGCCGAGAGATTCACCGGTAATCGGTTCGACGATCATCGTCTCGGTATTCGGCACCGTTACGCCGACGGAACCAGGCTTGAACCCACCGGGTGCGGTGAGGTGGGTCACGGGGGAGAGCTCGGTCATGCCATAGCCCTGCACCACCTCGCACCCGATTCTCTCCCCGGTTTCGATGGCCAAATCGGCCGAGAGAGGAGCGGCCCCGGAGAAGATCTGAGTGACCTTGGACAGGTCGTACTCGTCGACGACAGGATGCTTGGCCAGCGCCACCACCATGGGCGGGGCCACGAACGTCCGGTTGACGCCGTGGTCCTGGTGAAGTTGGAGAAATTGTTCGAGGTCGAATCGGGGCATGGTGACGATCGAGGCCCCCACCCGCAAGCCCGAATTCATCAGGACCTGCATCCCGTAAATGTGGAAGAAGGGCAGCACGGCGACGATCGTGTCGGATTGACGCAGGTCGGCGGGACCGATGACCTGGATGAGGTTGGACACCAGATTCCGATGGGTGAGCATCACCCCTTTCGACAGCCCCGTCGTCCCCGACGAATAGGGAAGGGCCACGACGTCGCCGGGATCGACCGGCACCTGGTCGGTCAGAGGCTCTCCCATCAGATCGGACAGGCACTGGACGTCACCGGGATCCTGGCCGACCACGGCAATCGTCTCGACGCCCGTTCCTTCGGCACCCTGGCGGGCTGTCTCCACGAACGGGGGGATCGTCACCAGGATCGTCGCTCGGGAATCGACGAGTTGGTGATGGACCTCGTGCGGCGTGTACGTCGGGTTGATGGTGGTGACGGTGCCGCCCGCCATCGCCGTGCCGTGGAAGAGAATGGCGTACTCGGGCATGTTCGGGGCCATGATGGCCAGGACGTCACCGGGTCCGAACCGGCGAGAGGCCAACCCGCCGGCCAGGCGCCGGATGGAGTCGAACAGGCTGCCGTAACTCACTTCGCGTCCGGTCGGACC
>Ga0307374_10003140_pt1 | contig 28500 bp, 29 predicted proteins | sample OX3MG_FD_202532 | JGI IMG/M metagenome (GOLD analysis project Ga0307374, IMG submission 202532) | Soil microbial communities from Risofladan, Vaasa, Finland - OX-3 | ecosystem: Environmental > Terrestrial > Soil > Coastal area > Acid sulfate soil | place: Finland: Risofladan, Vaasa | collected... | reverse complement strand
TTGCTTACCTCGTCGGCCCCGCGATCGGATTGCTCGGGCTGGCCCTCCGTTGCTGGACGGATTGCCTACGGCGCCGAGGTCAAGAAGGCGTGATACCGAGGGGCGCCGCGGGCTCGCTCGGGGCAGGCTCAGCTGCCGGAGGAGTTCCCGGCGAGCCGGGCTCGCCGCGCAAAAAGCGCCAGACCGCGAGGCACATCACGATCATGACGATCACCGCGCTGCCCACGCAGTACTCGCAGATGTGGTGGATCGAGAACAGCTCGCGGTAGGTCAGGTATGCGCTGAAGCCGAAGCCGATGACCGTGAACGCCACCGTCGCAAAGCGCGTCGTCTCGTTTTCGCGCACCAGCAGCGAGCCGGCGATCACGACGTAGCCGATCAGCCCGATCAGCGCGACCGGTACGCCGGCGAGCTCGGAGTAGACCGAGGTCTGCACGATCTCGCAGCCGCCGCCGTTTGTGCCGCAGAAGGGTTTGATCCCGGCGTAGTGGATGTACGTCAGGTAGGACGCATCACCGAGCCCGATCGTCGCGAGGACGAGCATCGTGATGCGCAGGGCCCGCGCGCTCATCGCCGGCCTAGGCTTTGAGCGCCGCGTTGATCGCCGATTCGAAGCCCGACGGGTCGCTCAGCGACGAGTATTCGTACTTCTGCAGCGGACCGCCGGTCTTGCCGATCTGGAAGGACGGTGTGCCGCTGAAGCCGGCATTGTTCGCCGCCTGCGCGTCGGTCGTGAGCGCGTTCGTGAACTGCGGGTTGCTGCGGTCCGACGTCCATGTCGCGAGGTTCATGCCCGGCACCTGTTTGGCCAGTTCCTGCAGGTACTTCTCAGTTACATAGCCCGTTCCCTCCTGGCCCTGCTGGTGGTAGAAGAGCTCGATGTAGTCCCAGGCCTTCTGCTGCTTGCCAGCCGCCAGCGCCGCGATCTGCTGCGTTTTGAACGTTTCCGGTTCGCGCGTCGCCGTCTCCAGGTTGCGGTATTCGATCTTCAGCTTGCCCGTGCGCACGTACTTTTCGATCAGCGGCTTCAGCGCGCCTTCGGTGAACTGTCTGCAGATCGGGCACTCGAGGTCGCCGAAGTACTGAAGCGTGACCGGCGCCGCCGGGCTGCCGAGCGTGTTGGCGCTCTGCGGGATGCCGCCGAGGAGCGAGGTCACTTCCGTGACCACCTTCGGCGTTGTCGCACTGCCTGTCGCCGGGGTTTTTTCGATGCCGCTTTTCGAGCCCCCGCCGCTTGTCGCGGCGATGATCACGGCGATGATCACGACCACGACCCCGGCAACGGCGCCCAGCTGGATCAGGCGTTTGCGGCGCTGGGCGGTGGCCGCCTGTGCTTCTTCGGTCGCCTTGCGCTGCTCGCGTGCCTGCTCGCGCCGCTGCTTGCGCGTGAGATCCTGCTCGTCGTCCTCCACGCTGCTCATGGGCGCAACTTTTACAGGTTTCTCCTCAACGGTGCTTAAGTACTGGCACAGCTAGGCCCCCGTAGCTCAGCCGGATAGAGCAGCGGACTTCTAATCCGCAGGTCGCTGGTTCGAATCCAGCCGGGGGCATCGCCGAGAGCCGCTGCAGGAAACACGACTGCCGCCGTCGAACATCGCCGACGGCATGCAAAGGACACTTCAGCTGAGCGGGCGGGGCATCACGCTCGGGACGATCGGCGCACTCCTGACGAGCGTCATTGCGACTACCTCTGCATTCGCTGTCCCGGCACCGACGGTGACGGAAACGTTCTCCTCGACAGGCGCCGAGCAGCAGTTCGTCGTGCCCACAGGCGTCAGGAGCATCCGCGTTCGGGCAATCGGCGCCGCTGGAGAAGCGGGTAACCCAGGTTTTCGGAACCTCGGAGCCCCCGGGGGCGCGGGGGCCGACGTGGTCAGCCAAATACCGGTTACCCCTGATGAAGTGCTCTATGTGGAGGTTGCCGCAGCGGACTTTGGTGGTGGCGGTCTAGGCGGGCCGGGCGGTGGTGTAGGCGGTGGATCCTCAGACATTCGTAGCCTGGCCATGGCGTCCGCTGGGTCGCTGGAATCACGATTGCTCGTCGCGGCAGGGGGCGGCGGTGGCGGAGGGAGTTTTGATGGGGGAGTAGCCGGCAGGGGTGGCGACGCAGGCAGTGCGGGGACAAACAGCAGCGACACAGAACGGTTCGGTCCTTTCGATACGACCAGTCAGGGAGGCGCCGCCGGCACGCTGACGGGAGGGGGCGCTGGAGGCGCTCAGTGCGAAGGTTTCCTGGGGCCGTGGAACGGGACTGAAGGCGGACTCGGCGCAGGCGGCAACGGAGGAGACGATTTCGGTGCTCCATTTACCGGCGGTGGTGGAGGTGGCGCCGGCTACTGGGGCGCTGGTGGCGGAGAGGGATCGTGCCCGGTGGGTGGTCCTGAATCGGCTGGCGCCGGCGGTGGTGGCGGGTCGAGCTTCGTGTCCGAAGAAGCCACGTCCGCCTCGTTTGGCTTGGCCTCGCCATCCACGCTCTCCACGGTCTCGATCACTTATGCGACGCCTGCGACAGCCACACCAGATGTATCGGCTATCACCTTTGTAGACCCCCAGCCGCTGCAGACCGTAAGCCCACCCCAGACGATTACGATCTCAAACGAAGGCGGCAATCCACTGCAGATCAGCGGGACGACGTTCGCGGGCTCGACACCCCCCCTCGCCACCGATCACCCAGAAGATTTCCTCATTGACGCTTCCAGCTGCCTGAGCCAGGTCGCATTTGAAGAAAGCTGTCAGCTGATTGTGCGCTTCTCGCCGCAGGCCCAGGGCACGCGGACCGCGACCTTTCAAGTCGCGAGCAATGCGGCCGCGAGTCCGACGGTGGTTACCCTGATGGGGACAGGGGGCACGCTGCCGCAGGGACCTTCTGGTGCGCCCGGGTCAAGCGGTGCGACTGGCCAGAAAGGTCCGGCGGGAGCAGCGGGTAAGCAGGGCGCGACAGCGGTTTACGTTTGTCACCGTCGCAAAGGACGAGGCAAGTTTGTGATTGCTTGCTTTGTCAGGATCCTCTCCGCGCCCCATGCTCTCACGAGTGCCACTCTCACGCGCGGTGGCGTCGTCTACGCACGCACCGCTCCCGGCGCGATCGCAGCCGGGCAACAACTTGTGCTCAAGGCGCGCCGGCGGGTATCCGCTGGCCGCTACACGCTGATTCTCGTATCCAAGTCAGCTACGACGAAGCAGACGATCACGGTCGGTTGAGGTGTGCGTCGCCAGGCGGGCAGTCACCTGGTTCTCGACGAGGTCCTGCTCGGCGAAAACCTCGAGCTGCTGCCGGCTTTCGCGGATGAGTCCTTTCAGCTGATCTACATCGACCCGCCTTTCAACACCGGCAAGGTACAGACCCGCAAGACACTTGCCACCGTCCCAGATCCTGTGGGCGACCGGACCGGCTTCGGTGGCCGTCGCTATGAGACACGGCTGTTGGCCGAGTCCTCCTACCTCGATGTTTTCGAGGACTACCTGGCTTTTTTGGAGCCCCGCTTGCGTGAAGCCCACCGGCTCCTCACGCAAAGCGGGACCTTCTACTTCCACATCGACTATCGCGAGGCCCACTACTGCAAGCTCCTGCTCGATGAGATCTTCGGGAGGGAGTGCTTTCTCAACGAGATCATCTGGGCCTATGACTATGGGGCGCGCACGCGGCGGCGCTGGCCGGCAAAGCACGACACGATCCTCGTGTACGTCAAGAATCCCGGTGGCTACTACTACGATGCGCAGGCGGTTGACCGGGAGCCATACATGGCGCCGGGTCTAGTGACTGCAGAGAAGGCCGAGAAGGGCAAGCTCCCGACGGATGTGTGGTGGCACACGATCGTGCCGACGAACGGGCGGGAGAAGACCGGCTACCCGACGCAGAAGCCGGAGGGGATCATCCGGCGCATGGTCCAGGCTTCCACACACCCTGGCGACTGGTGCCTGGACTTCTTCGCCGGCAGCGGCACGCTGGGCGCGGTAGCGGCGACCCTAGGCCGCCGCTACGTCCTGATTGACTCCAACCCCGAGGCCGTCGAGATCATGCGCGCCCGTCTGGCAACCTGTGGCGGATGTATCACCTCGAGCTGAGGCAGTTTCCGCACAACACCTGCCGCTTCAACCTGACCGAGCAGGAGCTCCGCGCGATCCTCGAGCCGTGGGCACGCGAAAAGTTCGTGGAGGTTGGAGAACGTAAGTGGAGCCCGCACCAGGCGAAACTGACCATTCTCGAGGGCCCCCGGCTGGACGTTGCGCAACTCTCGATGGGCCGCGGCTGGCGCGCCGCCCAGCGCCAGAGCGAGGATGTGACCGAGCGCTTGCTCGCCGCGGCCGCTGGGGGTGTCAGTGCGCCCGGATCGCCCGCGCCGTTCGCTGAGCAGCTCTTGCCTCTGCTCGGGGCCGATCCGGCGGCCCTGCTGCAGGCCTGGCGACTTGTCGCTGAGCGCCGCCCCGAGCTCGCTCCGAGTGAGTCGCTTGCGCTTGCCGAAGCAACGCTCACCTCGCTGGAGCGAAGTCAGCCCTGAAGCGACGCTAAACTTCGCGACTCGCCGTGGTGGGCGTAGCTCAGCTGGTAGAGCTCCGGATTGTGGTTCCGGCGGTCGCGGGTTCGAACCCCGTCGCTCACCCTTCAGAAAGGCCCCGCTAACACGGGGCTTTTCTGCGTTCTGGGGAGTGTGGGATCACTCCAAAACAGTGGGGTGTAAACAAAAGTGCAAACATGCCGGGCGGGTCGGGATTGCGCGATCCGGACCAGCACTCACGCTCCCATCAAGGCTGAAGCGATGGCGCCGCCGCGACCTTGGTAGGACACCCACCGCGATGCGACTAGCGGCGGCTAGAGTGCGGGCGTGTTCGACCTGAACGCCTATCTGGAGCGGATCGGCCTGAGCGCGCGTGCCGACTTGGCGGAGCTGCACCGCGCGCACGTCGCCTCCATCCCCTTCGAGAACCTCGATCCACACGGCGGGCTGCCCGTCTCGCTGGAGCTCGGGGATCTGCAGCGCAAGCTCGTGGGCGAACGGCGTGGCGGCTACTGCTTCGAGCAGAACCTGCTGTTCAAGGGAGCCCTAGAGGCGCTGGGCATACAGGTCGACGGGATGCTCGCGCGGGTGAAGCGGGGGGCGCCCGCCGGCGTCGTGCGGCCACGCTCCCATCTGGTGCTGCGCGTGCTCGTCGACGGCGAGCGCTGGCTGGCGGACGTCGGCCTCGGTCTGGGCACGCTGCTCGCGCCGCTGCCGTTTGACCCCGGCGAGGTCCACGAACAGTCGGGCTGGCGCTTTCGCGTCGTGACAGACCAACACGAACACGTGCTGCAGACGCACAGCCTGGACGGCTGGGTCGACGTGTACGCCTTCCTACCTCAGCCGGTGCCCATGGTGGACATCGAGGTGGCCAACTGGTTTACCTCCACCCATCCGCGCTCCCCGTTCGTCAGCGGGCTGATCATCGGCACGCAGACGCGCGACGGCGTGCGCACCTCCCTCAGCGACTGGGGCGAACTCGCCCTGACCGAGCAAACGCCCGCGGGCACGAGCGTGACGCCGCTGCAGCGAGAGGCCATACCGGAGCTGCTTGCCAAGCGCTTCTCGCTCCCGGGCTTTGCGCTCGACGCCGACGAGCGGCTCGTCCTCACCCGCGCCGGATAGTCGAAGGCTGGCAGCCTCGCGGCTCACGCAGGCGGCGAGGACTGCTAAGTTTTATGGCAAAAAAACTTGACAGACGTGTGCTTGCCAGCTACCCTGGGGAGCATGCCAAAGCCAAGTCCAACCACATCAAGACGAGCGAGTGCGGCCAGCATGGTGCGTGACCGCGTCGAGCACGGCAAGGCGCGTTTCTGGAAGCACTCAGACTTCCACGACCTTCCCCCGCTGGCTGTGGCGACGGCGCTGTCGCGACTGGCCCGAGAGGGCGAGCTTCAACGTGTCGGTAAGGGCGTGTACTACCGCCCGACGCCCACATCCTTCGGGTTGAGCAGGCCTTCGGCCAGCGGCATGGCGGCGGCGACGCTGAGCGCTCCGCTGCATCCCGCTGGCCTCAGCGCCGCGAACGTGCTCGGTCTCACGACGCAGAACCCTGGGCGTGCGGAGTACGCGACCTCGGCCGCTGGGCCGCCTACGGCGTTGCGAGACGCAGTGGTCCACACCGGGCGCTCTGCGCAGCGTGCGTCGCTCTCGGCTGAGGACGGTGCGATTCTCGAGACGTTGCGCGAACGTGCGCGTGCGAGCGACCTCTCGCCGCAGGACACCGTTCATCGGCTGCTGGTGCTGCTCGCGGACGAGCAGCGTTTCCGGCGTCTCGCCGCGGCCGCGATGGGCGAGCCTCCTCGTGTGCGGGCGATGCTGGGCGCGCTCGGTGAGGAGCTGAGCATGTCGAGCCGTCTCCTGGACGAGCTGCGAGGCAGCCTGAACCCGCTCAGCCGCTACGACTTTGGCCAACTGGAGTCTCTGCGCCATGCCAAGCAGTGGCAGGCGAAATGAGGCTCTTCGAGCACTCCGAGTTCGAACAGGCGATGCTGCGCACTGCCGAGCGGTTCGCGGTCAGCGAGCAATTCGTCGAGAAGGACTACTACGTCACCGAGATCCTGCGCGTGATCGCGCAGCGGCTCGGGAACCGGGCGATGTTCAAGGGCGGCACGAGCCTCTCCAAGGGCTGGGGGCTGATCACTCGCTTCTCTGAGGACATCGACCTGTTCGTCAATCCGCAGCTCCTCACGCCGCGGCCCGGCAAGAACCGCATGGACCAGATCCTCAAGGAGCTCGCCGGAGCGGTCGGTGAACACCCCGCTCTGGTGTGGCTGGGGGACGAGAGTCGCACGATCGGCGGCCTCGGCCGCGAGGACTACTTCGCCTACCAGACTCATTTCGATGCGCTCCCTGGAGTGCGCTCCGCGGTGCGTCTCGAGCCGGGCATCCAGAGCGGGAGCTTCCCAACCGAGATCGTCCCGATCACGTCCCTCGTTGCTCAATATCTCCATGAGCAGGACAGCGTCGGCATGGCCGAGGACTTGGCCCCGTTTGACATGACGCTGCTGCACTACCGCCGAACGTTCGTAGAGAAGATGTTCGCTTTGCACGGCAAAGTCACACGCCTGCAGCACGAGGATCATCCCCTCGGACGTGACGCCCGCCACTACTGCGACCTGTACGTCCTCGCGGCAGAGCCAGAGGTCCAAGCGATGCTCGCCTCCCCCGAGTACGAGGAGATCCGCCTGGACTACGACGAGAAGAGCCGCACCTTCTTCCCGAAGGGCTACCGACCGCCACCAAAGCTGTCGTTCGCCGACAGTCCCGCACTGTTCCCAACCCCAGAGCTACGTCACCGACTCACAGCCGATTACGAGACGCAGTGCCGCCTACTCTTCTCCGGCGGCACATACCCGGCATTCGACGAGGTCCTGGCACGCTTTCAGGAGATCCGAGAGCTCCTGTAGACGTTTGGCGCACCTCAAACTTCGTCACGAGTCGTACGTTCTCAAAAGCTCCGCGAGGAAGACGAGCTTCTTCTCGAGGTATTGGTCTGGAGAGCCTATGGCTACAGCTTCCTCGTCCGCCGCGAGGAAGAAACTCGAATGGCCCCATCTGGCTGCATAAGGACAGAAGCCCGTCTCGCGCCCGGGGAAATGCTGGCCGAGCGTCTCCCACGTGGCGTTAGCCCATTTGTAGATCGCTTCTCTTTTCCTGGTGTTTCCTTGCTGGGACTGATGTTGGCTTGCGGGCGCCGGGCCGACCAGCCAGGGAGTGGCCGCCTGCAGCGCTCTGCCTTTTTTGTACTGCTCCCGCAGGAGATCCATGCGGTCTGGGACGGCGGCCTTGATGTCGCTCCCAGCCTCGATGCTGCCGCCCGCTTGGATGCCCGAGTCGGATTCGATACTGCGGCCGGCCGTGATGTCGCCTCCAGCCGTGATGCCGCTCGGTGAGGATGTATGTGGCCGAGCGTCTAGGAGATACAACGCGCCGGCAACGACGAGGCAGACAGCGGCGGCGATCGCCGCCGCAATCCAAACCCAATCAGGAGCGTGCAGGCCGGCAGCTGCAGCGGCTCCCAGGGTGAGACCGAGGGTGGCCGCGCCTGCGGCCCGGGGCGATCGCGAGCGCATCGTCGCAGTCTAAGCTCGGCTGCGTCCTGCATCCGAAAGCCAGAGCCGCCCCAGACTTCAACCGAACTGGTGCCCGATCGAGAAGAGGTACGAGTACGGGGTGATGGTCTTATGCGGGAGGGTGGCCACTCCCGCGGCGGTCGAGAGCGCCGAGAGGATGGCGCCGATGGGATCGCCTGCAGCGGCACTCGTTACTCCACCGGCGATACCGATCGCGATGCCGGTGGTGCCGGCTATCGCCTTGAATGGTCCTCGTCGCAAGGTCTCGCCGACATCGCGTATCTCCTCTAGACGCTCATCGAGGACGCTGCTCTGCTCGCCCGGCGCGACGCCGGCCATCTCACGCACCACCGATCGCAGGCGCCTCGCGTAGGCCCGAAACTCCGCCCCGTGCTCGGCCCGGAACTGGACAACCTCGTCGAGCGGGACAGCGTCGAGGTTGGGTCCTACGACCTCTAGGTCGACCTTGACCACCTGGCCGGCGTTGGGCTCTGGCGATGGCGCCCGCAAAAGTTGTACGAGGGCCTCCTGTATCCGCGGGCTGTCGGTCGCTGGGGAGAGCTCGACCCCAAGGCCGGGACCGCTCTCGCGCAGGATCTGGGCGAGCAGCACGAGAAACAGATTTCGCACGAGGGGATGCAGAGGGATCGAGGCTCCGTCCTCTGACTGCTTCGCGAGGCCTCGTTGGCGCAACTCCTCAAAGATCATCTGAGCGAGCTCCGGATCGCCGAGTCCACCCATGCGGGACCACGAGAGCTCCTGAAATGGCCCGGCGTGGGGCAGTTCGTCGAGGACGCCGCTGGCGAGCACGTCGCCCACTGCGGATGCCAGCCGTTCGGCTGCACTGTCGTCGACGAGAGACTCGGGGGAGAGGATTCGCAGCAGGCCTGCGTCTTGGAGCCCGGCGACGATTGCCGGGTCAAGCAGCGCGAGACGGTCACGCATGTAGTCGGGGACGAGCAGCGCGATCTCGTCAAAGAACAGGGCGAGACTCTTCACCCAGCTGGCGTCACGCCAGATGACGCCCGGGTAGTAGAACGCTGCGTGGCGCTCGTCAAGCACCTGGTGATCATGCCATGGGTCGGAATGGCGAGCGACCGGCATACGGTGGTATCGAGGTTCGTCTCACAGACATCTCGATGGCCGGGCTCTGCGCCGCCGACTGAGCCGCTGCCAGGACGACTCCCGCGGAAACCGCCGATCTCGCCGCGATTAACGCCCGTCGCGGCGGTACCATCCGTTCATGGCCGATCAACGCTTCCTCTACCTGCTGCAGAAGTACCCGCAGGACCGTCCTGGCCACGCGCCGTGGCACCGGATCAACCCGCTCTCGGAGGACGAGCTACGGGCGGACATCCTCGTCGCCAACGGGCTGCGCGAGACCTATGGCATGAACACGTACGAGGGCGCGGTCGGGGGCGGAGTCATCGGAGGATGGCTTGCGCAAGCGCTTCGGATGCGGCCGGACAAGCTGCAAGTCCCAGCTGAACTGGCCTAGACGACAGCGCCTTCGCTGTAAACGTTCGAGCGCTTCCTGACCACATCGACGAACTCGTCACGTGGCGCTACCCGATCCCGTCCCTCACGACCGACTGTTCGACAGTGCTTGGCTGAAGTGGGGGCGCGCAGTGGTGCACGCGCAGACGCTGCAGGCCCACCTCAACGCGATTGGCACGGACGAAGGCGATGAACCAACGCTGGCGGTGCGAGCTGATTACCAGCCGAAACGCCACGGGTTCGCCGTGATCATCACCGACATCGACCCGATGCCGCCCATCTGGGGCCTGCTCCTCGGCGACATCGCCAACAATCTGCGGAGCGCCCTCGACCAGATCGCATGGGCGGTAGTGACGCGTGGAAGAACCCCGCCGGAGACCCTCTCCGAGGGGCGGCGGCGACAGATCTACTTCCCGATCAGCAAGGAACGAGACGGATTCAACGCGGCCCTCTCCTCCAAACTGCCCGGCGCTACGCGAGCAGATATCGCACGAGTGCGTCGCTACCAGCCGTACCATCATCCCTCGCGAGCGCGTTGGTCCGCGCTCCTTCAGCTCGCGGAGGTCAACGCCGGCGACAAGCACCGGACGATCCAACCGGTCTGGGCAATACCCATCACCACGGACATCGAGGTCATCCACCAGCGGGACTGCGTGCTCACCCGCGGCCAGACGACAGGCAAACGGAAGACACTGCAAGTCGATGCAGAGCTCGGCTTTGTACGCGCCCGGAAGACCGGGCCAGAGCCTCATATTGAGGTGACACCGCACCTCACCGCGGAGCCGGCGTTCAACGAGTACACGCTGCTCAGAGAGTGGCTGAAGATATCCGTCGGATGGATTCAGCTGCTTCTGTACGAGTTCTCTGAGCTACCCGACGACATGGCAGGGATCGGGGTCGACCCGTCGCAGCTTCGCGCCATCGTGAGCTGGAAGTCCCCGCAGTGGAGCTAGCGGGCCTGACTGTCCACGAGTACTCCAGCCACCGCCCCGACCACCTCGCCTGCGGTCTTCGAGACCAGCTCGATCTCTTCGCCCATAGTCGGAGTAGCTATGGCAATCCCTCTAGTCGCCACCCGCTGCCGATCACTTTCGCGGCGGCGTCCTGATCGAGCCCCAAATCGAGCAGGAGATTGACGTACATCACGACGATCAAGCGCCTCACCAAGTCGGCCATGCCCTGATCGTCCTCGACGACATTTGGGCCTCGTTTGCCCCAGTGGATCAGCCAATTACGTGTGTCGCTCAGCTCGGCGCAAAGCAGGTCTGGGTCTAGATTCCACCCTCCCAGCACGTCGAACGCGCGCGAGGCTAGGTGCTCGAGCCGTTGTCGCTGGGTCAACGAGTTGGCATAGCCGAGGGCGGCCTTATAGATACGGCGCACATCCTTTGGCAGGGGTTTCAGTGCGGCCTTGATCGCCTTCTCGGCGGCTCGCGCGTCACTCGCAGCCAGGGGCGGGTCTGGATAGAGCGCTCGGTGGTAGCCCTCCGCAAACGACATAACGCCGAGCAGACGATCTTCAAGTAGCGATTCCGGTCGATCGAGAACGGCAAAAAACTGATCCCATACGGGACCGACCTTTCGGCGGAGCGCGTACCAAGCCGCAATAAGTGCTGGGGGATCGCCATGATCACGGAGATTGAGTGCCAAGGCGTACACCGACGGTGAGTCGCGTGGTCGAGGGTAGGGTTGTTGTAGAACCTCGATCGACCACGGACGCTCAGCGTGAAGATGCGCAGTAAGTCCGGTCAGATAGCTTTGGCGGCGAGTCGCAAACAAGATGAGATCTTGCAGCGGTCCAACGTAGTCGCGTTCCAAGCGGGGCAGAGACAGGGGCGGGTCCATTGTCCATTGCGCCGAGGCGTGCGTTTTGCTCTGTTCTTCGTCTCGGTTGAAGTGCCCCTGACGGCTGGCAGCTAGGAGCAGCTTCACGTCTTTGTCGATCTCAACCGACAAAACCTCGGCACGATGGTCATCGGTAGGTCGCGGAAGTGGGCCTCCGTCAACCTCCCCTCCTACAAGGAACTCTCGTAGTCCGTAAAGCGTGGCCCCCGCGCTCGGCGCTACCAGCTCGTCATAGTCGCGCAGGTGAACACCGCGCAGCACGCGTTGCACGAAGCCGTCGATAACGTCTCCCGCTGCTGGACCCGTTCCGTGCATCGACCAGTTCGTTGGATAGAAGCCCAACACAGTTAGGGGCGATCCCCCATGTCTCTCGCCGTACAAGACATCAATCGGACGGGCCGCCTGGGGCCGCTCGTCTGTACCGCCACTCAGATTCGTGTCGACCAAGTGGAGGCGGACTCCGTGCTCCGCGTCGTACTCAAGCCGGCCGTATGAGCGGTAGCGGTCGTTAGGCAGCCAGAACCGTCCCTCGATTACAAGTGGCTCGTCAGAACTCATTCAGGGGAGACCAAGTAACTGTTTGAAGAGAGTCCCCAGGACGGCACCCCCGGAGCTCGCTGCCGCGCCTACGGCGACCTTGCCGGACGCTGATCGGAGCTTGTCCAGTAGTCCGCGGGCCTCCTCCCGTGCCTCATCGTCCACGTTCTCCAGTTGGGTGAGGGCTTCCGCGAGCCGATCGAGGAGATCGTCAAAGGAGACATAGTTGTGGATATCCCCGGCGGCGACCTGGGCCTGAGTTGCATAAATGATCTGTGTGATAGGCGGGGTGGCCGGGCTTGCTCGCCGGCTGTCGATACGGTCTAGACCCGTGGTTGACAGCCGCATGTCCTGCGTCATTCCGACCCGGTCAGCGAAGCTAAGCTGGTCAATCTCGGCTGCCGGATCGTCCAGTAGTAGGAGCCCACTGTCGGAGAGGTCCAAGATGCGTCGGGCGACCGTCTCGATTTGCTCTGGGCCGTAAGTACTTAGCGCCTCGTTGATGAGAGCCCCACCGCTGGCGAGGATGTCAGAACCTTGCGGGCTTACACTGAGTCCGTGTAGCCATTGGAGGATGTCGTCTGCCGTGGGCGGGGCCGTAGGCGGCGTTGGGCGTTGCACGTCGGCCGTTACCGCGCGCTTCTGGCCGACTGATCGACCGGCGGCGGTCAACGCAAAGTGGGCAAGCACACTGGGTGAGGTGATTGCGAGCGCGTGTAGGTAACCAGCGCTTTGCAGGTCGAGGAAGTCCGCCTCGAGGGGAGCGAGTTCCTGTTCGCCTTCGATATTCGGCTTGAGTCCGTATGACGGGCCGGACATCTGTATGAACATGAAGTCGGTCGGGTGCCCCTGTGCCCGTAGGATCGTCTCTCTCTGGACGAGTGCCTGTAGAAGAGCAAACTGTCGAGGATCGATGGTTATGCCTCCATGGTGGCAGGTCTATCAGCCTCCATTGTGGGCTTCGCTATCTCAGCAGCCGGGGCCGGGGCGTGCGGACCTGCATGTGTTCGTGGAGCTTCGTCTGCGCCTGCTGAAACGCGATCTCCCGCAGCCAGGCTGAGATGAGCATGACGGCTTCCAGCATGTCCGCACAGTCGAACGAGTCGAGGTGCCCGTGCGCCGTGGCGTGCCGGTTGAACCCGGGGAGGCCGTCGCTTGTGTTGGCGAACACACGCGCGGTGGCACCGAAGAGAACGGTCTCTCGGAGCATGAATAGACGCCGGCCAGGCCGATGTACGCGATCACCTCATCCGGAAGCCACAGAGCCGCGAGGTCTTCGATCAGGGGATCTACGAGGAGGATCTCCATCAGCTGGTCATGGTCCTCATGCCGCTCGCCGAAGGCGCGACGCGACGCGCGAGTAAGACGATTGCGTCGGGGGAGTTTCGCCGTGCTCGAAAGACAGTCCGGGATCATCTGCGCGAGGGGAAGAAGCTCTCATCGGCGGAGCTCCATCAACACGTTACGGCGGCGAAGGCGATTCGGGATGCCTGGGCGGAGGTTGGCGATCCCCCCGGGGTGCCGCGGGTTCCGGGCGAGCTCGCCGCCGCAGCGGCCCAGTTTGAGCAGCTCCGAACGGAGGGCGATGAGCTCGGTGGTTGGCTAGACCGGACCAACTTGCTCGATCAATCCGCCGAGGATCTGGGCAGCCTGCTGACTGCCCTCCTTGGTGATCAGGGCACTCTGACAACGCTGCCGGACCTCTATCAGCTGCGGTCGGCCCTCAGTGAGCGCCATCTCGTCGACCTGCTATCCGAGCTGGATGACCGCCAGGTGGGTGTAGACCTCGCCCTTCAGGTATTCGAGTATGTCTGGCTGACGTCGATCCTCGAGGCGGTCGCTCTTACCGACTCACGCGTCGGGGCGTTCAACGGTGCTGAGCATCGCCGCAGCGTGGAGGAGTTCCGCACAGGGGATGCTGAGCACATCGAGACGACTGCCGAGCGCGTGCGGCGGCTATGCGCAGAGGAGGCTACGCACGAACGTGATGCCCCCGTCACGCAGACCCTCAAGTTCTACTTGAAGCCGGGGGCGCGCCAATCTCTATACCTCGGGTTGAGGTTCACCTGAATATTTGCAAAACACCGTTTACGGCCCGCCCGATCCTTTAGTGTCGTGTGTCGCATGCATTCTAAGCGGGAACAGTCGCCGAGGGCGAAATGCCCGAGCGTCAAAGACGCAGAGCTGCGGGCCATGATCGAGGCCGCCTGGGCTGCGGGATGGTGGTGCGAGAAGGCCAGCAACGGGCACGTGAAGTGCTACCAGTGGCCCGTTGCCGGCGCTGGCCGGGGAAAAATCGTCACGGTGGCTAATACGCCTAGTGATCACCGCACGGTTCCCAACACCCGATCATTCCTCCGCCGTGCTGGGCTACAGCTCTAGCCAGCCCTGACCGATAATCAGACAGGGCGACTTCTGCCATGATGGAAGACATCGACATGCCCAAACCCCAGGAACCGACAACGAACAAGACGGAGTTCCAGGTGCTGCTTCACTTGGGATGCCGCCCGAATGAGGATGAGGACTTGGAGGCCATCGCCGAGGTAGTCTCGGAGGCGTTGAAGGCCGAGGCCGCCGGTTTGGCTCTGGGGCCTGTAGTCGGGATCGACCTCGATGAGCGGATCGTTGAAATCGAGATGACCGTGGAGGCACCCTCGGCGTCCGAGGTTCATCAGAAGATGGGGTTGATCCTCGCTGCCATCGAGAGGGGAGTTCCCAATCTGCGGGTTCAGGACAGCTCCGCTTCGCGCTCGCGGGTCGACGAGCCCGAGCCCGCCTTCGCCTGACTCTTCCATCTGCTGCGGCCTTGCCGGTGGGCACCTTGCGCCAGTGCGGACGATCGCGCGTGACCCAGCGACGCCCGTCACGCCACTCGAAACCACGCGAACTCGATAGTGAGCGGCGACCGTCCCGGGATGATCGCTTACGCACACCAGAGCATCCGCGCGTAACGCTCGAACTCGGCGGCGGTGAGAAACTGACCCCAAGGGCAGAGGCTCAGGAGGTAACGCGCTCCAGCCGCTCCAAGTAGCGCCTACGGAACGGTTCAGGCGCGTGCAGTAGACGGTCGAGCCAGCAGACGACGTTGTAGAAGTACGAGCCCTGGAGCAGATACTCGTCAAGGAGCGCGCGCATTCCGCCTTGGTCTAGCGCCTTCACGAGGTAAGCGACAGCAGCGACCCGGACCGAGTCGTCGCTGTGTGTCAGGAGCCCCTTGACCAGAGCAACGCTCTCTGTCTGGTCGTCCAGTTCGCGCAGTCCTGCCTTGACCGCTTCGGGGTCTCTGCTGCCGACGAGCTCTTTGCCTGCGCCATCGGACAGCGCCAGAGCCGTTTCCGCTGCAACACGCTTCGTCTCCGCCGGATCGCTTCCGGATGCTGCCTCGATGGCTACCGCAGCATGCTCAGCTGAGCCGACCCGGCGAAGCGCACGGAGCGCCTCGCGCTGCACATCGAAGTCGTCGTAGCTGACGAAGCGCAGGACCCGCTCAACGTCATCTGCTGAGCCGTTCTCGGCAAGGCCGGCAAGAGCCGCGCGAAGGAAGAGCCTCTGCGCAAACTCGACGTCCTTGACCAGCGCTTCGACTCCCGATTCGCCGAAGCGTGCACGGATGGCTTCTGCCGACTCCGCACGGAAGGTCGCAAAGTCATCATCGAGGTCGCGGCGAATCTGCTGGCCGAACTCCGCGAAGTACGCCCGCGCGAGGGCCTCGTAGTAGATGCACCTATGAGGCAGATACCAGTTGGTCTCCTCCCTCATTCTCGCTTCGCCGAGCGTGATGGCAAAGCGAACTTCACGCTCGTGGTCAGCATCGCGCGTGAGGTAGCGCATCACCGGAGGCTCTGTCTTTGTTGCGGCTTCGAAGCCCTCTTCATCCAATACCCAGCCGTTGTCGAGTATCAGGTCGACGGCGAGCAGTCGGACACGCTCTGACTTGTCCGTGAGGGCTGCGCGCACGCGCCCCTCGGTGAGGTGGTTGCCTGTGGCATCGACCTTGAGTGCGAGCTCTCGGCGGAGGGACGACGAACTCTGCGCCAGCCGAGCGCGTGAGTCAGCGTCGAACTCACCGGCGTGGGTAAGCAACTCGTCCGCAACGTCATCTGGGACGTAGCTGCTGAACTCGTCGACTACGAAGCGCATCGCCTCGGAAGGGTCCTTGCGGAGGAGAGCGGTCGTGATAGCACGACTAGCCTCGTGCGCAGTGGCGGGATGCTCAAGCGCAGAGCGCAGAAGGTCCAACGCTTCCTCGGAGTTCTCCTGAGCGAGGATGCGGATAGCAGCCGCGCGCACGTCTGGGTCCATGTCATCGAAGACGATGCGAAGAAGCGTCGCCGGCTCGAAGAGTTCATTGCCGAGCTCCTGAGCCGCACCCGCCATCTCCGCAGGTGACCTGAACAAGTTCAACGCCGCAGCCCGCACCTCAGCGCTCCGGTCTCGCAGCAGGAGAATCAGCACGCTCGTCATCGAGACCGGCGAGTGTTCCGCCCAGAACCATCCGGGTCGCACATCTCCGCCTGTCACCATGCTGCGCACGAGCTCAATCACCTCGCCGGTGAGGGGCTTGATGCCCTCGCGCAGGCTGTAGATGAAGTTGGCGTCGTGCGTACCCAGCGTCTGCGCTGCACTCACGGCACTGGCCCAGGTGTGCGCAGCCAGAAGGACCCGCGCCGCATCTGGCGGCGGGGGTACGGTCGGCCCGCCCTCGGTTGTGGTTGCGGCGCGACCAGACTCTAGAGCGGCGGCCAACTGAGCAGCCTCCGGGTCTGTGACCGCGGTAGTGCTCTCTGGCAGTGCGGCTGGGCCTTCCGTAGGTGCTGGCAGGCTTCGGTCCGGTTCGGCGGAGCTCGCCTGGGCCCGCGACCTCTCGGCAAGGTAGTTCGCGAAGAAACTGAAGAGCTGCGAATGCCAGTCCGCCAGGTTTGTGAAGCGCTTATAGAGGACCTCGCGCCGCTTCTCGATGCGTGCCTTGAAGGCCAGTACCTTCTTGTATTCGTCTCCGGGGTCCGCTGCCTGCGCCGCGTTCACGTCTTTGAAGAACATCCAGACGAGCGGCTCGGAGTCCCCGGCCTTGCGCCGGGCGATGGCTCGCTCGTACTCCTCCTCAAACCCAGACGTGTGGCGGCCGCCGGGAGGTGTACCCCATCGCCAGTGAAGGAGTCCGACGAAGATGATGGCCTCGTCGACGTGAGGATTGATTTGTCCTTGCGCGCGACCGTAACCCGGAGACTGCTGCTCCCAGCCATACAGCTCCAAGCGCATTCCGAGGGGCTGGCCAACAGACTGATTGACCGCCTCTACGACCTTGGGCGCCTCAGCTCGCTCCTCGTCGAGTCCGCCGGGAGAAGCCAGAAAGACCGGGATGATTTCCGCCCTGCTCATCTGTCCGCACTCTAGGGCGAGTCGCGACCGCGTGCAGACGTTCCGCCCGTAGACCTCTAGCAGGTGCGGAGGAAACGCGACCGTCGAGCCGGTCGGGACACTCGCGCTGCCGGATGGCGATCGTCCGGACCTCGCAGGTCAGCGGCCGCCACTCGCTTTCGGGTTCGCGTGGAGCCAGTCGCGCGACGACGAATCTACGCTGAGCCCGGAGTTCTCCTTTCCTGATCCGTCCGCAATCGCCCGGACGCTTGTGCTTGTTCAGCCGCCCCTGATCGATGTTCAGCACAGATGGGCTTTCGCTTTCGCCCAAGAGGAGGCGCCTGGCTGCGGGGATCAGCTATGCGTTCGGCGGCAGCGGAGACGGCGATCTGTAGCCGGCCCACCCGTCGACATCCACCCGCCGTTCCCGCGATGAGGACCACGACATCTGAATCAGCTTCGGCGGCCGCGCGTGGTCGCCAACTGTCGGCCTGGTAACGGTACTTTGGGTCTGCCCGCATCTTCCTGCTGGACGAGGTCGCATGGCAGAACGAGCGGCAGCCACGTAGTGTCCAATCTGCTGATGAGCGATGGTGCGCGACCGAGGCTGCCAGTTGAAGCTGTAGAACGATATGTGCGCGAGCTGCAGGAGCAGCTCGCTACCGGTCAGGCCGCCGAGCACGCCTATCGCCCCGCGCTCCAACGTCTTATGGAGCAGATGGGCGACACCGTCGCAGTCAATGACCCCAGACGGTCTGAGCATGGCGCTCCAGATTTCGTCTTCATGCAGTCGGGGTCCAGGGACCTGATTCTCGGCTGGGCCGAGGCCAAGGACATCACGAGCGATCTGACGAAAATCGAGAAGACCGAGCAGCTCCAGCGCTATTCCGGTTACGCCAACCTCTACCTGACGAACTACGTGGAGTTCCGTTTCTTTTCCAGCGGCAGTCGTTACGCCGAGGTCGTCATCGGCAAGATCAAGGGTCACGCGCTTACGCCGCTGCCGGAGAACTACGAGATGCTCGGCAGCTTGTTGAGTGGGTTTCTTGCCCAGAAGCCACAGCCCATCACCAGCGGTGTTCATTTGGCCGAGGTAATGGGCGGTATGGGTCGCCGTATCCGCACCGCGGTTGGATATTACCTCGGTACAGACTCGGAGAGTAATGCCGACCTGATCAGTATCTACAGAATGATCAAGGAGTTGCTCGTACACGATCTCGACAAGGGGCGGTTCGCCGACATGTATGCGCAGACGCTTGTCTACGGTCTCTTCGCTGCGCGCTACAACGACATGTCACCCGATGATTTCACTCGCGCCGAGGCCCGCGAACTTGTGCCACAGAGTAATCCGTTTCTGCGGCAGTTCTTTGACCATATCGCCGGCGCGAACTTCGACCGACGATTGGCCCGCATAGTCGACGAGCTGTGCGAAATCTTCGCAGTCAGCGCCGTTCACGAGATCGTGCACAAGCATCTAGACGTCACTAGCGACGAGTCCGACGACAAGGATCCTCTCATCCACTTTTATGAGGATTTTCTTCGAGCGTACGACCCGGCTCAGCGCAAGAGGATGGGTGTCTATTACACCCCGCTTCCGGTGGTTCGTTTCATGGTCCGCACAGTCGATGACATCCTCAAGCGCGAATTTGGCCTGGTAAAGGGACTCGCCGACACCTCAAAGACGGTACAGACCGTCATCAAGCAGGATAAGAAAGTCAAGGTCGAGTTTCACCAGGTACAGATTCTTGACCCGGCCGTTGGTACGGCGACCTTCTTGAACGAGATCATCAAGTTCGTGCATACTGGCTTCGAGGGCCAGGAGGGGCGCTGGCCGGCGTATGCAAAGGAGGATCTGATCCCCCGCTTGCACGGCTTCGAGCTGATGATGGCGCCTTACACCGTGGCGCACCTCAAGCTCGGCCTCACGCTGCAAGAGTCCGGCGTCAGTGACTTTGGTCGGCGACTCGGCGTCTATCTCACGAACTCGCTAGAGGAGGGTATGAACTTCCCGCAGAACCTGTTCCAGTTTGGTCTTGCCGAGGCCGTCGCGCAGGAGGCGATCCAGGCGGGTGAGATCAAGACAGAGCGCCCGATCATGGTTGTCATCGGCAATCCGCCCTATAGCGGTGAGTCGTCAAACAAGACGGACTTCGCCATGAACCTCGTCGCCGGCTACAAGTTCGAGCCAGGCGGCAGAACAAAGCTAAGGGAGCGCAACCCGAAGTGGATCAACGACGACTACGTGAAGTTCATCGCGTTCGCTGAAGCGATGATCAAGAAGAATGGCGCCGGTATCGTCGCGATGATCACTAACCACGGGTATCTCAATAACCCAACGTTCCGGGGAATGCGCTGGCGTCTTCTGCAGACGTTCGACGCGCTTTATGTGATCGATCTACATGGCAATCATAAGAAGAAAGAGGTAGCACCTGATGGCAGCAAGGATGAGAACGTCTTTGAAAGCATCCAGCAGGGCGTAGCGATCATGATTGGTGTCATGACAGGCAGCAAGGCACGTGGTCAGATCGGTGAGGTGTTTCACGCAGAGGCTTGGGGATCGCGGCGGGACAAGTTCGCGCTGCTAAATAAGGGTCCTGAGTGGTCTCGGGTGGAGCTCCGTGAGCCGTCGTACAACTTTGTAGCTAATACCATTGCAGGCTGGGACGGGTACACATCTGGTGTGCGGATAAAGGATCTCTTTACTGTCTCAAACGTCGGAGTGGTTACTTCGGCCGACAAGGTACTGATCGGCGATTCTGTCGCTGATCTCGAGCGGCGTATCAGTGCAGCTCAAGATAACGATGGTCGAGGCAAGATCTTTGACCGCTTGCGGGGGCATAACGTGGACATGGCCCGCGCTTACCCAATCGCATACCGTCCATTCGACGAGCGGGTGATCTACTACGCCAGCGACCTTCTGGAACGATCGCGAGAGAATGTCATGCGGCATTTCATCGCAGGGCCAAATATAGGTCTGGTATCGGCACGAGGGACAAAGAACCCTCTGCCAGATCATTTTTTCCTGAGCAGGAATATTATGGAGACCAAGTACGGCGAGTCAAGTACTCAGTCGTACCTTTTGCCACTCTACGTATACCACGACGACGATACCCGCACTTCCAACCTTGATCCTAGCGAACTAGCCAAGCTCACCGTAAATATAGCTTCGGAGTTTTCACCAGAGGAAGTCCTCGACTACATCTACGGTGTGTTGTATAGCCCAGCCTACCGCGAGAAGTACAAGGAGCCTCTCAAGGACGACTTCCCGCGCGTACCCGTTCCCGTCGATGACGCGGAGTTCCAGAAGTTCGTTGGCTTTGGTAGTCAGTTGCGCGAGCTACACCTCATGACATCTCCGGTCTGCGACGAGCTGATCACGACGTACCCAGTCGCTGGTTCGGACGAGGTCGAGAAGCCCCGGTTCGACGACGGCAAGGTGTGGATCAACACACAGCAATACTTTGGTGGCGTGCCCGAGATCGCGTGGAACTTTTCCATTGGCGGCTATCAACCAGCCCAAAAGTGGCTGAAGGATCGCAAGAACCGCGCGCTGAGCAGCGAGGAGATCGTGCACTATCAGAAGATCATCAGCGTGCTGGCCAAGACCGATGAGATCATGCGCGAGATGGACGCCTGAGTGTGGCCGCCTCTGATCCAAGTCCAGCGCCACAGGCGCCGGGCTGGGATGACCTGCTGGACACGATGGCTAGTGATCTACGTCCCTCGGAGTGGCGTGACAGTGGCGAATGGGCGATAGCCGAACTTAGGGCACGGTTGGGTGAGGACTGGACGAGAGTCGTTCCTGGACTCGGTACGGCTTGTCGTCCGGGTTTGGCCTGGCGGGGTTTCACACGATCGCTCACTGCGAGTTGCTTGAGCTGGCTTTGCGTTTGTCCTTGCTCGATCGCGTTCACGGGCGTGGCAAGGTTCAGAAGGCTTTGCGCGGAGATGCCGCGAGCTCCCAGCTAATGCATGCACGTATCCAGCTCGAGGTTGCGGCTATCGCCCAGCATCTTGGAAGATCAGTTGCGATGGAGTCCCGCGCGATCTCTGAGTCGATGAAGGCGATGAAGCGGGGGCTGCGCGGGGTGAGCTGGCGTATCTCGTAGTGCGCAGGTGAATAGGGGAGTGCGAGCACATCGGCGTCGTGCGTCACGTTGCCGAGCTGGCCCTCAGTCGCTTCCGCCCAGTGGAGGTAGTCGGCCTGGCGCCTCTCCAGGTAGACCGCATCCGGAGCCTGGCCCAATGCCACCAGGGCTGACCGCGCCGGCGAGGTTCTTCGCCGCGAGTATGCGAGAGGTCAGGGCTTCGATGGCCTGCGCGGGTTGCACGCCGTCCTTGAGGTAGAGCCGAAGCGGCTGTCTCGGCGCCGCAGCCACCAAGCGGAGCTACACTCCTTCGAGTACCGGCTCGCTCATGCGCTCGACGATGCGCGGCAGCTCCTCGCCCATGAGTTCCACGAGGACCGAGTGCGCGGAGAGGTCCATGAAGGCATCGACCCAGCCGCTCAGGGCGACCACGGCGAGGAGCGCCTGTCGGCGCTCGCCTTCATCGGCGTCACCGTGGCGGAAGGCGTTCCCGCCGGTGCCGAAGACGCGACGGTGGAGGAATGTCCGGTACTCCTGGTCGAGCTGCATCTCGCGCACGACCATCTCGACGCTGCCCACCCGCTTGTTCGGGTTGCTCAGCAGGCGACGGTCAGCGTCGATGATGGAGCGGGCTCGGGCGACGCTGTACATCGCGCCCTCCAACCCATGCATGAGGTTGGGGATGGCGATCACGTACTCGCCGCGAACGACGTGCCCAAGCCCGTGCAGCAGGTTCTCGCGCTGGGCATCGGACATGTGCGGCGCTTCCGCGACCACCGCTTCCAGGGCTGCGATGAAGTCACCTTTGGCTGTGACCACCTCCAGCGCGTCGATGATGGCGTCCTCGACCTGTTCGCGGTCCAGGCCGTGGAACAAGCGCATGCGGCCCATCGACAGCTCGGAGATGAGGAACCAGAGCGCGCTGCCCTCCCATTCGCGCACGACGACGGCCACGGACTCCATGCGGCGCTGCGACTCCAGGAACCCCGCGAGAGCCGTATTCGAGGATGTGAGCGCCTGAATGGCGCGCATCTGCGTGCCCAGCTCCCGCAGCGGCAGGGCCACCGACGCGATGCCGCCGAGGTGCGGGAGCGGCGTCATGAAGGTGCGCGAGGACAGCGGCAGCGGATGCCTCGGGAGCTGGGCGACGAAGGAAGACGTCGGGAGGACATCAGCGAGGCCGACGGCGAACTTGTTGACTGCCGTGATGTCGGCCATCACCTTGTTGGCAGCCAGGATGTCCTGGAGGGCGTTTTTGGCGCCGAGCGTCGTGGCGAAGATGCCAGTGGGGCCGTTGATGCCCTGTCGAGCGAGATTCAGGACAGGCAGCGTGTCGCGCTGGAAGGCGAGGAGCGACGACGAACCCGTGAAGAAGCTCAGCGTCTTCTGCATGTCGGTGAAGGCGCGCACCGAGCGCGTCACGTCCGTGGCACGCGTCGCGGAGCCGAGCCGCAACCTCTTCGGCTCATCCCCCTTCAACGTGTCAAGGACGCCACCTGATCCTGTATCGGCTGTGCCTGCCATTGGTACTCCATGGTAGGCGCGTAGGCGGCGGTCGACGCAGCGCCGAGACGCCTTGTGGTCGTTAGGCCGTGAGCGTGGGGTGGCTCTCGCCAACCGTGCGTGAGCGCCCGCCAGCACTGAGCATGAGGCGGGCGGTGACGGGCACGAGCGCTGAAACGACAGTGCAGATACGCGCGGCGCGCGATCTACACTGGGCGCATGAGTCCAGAGGACAGGGCGCTCTACCGCTTCGCTCCCTTTGCCGATGGCGCACGAGAGAAGAAGGAGCGGAAGCTGGAGTCCTTCCGCGAGACCTTCTCTCAGTTGGATGGAAGCGCGTACATGCGCCACTTCCGAGAGCAGGGAAGTGTCAAATTCACCTTCTCAGGAGGGGTTGGGCAGGAGACCCAGATGGATATCAACTCCCCTGGCGAGGAACCCACGAGCTTCGCCGCCACCAAGATACGCGCCCTCTGCCTCGGCCACGAGAAGAGCTACTACAAGAGCGGAAAAGAGCGCTTCGTCAAGGATGTCTGTGAGCTGCTGATCGAGTCCGCCGAGGACCCCGAGCTCAAGAAGCAACTTAGGGCGGCGCTGGACGCGGCTCAGCAGATGCTGGAAGCCCCGATCATCGTCACGATGGTGGTCGATGGTAAAGAGCGCACCATCAGCGCCAAGGAGAACCTAGAGGAGTACCTCTACTCCTCTCACCTCCACACCGACCTCGACAGGCGGGACCGGCTGGAGAACATGGCCAAGCCTCTTCTGCTCTTTGAGGCCCACGGCGCCATGCAGAACCTCTTCGTGGTATGCGACTACTTCAACACGATCATCGCCATGCGCCGCCTCGTCGTGACAGGCGTTCCCGAGACGGAGATCGACCAGCTCATCACGGCTGGTCACGCCTGACAAGGGCGAGCTTTTGTTCCGGGCAGTGCTGCCGCTGGATGGCGGCAGCACTCACCTCCCCCCGCGCTCGTGAGAGCTTTCCGCTATCAGCGACAAGAACTTCAAGGGTGTTGCGGTTCGGGCCTGAACTCCTAATGGAGTGTGGCGTCGAAGCGCAAGTGCGTTCGTGTCGCGACCAGCCGCGCATTCGCTGCAACTATCGACGGAGGCGACGCGCCGGTCCCGCCGGGGATCGCCAAGCGGCGACAGCGCTCGCCGGAGCGCTTCGATCGGGCTCGGCAGCGCCGCCCATCGGGCGGGCTGCCATGGCCTATGACTGATCGCGTCGCGTCCATGGGGTCGCCGAGTCCTCTCACCCGCCCGGTTCCGTTTCCTCTTGGGCCTTGACGGAGCCTGCGGCTGCCGCGCCGCGCAAGTTGCAGCGGCTCCCTCTCTGTTCGGCCGCGTACGCTTCGAGCACAGCTTGACGGCCTTTCTCTTCGCCCTTGAGTTCCCAGAGTTCTTCCGCCGAGTGGCATTCGACCCGCTGTTGTTCTTGGTCGGCTCCGGCCGATTCGAGGGCGGGCGACCGGGCCGTTGTCGTTTCCGTTGGCGTCGACGGTGGTTCGTAGGGAAGTTCGTCGAGCCGTTGGACCACTGTGGAGCCGCGCTGCGTGACCCTTGCCCGCGAGTAGCGATTGCCTGTGATGCGATAGACGACAATCTTCGCGGGAACTGGCGGGATCGAGTTGCAGCCCGTGCCTCCGCAGTCGGCGACGCCGGTGGCTGTAGCTTCCCGAGCGCCCCACTGGTGCCAATTCAGCCGCTTGAGGAGCGATGCGCTGCCGAGACCCTCGCCCTTGGCTTCGATGTGGCAGTTCACTGGAGCGGAGAGGAAGTCGACGTGAGATGTCGTTTCGTCGACGCAGGGGATCGTGACGGATGCTTGCTGCGCAGTCAGGGTTGCGGCTGCAACGGTCTTCGTCACGGTCTTGGACACGCTCAGCGGTCTGGGACCCGTCGAACCGCCGCAGGCTCCGAGAGACATCAACGCCGAGAAGGCGAGACTCGCGAACGTGATGCGGGTGCCCATCGCGCCCGACAACCTACTCCGCCGGCGCGGGCCTCGGCGCTCATGCACCGATCAATCGCCTTGTGGAGTGTCGATGTAATGAGAGCCGACCAAGTTGCTATTCGCCTCTTTCCGCGCCTTCCGCTTCCTTGGTCCGCGCAGCTTCTTCTGCTTCTTCCTTTTCTTGTTCGCGTTTCTGCGCCTGGGCTTCTGGCGTTGCTTCCTGTTCCTTGACGTGTTGCACTTCAGCGTTCCGGTTGTACGCCCAACTCGCTACGAGTTTGGAGCTAGGCCGTCTCCCCGTTATGCCGAGGCCGAAGTTCAGCTGGCATGGTGATCCGGCAAACGCCGTCGCGTCCCCTTCGGGCTTGCCAGCGAGTCCGGTAGCCGTGACGTTGCCCTCGACAAACTCGCACTTGCCAGCTTCCGGTTCGCCAGACGTGATGAGTCCCCATCCGGCGCAGTCCCACTTTCCGGGAATAGGCGTTTCGTGCCCTTCTTCGCCTTTCTTTGCGGACCGGCAGGGAAACGAGAACCGGACGGTGCTTGCTCGCATCGCACCGATGTAAAATGAGAGCCCATCGCGTTCGTAGATGGCTTCAGCGCGATGCTGCGCCTGCGCTTCCGCTGCTGGATTGGCCGGGGCAGTGGCCGCGCTCTGTTCGCCACAGCCACCCAAGAGAGCAGCGGCCGCAATCGCGCCCATCAGACGGTGTGACCAGACTCGGTTCATCGCGCGACCATAGCGGACACCCGGGACTGCTGGGCGTAGCACGCGCATATCTACCGCACCTGCATTGCTTGATCCGCCAAGTCTCAACAATCACCCGCCGGTGCAGTGCCCCGCGCGCCGGTCACGGCCTTCCCCAGGAGCGGCTTTCGCCCCATTTCCCGGTGTATCTTGGCCTTCTTATTGTTCAATCTCACTGCCGGGTTGACTACGTACTCGGGGGTGCTCGGTGACGGTGGCCGCACTAGAGTTCGCCTGCAAGGATCGTGGGTCAATCATCAGGAGGAGCAATGCCACGCTTTTCTGGGATCACGCTCGACGGAAGCGCCGTTCGCTCGCGGCAAGGTGGCGGAGCGGTTAGAGGCGCGAGGGCGAGCGTGAGCGCGTCAGGAGACGTTGACCGCCGCGTCACGGCAACGAGACTCATCCTCACCGGCCCTCTCGCGTTTGGGATGCGCAAGAAGAAGGACACGCGCAAGCTATTCCTCACGATCGAAGGGGAAGGGTGGTCGATCGTCAAGCAGATAGACCCGAGGCTGGAGAAGCAGGCCAGAGTGTTCGCTGGAAAGGTCACCGCTGCGGCCACGAGAAAACCGTACGTGGCACGCAAGCCCTCCACGACAAGCGAGCCTCACCGACCGGCCAAAGCGGGATGGCGCTGTGAGGCTAACGGGCACCTTCTCAACAAGAACCGAACTGAGTGCCCGATCGACGGTAGCCCGGTTAGGTGGCACGAGGCGACGTAACGCACGCCTATTTGTGAGGCCCGGCGGGCGCGCGGACCATGGCCGAGGTCATACACGGGGCAGCGCCGATCGGCTTGCGCCTCGATTTCGGACGAACCCAGCCGACCTTTGGGCAGCAGTCGCGTTCCGCTGCCCAAACCCCGCCAGATCGCGCCCAATCTCCGGCTCATCCGCCAGTCGCGCTGTCGTCACTGCTCGCTGGGCTTCTCCAGGGGGGTCGCCGCTGGCGAGGTCGGCCGGGATTGCAGGGCCGTCGCTGCGGCGTCGTAGAGCCCATACCGCAGAGGCGCCGCCGGTCGGGTGGACTGTCATGGCCTAGGAGTGATTTCGTCGCGTCCATGGGGTCGACGCTGCTCGAGATCATCGGGGTTTCAAGTCGAGGAGCCAGTGACCGCTGCTGTAAACAAGGTTTGCCACCGTGGAGTCGCCGAGCATTGACGCAGTTGCGCGGTCTCCGCTGACGGTGATGCTTAGCCGACCGAGTCCGGTCTCGTATTCGGCGATTGACTTTTCGCCGCCTATGGAGCGGTAGAAAAGCATTTGAGCGCCGCAATCGGAAGCGACGCCGTGGCCCGTCTTCGCGCGCAGGACAGTGGTCATCAGGTCGCAGGCGTCTCCGGTCTTGCCGTTCTTCAGGTCGTCATAAAACGCGCGCACCGTGGCTCGCACGCCCTTGGCGGACTTGTCGCTGCGGCCGCCGGGCGCAGAAGCACCGCAGCCGGTGGCGAAGAGCGATGCGGTGACGATGATGGGGAGGGCGAGGCGTCTCGTGGTGTGATCCTCTTGCGTTGGGTAGCCATGAGATGAGTGGACTTCCATGGCCTACGGCGGAGCCTCGTTCTCGAAGCGGTAGCCACAGTGCTTGCAGACATGGGCTTGAGCCAGGATGGTCTCGGCGCAGTCGGGGCACCGCTGGGTCGCCTCCTGCTCGGATGGAGGGAGGGCTGGCGTCGGGGCTGCGACCTGTCGTGTCCGGAGCATTACCCAGCCGCCGATGAACGCTAGGAGGGCACCGGCCCCGGCAACGTAGATCGCGATGCCGAGCGGCACGACAGTGCCCGACGCCGATTCTTGGGGTTCGCCGTTGGTGCCAATGGGATAGAGCGTTCGCAAGCTCTTGTCGGAACCGAAGTAAACGACGAGTGCACCCGCGACCACGCTCAAGCCGATGACGCCTATTGGGCGGCGCTTGGTCGCCACAGCAGCCAGGGCTACAAGCGCCCCCGCGAGAATGAACCACCACCCGCCGTGCTGAATGAGCGTGTTGCTTTGCACTCGCGCAAAGGGGCTGTTCGATTCATCGAGCGGCAGGAACGACGCGAGCGCCAGGAGCGCGCCGCCTAGCACGGCGACGCCCACGCCGACTGGGTTGATCGCATACCGCGTCTCGTTGCCGTCGAGACTGGCCTCAGGCTCAGGTTTCTCGGCGGGGGGCAGCGGCGGCTCATAGCCGGGATCGTCGACCCCGTGTTTGTCCTCGATCCTGCCAAACAGCCGCATCGCGCACATCACCCTAACGGTTGCGCGCTTGCGCGAGGCAGCGTTGCTCCCAGGGCGGGTTGACATGCCAGGACCCGGCTTGTGAGGACTGGAACGCACCGGTGAACACCTCCGCCTGATCCGCGGCGGGCCGCGCGTGCAGGTAGCGCCCCGTCGTGGCGAGTGCGCTGTGGCCCATGACGGCCTGAATGGTCACGAGGTCCACGCCGGCAGCGGAGTGGGCGGCTTACATGGAGCGCTACGCCGCCGGTTTGAGCGCCAAGTGATCGGGGCTTGCCGTGTAGCACAGCTTGGGCGCGGAGCGCAGAAAGAATCACCGGTGTCGGCAGCAGAGCTGCCGACTAAGAGCATCGTGGTGCTGGTGGAGGGGTTGGTGCCGCGGCGTCAAGTCCTTGAAGGCGCCGCGAGGCCGAGCCCGCGGGGTCACTTGACCCCGCTAATCAGTCGTCCGCAAGCGCACCGCCTGTGAACGTCCCAAAACGGTGCGGTGGCGCTTCGCGCCGCCCCACCTTCACGACCGACGGTCGCCAGGGCGACCGTCGGTGAAAGGCCAGGGGCTGGTGGTGATGGTGTCGTGGATCCTGTCGCGTGCCGCGACAGGTTCCGCGACAGGTTCGCGTCACGGTTTACACCGCGTTTCTGGCTTTGCGAAGCGGTTTTGCGGC
>Ga0307374_10003138_pt1 | contig 28530 bp, 27 predicted proteins | sample OX3MG_FD_202532 | JGI IMG/M metagenome (GOLD analysis project Ga0307374, IMG submission 202532) | Soil microbial communities from Risofladan, Vaasa, Finland - OX-3 | ecosystem: Environmental > Terrestrial > Soil > Coastal area > Acid sulfate soil | place: Finland: Risofladan, Vaasa | collected... | reverse complement strand
GGGACCACCTGGCGGGTCGAGGCGGTGGATATGCGCGCCGGCAGTTCAGCTGGCCCTCGGTGATCGATCGCTACGCCGCACTGGCCGAGCGGATCCTGAACTCCACGGACGCCGACAAGACCGAAAGCGCGCGACCCGCACCACTATGATCTGGCCATGTCCCACCCGTACCTCTCTCGGGTGGCCGCCCGTCTGCGCCGGTCGCTCGGGCTCGACGAGCTGGCCAGGCGTCTCGACGGCATCGAAAGCCGGCTGGCCGGCCTGAACGTCGACCGCTACCCGTACGGACCGCTCTACTTCGGCGACCACACGGCCCTGGTGGCCACCCGGTGGGGAGCCAAAATGCTGGTCGACACCAGAGACGCCATGGTCTCCCCGTGGCTGGTGCTCGACGGTCTGTGGGAATCGCATGTCACCGATTGGTTGCAGCACACCCTTCAACCGGGACAGATCTTCGTCGATGTTGGCGCCAATATCGGCTACTTCACCCTTCTGGGGGGCATGCTGGTCGGGCCCCAGGGTCGGTGCGTCGGCATCGAGGCGCACCCCCGGTTGGCCGAATTACTCCAACGCAATGTGATCATCAACGGCCTCCACTCCCACGTCACGACGTGGCACCGGGCCGCGTGGTCCGAGGCGACAGAGCTCAAGCTGCACATGCGACGGAACTTTGCCAGCAATTCGAGCATCGGCTCCATCGGGCCCGATGCCCTTTCCCGGCTTGGCGACACGGAGAAGATCGTGGAGGTGGAGGCGGTGCGGCTCGACGACCTCCTGGCCGATCTCCCGCGGGTCGACGTCGTGAAGATCGACGTGGAGGGGGCCGAGGTGCACGTGGTGACCGGCCTAGCGCGCATCCTGGACGCCAATCCCACCATCACCGTCATGTTCGAATGGTCACCGGCCCAGATCACCGATGTCGGTGACGATCCCGGGAGCCTGGTCGATCTCCTGATGACCCATGGCTTCCGGTTCCAGCACCTCGAGACGGGACTGTCGACGATCGACCGGCCTGCCCTTCTCGCCCTCCCCTACGGCAACGTTGTCGCCAAGCGCTGAGGTGGCGGTGTCCTCATCGATCATCGTCGTTTCCCACCGGCCCGGGAGCTGGCTCGCCGACTGCCTGGCGTCCGCCCTGCCCCAGGCTTCGGAGGTCGTCGTCGTGGACAACGGATCGGCCGGCGAGGAGGCGTCCGATGTGGGACGGCGGGCCGGGGCCACGGTGATCCGCGCTGCACGCAACCTCGGATTCGCCGGGGGCGTGAATCTGGGATTGCGCCACGCCCACGGGGAATTCGTCGGCCTGTTGAACGACGACGCCGTGGCCGGTCCCGGATGGCTTGAGGCGGCGCAAGGTGTCCTGGCCGATCCGACGATCGCCGCCGTGACCCCGAAAGTCCTGCTGCAAGGGATCTTCGCCGAGATCGTGCTGGACGACGAGAGCTGGTTCTCAGCCGGCGATACTCGGCCCCTCGGTCGTCTGCTGCGCTCCGTGACCGTCGGAGACAAAGAGATGCTCGAGACCCTCCTGGGTGCCGGTGTCTACGACGCCGAGCGGGCCGTCGTCGACGGCCAAGCCCAAGTGTGGCGATGGACCTCGGGCCGGACGCCGTTCTACCTCCCCCTGGCCGAAGTCGGTTCTCAAGACGATGTCCGGATCAATGGAGAGGCCGTACCTGTCCGGTCCCTGTGCAGCTTGGTCAATCACGCGGGAAACTTCCTCGAACGTCACGGCATCGCCGGCGACTACGGATTCGCCGCTCCCGACGACGGACGATTCGACCAGCCGGCGGAGCGCTTCGGCTTCAGCGGAACGGCACCGGTCTTCCGCTCTGACACTTTGGCCACCCTGGGAGGGTTGGCCGCCCCGTTCTTCGCGTACAACGAGGACACCGACTGGTGCCTGAGGGCCCGGCTGGCCGGGCTCCGTATCGCCTACGACCCGCAGGCCACCGTCCGTCACCGTCTCTCGGCCACCAGCGGGGGGGCGGCATCGGCTTTCGTCCGATTCCTGGCGCAGAGAAACGCACTGCTGTGTCTCGTCCGAAACGCACCGACCGACGTGGCCGGACCTCTGGTGTGGAACACCCTGAGACGGGGTCCCGATAACCGGGTGCGGCGCTCAATGATCAAGACACTGCCATGGGCCGTGGCGTCGAGGGTCCGCATGCGGCGGCACTGGGTCGCTTCGCCCCGTGAGGTTTGGGACCGCTGGGCCGGAGCGGACACGATTTGGGACGTGGAGCCGGCACACGGCCCACCGGCCGGCACGGCTGGTGCCTGATCCTTCGGCCATGGCGGTCAGGACAGGCCGTCAGGACCCGATGGCTTTCACCACCAGGTCGACGAACCTCTCCCGTGACCGCGGCAGTGAGAACGCCTCGACCCGACGGGCCGCCGCTCGGGAGAACTGACTCCTCAGTTGTTCGTCCTCCACCACCCGGTGGACGGCGGCGGCAAACAACAGGGGCTCCTTGCTTTCTAGGAGCAGCCCGGCGTCCTGGACGGTCTCTGGCACGGCGGCCACCCCGTAAGCCACGACGGGCAGATCATGGGCCATGGCTTCGACGATAGGCACGCAGAAGCCCTCGTGATCTGACGCGCAGACAAAGACATCGGCAGCCCGGTAGTAGGCCTCAAGTTCGTCAGGCGCCACTGAACCCACCACCGTCACCGCCTCGGCGAGCCCGAGCTCGGCGATGAATGCTTCGAGAGCAGGGCCGTAGCGCCGGCCCAGAGGAGATCCGACCAGATGGAGCCGCGCCCCGGGGTGATACACACGCCTGTACACGGCCAGCATCTTCACCAGATCGTGCGGGGCCTTGTGAGGCGAGACCTTCCCGACGAAGAGGAAGTCCGGTCCCCCGTCGGCCTTGGCCGCTTGCAGGACGCGCAGCCGGGTGGCGTCGGCTTCGGCATGCACCGTCATGTCGATCAGTAACGGGACGACTGCCGTCGAGGTAAATCCCACCTCCAGCAACTCGCCCTCATTGAAAGAGGAGTCAGCGATGGCCAGGAGGCATTGGGGGGCCAGGCGGGCGAGTTGCTCACGACCGAGGCCCACCTCGTAACCCACACCCGGCTCCCACGATTGGAGCAGATCGGCCGGGGTGATGTTGTGATAATTCACCAACTTCGGCTCCGAACGGGTGGCAAAGGCATCGAAGATCGGGCTACCTATGGAGGATTGGTAGAGCAGATACCGATCTTTAGCCGGACGACCCAGAGCAGCCACCGGTCGTGCTTTCTTCACCAGGTCGGGCGAGCAATCACCGTAGAAGATTTCCGACATCACCCCGGCGGCGCGGAGCGCGTCGGCCACGGCGAGCGTGTGAACGCCGATCGCATCTCGACTGGCCAGCGACGGAACGACCTGGTCAACGCGCACGAGCCGGAGTGTAGCGGCGCGCCCGAATGTGCCCGTGTCAGAGGAGGTCCGACTTCGACGAGCTACTGCTCCGACGGCGGACGCCGGTAGGCTTTTCCCTGTCTCGCGGGCGTGGCGGAATTGGCAGACGCGCCGGGTTTAGGTCCCGGTCCCCTCACGGGGATGGAGGTTCGAGTCCTCTCGCCCGCACGGCGTCGTATCCACCGTCGCAGACGTCAACTACCGAAAGGGCCCGGCGGACCTCAGCCGCAGGGCTGATACCTCGCCTCACGTCCTCGTGTAGTACCGCTGGTAGACCAAGCCATTGGCGAACCGGAAAAGGTCCCGTCATTCGAGATCTTTCTGGAAGTCGCTCGGCAGGGCTGGCCTAGAACTGCAAAGGTGGCCGGAGAATTCCTGGCCGACGAGCTCCACCCACTCCAATCGCCATCAGCGGGGAGAACGAGGCATGCCCATGCCGACCATGGCGACGATGTCGCGCTGGATCTCGTTGGTCCCACCCCCAAAAGTGAAGATTGTCTGACCCCTGGTGCTCCGCTCCAGCTGACCCTGGAGAACGGCGCCAGCCGACCCCGCGGTCAAGTATCCAGACTGACCCACCACCTCCGTCAAGAGGCGGTACACCTCGAGGGCCAGCTCCGTTCCATAGACCTTTGTGGCCGAAGCGTCGGCGGGGTTCAGGCCCTTATCGGCGGCCCAGGCGACTTTCCAGTTCAGAAGCTTGAGAACTTCGACCTTGGCATGCACCTTGGCCAGAGTCGCGCGAACCCATTCCTGATCGATCACCTTCCGACCGTCGGCCAACGTCTGGTCTTGCGCCCATCGCCGCACGTCGCTGAGACTGCGGAGAAGACCTGAGGAAGGGCAGATCGCCACCCTCTCATGATTGAGCTGGTTGGTGATGAGCTTCCAACCCTGGTTCTCGACCCCGACCAGGTTCTCAGCGGGCACCCGCACATCTTCGTAGAACGTCGTACTGGTGATGTCCCCGGCGATCGTGGCCAACGGCGCCCAGTGGAAGCCAGGGGTATCGACGGGCACGATGAAGACGGACAGACCCTTGTGCTTAGGAACATCAGGGTCGGTACGGGCCGCCAGCCAGACATAGTCGGCATACTGAATGGCACTCGTGTAAATCTTCACACCGTTGATCACGTACTCGTCACCGTCGCGGACGGCCCGGGTCCGCAACGACGCCAGGTCGGTACCGGCCGAGGGTTCTGTGTAACCGATGGAGAAGTGGACCTCTCCCCGGAGAATGCCGGGCAGGAGGCGCTTCTTCTGCTCGTCGGTGCCAAGCGCCATAAGCGTCGGGCCGACACTGTTGAGGGTGAGGAGTGGAAGAGGCACTCCCGCCCAGTGCGACTCCTCCACGAAGATCATTTGCTCGATCGGCCCTCGAGCCTGGCCTCCGAACTCGACCGGCCATCCCAGACCGAGCCAGCCGTCCTCGCCCATCCGACGGATATAGCGGGTGTACGTGGACCCGCCATCGCCCGTTCCCTCGACCTCGTCGACCAGGCGTGCGAAGTACGCACGCAGCTCGTCCTTCAGGTCCTGTTGCTCCGCCGTCAACGTCAGATACATCGGGGCTCTCCCTCGCCTCCCGTGTCTCACGCACGGTACCGGTAGAGGATAGGACTTCACGTTCTCGATCGGCGTCAGATCACTTCAGTACCGGATGAGGGATGATCGGTTCCGGGCTTCCTTCTCGTCGCGGCTGTTGCGCCGGGCGTTCCCCCAGCGGCGACGGCCTTCGCGCCGTCGCCCGCCCGTCGCCGCAGGAGTCCACGGCGAAGATCCTCCAACCTCCGATGTCGGCTGTCGCTGAGGTGCAGCAGGCCGACCACACTCACACCGTGCACGGGGGGCCCCACCCGCCACCACCCCAGCGACGACCGCTCGAGTCCAACGCTCGGTCAGGAGACCACGGCCGAGGCGCGCACCTCGCTCCACGACCGCAGGTCATCGGTGGGGAAGACACCGAGCGAACGAGCGGGAAGAGGCCGCCCGAAGAGATACCCCTGGGCCAGGTGGCAGCCGAGGCTCTGCAACCTGGTCACCTGGGCCCGCCGTTCCACCCCTTCGGCGATAATGGGCAGCCCCAGGGAGTCCCCCAGGCCGATGATCGCCCGTACGATCGCTGCGCTGTCGGATCTCTGGTCGAGATCCTCGACGAAGCTCCGGTCGATTTTGAGCGACTCCACAGGAAAGCGTTGCAGGTAGCTGAGCGACGAATACCCGGTTCCGAAATCGTCGATCTCGACGTGGAGACCGAGGTCCCGAAGCGCCTTCAGGACGACGACGGCCTCGTCGGCGTCGCGCATCAACGTGCTCTCGGTGATCTCCAGCCAGAGACGGTCGGGGTCGATGCCCGAGGCCTCGATGCACTCGACCACCTGGCGGGGGAAGCACGGGTCGGCCAACTGGACGGCCGACACGTTGACCGAGATGTTCAGCCGTACGTCGTCCTCGCCGACCGCCGACCGCCTCGCACTCCAGTCCGCCAACTGCCGGCACGCCTCTCGCATCACCCACAGCCCGAGGGGCAGGATCAGCCCCCCGTCCTCGGCCAGGGGGATGAATTCCTGGGGGGGCAGGAGTCCTCGGGTGGGGTGTTGCCACCTCACCAGCGCCTCCATCCCGACCAGCGTCTCGGTATGCAGGTCGACGAATGGCTGATAGTGCAGCTCCAACTCGTCGCGCTCGAGCGCCCGGTGCAACTCGTTGGACGTCCGCAGCCGACTGACCACGGTGTTCTCGTCGTCCTCCCGGTAGATCTCAATCCGCGACGGACCGCGCTCCTTGGCCCGGTACATGGCGATGTCGGCGTTGCGAAGGAGCACGGCGCCCGAGCCGGCGGCGCTCGACACGGCGATCCCCACGCTCAGCGACACGAACACTTCGGCGGCCGGGAGCACCAGGGGTAGGTCCATGGCCGCCACCAGTCTCTGCGCCACTTCGAGGCAGTCGTCCTCCGTGTTCACGTCGTCGCACAGGACGGTGAACTCGTCACCGCCGAACCTGGCCAAGGTGTCGCTGGCCCGCATGGCCCCACTCAACCGATCGGCCACCGCCCCCAGGACCTGATCGCCCACGTCGTGGCCCAGACTGTCGTTGATGAGCTTGAAGCGATCAAGATCGAGGAAGATCACGGCCACGCCGTGTCCGGCCCGGTCCGCCCGCCGTAGCGCCACCTCCAGGCGATCCATGAACAGTTCACGGTTCGGCAACCCGGTCAGCGAGTCGTGAATGGCGGCGTAGGCCAGCCGCTCTCGGAGGGCTCGCCGCTCGTCAATGTCTTCCACCTGCCCGAGCAGATAGAGCGGACGCTGCTGTTCGTCACGCACGCAGGAGACGCTCACCGACACCCAGACCTCACGCCCGTTCCTATGGACGTAGCGCTTCTCGATCTGATACCCGTTGGACTCCGTGGAGATGAGCCGCTGCATCTCGGCCGAGCCCGTCTCCCGGTCCTCAGGGTGCGTCAGATCGAGTACGTTGACGCCGACCAGCTCGTCGGGTGACCGTCCGACAATGTCGCCGATGGCCGGATTGGCCCGCATGATCCAGCCTTCCAGGTCGGTCATGGCCATCCCGATGGGAGCATTCTCGAAGGCCGATCGGAAGCGCTCGTCAGCCTCGCGCAGCTCGGTGATGTCGTGCAGGTTGGCCACGATCCCGCCCACGTCGGGGTCGTCCAGATGGTTGGACACGGCCGCCTCGAAGTACCTCCACCGGCCCTGTGCGTCCTGACTGCGCACCACCGCCCGCAGAGCCCGGGTGGGGTCTTCCAGCAGTGGCGGGAATTCCTCGGCCATCCGGCTCAGGTCGTCCGGGTGCAAGATCGCCCCCATCGACTCGTTCTTGTAGGCATCGGCCGGCAGCCCGAGGATGCGATCGAAGGCGGGGCTCACGTACTGCAGATTCCCCACGATGTCGGTCACCACGATGATGTCGGCGGCGTTCGACACCAGAGCCTTGAAACGTCGCTCCGACTGACGCAGTTCGCGCTCGACCCTCTCCCGTCCCTGGGTGGCCCGGCCCAGCAGTTCGATCACCAGAACCACGCCGATCAGCCCGAGGGCGGCGATGCCGTGCACCAGAGGCTGGCGGATCAGCGTGGGGGCGAGGTGCACGGCGATGGCCAGTTGTCCGAGCAGCACCGCCACCGCCGTCCACACGACGCTCGGCCACGTGGCCTGGGACCCGAATCTCTGGATGGCGGCGGCGCCGCCGAAGATGAAGCCGATAGACAGGATCGACCCCCAGCCCGTGCTGTAGGCCACGGCGGCGATCACCCCCATGCTGGCCGCCACCTGGGCACTGCGATGCCACGGCCGCCGCTGCTCGCCCCAGAAGACCGAGGCCAGAACGCTGGCCGCTCCGCCTCCCGTCACCAGCGCCACGTAGAACCAATACGGCTCGGGGGCGATCAGATGGAGCCACCGGAACAAACAGAAGATGGCCGAGACGAGTGGGTTGGCGATCAGGCTGTGGTCGAGGGCGGCCGCCTGGAGCCGGTCCCGCAGAGACGCGCCGGAGCCCGTGTCATCGCTCCCTGCCCGGACCGGTCCCACAGGGGGCTATCGGCAGCTCAGCGACCCACCTTGACGCCCCCGCCCGGGCCCGCCCGCCCGGGCCCGCCCGCCTGGGCCCGCCCGCCCGTCAGAACTCCCATCGGCCCAGGTCAGGGGACCGCCCGCCGGTACCGGACCTCGTCGACGGCCACGCCCCAGATCTCTTGCCGGCGCCGCCCGCCGTCGGCACCCCATCCGTCAGCCACGTAGAAGCGTTCGGCCCGTGCATTTCCCACCAGCACCCACAGGACGGCGTCGCCGAACCCCCGCCCGACCAGCGCGGTCCGGGCGTCGCAGATGAGCCGCCGTCCCACCCCCCGTCCCCAGGCCCCGGGATCCACGTAGAGCGCCAGCACCTCGCCACAGCCGGCGGTCTCGGCGTCGGGCGACGGACCGGTGGTGGCGAATCCGCAGATCACGTCGCCCTCGGTCGCCACCAGGGTCACCGGCGCATCGGCATCGGTGGCACCGAACCGGTAGCGACCCATCCGATCCTCGGGCCGCAGGCCGTCGAGGTAGTCGGCCGGAAGCAACCCCCCGTATCCCACCTGCCACGACCGGACGTGCACGGCGGCCACGGCGGCCGCGTCATCGTCCCGGGCCCGCCGCACCTGCACCACAGGGCCATTCTCGCAGCCCTCCGGGTCCCTTCGTCCGATCGGGTCCGGGCGTCGGTGCGCCCGGACCGCGCCCGTCAGCCCCCGCCGTCCCCCTCGATCACCTGGCCGGTCGGGTACCCGGCCTCCTCCGAACACAAGAAGGCCACCACCCGGCCACGTCCTCGGGCCGACCCACCGTCCGAACGGCGCCGTGGCGAGACGTCGTCGATCCCCATGGCCTCCTTCACCAGGCGCCGACCCATCTCGGTGTCGACCAGACCGGGGACCACCACGTTCACGTGGATACCCTGACGCTGCTCCTCCCTGGCCGACGTCTTGGCCAACGCATCGAGCGCCGCCTTGGCCATGCTGTAGGGCGCCCCTTGGTTGTAGGGCGCCCCGTTGGCGGCCCGCAGCCGGTCGGCGACGCTCGAGATGAACACCACCTCACCCGGACCACCCGGAGCCCCGCCTGATCCATAGCCCCGCCCGACTCCGATCCCGGCCGAATCAGGCGGGCCGGAAGACCGGGATATGGAACCCTTCACCGATGTCCTCGAAGTCCACCTGCAGGGCCATCCCCACCTGTAGCCGGTCGAACTCGCAGCCCACCACGTTGGTCATCATCCGCGGCCCCTCCTCCAGGTCGACCACGGCGGCCACGTAGGGAACCTTCTCGTTGAAAGGCGGTAGATCGTTCTGGTGCACGATCGACCACGTGTAGAGCGTCGACCGACCGCTGGCGTCCTCCCACGCCACCTCGTCACCCCCGCACCGGGGACAGAAGGGCCGGGGGTAGTAGTGGGCCTCGCCACAGCTCGCACACCGGGAGATCACCAGCCGGCGCTCGGCTGCCGCGTCCCACCAGGCCTGGGTGAACTCGTCGGGGGTGGGCAGGTCATACCGGGTGGCCATGGCGGTGTTCTCCTGCGTCTGGGGGGCCGACCCGTCATGATCCCACGGCCCGCCCCGCTTTGACCCTGGCGCGGGCCATCGGCCATGCTGCCCAGGTTACCGAGCCGGCGTCAACGTGGCCCGGAGACCGCCCCGGAGGCCCCGGCGCGAACATTGAGGAGGACACCTGATGGGCATGCTCGACGGCAAGGTCGCCATCGTCACGGGCGCGGGCCGTGGCATCGGACGGGCGGAAGCCATTCTTCTCGCCTCCGAGGGCGCCAAGGTGATCGTCAACGACGTGGGCGCCAACCGCGAGGGCTCCGGGGCCGACGTCCACCCGGCCCAGCAGACGGTCGATGACATCAAGGCGGCCGGCGGCGAGGCCGACCTGAACCCCGACGACGTCAGCTCCTGGGCAGGGGCGGAGAACATGGTCAAGCAAGCCGTCGACACCTGGGGCCAGCTCGACATCCTGGTCAACAACGCCGGCATCCTCCGCGACAAGATGTCGTTCAACATGGACGAGTCCGACTGGGACGACGTCATCCGGGTGCACCTGAAAGGCCACTTCGCCCCCTCCCACTTCGCCGCCATCCACTGGCGCAACCGCTCCAAGGCGGGGGAAGAGGTCACCGGCCGCATCGTCAACACCGCCTCCGAGGCCGGTCTCTTCGGCAACGCCGGTCAGGCCAACTACGGCGCCGCCAAAGCCGGTATCGCGGCCATGACCATCGTCTTGGGCCGGGAGCTCGAACGCTACGGGGTGACCTGCAACGCCATCTCCCCGAGAGCCCGCACCCGTATGACCGAGGACCTCTTCGGCGAGATGGCCAAGGCCGAGGAGGGCAAGTTCGACGCCTTCGGTCCCGAGAACGTGGCCCCCCTCGTCGTCTTCCTGGCCTCCCCCGATGCGGCCGACATCAACGGCCAGAACTTCGTCGTCTACGGAGGCTCGGTCTGGGTCATGCAGGGCTGGGAGCCGGCCGGTGAGTTGAAGCGCGACAGCCGCTGGACGCCGAAGGAACTGGCCGACAACAAGGCAAGCCTCTTCAAGACCCACAAGTCGTCGGTGCCTCCCTTCGGGGCTTTCTGACCCCGGCCGGCCGATTCCCTCCGAACCCCGGCTGGCTAACCCCGGCCGGTTGACCGCGGCCGGTTAACCGCGGCTGGGCAACACGGCCGTGGCCTCGCCCACGACCTTCACTTCGCCGTCGCCGTTGGACAGCGTGCACTCCAGATCGACCAGGTGCCGGCTGTCCTCCACCCGCTTGCCCGTCACCACGACCTTGGTCGACAGCTCCTCGCCGGGCCACGTCTGGCGGCTGAACCGCACCTGGTAGTGCCGCACGTTCCCGGCACCCACGTAATCGGTCAGGGCCGTCCCGAGCAGGCCCATGGAGAACATCCCGTGCCCGAAGACGCTCGGCTGCCCGGCGGCGGTGGCGGCGATCTCGTCGTGATGCATGGGGTTGTAGTCCCCCGACGCCCCCGCGTAGCGCACCAGATCGGTCCGGGTCAGCGTGTGGCTCGTCACCGGCGCCTCGTCGCCCTCTTTCACGTCCTCGAAGTGCAGTGTGCCCCCTGCCATCGCCGTTCCTCCCCTTGGACTTCGCCGGGCTCTTCAGCCCCGACGGGCCGCAGCTTGCGGGCCGCGGCCTCCCACTGTCAAAACCGGGCCGGGCCGACGGCGTCGGACCGCTCAGTGCCCCGGTTCCGGGTCGCGGGGCAACCCGAGCATCCGCTCGCCGATGACGTTGCGCTGCACCTCGCTCGTCCCCCCGGCGATGGTCAGGCACCGCGTCGACAAGAACCCGTGGCTCCACTGGGCGCCGGCGCCGTCGGTCGACGCCCCGTCGGCGCCGAGGAGCACGAGACCGAGCTCCTGCACCCGCTGCTCGTGTTCCACCCCCAGCAGCTTCCGCACACTGGCCTCGGGCCCCGGCTCCACCCCCGACACCGAGCGCAGTGTGGTCCGTGCGCCCAGTAAGGCGATGGACTGCGCCTCGGCCAGGAGCCCGCCGATCTGGTCGAGGACCACAGCGTCCTCGGCCCAGGGCCCGCTCTCCAAGGAGCCCAACATGGCCTCGATCCCCAACCCGAAACTGGCCCCCGACGACATGGACACCCGCTCGTTGGCCAGGGTCGTCCGGGCCAGTCGCCACCCGCCGTTCACGGAGCCCACCACGCAGTCATCGGGCACGAACACGTCGGTGAAGAAGACCTCGTTGAACATCGCCGCGCCGGTGATCTCCCGCAGGGGCCGCACCTCGATGCCGGGAGAGCGCATGTCGACGAGAAAGTACGTGATCCCCTCGTGCTTGGCCGCCTCAGGGTCGGTCCGGGCCAGGCAGATCCCCCAGTCGGACTTCTGCGCCATGGACGTCCACACCTTCTGCCCGTTCAGCACGTAACCCCCGGTGTCGGCGGAGGCCCGCATGGAGAGCGAGGCCAGGTCGCTGCCCGCCCCGGGCTCGCTGAAGAGCTGGCACCAGCCGATCGTCCCCTCGAGCGTGGGCTTCACGAAGCGCTCCTGCTGCTCGACCGTCCCGTGGGCGATGATCGTCGGCAAGGCCCACGCCCCCACGGCGATCGAGGGCCGGAAAACGCCGGCCGCCGCCATCTCCTCGTCGATCACCAGCTGCTCGACCGCTCCCGCCCCGCGCCCGTAGGGAGGGGGCCAGTGCGGGGCCAGCAGACCGTTCTCGACGATCAGCCGTCGCTTCTCGGCGGTGCCCGGGGCCGCCGCCACCTCGGCCACGATGGCGCGGATCTCGCCCCGCAGGGACTCGGCGTCGGCCGGCAGCTCGCTGGCCAGCATCCGTCGGCCCCCGGCCAGCGCGGCGCGCGACGCCTCGGTCCGCAGTGCGGCCGACCCTCCGAGCAGCTGACGTAGCGACAACGACCGCCGCAGGTGGATATGGGCGTCGTGCTCCCAGGTGAAGCCCATCCCCCCGAGCACCTGCACACATCCCTTGGCCGCTTCGACATAGCAGTCGAGGGCCACGGCCCCGGCCAGAACGGCTGACAGGGCGGCCTGGTCGGCGTCGTCGCCGTCGGCCGCCCGGGCCGCGTCCCAGGCCAACGCCGTGGTCTGCTCCACGGAGACGAACATGTCGGCCAGCCGGTGCTTGATGGCCTGGAACTGCCCGATCGGCCGGCCGAATTGACGACGTTCCTTGGCGTAGTCGGAGGCCGTCTCCAGACACCACCGGGCCCCGCCGGCGCATTCAGCCGCCGATATGGCCAGGGCCATCTCGCGCACGAGCGCGGTGGTCACACCGGCCATTCGACGCTCGGGGGCCACCACTGCCCCGTTCACGTGCACAGCCACCACCCGTCGCGTCAGGTCCAGGCTGGCCAGGGGCTCGATCTCCACCCCGGGTCCGTCGAGCTCGAGGGCACACCACATCGACTCCCCCGCCCCCCCGGACGCATGGGCGGGCACGAGCAACAGCCGGGCCCCCGCTCCGGCGGCCAGCATCGGCCGTACCGTCCCCGTCACCGTCAGCGTGCCGTCGTCACCCAAGGAAGCGTTCAGGGACCCACTCCCCGGTAGCGCCACGGCCGCCGGTCGGCTGCCGTCGACGAGTGACGGCAGCAGCTCCTTGCCGTCGGCCGGGTCCGACGATCCCGACACCACGGCGGCCGCCAGCATGGTGGGGACCACGGGCCCCGGGGCCGCCGCCCGGGCCAATTCCTCCACCACCACGGCCAGCTCCATCAGCCCGAATCCCTGGCCGCCGTATTCCTCGGCCACATGGATCCCGAGCCAGCCCTGACCGGCCAATTCGTCCCAGAACGGCGGCAGGGTCTCGGTCTCGGCGTCGAGCAGCGCCCGCGGCACCTCGGCCGGGCACTTCGCCTCCACCCACCGCCGCACCGTCCGCCGGAGCTCCTCGTGGTCCTCCCCGATCCCGATCGGCATCTGCCCACCCTCCGTCATCTCGAGCCGGAGCGCTTGGCCGGCGAAAACTAGAACACGTTACGCCGCAGCTGCGACCGCCGGCCAGCGCTGCCCGCCACCCGGCGCTCTCCACCACCCGGCGCCGTCCGCCACCCGGCGCTCTCCACCACCCGGCGCCGTCCACCACCCGGCACGGTCCGGTGTCCCATCACCGGGTCTGCTCTCGCCTTCGTAAAGTGGCGCCGAAGGCCCTCACCAAGCGGCAGCTCATCTCGGTCCCGGTCACCGACCAGGCCCGGGCCTTCTACGTCGACACGCTGAGCTTCGAGGTGGTCCGCGACGACGTCGATCGCCCTCGTCACCCGGTTCGAGACCAGCCGGCGGGTCGATGAAGGGCATCGTGGTGCAAGAGCGACGATCTCGACGCCGACGTCCACGCCCGGCGCCACCGCGGTCTGGCCACCAGGGACGTCGAGGAGGCGACGTGGGGCCGCTTCGTCATTCTGGCCGATCCCGAAGGCACCGGGAACGTGCGGCAGACGACCGGGCCTTAGGCGCACTCACCGAGTTGTCGAAGTCTCTGGCATCGAAGTTGGAATTCGCGAAGTCGACACCCGCCGGTTGCGAGACCCGATGCGTCGTTGGACAGCGTCGGCGTCTCGCTGTTGATGTCGGCGGTGACCGTGTAGACGATCGAGGAATTGGCGGGCAGGTCAACGGTGTCGTCGATGATGCCCGTCCCGCCGACCGAGGACCCACTGGCCCCTCCGGGGGGTTCGAATAGGTGTCGGTGCTGAAGTCGGCATTGTCGGTGAAGTCGTCGGTCACGGTCAGGCCGCTCAGATCCCGGGACCAGCTGGTCCCTCAACGTCAGGCGATCGAGGTCAGAAGATCCCGATCACGTGGTCGATGGACCACACCTGCCAGCCGTGAAGCCCGAGGATCACCACGGCGGCCAGCACCATCATGGCGTTCTGCCCCTGCTCGGCCCAGTCGTGGATCATCAGCACGAAATAGAGCAGGTTCAGGGCGATGCTGGCGAAGGCCGCCACCGGCGTCAGGAAGCCCAGTGTCAACCCGAGCCCCAGTGACAACTCGCTCATCAGCACCACCCAGGTCATCGCCTTCGGATGGGGCTTCACCACGGCGTCGAAGCCTTTGCCGACGACCTTGAATTTGTGCTTGGCGGCGATGTCGGCGGCCCAGGTGATCCCGGCCTGACGCTTGATCCAGGCCTCCAGGTTCTTGTGCCGGAAGCTCTCCAGCCACCACAGTCCCAACCCAATCCGCAACACGGCGGCCCACTCGGCGCCGCTCAGCCAGGTGGTCTTCACGGCCGAGTTTCTAGCATGCGCCCGCCGTCTCTCTCCGGACTCCGCACCGTCGCGGCGGCGGGCACCACCCGGGGGATGGTCACCGTCAGACCCAGCCCCACCAGGGCGGCCACCACCGCGGCGGCGTCGACCGCCCGCAGACCGGGGGCTCGCCCGTGACCGAGGGCGAGCGACAGCGCCAGGGCGGCGCCCCCCACTCCGGCGCCGACGGCCACCCCCAGCGTCACCAGCACCTGCATGGCGGCGATCGACCCGCCCTGGCGTCCGGCCCCCGCACTCGACAGCACGACGAGCGTCGTCGTGGCATAGGACAGGCCCATCCCGGCGCCCGCCACCGCCCAGGCCACGAATCCCCACCACCACGGGGTCCTCGCCCAGTCGAGCGTGAACACCCCGCCGATCCCGAGAGCCACCAACACGAGTCCCGCGGCGCACAACCGACGGGGCCCCACCACCGAGACGTAGCGCGCCTGGACCCACGACCCGGCCGTCCACGTGAGCGCCGCCACCGTCAACACCACCCCGGCCTCGGTCACGCTGCGGTGGTGAAGCGACGTCAGCGACAGAGGCAGGAAGGCCTCGGCGCTGAAGAAGGCCAGGTTCACCAGCGCGGCGACCGCCATGGTCCCGAGCTGCCGGTTGTCGGCCCGGCCACCGCCCGCGGCCCGGCGCGGGATCACCGCCCGCAGGGCGCGCACCACGAGCACGAGGCCGATCGACCCGAGCGCCGGCGACAGCACGGCCCGGCGCCAACTCAGGGCCTCGATCACGAGCGCCGTGCCCCCGGCCAAAGTCACCGCCATGGCGATGCCGGCGGCCCGGGCCAGATCGCGTGGCTCCGGGTTCCCCGACGGCTCCTCGCCCGCGGCGATGTCGGTGCGGGCGATGGCGGGAAGGGCGATGGCGGCGGCGACCAGGGTGGCGGGAATGATTCCCAGGAACACCACCCGCCAACTCAGGTCCTCGGCCACCACCCCGGCCACGGCCGGACCGACCACCCCGGGGATCACCCAGGCGGTGGACATCGCGGCGTAGGCCCGGGGCCGCAGATGGGCCGGGTAGCCGCGCCCCACCAGCACGTTCAATGTCACCACGAGCACCCCGGCCCCCGCACCCTGCACCACCCGGCCCGCCACCAGCACCACCATGCTGGGGGCGGCCCCGTCGATGGCCAACCCCACGCAGAACAGCCCCACGGCCACCAGCGTCGGCCGCAGCATCCCGATCCGGTCGACCAGCGGTCCGGTCACCACGATCCCCACCAGCTGGGCCAGCATGAAGGCGCTGAAGGTCCACCCGTAGAGCCGGAGCCCGCCCAGATGCCGCACCACCACGGGTAAGACGGTGGAGACGGCGATGGCCTCGAAGGCGATGAACGAGACCACCAGCACCATCCCGGTGGTCAGCCGCCTCCGCCCGGGTCCGAGGATCGAGTCGCGCCGCTCTGACTCCATCGCCTCATGCCGACCGATCCGGTCAGCCCCGGTGGATCAAGTTGAACTTGGAGCTGACCACCGGCTCCCCGGTGGCGGCGTCTTTCCACACCGTCTCGGTCACGATGAAGGTCATCGTCCGGCCCTTGGACTCCTTGGCGTAGGCGTCCACCACCGTCCCCTCGCCTTCGAGCACGTCACCGACGAAGACGGGTCGGTGATAGGTGAACTCCTGCTCGCCGTGCAGGATCAGCCCGCCGCCAGCCATCAGCGGACCGATCACCTCGGCCATGGCGTTGGCCGTGGGCTTGTCGCCGGGCTGGACCTCGCTGAACTCACCCCAGGACTGCATCACGAACGGCCACGTGGGAGGAGCGGGGATGGCGTCGAAGCCCGCTTCCTTGGCCGCCCGGGGGTCGCGGTAGACGGGGTTGCGGTCGCACACGGCGGTGGCGAAGTTGGCGACGGGGCCGCGTTCGACGACGACTTTGGACTTGCTCATCGGCTTCCCGATCAGCTTCTTCAGGTCGACCTCGGCCATCGTCGCCTCCACGGCTCGGCCCACCGTCCGCGGGCGGGGGAACAGGATCTGATTACGCTGCGCCACCGTAGCGGGGGCGGCACTTTCGGGTCGAACGCCGCCCCTGCCACCGCCCCAATGCCCGAATTCGAGACCCTCGCCTACGAGAAGTCCGACGCCGTGGCCTGGATCACCTTGAACCCTCCCGACGTCATCAATTCGTTCAACACCAATCAAATCGTTCAACACCACCATGCAACGCGAGCGGCCCGACCTCTGGCGCTGGCGCTGGCTCCGCCGTCACGACCCCGTCCGGGTCGTCGTCCGGGCTGGCCACTGCCGGCTGGCGGCCGCCGCTCAGCCGAGCCCCGCGGCCAGGGCCCGAAAGGCCTTTCCCCGGTGCGACACCGCGCTCTTCTCAGCCATCGTCATCTCGGCGTAGGTCCGACCGTCACCTCCAGTGGGCACGAACACCGGGTCGTAGCCGAACCCGCCGCTGCCTCGCCGTTCCCCGGCGATCACCCCCTCGACCACCCCGTGGGCCACGATGTCGCCGCGGTCGGGGAAGCAGGCGATGGCCACGGTCCGAAAACGCGCCCGTCTGGCCTCGGCGCCCACGGCCGACACCCGGGCCAACTCGTCCAGCAGCTTGCTCACGTTGTCGGCGTAGCTGGCCCCGGCCCCGGCGTACCGGGCCGAGTACACCCCGGGCGCGCCGTCCAGGGCGTCGACCTCGAGCCCGGTGTCGTCGGCGATGGCCGCCAAGCCCGTGGCCTCGACCAGGGCCATCGCCTTCAGCCGGGCGTTCTCCTCCAGCGTCTCACCGGTCTCCTCGACCTCGGCCACCTCGGCGGGACCCGGACGCATCTCGATGACCACACCGGCCGTCTCCGACACGATGGCCGTGATCTCCTTGGCCTTGTCGACATTGGCCGTGGCCAGCACCACCCGCAACGGCACTGCGTCGCCGCGGCCGACCGACCGTGTCCCCTTGCCGTGGCGTGTCACCGCGGTGTGGGCGCCTCGGCCAGGATCGCCTTCTGCTCGTCGAGCAAGCTGGCGATCCCGTGCTCGGCCAGCCCGAGCATCTCGTCGAGCTCGCCGCGCGAGAACGGCATCCCCTCGGCCGTCCCCTGTACCTCGATGAACCGACCCGAGCCCGTCATCACCACGTTCATGTCGACCTCGGCGCGCGAGTCCTCGGAGTAGTCCAGGTCCAACAGGCAGGCGGCGTCCACTATCCCGACGGACACCGCGGCACAGGAGTCACCCAGAGGATTGCCCGACAGCTGTCCTTTTTGCATCAGCCGGGTGAAGCAGTCGTGCAGCGCCACGTAGGCCCCGCAGATCGAGGCCGTCCTCGTCCCCCCGTCGGCCTGCAACACGTCGCAGTCCACCGTCACCTGCAGCTCCCCCATGGCGATCACGTCGGTCACCGCCCGCAACGACCGCCCGATCAACCTCTGGATCTCCTGGGTCCGCCCCGACTGCTTCCCCTTGGCCGCCTCGCGCCCGATCCGCTCGGCCGACGAACCCGGCAACAGCGAGTACTCGGCCGTCACCCAGCCCTTGCCCGTCCCCCGCATCCACGGCGGGACCCGGTCCTCGACCGACGCCGTGCACAGCACCTTCGTCTTCCCCATGGAGACGAGCACCGACCCGGGCGCGAACTCGGTGAAGTCGCGCACGAAAGTCACCGGCCGCAGGTCCTCGACATTACGCCCGTCTTTCCGCCGGGCCCGGGGATCGCCGCTCACAGCGAGTACCCCCGTCCCACGGCGGCCTGCGCCACCGGGCCACCGAAAGCCTCGGCCGCCTCGGCCCGCACGGCGCCGGCGGCGATCGTGGGCCACCGGTGGGTCACCACCAACCGGCCTGCTCCCGCCGCCTTCGCCGTCCTCCCGGCCTGCCGTCCGCTCATGTGCTGCGCCGTCCCTTCGTGTTCCTTCGTATAGGTGGCCTCGCACAGGGCGAGGTCGAGGTCGGTCCCGAGGGCCGCCAACGACCAACCGGGCCCGGAATCGGCAGAGTAGCCGAGGGTGCTCCCGTCGCCTTCGAGACGCACGGCCAGGGTCACCGGCCCGTGATCGGTGGCCGAGAACGTCATCCGCACCCCACCGACCACCGCCCCCTCACCGTCGCCCACCGTCCGCCAGTCGAGGACCCCCTCGGCATCTCTTCCCAGCCGTTCCTGCACGCCGGGGGCGGCGAGAACGGGCACCGGCCGGCGTGTCCCCTCGAGCGTGTGATGGACCGCCGTCACGAATCCCGAGATATCGCTCCAGTGATCGCTGTGCTCATGGGAGAGCACGATGGCGTCGAGGGCCCGGGGGTCGCAATAACGCTGCAGGTTGGCGAACGTCCCCGGCCCGGCGTCGAGCCACACCGTCGTGCCGGACGTCCACGACCGCACCAGGTAACCACTGGCCGCTCCCCCGGCCCCGGCATGGCTCCCGTCGCATCCGAGCACGGTGAGCGTCAGCACCCCGTCATAGCCGTCCCGCTGTCCCCGGGCTCATCGTCGGCCACGGCGTCGGCCACCGGCCACGCCACCTGCCCGACGTCGCCCAGCTCGGCACCGAACAGCCGTCCCCCGACAGACCGGAACCACTCCACCTCGCCGGACGAGAAGAACCGCGCCTGCCCGCGACGGTGGCCACCGCGCCCGAGCCGGCCCTCGGCCAAGGTGGCCCGCACGTCGAATGCCGTCTCGTCGGCCGACGACACCAGCACCACCCCCCGCCCCACGGCATCGGCGATCGTCCGGGCCAGGAACGGGTAGTGCGTGCACCCGAGCAACAGCGTGTCGATCCCGGCCTGCCGCAGAGGAGCCAACAGCCGTTCGGCCAGAACCACCACCTGATCGGAACGCGTGTCGCCGCGTTCGACGAACTCGACGAACCCGGGGCACGCCGCGCACGTCAGCTCGAGCGGCACGGCCAGATCACCGATGGCCCGCTGGTAGGCGCCCGACGACACCGTCCCCACCGTCCCGATCACCCCGACCTTCCGGTTCCGCGTGGCTTTGGCCACCGCCCGCACCCCCGGTTCGATCACCCCGATCACCGGGACCGGCAGTAACCGCCGCAGCGCCCCCAGCCCGGCGGCGGCCGCCGTATTGCAGGCCACCACCACCAGCTTCACGTCGTGCTCGTCTACCAGCCACCGCCCGATCTGCCCGGCGTAGGCGCGGACCTCGGACAGAGGCCGTGGTCCGTAGGGATAGCGCCCGGTGTCGCCCACGTAGACCAGATGTTCGCCGGGGGCGAGGTCGATCAGGGCCCGGGCCACGCTCAGGCCGCCGAACCCGCTGTCGAACATCCCGATGGGACGGTCGTCCTCCGACAGATACCCGTCGTCCACCTTCCCGAGGTTACGACCCCGGGGCCGGAGGCACGCGTTCCCGCCGGCGCTCACAGAAGTGGCAGCTGGGGCGCCTCTTCGAGCGACGGCTTCCCCGAACGCCGGGCCCCGACGGGAAAGACCTGGCCGGGCAGGAACGAGCGCACCCGATGGTCGCCGGGCCGTCCCCCGAGCACTTCGACGGACTCGGCCCCGTTCTGCACGTTCCGCACGTAGGCCCGGAACGTCCAGCTCGCCCCGCGCAGCGCCGGACCCTCGATCTCCACCGCGTCTCCGGGCCGCAGCCCGTTCCACGACTCGGCCCGCTGCAGATGGTCGGGCAACGCCTTCACCGTCCGTCGCCGTCGTCGCGTCACCATCGGACAAGGCTCACCATCGGACAAGGCTCACCGTCGGCCCAGCCACCATCAGGCCGGATTCACTTTCGGACACGGTTCCCTCTCGGACACCGACATCAGAAGTAGATGGTGTTGCGGGCCCGCTCGGTCACGACCTCGATGTCGTCGGTCCACGCGCCGGTGGACAGGTACTTCCACCCGCCGTCGGCCGACACGAAGACGATCACTCCGCCCTCGATCGACTGGGCACACTTGGCGGCACCGGCCATGGCCGCCCCGGTCGAGATCCCGGCGAAGATCCCCACCTCGGCCAGCCGTCGCGTCCACACGATCGACTGCCGGGGATCGACGATGGTCTTTCGGTCGAGAAGGTCGGGACCCCCGAGCTCGGTGAAGATGGGAGGGATATAGCCGTCGTCCAGGTTCCGCAGTCCGTCCACCATCTCCCCGGCCGGGGGCTCGACGGCCCACACGGCGATGGCCGGATTCTGGTCTTTCAGGAACCGACCCACCCCGAGCAGGGTCCCCGACGTCCCCAGTCCGGCCACGAAATGCGTCACCTCGGGGCAGTCCCGCCAGATCTCGGGCCCGGTCCCCTCGTAGTGTGCCCGGGGATTGGCCAGGTTGGCGTACTGATAGAGGAAGACCCACTCGGGATGCTCGGCGTGGATCCGCTCGGCCATCCGCACGGCTCCGTTCGAACCTTCGGAGCCGGGCGACTCGATGATCTCGGCGCCCCACACGGCGAGCAGCTGCCGTCGCTCGATGGACACGTTCGACGGCAACACCACCTTCAGCCGGTACCCCTTCAGCCGGGCCACCAGGGCCAGCCCGATCCCCGTGTTCCCCGAGGAGGGCTCGAGCAGCGTCGCGCCCGGTGTCAGCCGCCCGTCCTTCTCCGCCTCCTCCACCATCGACAGGGCGATCCGGTCCTTCACCGACCCGCCGGGGTTCTGCCCTTCCAGCTTCACCAAGATCCGGACGGCCGGGTTCGGGCTCAGGGCGCTCACGTCGACCAGCGGCGTATCGCCGATCAGGTCGAGAGGGCTGGCGACACGGGCCACGGCGGCGTTCGACCCTCAGCCACCGGCGACGGCGGGCAGGATGGACACCGTGGCCCCGTCGGACACCTTCGTGTCGAGCTGCTCCAGATAGCGCACGTCGTCGTCGTCGACGTAGACGTTCACGAATCGGTGCAGCGTCCCGTCCTCGGTCAAGACCTGCCCGGCCATGGCCGGGTAGTTGGCCACCAGGTCGTTCAGCACCTCGCCGATGGTGCCGCCGTTGGCGGACACCGTGGACTGACCGCCCGCATGCGGGCGCAGGACGGTGGGTAGGCGCACTTCGACGGGCACCGCTGTCCTCCTCGGGGCCGGAGGTCGGCTGGCCCCGAGGGGTCACAGCCGTCCGGACGGATATGGCGCGTAACCCAGCCGATCCTACTGGGCCGCTCCCGGCACCGATCCTTCCGGGCCCGCCGGCGGATCCACGATCACCGGCTCCTCGTCGATCCGGCCATCCACGATCCGGTAGGACCGGAGCACGGGCTGGGTGTCACGCAGCGACACCAGCACGTAGTGCCACCCCGGATCGGGCGCCTGGGCCACGTCAGTGGCCGACGGGTAGGCGTCGGTGTGCGTGTGGGAGTGGAACACCCCGATGATGGCCATCCCGCGGGCCTCGGCGTCACGGTCAGCGTGCAGGAATTCCTTCCCGGGCACCGTGTAGAGCTTGGCCGAGGCGGCCTCGTTGTGCGTCGGGTAGCACTTGGCCGCCACCGTGCCGGCTGGATCGCCTCCGATCAGCCCGCAGGCCTCGTCGGGCAGGCCCCGCAGACAGTGACCGACGATCTGTGTGTAGACCTCGGGCGCCAGCCGCAGCATTTTCTCGACGTTACCGGCCCCGGTCGTCCCACCGGGTACCCTCCGCTCAGTGGCCGCAGCCAAAGGACCGGGTCGTCGGGGCCACAAGACGGCGAGCCCGAGCGCCGAGGCCGACCGGATCCGCACGGTCGCCCGGAACCGCCGCGCCCGTCACGACTACGACATCCTGGACACATTCGAATGCGGCCTCGCCCTCCAGGGCAGCGAGGTCAAGTCCCTGCGCGCCGGACGCGTCACCCTGGCCGACGCCTATGCCCGGGTGGAAGAAGGCGAGGCCTGGTTGCTCGGCGTCCATATCCCGCCGTACATCCACGCTGCCGGCTTCGGTGCCCACGATCCGGAACGCCGACGCAAGCTCCTGCTCCACCGCCGGGAGATCGACGAGCTCATGGGCAAGACCCAGCAACAGGCCCTCACCTTGGTGCCCCTCTCCATCTATTTCAAAGACGGCCGGGCCAAAGTGGAGCTGGCTCTGGCCCGAGGCCGACGCCTCTACGACAAGCGCCATGCCATCGCCGAGCGCGACGCCGACCGCGATGCCCAGCGCGAAGCCTCACGGGCGGCGGGCAAGAGCGTCGGCCGCGGCGCCAGCCGCGAACGCGACGACTGACGAGCGCGACGACGAAACGGCCGTCTGCACCGTCTGCTGAAAAGCCCCAACGGGCTGAACGGCCTCACCGGCCCGACAGTCAGCCGTGGGCTTTGGAGAAGTCGCCACTCAACCACGACTCGGGCGTCATCCGGGATCACACAATCGGTCTCGGCCTAGGCCGCCGTGGCGGCCAGGTACAGCTCACCACGCTCACGTCCTCGTACGGCGCCGTCTCCGTCTGCACACCCAGACTGAAACGCCCCTCCCGGCCGATGATCCCTGCCTTGCGGCTCGACGTTCCCGTAATCATGCTCACCACTCCGCCCGGCGAGTACCGGGCGAGTACCTGGACCACACGGGAACGGTCAGCGGTCCGTCCGGTCCCCGGCGGACGCTCATAAACCCGACATGCACCTCAGCCCGGAACGCCTGCCGCTCGTCCCCCCGTCATTGTCACCGACGTCCTTCTCCCGCCTACCATCCTCCGCCGCCCCGCATGCCCCGGTCCTTGTCGCAGCAACGATTCGCTAACCGCGCCGCAGATGGGAAACTACGCCGCATGACCGTCACGGACCACGCATCCCCCGCCCCTCCGGCCCCCCGGCCGGGGCCCGCCGCCCGTGCCGTCGACCTGGTCAAGACCTACGGAAAGGGCGCCACCGTCGTCCACGCCCTCGACGGGGTCACCACCGAATTCGCCCGCGCCTCCTTCACCGCCATCATGGGTCCCTCGGGATCGGGCAAATCGACCTTCGTCCATTGTATGGCCGGTCTCGACGTCCCCACCTCGGGCCAGGTCTTCGTGGGAGACGAAGCCATCGACTCGCTCAACGACGCCGGACTCACCAAGTTGCGCCGCGACCGTCTGGGCTTCGTCTTCCAGTCCTTCAATCTGGTACCCACCCTGACGGCGGCCGAGAACGTCACCCTTCCGGCCGACCTGGCCGGCCACAAGGTCGATCCGGCCTGGTTCGACTTCCTCGTCGACCAGCTCGGCATCCGCGACCGCCTGGCCCACCGCCCGACCGAGCTCTCCGGTGGCCAACAGCAGCGGGTGGCCTGTGCCCGGGCGCTCATCGGCCGACCGGACCTGATCTTCGCCGACGAACCGACCGGCAACCTCGACTCGAAGTCGTCGGGCGAGATGTTGGCCTTCTTACGCCGGTCGGTCAGCGAGTTCGGTCAGACCATCGTCATGGTCACCCACGACCCGCGCGGCGCCGCCTACGCCGACCGGGTCGTCTTCCTGGCCGACGGCAAGATCGTGGGCCAATTGGACTCACCCACGGCCGAGACCATCTACGAGCAGATGAAGCTGCTGGGCAGCTGACATGTGGAGAGCCACCCTGAAGGGACTTCTCGCCCACAAGTTGCGCCTGGCCCTCACCGCCGTGGCCATCGTCCTGGGCGTCATGTTCGTCTCCGGCACCTTCGTTCTCACCGACACGCTCCACAACACCTTCACCACCCTCTTCAACGGCATCTACCAGCACGTGGACTTCGAGGTCCGGGGCCAGGCGGCCTTCAACGGTCCGGCCGGCACCGCCGTCCGTAATCCCATCGACCAATCGATCGCCGACGCCGTCCGTCAGGTACCCGGCGTGGCCGAGGCGGAGGGCACGGTGGCCGGCTACGCCCAGCTCGTCGCCCCTGACGGCAGGTCGGTCAATACCACCGGCGCTCCCACCATCGGGCTGTCGTTCAATCCCGTCCCCCAGATGTCGTCGCTCCACATCAAGTCGGGATCGCCGCCCACCCGTCCGAACGACGTGGTCATCGACGCCTCGACGGCCGCCAAGTACCACTTCCACATCGGACAACAGGTCCACGTCCTGCTGGCCGGCCCCACCCGGACGTTCACCCTGACCGGCATCGTCACCTTCGGCACCGCCAACAACCTGGCCGGCGCCACCCTCGCCGCTTTCGACCTGCCCACGGCCCAGTCTCTGTTCAACCGGACCGGCCACTACGACGCCATCGACATCCTGGCCAAGCCCGGGGTCGACACCGCCCAGCTCCAGAAGTCCATCACCCGGGTCCTTCCTCCGCATGTGGAAGTCGTCACCGGTCAGACGGTGGCCAACGAGTCGACCAATTCGATCAACCAGGCTCTCGGCTTCTTCTCCACCGCCCTGCTCGTCTTCGCCTTCATCTCGCTCTTCGTCGGCGGCTTCACCATCTTCAACACCTTCTCCATCATCGTCGGACAGCGCACCCGCGAGTTGGCGCTCCTGCGGGTCCTCGGAGCCAGTCGACGACAGGTCTTCCGGTCGGTCCTGGCCGAGGCCATGATCGTGGGCTTCTTCGCCTCCCTCGTCGGCCTGGGCCTGGGGGTCCTGGCCGCGGTCGGCCTCGAGGCCCTCCTGAACGGTTTCGGCGTCACCCTCCCCTCCAACGGCCTGGTCTTCGAAGTCCGGACCGTCGTCGTCGCACTGCTCGTCGGCGTCGGCGTCACCGTGGTCTCGGCCGTCAGCCCGGCCAGACGCGCCGTCCGCATCCCCCCGGTGGCAGCCTTGTCAGACCACGACGTCGTGGCCACCGAATCGTCACGCCGCCGGATCGTGGCCGGCAGCGCCATCTCCCTCCTCGGCGTCATCGCCCTCGCCTTCGGACTGACCAAGCCGGCCATCCAGCTCGTCGGCCTCGGCGCCATCGCCGTCTTCATCGGGATCGGCATGCTCGCCCCACTCGTCGCCCGCCCCATGGCCAGCATCATCGGCCTTCCGCTGGCCGGCCTCTTCGGCATCTCGGGGAAGCTGGGCCGGGAGAATTCGATGCGCAGCCCCCGGCGGACGGCCCAGACCGCCGCCGCCCTCCTCGTCGGCCTGGCCCTCGTCTCCACCATCGCCGTCTTCGGCGCGTCGCTGTCGCGCTCGGCCACGGGTGGCATCGACCAGGCCATCTCGGCCAACTACATCATCACCAGCTCGAGTGGCGGGGGCGCCAACAGCCAGATCTCGGCGGCCACGGCCACGGCTGCCCAACGCGTCCCCGGAGTCACCGCCGCCTCAACCGTCTACACGGGAGAGTTCAAATTCCGCAAGGACCTGACGAACCTGACCGCCATCTCACCGGTCCATCTGGCCCAGACGATCATCCTCCGGATGGCCAGCGGCACCGGGGCACCGGCCCTGGCCGCCGGCAAACTCCTGGTCGACACCACCACGGCCACCAAGGATCATCTGGTCGTGGGATCGTCGGTCCCCGCCAAATTCGCTCTCACCGGGGACACCCACATGCTGGTGGGCGGGATCTACAAACCGAACAATGTCCTCGGCAGCTATCTCGTGAGCGACTCCTACTACCGGGCGCACTTCGACAACCCCCTTCCCTTCGCCGTCCTGGTCAGGTCGAGTTCGGGGGCGACCCCGTCGACGACGGCACAACTCAGGTCCGGCCTCCGCTCGTACCCGAACCTCAAGATCCAGACCCAGGCCGAGTTCAAACAGAGTCAGCAGAAGGCGGTCAATCAGCTCCTCGGCATCGTCTACGTCCTTTTGGCCCTGGCCGTCCTCATCGCCCTCATCGGCATCGTCAACACCCTCATGCTCTCCGTCTTCGAGCGCACCCACGAGATCGGCCTGCTCCGGGCCGTCGGCATGAGACGCCGCCAGGTCCGGGGCATGATCCGTTCAGAGGCGGTCATCCTCTCGGTCTTCGGCGCCATCATCGGCATCGTCGTCGGCACCGGCCTCGGCGTCGCCTTCGCCGCGTCGCTCAAGCAGCAAGGCATCACCGACATCGTCGTTCCCTTTTCCAACCTCATCGTCTTCCTGATCATCGCCGCCCTCCTCGGTCTTGGTGCCGCCTCCTGGCCTGCCCGCCGGGCGGCCAAGCTCGACGTCCTGGCCGCCATCGCCTCGGAGTAATGCCTCGGCTGGAGCCAGACCCGGCAGGAAATCTGCCGTCACCAGCCCAAAGGGGACAACCCCGCGGGAATCCGGATAGACTGGACACACCCATAAGGGGGTGATCGGTTTCGACTCTGGTCGTCGATGCAGGAGAAGCGAGCCGTGGTTCCCGGAGCCACGTTAAAGAGCCGGGAAAAAAAACAAATGCCGAGTCTCAACTCGCGCTGGCTGCTTAATACGTAGCCCGTCCGTCCGGTCTCAGCCCTACGGGCCGGTAGCGGGCGTCATTTAGCGGGGCTTACCTGGTGATGTTGTTGTCCGGTCGCCGGGGACACGAAAGGACAACTGGGGACCCACGAATTCGCCGGCGGCGGCGGGGGTCCCGAGACTTAGCTGCCGGCTGCGCTCGGAGAAGGCCTGTTGAGAAGCCGGAGGACGCGGGTTCGATTCCCGCCACCTCCACGGATGTTGTCGGAATGACAACGTTTCCCCTGGTAGATGCATGTATTTCGTTGGCATTTGCCAACCGAAGCAAAGTGTGGTGTTCGAACCCCTCCGGGGCCGATTCCGACGTGATCGGCACCTCGGTGACGCGATGCGCGCGAGAGCGCTCCACGCGGATGGAGACACCTCGTCGCGGAAGCTGCACGCCGCGAGACGTGCGGGCCACCGCCCGTTGTCGTGGCCGGTGGCCGCCGAGCGTCATATCCGATCGAATTTGACCTTCCGCAAATATTGGATGGCTTGCCGCACCACGCCCGGCCGATCGAGACCGCTCGCACACGGCACATCCCGGGCGGCCGCGAGGGCCGGATTGGCTTCTCGCCTTAGGGCTGACCACACTTGCCCGATGGGCAGCGAGGAGGCACGAGAGGTAGCGGCTGCGAGTTTGCGAGCGCTCAATCATGCCTTTGCAGCGCATGACCTCTCCGTTGGTGCGCTTGCATCGCTGGCCGAGACCGCAAGCGAACTCGTACAACGAGCCCATGAATCGCCCAAACGCGATCGCCTGGCTCTAATGCGGAACCGCCCCGAGGGGCAGCCCTTGGGCGGAGAGGGGTTTGAGGACCGGGCTGTGGGAGGGTCGGCTAACCCGACGGGTGTCGAACTCAGCGTGCGTCTTGAGGATGAGGACGTGGTCGCCGATGTTGTACTGCGTCGTGCGTTCGAGGGCGCGCCCGGCCGCGCACATGGCGGCATAGTCGCCGCCGCATTCGATGATGTGACCGGATTCGTGATCGGCAAACTGCAGGAACCGGCATTCACCGGGGAGTTGACGGTTCGCTATCTCGCGCCTGTCCCTGTCGACGAAAGCTTGGAGATTCGTGCGCGACTCGACGGGCGCGAGCGCCGCAAACTCTTCATCAGTGCTGAAATGCGCACCGGCGAGAAGGTAATCGCAACGTGCCGCGCGATATACATCACCGTCGACGCGTCCCGCTTTGCGGGGGCACCCGACCCGCGCTGAGCGGCAAGAGAACGCTGTTATCGGGTCACTCCGGACCAATTGGCCACATGGCCCCCCGATCGCATCCGGCTCTTTGCGGATGGTCATGGGGATGCCGAACATGGCAGGCGGGGTTCGGACCGTAGGCGACGATCGGCCATAGAGGCGAGGCCGGGTCATCGACTTCGACCCCGTCCTGTGGGTCATCCGAGGCACTGTCAACCTCGTTACCTGGCCGATCAGACGGCCACGCCGCCGCTGACCCGATAGGGCACGAGTAGGGCGGTCTGAGAACGACGCCGCGTGATCCCACTGAGGTCGTGCTGTCGGTCATGACCAGCAGGTCCAGTTCGTCCCGACCCCAGGTCTGGTAGGCGATGGCTCCAGCCGGGTGGCGTAAG
>Ga0307374_10003135_pt1 | contig 28543 bp, 28 predicted proteins | sample OX3MG_FD_202532 | JGI IMG/M metagenome (GOLD analysis project Ga0307374, IMG submission 202532) | Soil microbial communities from Risofladan, Vaasa, Finland - OX-3 | ecosystem: Environmental > Terrestrial > Soil > Coastal area > Acid sulfate soil | place: Finland: Risofladan, Vaasa | collected... | reverse complement strand
GTGTGCACGGACTTCGGAGCCGAACTCGCTGAATTTAATGGTGAGAGTGACCACGTCCATTTATTGGTGACCTACCCGCCGACGGTGGAGATATCCAAGCTGGTCAACTCCCTGAAAGGCGTCTCGTACCGGATTCTTCGCAAGGAATTCGGTGAGCAGTTACGTCGGTATCTCTGGGGCGAGCATCTCTGGTCACCGTCCTCCTTCGCCGGCTCGGTTGGCGGAGCGCCGATCTCCGTACTGCGCCAATACATCGAGTCTCAACAATCGCCGGAGTGATCGGGCCTACGTCCCGAGCGCCTATCCCTCCCCGGCCTGAAGGCCGGAGACTCCCGACGCGTTTTGTTGCGGTTCGACCACCACTTAGTGCTGGCAACGCGGGCAGTAATGCGCCGAGCGACCACCAAGTATCAGTCGCTTGATCGTCGTCCCGCACTCATGACAGGCAAGACCTGCCCGGCCATAGACCTCATGGCGATCCTGAAAGGTACCGAGTCCTCCGACGAGATCTCGATAGCGCTGGTCCTTGAGTGTCGATCCCTGCTCAGATATTGCCCGCTTGAGCACCTCGAGGGTCGCATCGGCTACGCGGGTGTGCTCTTTTTTGGTCAGACTCTCGGCTCGACGGGTTGGGCGCACGCGGGCCAGATAACAGATCTCATCTCCATAGATGTTGCCGATTCCCGCAACAACTCGCTGGTCAAGCAGCAACGTCTTGAGCGCCACCCTGCGGTTCGCGCAGAGACTCCCGAGCCTCTCGCCGGTCAGCTGCTCGACGATTGGATCACAGCCGAGATGCGCTATTGCGCTTGGTACCCCACGCCCATCAACCTCATCGACAACGAACAGCTCTCCGAAGGTGCGCGGATCGACAAATCGCAGTTCGCGAGATGACGAGAGTCCGAGCCGGACATGGGTGTGCGCGACGAGTTCAGCGGCTGAGTCATCTTCGAGTCGGAGCTGGCCGCTCATGCGCAGGTGGATGACGAGCACCTCTTGTCCGTCGAGATCAACAAGGAGGAACTTTCCCCATCGACGCGCTGCGACAATTGTGCGCGAGGTGACCCTTGCGACAAACTCCTCTTTCGGTTGGCGACGGATCGTCCTCTTCCCCGTGACAATCACCGAGGTGATTGTTTCGCCGATTACGCGCTCTGCGAGTTGTCGCCGTACGGTCTCGACCTCAGGGAGCTCAGGCACCGGAGCGATCGAGCGCTTCGAGCACCACCAGCGCTGCCTGTCGCTCGGCCTCTTTCTTGGAATGGCCCTCGCCACGGCCAGTAATGCCCGCAAAGTCCACCTCGGCGACAAAGCGTTTTTGGTGATCTGGACCAATCTCGGTCACTGCATAGACAACCGACTCGACATGTTGTTTCGCGGCAAGTTCCTGCAGGCGGTTCTTCGCGTCGCCATAGGCAGAACGCTTTGACACCTCGGCAATCGTCTCTGCGGTGAGCTCTTGCACGAACGTCGTCACGCGTTCAATTCCCGAGGCGAGAAAGACCGCGCCCATGATCGCCTCAAGTGCATCCGCGAGCAACGAGGGTTTTTCGCGTCCTCCTGAATGTTCCTCTCCACGGCCGAGCAACAGTGCCTCACCAATGCCAAGCGCTCTCGCGAGCGGCGCGAGCGCAGCGGAGCTGACGACGTCAGCTCGGATCCTCGCGAGATCTCCCTCGCTCAAATTGGGAAAGCTGCGGTACAGCTCATCGGTGACAACAAATCCAAGGACCGAGTCTCCAAGAAACTCAAGACGCTCGTTCGATTGGGTACCCACATATTCCGCGCAGTATGAACGGTGAACGAGCGCTAGGCGAAGCAGCGAGCGGTCCTCGATATATCGATCAAGGCGCGTAGACAGAGCAAGAAAACCGTCGCTCTCGCCGGTGTGTTCGCTCAACTCCGATCACCGAGCCGTGGGTCGGTTCGAGATCGCAGAACTGCTCAACGTTGTACGAATGATCGTCATCGCGACTTCGTACGACTCGCGATGTAAGAGACAGCGTCACCCACGGTTACAAGACGCTCAAGATCATCATCGTCAATATAGAAGCCCGGGATCTCATCGCGAAGTGCCGCCTCGAGCGCTTCAACGAGTTCGATCAGCGCGAGCGAGTCCGCCTTGAGATCATCTGCGAACGACGCAGTGGTGACGACCAAAGCAGGATCGATCTCCATGATCTCTGCTAGCTCATTTTGAATGAGCGCGAGCACCTCTTCATTGGACATCGACAAAAGATCATCCCTTCCTCGTCATCAACCGGCGCTGAACCGATGCACGAAAACCGGTGTTGTGCCAGATACCCGATTCAATACCGGCGATGTTAGTTGCCTCTTTTCCAATTGCATCCCGGCTACGAAATACTCCCTGGAGACCTCCGGAACGCTACAAGCGCCTTGAGGCAACCCGACCAGCAACGCCGCGGGACCGAGAGGCGGTATTCTCACGCGCGCAGATTACCCGCGCGAAAAACGCTCCCCAAGAACGGCCTCCCCTCGATACCGAGTCAGTGGGGAAGAGCCTCTGGGACCCTTGAGCATCGCCTTCACCTCGCGTACGGCCGTTGACCTGCCCCGTTGAAAGCCGATTCGATGGATCGACCGACGAGAGATGCGACATCATCCTGTCGGATGCGCCCTAACCCCCGAAATGCTGGTTGGAACCGGCCGGACTCCCAATCGCGGAGCGCACCTGTTCGACAAGACCATGACTGACCATCTCATGCGCGGTGCTGATCGCATTCTTGATCGCTCTCGCCGATGAGCTGCCGTGGCTGATGATGCATACCCCTTCGACCCCAAGCAGCATCGCTCCGCCGGTGTTCTCGGGATCGACAGATCTCACATAGGGAGCAAGCGCAGGCTTGAGTATCAGGCCCGCAATGCGAGCTGACAGAGAGGAATTCACCGCAGAACGGAGCATCGAATCGAACGTCGCCGCCGCGCCCTCGAGTGACTTGAGCGCGACGTTGCCGGTAAAACCATCGGTGACGATGATGTCTGCCTTGCCGAGCAAAAGATCGCGCCCCTCGACGTTACCGATGAAGTTCACACCCTCTGTGCGGGCAAACAGCTCGTGGCTCTCTTTGACCAACGTGTTGCCCTTTGTTGGCTCCTCACCGATCGAGAGCAGTGCCACCGATGGGTTTGCATTCGCATAGCGGGCACGCACGTAGGCCGTTGCCATCTGCGCGAACTGCAACAGCCAGTCCGCCGTGCACTCGGCATTCGCACCGGCGTCGATCAGGATCGAGGGATGCGCGCCATAGACCGGCAGTGGCGTGGCGATTGCCGGTCGGGCAACGCCAGAGATGCGACCCATTCGCAACAGGGCGCTTGCCATTGCAGCACCGGTATTGCCGGCACTGACCATCGCAGAGGCCCGCTGGTCGCGTACTGCCTCGGCACAGCGAACGAGCGAGGAGTCTTTTTTCGTCCGTACCGAACGCGCAGGATCCTCGTCCATCGCGATGACCTCGCGCGCGTCAAGCACGGGGAGGCCGCGGGTGTCACCGAGCGTGCCGTCGTCTGGTCCAACGAGGAGTACATCGATGCCGAGCTCATCTCGTGCGAGAAGCGCACCGGCAACAATCTCACGGGGAGCTCTGTCGCCCCCCATCGCATCGACTGCAACAGGAAGCGTCAGTCGACCTCGACCGCCTGGCGGCCCTTGTACCAACCGCAGTTCGAACAGACCGTGTGCGGCAGCTTTGCGTGTTGGCACTGTGGACAGCGGCTCTGGGCAGGCAGTACCAGACGCCACGCTGATGCGCGACGGCTGCGGCTCTTGGATTTCGAGGTCTTTTTCTTTGGAACGGCCATATGTCCTACTCGTCTCTCACGGGAGCCTCATCGTGGCTCCCTGTCGTCTCGCTCCCGTAAAGCAGATTCAGCGCGCCCCAGCGAGGATCACCCTCAGGGACACACGAGCACTGTTCAAGGTTGCGGTTCGCCCCGCACTCAGGGCAGATTCCACGGCACTCCTCGCTACAGAGGGGCGCAAGCGGTAGCGCAAGGATACACGCATCGTGGACGATCGGCGCGAGGTCAAGAACATCGGTCCCAAGCGGGTAGCTCTCCTCGTCGGTGGGATTTTCCGTACACAGCTCGCGGATCTCAATCACAAGGTCTCCGCTCGCGACCCCGAGACAGCGCCGGCACTCGCCAATAGAGCGGGTCTTGACTCTCCCGGTGACCAAGATTCCCTCGCTGACACTCTCAAGAACGACCTCGACCTCGACCGGGTCGCCCTCTGGAACCCGAGAGCCGCTTACCTCGAGATCGCCGAGTTCGCCGTGGAAACGCACCGCGCGACGTGATCCTGGGGCCTTGGCGATCTGGGCGACCGAGACGAGGAATTCGGCTCCGTTACCCCGCTGGTGCCGGAGGGAGCCGCTGTTGGTTGTCATGATCCATCCTCACACTGGCGATGAACGAGTCTTTGAGGCTAGCGGTTGTCCTGATCGAACAGACCGGCAATTCCGGTCGATGGATCTTCGGGCTCTGGATCTTTTGGCGCCTGGGCACCGGCTCTCTGGGAAAGGTTCAGCTTGAGCTTCTCGCGCCCGACCTGGAGTGTGCGCTGGACACGGTCGATGACGATCTCGGTGGCCGCAAGCTTTTTATCGATGAAATCTTCTGCCTCCCGACGGATCGCGTAGGCAGTCTGCTGTGCCTCTGCAATGAGGCGATCCGCGTGCGAGTTCGCCTGGCGGACTACTTCGGTGCGCTGTACGAGATGTGCCGCCTGCGCACGTGCCTCGTCGATAAGTGCGTTCGCCTCTCGCTCAGCCTGGGACCAGATCTCGTTGCGCTCGACGAGCAGACGCTTTGCACGAGACAGCTCAACAGGAATTGCCTCTCGCGCGCTCAACAAGATGTTGGTGACCTCGTCACGACTGACGAGTACAGAAGACGAGAGCGGAACAGACTTCGCCGTCTCGATGATCGCGAGCAGTTCGTCGATCACTTCGGCAAAGTCGATACCTTGGCGCTCTGGATCATGCGCGCGCTCGTCGGGTGAGTCAATCACGGAATCGTTCTTTCATCTCTCGTAGAATCGGATCGGGAACGAACAGGCTAACATCGCCGCCAAACGTGGCGACCTCGCGGATAAGTCGCGAGCTGATGAATGAATATGTCGAGCCTGTTGGAATAAACAGCGTCTCGATTCCCGATAGTTGCTGGTTCATCTGCGCCATCTGCAGCTCGTTCTCAAAATCCGAGACAGCGCGCAGTCCCCTGATGATCACGTCAGCTCCGATGGAGCGTGCGACGTCTACGACAAGTGTCTGCATCGTCACGACCTCGACGTGTAAAAGATGGGAAAAACACTCGCGGATCAACTCCTCGCGAAGCTCGGAGGGAAACAACGGATCGGACTTCTGAGGGTTGCGCAACACGGCGACCACGACACGTTCAAAGAGCTTGTGTGCGCGCTCGACGATCTCAACGTGTCCATTGTGCAAAGGATCAAACGATCCCGGAAAGATCGCTGTTGTCATGTTGACTCCAAGATCTCGGGGGATAAGGGGATATCCACATCCGATCCGCGCTGCCGATTCGCCACGGTGATGAGCGTAGTTCCGTAACGATAGACCCGGTAGACCTCGAAGGTCCCGGGGAGCTCGACCGGCCCTGAGCTTTCGAGCACCAGGAGCTCTCCGGGGATGACGCCGAGCAACTTTGGCCAGTTGGCAAAGGAATATGGCGGGTCACAGAAGGTGATGTCAAAGCCCCGAGGCCCCGGACGGGAGGGGCCAACTGGATGATCCGGTGTGGTTGGACGTTCGCTTTGGTGGATGCGGCAAAAGGCGATCGCATCGCTCTGGACGATCTTGATATCGCCCGCCGTCTCAAGCTTGACCGCGACAAGGTTCTCCGCGATCGTCTTGATCACCTTGCGCTCTTGATCGACAAAGACCACTTCGGCCGCCCCGCGAGAGAGCGACTCGATGCCGAACGCTCCCGATCCGGCAAACAGGTCAAGCACCCTTGCCCCGACAACGCCGCCGAGATGGCCGAGCACATCAAAGATCGCCTCGCGCACTCTGTCAGATGTCGGCCGAACCGTATCGCCATTCGGTACAAGAAACTTGCGACCCCTCGCCTCACCGCTGATGACGCGCATCACCCAAAGCTAATGACTTCGCCTGCAATGTGCATCACCGGGTATCGGGGTGTTTTGTCAGGGTAATGCTGGCGCATTACCCTGGTGGACATTGCGGTGATGAATGCCAACGCTCCGGCACCGACCCCGTGACCTCAGCCTGTCAAAGTCCGTAATATCCACTCAAAAAAGCCGGTGAAGCTCCCTTTCTGGACATCGGGCGAGTGGGTCTGAGTCATCTCGGGGATCGCGATTATCGACGATGGTCACTCGTAATGTTGCAAGACACGATGTCGCCGTTTAGAAGCGTCCACGAACGTTCCGATGAGTGGCCAGCGTTTACAAATCTTCGGGTGACGCCAAACGGACCGACGTTCGAAGTCATCGAAAGACAGATCCTGGACGAGTGGCTGGTGAACGGTGCATTCGAGATATCTCGAAGTTGCATATATATCTGAATAATCCAACATCGTAACCCTGTCGGAATATCCCATCTCTGATACAATGTCGGATTATGTCGACAGAACACAATAAAGGCGCACCGAGAGGGCCGTTTCGGATCTACACCCCCGCCTCACTGGGTGATGCAATCCGACACTATCGGACCGAGGTTGGGTTGACACAAGCGCAACTCGCCGAGATGGCGGGCCTCCAGCGAAGTTACCTCTCTGAACTGGAGACCGGAAAAGAGACTGAACAAGTGAAGAGGCTCTTCCGCGTATTGAGGCAGCTCGGAGTCCGGATGACTCTGGACAAGGCGGATTGGTGATGGAGGACGTCCTGGTGATTTGGCTCTATGGCCAGCGGGTAGCGCTTGTCGACCAAGAACGTGGACGTCCTCGACTTGTCTACACGGACGAAGCACTTGATCGATATCCCTTGGGCACTCCGCTCCTCTCGCTGTCACTGCCAGTCAGTGCTCGGCGCTATCCCCAGGGAGTCGTTCGGCCGTTTTTCGATGGTCTACTTCCAGAAGGGGAATCGAGAAGGTCGATCGCACGTGACGTCCACATCTCCGAGGGCGACACTTACGGATTGATCCGCGCCCTAGGAAAAGACTGCGCGGGAGCGGTTGTCATACAACCTAAAGATGATCCACCTCCACCACATCCGACAACAACGACCGCTGAGGCGCTCTCCGAGACAGAAATCGGGGCACTCGTCAGAAATCTCAGAGGTGCGCCCCTGGGAGTCGGCGGACGAGTGCGAATCTCACTTGCGGGGGTGCAGGAGAAGCTCGTACTGACACGTATGCCCGATGGGTCTTGGGGCCGACCCGTGGATGGAACGCCGACTACACACATCCTCAAGCCAGAGATCGCGACGTATCCAAATACCGTGGAGAACGAGACGTTCTGCATGCGGATGGCGAAACACCTCGGCTTGGATGTCGCAACAGTAGAGACGACGGAGATCGGCGGACGCAAACTCATTGTCGTCACCCGATACGACCGCACCGTCGGAGCCAATGGTTCCGTCGAACGCATCCACCAAGAGGACTTCTGCCAAGCAACAGGATTGTCTCCTGAAACAAAGTACGAAGAGGACGGTGGGCCATCGCTCCAGCGCATCGCCGGTATCCTGGCGTCATTTGCAGCACCCGAGTCGTTGGAGCGGTTGCTTGAAGCGGTCACGGTCAATGCCATGATCGGTAACGGGGACGCGCACGCCAAGAACTTCTCCTTGATGCACAACAAGTCTGGAATGCTCGCCTTAGCTCCGCTTTACGACCTTATGTGCACGCTGTACTACGGCGATGACCGGTTGGCGATGTATATCGACAACGTCCATCGGACGAATCAAGTAACAGTGGAGCGGATCACAGACGAGACAGCCCAGTGGGGAATGTCGCCAAAGCGTGCCAAGGCGATTGTCCGCGACCTCTTGGGGAGGGCAACTTCTGCCATCGCTGCAGCTCGAGACGAAACTGAGGGCGTCCCCGATGAGATGATCTCGACAATCGAAGGTCAGCTCGCACGGCTACGTGCATCGCAATGACCGAAAGCAGCCCATATCCCATCTTCGAGATCGGTTGTGGAATCCAATCTAGACAGCAGAGGGGCCGGTGCTTCCACACCGGCCCGACCTGCATCACTCCATCGTGGCAGGAGCAGTGGTGGTAGGAGCAGTGCCGTAATCCAGGACATGGGCGACATCTCGGCTCAGGCCAGCATCAGCTGCGCTCTAAGTATTCCGCCTCCTCGTCTCCGATGAACAGAACCAGCTCGCTCCTGAGATCTGGATGTTGTCCAAGATGCGGGTCGGCATCGACGATCTCGATAGCGACCGACCTTGCCAGGGCGACGAGCTCCCGATCGCGTGCAATCGAGGCAAGGCGAAGGTCGTTTCGGCCCTTCTGTCTGACGCCGAGCACGGTCCCCTCCCCACGAAGCTCAAGGTCGGTCTCGGCGAGCTCGAATCCGTCAGTGCTCTGGACGAGCGCCTCGAGACGGCGTTGAGATTTTTCAGAGACCTCGTAGCCCAAGAGATAACAGTGAGCATCATGAGCACCGCGACCGACGCGACCGCGAAGCTGATGAAGCTGCGCGATGCCGAAGCGATCGGCATCTTCGATCACCATCACCGTCGCGCGCGGGATGTCGACTCCGACCTCGACCACCGTTGTCGCGACCAGCACATCGAGTGCTCCATGGCGAAATGCCTCGATCACCGAATCCTTCTCCTGGGTTGGCATCTGTCCGTGCAAGAGACCAACGCGAAGCGACGCGAGTTCCGTCGCACTCAGTCGCTCGTGCTCCTCGATAACCGAGTGCGCGCTATGTCCCTCTTCGGCACTCTCAACGATCCCAAACAGCTGTTCTGAAGACTCTTTGTCGCGGTCGAGATAGACGAGTCCCGAATCATCGGTCTCGTCCGTCGCATCCTTGGCATGCACCCTCGGGCAGACGACAAAGGCCTGAAATCCTTTTGCAACCTCCTCGCGGACCTGCTCCCAGACGCGATGCTCATCGTCTGCATGTTTGATCCACTCGGTCCGCACCGGAGTTCTCCCCGGAGGAAGTTCATCGAGCTCTGAATAATCAAGATCTCCATAGACCGTCATCGCGGCAGTACGCGGGATCGGCGTCGCGGTCATCACCAGGAGATCGGGGTCGTGATGCTGTTGCTGATCGATCGATCCCTTGTCGCGGAGTTTCGCGCGCTGATCGACGCCAAAGCGATGCTGCTCGTCGATCACCACGACACCGAGCGAATGAAACAGAACCTCATCGGTCAACAGTGCATGGGTACCAACGACAATGTCCACATCTCCATCAACAAGTCCCGCGAGCAGGAGCATCCGCTCTCGCTGTGTGGTTGTACTCGTCAACAGCGCGATGTGCACCGGACGAGAGCCGGTGATCCGAGAGGAGTCCGCGACAACAAGCCCAGCGAGGAGTTCGCGCGCGACGGCGAAGTGTTGCTCGGCAAGAACCTCGGTCGGCACCATCAGTGCGCCCTGGTATCTGCCCTGCACGCCATAGAGCAACGTCGCAAGAGCGACCACCGTCTTGCCCGATCCAACATCTCCCTGCAAGAGACGATGCATCGGAGTCTTTCTACCGAGATCCGATGCGATATCTGAAAGCGCACGCGTCTGCGCGTCCGTCAGTGCATAGGGAAGCCCTCCGAGAAAGGCGCCAACGAGATCAGGGACATCACCTCCTGGTTCGCAACGATGAGTGATTCCGAGCGCCAGGCGTTCCTGGGCGCGTTTGCTCATCACCAGCGAAAGCTGCAGGCGCAGGAGTTCATCGAATGCGAGCCGTCGACGCGCGAGATGTCTCTGGTCCATTGCCGCGGGATGATGGATCTCACGAAATGCCGTCGTCCGATCGACAAGATGGAGTTTGTCGAGCAACGTGTGATCGAGCGGATCGGCGAAGACCTTTGCTCGCAAGAGCGCCTCTTTGGTGTAGCGGTTCAGATCTCGAGAGGTCACCCCGGCCTTTTGGGACTGGGGATAGATGGGAATGATCGCACCGGTCTGATCACCGACAAGGTCGACAATCGGATTCGTCATCGCCAATTTGTTCCGGAAGGCGTCAACCTTTCCAAAGACCACGACCTCCTCGCCCTCATGAAGCTGGTCCTTGCGATAGGGCTGGTTGAAAAAGGTCACCGTCAGAACGCCACTTGAATCTGCGACCTTGACATCGACGATGGAACGGCGTCCCTTGGAATAGCGCGAGGTGACCGAGACGACGCTCGCCTCAAGCAAGGCCTCCTCGCCGATCTCGGCCTCTGCGATCAGCGTCGGATGCGAACGGTCCGCATAACGTCGCGGATAGGTCATCAACAGATCGAGCACGCTCTCGATACCCATCGCGCCAAGTGCCCTTTGCCGAGCAGGTCCGATGCCGCTCAGTTCAGCGACCGAGATCTTGGCAAGTTGGGTTAACCGACGTCCAGCTGTGGACGTCTGCTCGCCGGCGTCGTGCTCGCCGGAGCTCTTGTTCGCAGCACTACTCAAGAGCCACCAGCAGCTCGGCATGATGCTGCCCGCCGTCGAGCTGTTCGATCACAAGACCCGGATAACGCTTTCCAATGTTTTCGAGCACCCGATCAAGATCATCGGCTCCAAGCACCGCGCCGCGATAGACCGTGATGAGTTCATGGTGATCCTCGACCAGTCGATCGACGAGAGTGGCTGTTGCACCAGCGAGATCCTTCGCGACGCCAAGGATCTTTGACCCAGATATCGCGAGATGATCTCCACAGTGCACCTCACCCGCGTCGGTGACGGTGTCGCGTATTGCTCGCGTCACCTCACCAGTCTTCACCTGGGAGAGCGCGAGTCGCATCTCATCCGCGTTTGCTTTGGCGCCCCTGTTTGGATCAAAGTGCACGATCGTCGACGCAGCTGCTGCGGCGTCGGGTGCCTCGACGACCTCCACGGTCGCTTCGTGAAGCTTTGCAACCTCAAGCGCGATCGCAAACTCGTTCTTGTTGTTTGGAAACACGATGATCTCCTTCGCCTGCGCGAGATCGATCCCGGAGAGGAACTCCTTGGTCGAAAGGTTCATCGCCGGTCCGCCCTGGAGAACCACGGTGACACCGAGGGATCGATAGATCCTTTCCATCCCCTCGCCATCGACGACTGCAACGATCGCAAGAGAGCCAGGGCTCTCTCGACCAGCTGACCCTCTGCCCGGTTTTTCCCCTTGGACCTCGATCGCGCCAACGACCCAGTCCTGTTCTTCGACCTGTCGATCAAGATGGGTTACCTCGACCGCATACGCGTGTCCAAGGGCGCCTGCCGCCTCGACTGCTTTTCCGGTGTCGGTTGTGTGCACGTGACAACGGAACGTCGGTGCCGATCCGACGATGGCAATCGAGTCTCCGATCTGTGACCATACCTTGGTCAGGGCGTCGATTGACTCCTGGTCGGTATCGAGTAACAACAGAACCTCGTAGTGCGCGACATGATCTGTGGAGTGAACCGACACGCTTGACGCGAATGGCATCACCGTCGCAAGCAGGGTTGCCCGGACATCTGCTGGAAGCTCAAGTTCGACTGGAGAAGATGTTGCGCCGAACCGGTTTGCGAGACACCGGAACAGAAGGACCAGTCCCGCTCCCCCGGCGTCGACAACCCCAGCACGCTCTAACACCTCAAGCTGACCTGGCGTTGCCCAGAGCGCATCTTTCGCGTACCGATAGACGGTGTCCACAAGATCTCCAAGCTCATGCGTCCTCTTAGTCGCAGAGTCTGCACCTCTTGCTGCACCGTCGGCAACCGAGAGCATCGTCCCTTCGGACGGACTACCGACCGCTGCTCTGGCCGCGACGCTCGCCCGGTTGAGAGCGTTCGCGAGCAACTCTGCGTCGATCACGACAGCGCCCGAGAGGGTCTCAACGAGCACCCGGAGGTACTGGGCAAGGATGATCCCGGAGTTCCCCCTTGCACCGAGCAGCGACGCCGTCGCAACAACCCGGGCGATCTCCTCCGAGGTCATCGGCACACTGTCGTTCCTAGTGGGCATAAGCGCTGTGACGACGGACTCGATCGTGGATCGCATGTTGGTCCCGGTGTCGCCGTCGGGGACCGGAAAGACGTTCAACTGGTTGATCGTCGCCTCGAATTGCTCGAGCGCGCCAAGATAATCAGACATCAATGCGACAAGATCAGCAACATCGAATATGCGACTGGCCATGACCGATCTACCGGCAGATCTCTAGGAATCTGTCCGGTCGACCGCCACATGGCCACCACAGGGGCGGTCTGGTGCCCCGCCGAGCTGTGGCGCTGATGTCAAGTCCCATTCGCAAGGATGGTAATCTTGCGGACCGGTCATCGGGGCGGTTCGGGTCCAATCGGATCAGGAACCATCGGTGACAATCGCATGCCGAGGGTGTGCGAACTTCGAGCGAGGTGCAGGTCCGTCATGGCAGCGGTTTGTGAAATCTGTGGAAAACACCCGAGTTTTGGTATGAACGTGTCGCACTCGCACCGTCGTACCAAAAGACGCTGGAATCCCAATATCCAGCGTGTGCGCGCCGTCGTCAAAGGTTCGACCAAGCGCATCAACGTCTGCACCTCGTGCATTCGCGCCGGCAAGGTGACCAAGCCGCTTCGCCGTACCTTCATTACCCAGACGAACTCCTAACCGAACGGACTACTGACCGTCCCACGGTTGAACTTCAAGACGACCTGCTGCTGCCACTCGCTCTCAAAGGTATTCACCAATACCTTCTCCCGTGTGGCGACCCGATTTGGCTCGCTTTGGGCATCTTGGCTTCGTCTTCTATTAACGCACCCTTATTTCAATATCGGTGCGTTAATAGCACTCGACCAGCCACTGCCCTACTGAATCGCTCCGAGGTGATGCTCAAATCCCCTCGACTCAAGCGCCCCACCCTCGAATTCAACGAACGCCGGTCCGCTCGCCACGGTGCCGACACGGATTGGCGCGCCAAACCCGTTCGCGACGAACCTGTCTGTAATTGCGAAAACCTCCGACAAACTAAAGACGAGTTCATAGTCTTCGCCTCCCTCAAGCACATCTTTTCTCGTGGCCCCGTCGGCTGCCGGGAGTGATTCCAGCACGATCCGTAGCCCGGAACATTGTGCGAGAAGATGCACCGCGTTTGCGAGTCCGTCAGAACAATCAACCGCTGCATGCGCGCCGATAGCGCCGAGCAGGAGACCCTCGGCGGTACGCGCGACGGGCCTCCGATAGGCCTCGACACAAGGACTCGCTGCTGTTGGGTCTTTCCGTAGCTCGCGAAGTCCAGCACTTGAGGCTCCAAGTGGGCCAGTGACGTAGACAATGTCGCCGACTCGCGCTCCGCTTCGCCGGATCGGCTGATTCACACATTCGCCGAGTGCGGTGACCGAGATGACGAGCGTCGCGGAGTTGGTGAGGTCCCCGCCGACGATGTCACAGCCATAACGATTCGCCGCCTCCTCTGCGCCGCGCATGATTTCGCGGATCTCTGCTCCCGTTGCACCGGCGATCGCGACAACAATCGCCCTTGGTTCTCCGCCCATTGCAGCGATGTCGCTCACGTTGACGCTCACGGCCTTGAAGCCCATGTCAGCAAATGCACAGAACCGGCGATCGACATGCACGCCTTCGACGACAAGATCGGTCGAAATCAGTGGGCGCGACAACGCAGCGACAAGCGCCGCGTCGTCTCCCGCCCAGATCTGCCCGGGTGGAGCAGCCCCGTAGCGCGCGACAAGGTGGGCAAGCATGTCTCGCTCGCGTTCTGGACGATTCTGCACGCGACACAGGCTAATGGCCTACGTGGGTCGTTAGCCTGCGTCTTTCGGGGCGATTGGCGTCTGCGCCGGTCGATGGGCAACGATAAACACCATCTTCATCAGAGATGAACGCAGCGTCACTCGGGGGTAAACGCTCTTGTTATCGTATGGAGAGTGCCCGTGGGGGGCGAGGCGAGGCAAGCACATTCACAGCACCTACGACGAATCAACGCTCTATCAACATGGAGCGAGGAAAAGGATCACAAGATGCCGCCCACCAAACATCAACAACTTCTCGCATGGGTCGATGAGTTTGCGAAACTGACCCAGCCACGCGACATCCACTGGTGTGACGGATCGGCCGAGGAATACGACGAACTCTGTGATCTGCTCGTCAAGAACGGAACCTTCACCAAGCTCTCTGATGCAAAGCGTCCAAACAGCTACTGGGCACGCTCTGATACCCGAGACGTGGCCCGCGTTGAACAGCGCACCTATGTCTGCCCGGTCGACGAAGAAGATGCTGGACCAAACAACAACTGGATGGAACCAGATGAGATGCGCTCGATTCTCAATGGACTCTTTGAGGGCTCGATGCGCGGTCGGACGATGTACGTCGTTCCCTTCTCGATGGGCCCGCTTGGTTCACCGATCGCCAAGATCGGCGTCGAGATCACTGACTCTGCCTACGTCGCGGTGAGCATGAAGATCATGACCCGTATGGGCAACGCTATCCTTGAGACACTCGGTGAGAACGGAGAGTTCATCCCCTGTCTCCACTCGGTCGGCGCGCCGCTCGAAGATGGCGAAATCGACGTTCCCTGGCCGTGCAACCCGGACAACCTCTACATCTCGCACTTCCCGGAGACACGCGAGATCTGGTCGTTTGGCTCTGGTTATGGCGGCAACGCCCTGTTGGGAAAGAAATGCCTCGCCCTTCGTATCGCGTCTGCGCAGGCGCGCGACGAGGGATGGCTCGCAGAGCACATGTTGATCTTGAAGCTCACCTCGCCAAAGGGCGACGTTCGCTACATCACCGGCGCCTTTCCCTCAGCCTGTGGCAAGACGAATCTCGCGATGCTCGTGCCGACACTCCCGGAGTGGAAGGTCGAAACGATCGGCGACGACATCTGCTGGATGAAGATCGGCGCGGATGGCATGTTGCGCGCGATCAACCCAGAATATGGATTCTTCGGCGTTGCCCCTGGCACCAACATAGACACCAACCCGAACGCGATCCTGACACTTGGCGCGAACACGATCTTTACCAACACCGCGCTCACCGATGACGGCGATGTCTGGTGGGAGGGCCTCACCAAGGAGCTCCCTGATCACCTGACCGACTGGACTGGAGCGGACTGGACTCCTGAGTCAAAGACTCCAGCTGCGCATCCGAACTCCCGCTTCACCGCGTACGCGAGCCAGGACCCCGCGATTGCGCACGAGTGGGATGACCCCGAGGGTGTGCCGATCTCGGCGATCATGTTCGGAGGACGAAGGGCTACAACGATCCCACTCGTCAATGAGGCATTCGACTGGTCCCATGGCGTCTTTTTGGGGTCGATGATGTCCTCTGAAACCACCGCTGCTGCTGCTGGTGCAGTTGGCAATCTGAGGCGTGACCCCTTCGCGATGCTCCCCTTCTGTGGCTACAACATGGCCGATTACTGGGGACACTGGCTCTCATTTGCCGATCGTGTCGATGAGGACAAGCTTCCAAAGATCTTCTACGTCAACTGGTTCCGAAAGAGCGCAGAGGGTAAGTTCCTCTGGCCCGGTTTCGGAGAGAATTCGCGCGTGCTCGAGTGGATCTTCGAGCGCTGTGCAGGACGCGGCGAGGCAGTCGGCACTCCGATCGGCAACATCCCGGCGCCGGGTTCGATCAGCACGGAGGGTCTCGATGTCTCGCCTGATGACATGGCCGAGCTGTTGAAGATCAACGTCGAGGAGTGGAGGGCAGAGGTCCCACTGATCCGCGAATACTTCGACACCTTTGGAGCCCACGTTCCACAGACGGTGACCGACGAACTCAACGCCCTTGAGAACCGGCTCAACCAAGTCTCCTAAGCCAACGTTCTTGCGTCAGGCCACCGGGGTCAGTCCGCCCTTTGCCAGCAGGCGGATCTGGTCTAACGATGGCTCGATCCCAACGGTCAAGGATCGGTCGCCGCGAGGCGGCGCTCCCGGTCGTTCCAGCAGTCGGTAGATTTTCCTTCACAGCGCTGTCAATCACACCGCTTAGGAGATACATGGTTGATGACCTCATCAGTCCTTCGCGCATCGAGCCCGCGTATCTACTCGATGAGCGCGCGATGCTCGAGGGGTGGCTCGAGTTCCATCGCGAGACGCTTTTCTTAAAATGCGATGGTCTCGATGACAACGCGCGAAAGTCAAGGCCGATCGGCACCTCGAAGCTCTCGCTTCACGGCCTCGTACGCCACATGGCCGAGGTCGAGAGGAACTGGTTTTCGCGCGTACTCGCCAGCGATCCCTCTGTGCCCTCCATCTGGTTCGACCCCAGCCGCGAGGACAGCGAACTCGAGCCACTCGACAACGCGGTCTGGAGCGACGATCTCTTCGCGTGGCGCTCCGAGTGCGATACGAGCCGGAGGCTCGCAGGCGCTCGTTCGCTCGATGACACCGGCCTGCGACGCGGTCAGCCATGCTCTTTGCGGTGGATCTACACGCACATGATCGAGGAGTACGCGCGCCACAACGGTCACGCAGACCTGATCCGCGAGCTCATCGACGGGAGTGTGGGCTGGTAGGCCCATTCGCGCCGCCGCTATTGCGGCGAACGCGGTGCAATACGACTTGGTTTTGGTGAGATCTTCGCGTTGGTGACATAGATGAACAGACTCAGCAAGCAGGTCACCGCGACCACGCCGTCTCCGATCCTCATCGGGAATGGAACAAGCACGCCAAGCAACGAGGCGATCACCCAGATCAGCTGCAGCCTCGTCTCGATGCGCCCAAAGGTGCGACCAAGCAGTGCCGGAGGAACGTTGTGCTGCACAATCGAGTCAAGCGCTGCTCGCGCAGAGGTCGGTCCGATCCCAACGACAAAGGTCAACAAGATCTGGGACCACCGGCCATTGATGGCCCCCGCACCCAAGCCTCCAAGGGCAATCAGGCCAAGGGCGAAGATGATGATCTGCCGCTCGGTGAGCACCCTCCGAAGTCTCGGCACGATGATCGAGCCGATCAATGATCCCGCAGCGCTTGCAACAATAAACAATCCGAACCACCAGGTCGAAGCATGCGCGCGCCGCAGTGTAAACGCGAGGAAGAATGCAACAAAGCCAACCGAGGCGCGCGCAACTGACATTGCGTTCACCCCCGCGAGCACGCCACTGGGATAGATCGGCAGTCCAAGTCCCCTACGGGCTCTGGCGACCTCGTAATAGGTAGCGGGACGGTGTCGGTTTGGTCGCTTTCTCGAATACCCGGAGGCGTCTTTTGAGATCGTCACGCGGTGGGGCCGTGGAAGACGGAGTGCGCTGAATGTTCCAAGCAAAAAGACAATCGCCGCGAACCGGAGTACCCAGGGAGCACCGAGTTTCAAGAGTCCAAGCCCAAAGGGCATCATCGCAAAGCCTGCAAGTGATGCAAGCACCGCGAGCTTTGCGTTCGTCGACGCGAGATCGTCTTCGTCTGCGACCATCTCTGGCACTATCGCTGCTCGCGCGACGACATAGAGCTTGGCGAGCACAAGTACGACAAAAGCCTCGGGAAACAGCAGGAGATCACGGATGTTCGCGGCCATGCCGAGACAGATCAACGCGGAGCCGCCCATTGCGACCGCGACACTTGTACGTCGAGCCTGTTGGCCTCGATCGAGCAAAGGACTGAGCGCCGGGCCGACAAGCGCGAACGGAGCGATTGTCAGCACCAGATAGAGCAGCACTTTGCTTTTTGCAGCATTCGGCGAAATCGAAAAGAACAGCGATCCTGCAAGCGATATCGTGACCAGTCCACTCGCGCCAGCCTGGATGACATGGACAAGCGCGAAGCGGCCAAAGGGCTGGCTCTGGTCGAACAGTCCTGCAAGTGCGGATTTGATGAACTGCAGGATCTTCTGCTTGCGACTTGATCTTTGCATTTGTGGCCAATGTTAGAAGGTCGTTGTGGATTGGACCCGAGAGAGCGTCGATGTGACGCCATTCGGCATTCTTGACTACCTTTGTTGCACTGTCTTGGTGATAGAGCCTTCCCCCGAAGGAGTTCCGTGAGCGTTCGAGCATTCATCCTGATCGAGACCGAGGTCGGCATGGCCGACGTCGTTGCTAAAAGTGTCCGACAGATCTCTGGGGTCATCGCGGCTGACGATGTAACAGGACCCTACGACGTCATTGTTCAAGCAGAGGCATCAACGGTGCACGAACTTGGCAAGCTCGTCGTCAGTCGCGTGCAACTCATCGAGGGCATCACCAAGACACTCACCTGCCCGGTAATATCGCTCTAGAGATTATCCAGATCTCCAACGCGATGAACGCCAACGAACGTACCGTCTCGCTCGGCGAGGCCCATAACCTCTCCTTTGTCGACCGGCTCGGAGTCTGGTTGTCGAGCCACAAGATCTCGCGCGTCGTCGGTTCGTTTGACGGACGCCGCATCGGCGATTTCGGATCAGGATTTCGCGCCCGTACCTCCCGGCCATTTTTTGACAGAGCAGCACATGTCACCCTGCTCGACGTCAGCCTCGCACCGGAGCTGAAAGACCAGGCAAAGATCACGGCGATTGAGGGACAGCTTCCGGGTGCAATGGGACAGGTGACGAGCGAGAGCATCGACATCGCGCTATGTGTCTCGGTGCTCGAGCACCTGAGTGCGCCACAGCTGATGCTCGACGAGCTCTTCAGGGTTACTGCAAGGGGCGGCGTGTGCATCGTCAACGTACCGAACTGGTTGGGAAAGCGGCTTCTTGAATTTTCTGCCTTCCGTCTCGGATTGAGTCCTAAATTTGAGATGGATGACCACAAGATGTACTACTCCCCGCGTGACCTCTGGCCACTCCTCGTCAAGGCCGGATTTCTGCCAAGTGCGATCAAGATCCGCAGGCACAAACTGGCGAGCAATACCATCGCGATCGCAAAGAAGCCCTGAACAGCTCCGATGACCCGAGACCAGTCCAATACCGGCCAGCTCGCGTGAGCAGATTCAATCCGCCCAGGGAGTTGTCGCGGTGAACATCAAAAGCGAACAGCGCCAGCCCGAGCTTTTGCTACCCGACCACGACATCGACAGTCCCGAGGTCTCGATCGTTATCCCAGCCGTCAATGAACACCTCACGATCGAGGAGTTCGTAGTCTGGTGTCACGAGGGTCTCCTAGCAGCAGGCGTGCGCGGCGAGATCCTCATCGTCGACAGCTCAGACGATGCAACACCAGAGCTCGCGAGAGAGGCTGGCGCGAGAGTTCTCATCACCCCTCGACGGGGACTCGGACATGCCTATATCGACGCTGTTCCCTATATCCGCGGGCGATACATCATCATGGGAGATGCCGACTGCACCTATGACTTTCGCCTCATCAAGCCCTTCATCGAGGCATTTCGAGAGGGTCATGAGTACGTGATGGGATCGCGCTGGCTCGGCTCCATCGAAAAGGGCGCGATGCCAAAGCTGCATCAGTACTTTGGAACGCCGTTCACGACCTGGATCCTCAATCGTGTGTATCACTCGCGCTTTACCGATATTCATTGCGGCATGCGCGGCATCACCAGGGATGCGTTGCTGCGAATGGGGCTCACCTCACAGTCGTGGGAGTACGCATCGGAGATGGTGCTCAAATCCGTACAGATGGAACTTGACACGGTGGAGGTCCCGGTCGCGTTCTACAAGGACCGCAATGGACGGCTCTCTCATCACAAGCGATCCGGATGGTTCTCGCCATTCAAGGCAGCGTGGATCAACCTGCGCGCGATGTTCATCTACAAAGCAGAGTTCTTTGCACTCAAACCTGGCCTGTTCCTCTTTTTCCTCGGCCTGATCATCACCCTGCCGCTCAGCGTGGGGCCGATCCAGATTGGTCATGTCCAGTTCAATCTTTACTGGATGCTGCTCGGTGTGGCGATGAGTCTCGCAGGACTCAACATCTTCTTCTTTGGCTGTCTCGCCCAGATGTTCTGTGACTACTCCGGAGAGGCAAGGGCGCGTTGGCACCGGGTGTTCGACTACACCGGGGCGGCGATTGCCAGTCTGAGTGTCTTTGTTGTCGGCCTTGGACTCTGTCTCGCACTCTTTGTGACCTATGTCAGTAAAGACTTCACGCTCCCCCAGCCAACGGCCGCGATCGACCACCTTGGCGTCGTCGGTGTGCTGCTCGCGAGCATTGGCTTTTCCACCTTTTGCTTCACACTCGTAGTCCAAGCAACTGACGTCCGCTACGGACCGAGACCACAAAATGGCGCGGTGGCCTCAGACGGGTCGCGCAACTCCCCCATCGACCGGCCCTGACCCGCAGGAAAGACCAAGAGGCTGAAACACCCCTTACCGCGCGATGCACGCTGTCTCGAAACACCCAGGACCCACGGCGCGTTGGACATGGGGGCTTCTACGAAAGTCGAGCGACGGCTATCGCAGCTGCCAGGCAGATGATCGACCACGATGTCGCACGCAAGGTCCGCTCGAGTGGCGCCAGGAGCACGTTCTGATCAAGAGTCAAGTTCTGACCGTCAGACAGAGTAAGGATGCCCTCGACATTGGTCACATGGCGACGGATAAAACGGGCCGGGGTACTCAAGCTACGTTGCGCGAACGAAAGCGCTGCGGCGCCAATTGCAGCAATGACCGGTGCCAGTGCCAGGTGACCGGTCTCTCCGATATATCCAGTCAGCAACGGAAAGGCCCCCCAGGCCAAAGCGAAGGTCACATCGTTATGAACGGCACCGCCAAAGAGCTCGAGGTTGTAGGCAACAAGGATGAGTGGACCGATGCACATGAACGGGAGCAACAACCAACCGATCTGGTGAATACCGACAACGCCGAGAATGAGTGCTCCGAGAATCCCGAGCAACGCAACTACGACCAGGACAACAGATGGGATCTGTGTGCGAAGCGGTCGCCCATGAAGCTCGTCGAGCGCGTGCGCACTGAGTCCGACAGCGAGAAAGAACGCCAGCACCGAGTAGAGCAACCGTGAGAGTTCCACACGCGGAGCGAGTGATGCGCCAATCACCACGTAGGACAAAAACCAGGCCGTATACGGCGGGTGCAAGAGCGTCCACCAGTCGCGAAAGAATCCCGATCGCGCGGCATAATACGCGGGACGAACCTTTCGTTCCCGATCACGCGCCCTTTGCGCGCGAGGCTCTGAGTATCTTTCGTCGGCTGATTGTGGTGCAGCTTCCTCATCCATTGCTTCGCGTTCCCCACATCACGAGTCCGCCTCCGAGACTCATGATCTGAGTACCGATGTCTTCGAATCCAGCCTGTTGCCAAGCATCGATCGTCCAGGAGAGCGGATAGCGACGGTAATGATTTGAAATGCTTGGACCGAGGAATCTTCCGACAACGAACCACGCCCGGCCGCCGGTCACCCATCCAGCAATCGGTAGCACAATACGGGTAAAGCCCCACCACCAAAAGCGCCAGAACCGGCTCGGGGGGAGGAAGAATTCGAGACTTGCCGCGGTCCCGCCCGGCTTTATCACCCGGGCCATTTCATTGAGCGCGGACTGCGGATCGTCAACGTAACGGAGCAGGTAGGTAAAGGTCAGAGCATCGAACTGCGAATCTGCAAAAGGGAGTTGCTGTCCGCGTCCGATGACGAGATGGATGCGATCACCCATGCCCGCCAAATCAACATTGTGCTTGCCCTGGATCAGCATGTCCTCCGTGAGATCGATGCCGACGATCTGAGCATCCGTTCGGTCTGCAAGCTGTAGCGAGACCCCGGCGGGCCCACAGGCAACATCGAGGACACTTTTCGCGTCCGCAGGAACAATGCGATCGATCATGGCCCTTCGCCAACGGCGGTTCTGGCCCATCGAGAGCAACTCCGCCAGCATGTCGTATCGTTGTGGAAGAGGCGTGAAGAGGCGTTGGGCAAACCGGTCACTGTCGCCTGCAAGTCGAGCGCCCACGGACTCCCTTCAAGGACTTAGGATGTCTCAATATACCTGAGCACCTGATGAGCACAGTGTGAAATCCGACCGCTTCGATGTCATTGTCATCGGCGCAGGACCTGCGGGCAGCTTTGCTGCGCTGACGTTGGCTAGGGGTGGCGCTCGGGTGGCGCTGTTGGACAAGGCAGTCTTTCCCCGAGACAAGGCGTGTGGCGATCTTGTCGGCCCACGGGGTCTCCAACTGCTATCTGACGCTCAACTCTCGCCCCCGGAGGGACTCAGTGTTGGTGACATGCTGGTCATCGGGCCCACCGATCGACGCGTCCGACTGCCCTCTGCGGCTGGCCAAAGCTATCCCGGACACGGAATCTCCGTCTCGCGTTCGGTGTTCGATGCGTTCTTGCAAAGAGCAGCTCTCGATGCCGGGGCGGTCTCGATTACCGGGAGAGCAGAGACCCCATTGGAAGACAGCGGGAGACTTGACGGATACCGCACCTCAAACGGCGAAGAGCTGCGTGGAGACTTTGTGATCGGTGCTGACGGCGCGACCAGCCACGTGGCATCGACCGCGGGTCTTGTCGATACCGAAAAGGTCCTGTGGGGTTTCGCAGTTCGCGCATATCTTGACCAAAGCGTCAATCTCCCGGTGATCGTGCTCTTCGAATCGCGCCACTGGCGTGCGTTCCCGGGTTATGGCTGGATCTTTCCTACCGTTGACGGCGGAGCAAACATTGGGCTTGGAATTGCCACGCGCGCCGACCGTACAGCTGGCGCTGGAGCGGTCCAGATGTTTCCTGCCTTCCTCGCTCACCTGCGCGCGATAGGACTCATCGATCCAGGCACACCCGAGCCGACGCGACGACTTGGGGGGTGGCTCAAAATGGGAATGATCGGCACGACACCGGGTCGTGACCGGACCCTCCTGGTCGGCGACGCTGCCGGATTGGTGAACCCACTTCAGGGTGAGGGCATTGCTCATGCAATGACAAGCGGGCGCGATGCAGCAGCTGCGATCCTTCACGCACCGGGCGACCCGGTCGGTCAGTACCGGGCAATGCTTGCCAGAACACACCTTCCCTATGCGCGCATAGCCGCAGCGGCACATGCTGCACTCGTGGGCCGACCGATTGCGGTAGCTGCCCTCGGTCGTGCGCTCACCCTGCCTGGCATTGAATCCGCGTTCGCAGGAGGCTGGGCGATCTTCTGGAACGAACTTCTCGACGGAGCGCCAAGAGACTGGTCACGGACCGTAGCTGCCACCTCGACTGGCGTGGGCCGGTTGCTTACCGCCCGTTCATCCACGAATCGGTGGTTCTCCGAGGTGCTGTCCACAAACCAGGCAATAATTCCTTCATCATCACAATGATTCTCCAGTTCGACGCACCGGTTTAGGACGCACAGCAGCGTTGTTGAGAACGCTGTTGGGCATAAGAGGTTCTAAATCGACAGGGCGTTTCACATCAGGAGCCGAGCACCTGCTCAAAGGCACCCGCGATCGTGCGGTAGCCGGCGAGATTCGGATGGATATCTCGACTTTGCGGGGATCGAATCGGACACATCCACGTCAGTTTGCAGATCGAAACAACGTCGGTGGGCAGCGCCTTGCCGCCGTAATGGGCCACGGGAAGCGCCGTATTCGTGTGAAAGCCCGATGCCGCGTTGGCTGTCGATACGGCGAAGGCTCGGTAAGTGTTCGCAAGCTCGGCGTTAAAGAGATTGGTAGCAGCGAGTGAGGCCAGAGCTAGCTTCAGACCTTGAGTGCCGCCGGGAGCGTACGCCAGTCCGAGAAATGGATCGTAATAGTTCATCGCAACGACGCGAGCTCGTGGGTCGGTCCGATGCAACGAAGCAACGAGCGAACGCAAGATCACAACGAGATTTCTCTCTGTCGCAACGTTGTTCTTCTCAAGACAGGTGATGCTCACCTGAGACGCGGAGACGCAGCGCAAGAGATCGTTCATGCCGATGTCGATCGTGACGAGAGCGACTTGGCCCGGGTGACGGGACAGGTAGGTCTCCGCGGCAACGAGTTGGGAGTGTGCAGCAAATTCTCCCGAGTAAAGACGCGCGCATTGGTTCCGCGCGGGTGCACCGAGCATCGACGCTGCGGTCTCGCCGGGACACCCGAGGTCGACCAGTCTGAGCCCTCGCACGCTCGCCACGTCCGCCGCATAGCTCCCTGGGTAACCATGGTCGCGGTAACCCGAACTCAGGTCGATCGGCGGCAGGCTTGTTCCAAAAGTCGGTTGATAGCCCGCAGCAAGTGAGTCGCCGAGCGCGAGCAAGACCTTCGGTGAAACGGCTGCCGCCGTTCGATGCGTCGGCCACAGTACGGCCAGTGTGCTGACCAGCAACACCACGGCCACGCTCCACCCGGCGGCGCATCGGAGCAAGGTTGGTTGCCGAGCGGACGAGGCAGTCATGTGTCCTTCCTAGCATTCGTTCTGTCGCAAAAAAGCAAAGAAACCATTAGGGGTTCACGTGGCTCTGTTGATCGACCATGAACGACGACAACGCAAGTCCACTGCGAACGCGCGATCGACTCCCATGTGCGATTGGGCGCCGTGGTGAGTGCTGCAATGGCCCGCGCACCCGCGTCGAGCGCCAGGCCTCTCCCACGACCTCCCCTATCTCGCTCGGACTCTCCCAAGGTCTGTCGATGCGAGCCATTGCCTGAGGGATCGATCGGGCTCCTTCGACGGTCACGAGGGAGGGACGCGAACCACCGGTAGCGGCCCCATTAGGCGTGTGCGGTGATGAGCGCACGGATTCCGACGCCCATCAAGAACAGCCCGCCGTATCCATAGAGCAGGTAGCGACGCGCAAAGAGCTGGCGCCGATAGGCAAAGAGGAACCCGACAAGCACAATTGCAAAGAATCCGTAGAACGGATGGAACGCGAGCGGCTTCGCGTGTTCACCCTCGACGAGACCAAGACCGGATGCAACCTGGACAAAGATCGCTGCCTCGACGAAAAAGGTGAACCACCACAGCGCCCTCGTGCGCAGCCTCTCGCGATAGTTGGCAACGAGTGCCCAGATTCCCGCGAGACCATTGCCGGTGATGACGAGGTAGCCCCACACCTGATGGAAACTCAACAACGCGCCAAGATGCGCGTTTGGATCTGTCGCAAGAAGGTGCATCATCACCCAGAGAGAATAGGGCCAGAAAGACTAAGGAAAGATGAAATCGGAGACCGGCTCAGCGTCGGTGTAGGCACCATATCCATCGCGCTCGAGTTCATCTGCGAGCTCAAGTCCACCGGACTTGACGATCATGCCGTTCACATAGATATGCACGGCATCGGGGTGGAGTTCATCGAGCAGGCGTCGATAGTGCGTGATCGCGAGTACTCCGACTGCCTGGGTTCCAGGTTCCGGTGCATGTGCCTGGCGCTCGACCCGACGTGCAACGTCTCTCAGGGCATCGACGTCAAGGCCGGAGTCAAGTTCATCGAGAAGCGCTATCCGTGGCTGCAAGATCGCCAGCTGAAGCGTTTCGAGCCGCTTCTTCTCGCCGCCCGAAGCATCGACATTGACTGCGCGCGACAGCATCGCCTCTGGAACACCGATTGCAAGTGCCTCTTTGTGAAGTCGAGCAAGCAGCGATGCGTCCTCTGCCTCCACGACGCGTCCTTGCGCGAGAAGCGCCTCTCGCAACAAAGAGAGCAATGGCACGCCCGGGATCTCCATCGGGCTCTGTGATGCGAGGAACAGTCCAGCGCCAGCTCGTTCGTAGGTGCCAAGTGGGACCAGGTCAATCCCATCGAGCGAAATCGTGCCGCTCGTCACCGCAAAGGCGCGATTTCCCATCAAGACATTGGCAAGCGAAGACTTCCCGGAACCATTGGGCCCCATGATCGCGTGAATCTCACCTGAACAGATCTCGAGGTCGATGCCCTTGAGGATCTCTTTCGCGCCGATCGCGGCGTGAAGATCTTCAATGCGCAGCGTGCTCATGAGACTTTCACCAGAACCCTTCCATCTTCGATGACGACCTCATAGACCGGAACTGGCTGGGTTGCCGGGAATGACACCGGCTGGCCGGTATTGAGCGAAAACATGCTGCCGTGCTTCCAGCATTCAATGAGGCACTCATCGAGCTCGACCTCACCCTCTGAGAGCGCGAAGTCCTCGTGGCTACATACATCAAAGATCGCTTTGAATCCATCGTTGCACCTGACCAGACAGACCGGCCCGATCTCGAGCATGAACCGTCTCGCCTCACCGAGTTTGATCTCATCTGCCGAACACAGATCCACAAATCCGGGCTCACTCATGACGCGATCTGCGCATAGGTTGATTCGCCGAGGCGAAATTCGACGTCTCTTCGGATAAAGGTTGCACATCCTGGATTGTTCACCTTTGACAAAAGATCATCAAAGAATCCGAGCAGGATGAGTCGCTCCGCGACCTCCGGCGGAATGCCGCGCGATTCAAGATAGAAGCGCTGCTCTGGATCGATCGGTCCAACAGCCGAGGCATGACTGCAGTGCACGTCGTTCTCCTCGATATCGAGATTGGGTACCGAGTCGGCATGTGCGCCCTCGCTCAAGACAAGATTGCGATTCGTCTGGGAGGCGTCGGAGCGTCGTGCGCCCTTTCGCATGTGAATCAATCCCGAGTAAACCGAGCGTGCCTGATCAGCCACCGCGCCCTTGAAGACCAACTCGCTCTTGGTCCGGCCAACGATATGGTCCTGGAAGGTACGGAACTCCTGCACCTGGGTTGCAATGCCGAGATAGGCAGCAAACAGTCGGCTCTCTCCGCCCTCTCCGACAAGTGCGGCCCTTGAGTAAAGCCGCGAGTAATCCGCCCCAAGCGATGCTGCGAACGCGCTGATGGTTGCGTCTCTGCCGACCTCGGCGAGCTGATAGCCGAGCAGCCACGATCGATCACCGAGCTGTTGGACGAGGTCAAACCGAAGATGCGCAGAATCTCCAACAAAGGTTTCGATGACGGGGACATGGAGAAGCCTTGCGTCAGGAGAGGTCTCAAAGACAACGATGGAGGCCTCTGCGAAGACACCAAGACGCACGAGAAGACGCGCGTAGGAAAGTCCATCAGCTGCACCCTCAGACAGTTCCGAGATCACCACGATCGGAAGATCGAACGCGACGTTCGCGGGGACATCGATCACCGTTGCCTCCGGAGCAAAGGCGTCATTGAGCACGCCGAACGGCTCGTCGACAAGACAGAGCAATGAACCGAACCGATCGATTGGCGCGTCAAAGTCTGCGATCGAGCGAATCGTGATCCCCGATTGTCTGATCTCGTCGCCGAGTTCTACCGAGACAAGCACACCGTCAAGCACATGCGCGAGCGCTCCGTAACTCCCAAAATCGGCGAGGAATGCACGTGCGTGCGCGCTGATCTCGGGAGTCTTGCCTGTCGGTGGCGAGACAGAACCATACGTTGTGAGATCGAGTTCATCGATACGGCTATAGCGCCAGTCCTCGACACTTGAGATCGCCGCGGATACCTCGCCAAGGCGAGCCAGTGCTGTTTTTCGATACTGCGCGATCCAGGTTGAACCGCCGAGGGCCTCGACGGCCTCGACGGAAAACTGCTTGTCCGACAAATTCATTGATCTCTCTTTGGATTGTTCTTGCGAAAGAGACGACGGAACCCGCGCGCATATTGCACGTTCTCCTCTTCGTCTCGAGAAGCCTGTACCTCTTCGCGCGCCGAAGCGACGACAGCATTCACGATGTCCTCTGCCTCGTCGAGTAGTTCAGCGACATGTTCTCCCTCAGGCTCATCTTCGATCGGTGGCTCGATCAGGCTTCCGTGTGTCCAGCCCGCGTCTGCAAGACGACGGACATAGGACGGGCAGTTCTCAGGACAGCGCCATGGGGCCTCGGGAGCTAGATCGAGAATGCATAGCCGCGCAACCTCGCCGCTGCCATACGTCCTCGATTGATAGTTCTTGCATTCCTCGCGCATCGGCATGTGTGCCGGACCTCCTCAGTGCCGCCGACTCTTGGTCAAAGGCAGAGACTCAGCCTACCGACCCTTCCATCTGCAGCTCGATCAGTCGGCTCCACTCGACGGCATATTCCATCGGAAGCGTCTTCGTGATCGGCTCGATAAAGCCGTTCACGATCATTGAGGTCGCCTGCGTCTCGGAAAGTCCACGGCTCATGAGGTAAAAGAGTTGGTCGTCTCCGACCTTCGAAACTGTCGCCTCGTGACCAATCTGGGCGTCGCGCTCGTTGACCTCCATATAGGGCTTGGTCTCAGAGGTTGACTCCTCGTCAAGGATCAACGCGTCACAGCGCACGAATGACTTCGCGCCCTTGGCGCCCTCATCCACGTGAACCTTGCCACGATAGGTGGTGATCCCGCCATCTTTGGAGATCGACTTCGAGATGATCGTCGACGTTGTCTCCGGTGCAAAGTGCACCATCTTCGCGCCGGTGTCCTGGATCTGACCGGCTCCTGCGTAGGCAACCGAGAGAACTTCGCCAGAGGCCTTTGGTCCCATCAGATAGACCGATGGATACTTCATCGTCAGTCGCGAACCAATGTTGCCGTCGATCCACTCGACGTGAGCCTCTGCCTCTGCCCGTGCGCGCTTGGTGACGAGGTTGTAGACGTTGTTCGACCAGTTCTGGATCGTCGTGTAGGTGATCCGACTTCCCGGAAGAGCCACGAG
>Ga0307374_10003134_pt1 | contig 28548 bp, 21 predicted proteins | sample OX3MG_FD_202532 | JGI IMG/M metagenome (GOLD analysis project Ga0307374, IMG submission 202532) | Soil microbial communities from Risofladan, Vaasa, Finland - OX-3 | ecosystem: Environmental > Terrestrial > Soil > Coastal area > Acid sulfate soil | place: Finland: Risofladan, Vaasa | collected... | reverse complement strand
CTTCCGAAAAAGCTATGCGGGTCATCCTTGACCACCCTTCCGTCTACGGAGTCATCGAGAATGGGCGTATTAAACCAAACAGCCGCTGTCGTGAAAAGGCATCATTTCGCGCCGCGAGACGTATATAACCGCCTTCTTTCGCGTTTTCGTTCTTTCGCGCTTTCGCGATCCCGATCCCCGCCTGCCATTTTCGTTGTCAGCGGCGTTTCAACAACTGCCTCAGCATGGCCCGCAGCCCGGCGTATTTTAGCGACGGATCGACGTAGGTCTGCAAAACGTAAAACAGAAAGTAGTAGAGCCTCGCCGACGACCAAACGAGCGCGGCCAGCAGCAGCGCAGTGACGAGCGACGGATTGCGAAACCAAAGCGCCGCGGCGCTCAAAAGCAAGCAGAAACCAAACAGCAGCCCCTTGGCCACGATCAGCTTTTTCGATTTCAGATCGCCCAGCATGACGGGAATCCGGAGTTCGACAGTCGGAATTCAGCAGCAAATTGAATTATGCCGCACCTGCCGCCGTTCCGAATTCCGCATGAATGAATATTGCCCAATCCCCCTCGTCGACCTGACGCCCCAGAAATTCTCCGTGCTGGAGAACTTTCTCGGGCGTCAGGCGCGAAGGGCGCCGTCCCCCCAAGAGCTGAAGCGAACTTCGGCAAGCCGTCCGGGGCCAAACGCTCCGAACGGAATCTTGCCGACTCTCTTCTGCGCCGCTTCAACTCTCGACGAAACTTGCATGCGACGGAAGCCGGCGCGAGCACACCGGGCTGCCGCCGCCAACGGTTTTGGCTCCGTCTCACCTTTTAGGGCATCACGTCGGCGGGCGCCGGACCTGGCGCCGGACCTGGCGCCGCACCTGGCGCCGGGACCGGGCCTTGCGGGCCGGGTTGGACTGCCGGGACCGGCTGCTTGCCGGCGCTGAGCTGCTCGTTCTTATAGGCTTTCATGGCCGCCGCTTCGCGGCTGAGCTTCATCTCGGAGCCAGGCGGAAAGTATTGCACGTCATCAGATTGCCAATATGGGCTGGGCAGCGTTTGGCCCCCGATGTCCGATTGGCAGCCCGCCGCGGCCAACAGGCCCAAACCTCCCAAGAGGCTGGCCCAAGAGCGGCGCCCGTGTTTCGACTGATTCATGGCCGTTCTCCGTGTGATCGCCGTAATCGACGGCAAGCGCTCGTGCCTGCCGGGCCGCGACAATCCATACATTCGCTAGCGACGGCAAAATCAACAGCCTCGTTATCGTCCGGACGCTGGCGCCGACTTTGGCCTGTTTTGGAAAAATATGGCGAAAACTCCGCCGACCCGCGATTTCGCCCCAACCAGCGGCTACAATGCAACTGATTCCTTGCCTGTGCCCGCCATGCGGATGCTGGCGCCGGCGTTTACGACCGGAGAAGACGCCATGAACATTTCGAGTGCTGCCATGTCGACGGGCGTTTCTGGGTTCGAGTCCAGACGTGGAGCAACGCCCGCGGGCGGCCGGACTCCGAGGACTCGGGGCCGGGCAGGATGGGGCCTGCGGAGAACCTGGCTCGCCCTGCTCTCGACGGGCTTGCTGAGCTTGGCGTTCGCCGCCGACGCCCGCGCGCAGAACGGTCAGCCGATCCCTTCGCTGCAGTACTTCAACACCTTGCCGCTGTTGTACGACGGCGACTATATGGCCGCGCTGGCCGGCTTCCAACTGGTGCAGCAGCAAGCGATCAAAAACCCGCTGGTCGTGCAGACCGGCGGCAATTGGATCGACTCGATCTGCTATCAGAGCATGATCGGCGAGTGCTACTATCAGATGGGCAACCACGCCATGGCGATGGCCCATTTCCAGGCCGCCCTCACGCTCTATTCCAGCTTTCCCGACTGGATGACCGGGGTGCAATTCACCCCCTTGCCCCGTCCGGCAAATCTGGGGCAAGTGCAGATTTGTCCCTGGTACGTGTCGCTGCGCGGGGCCACGATCGGCCAATACCCGCCGAGCGTCCCGATCATGCAGGGCCGCATCAACAACAACCAGCAGGTGTTCGGGGGCGGCGTCGTGCAGATGGCGATGATGATCCCGATCAATCCGCAAGAGATCGTGCGCACGACCTGCCTGGCGCTGCGGCGATGGCGCGAAATTCTCGGCCCGGCGTGCTCTCGCCACCCGTTGACGCACAGCGTGCTCAACGCGCTGGCCGCGCGACCGGCGCTGCCGAATCATTGGTCGGAAGCCTACGTCGACGTCGAGTTGGGCCTGGCTTACGCCGCGGCCGACAAGCCGGAGCAGGCGACCAAGGCGCTGTTGGCCGGCACGGTCGCCGCGGGCACGTTCGACCACCAGATGACTTGCATCGCGCTGTTGGAACTCGGCCGCCTGTCGCTGGCCGCCGGTAATTTCCCGGTGGCTGCGGGGTTCTTTCTCGAATCTTCGGCCTCGGCGTGCAACTTCCAGGATTACACCACCTGCGACGACGCCTTGCGCGGCGGCTTCCTCACGCACATCATGTCGAACACGGCGGGCTTTTACCCGCCCTTGCCGTTGGCCGCGGCCTTTGGCCTGGCTCAAAGTTTGACCCAATTGCAAACTTCGGCCTTGGTCTCTTTGGCGGAGAATTTCTGCGCCATCGAGCAGCCGGTCGCGGCGGCGGCCCAACTGGGCACGGCCACGGCGGCTTCGCTGCGCACCAACATTCCGACGAGCAAGCTCGGCGCGAGGATGAGTTTCGTCACGGCGCTGGCCTCGTACGAAGCGGGCAATCTGGCGGCGGGCGACACGGCGTTCGCCGCGGCCATGGCGTTTCAGACGGGCGGCTCGCTGTGGCTGTTTCACATGGGTTTGGTCGACACGTTCTGGCTAACCAACGTCTTGAAAGATCGGGCCGCGATGGACTTGTTCTCCCACGTGCTCCGCGAACCGACGCCGGCCGACTGGGCGAGCGACCCGATGGAATCGATTTCGGCCCTGGTCGTGCCGCACCCGCTGCTCTACGAACACTGGTTCGAAGTGGCGATGATGCGCAAAGAACACGAGCGGGCCTTGGAAATCTCCGATCTGGCCCGGCGGCACCGTTTCTTGTGTACGCAAGAGTTCGGCGGCCGGCTATTGAATCTGCGCTGGATGCTCGAAGCCCCCGCGCCGCTGCTCGACAATACGGCCGTGCAACAGCGGCTGGCGCTGGCGGCGCGGTATACGGGCTATGTAGAGCGCACGAACAAGGCCAAGCAGTTGCAGGCCGAATTGCGGCAGATGCCGCTCGCGCCGACTGAAAAAGAAGTCATCCAGGAGCAAACCAAAAAGCTGGAAGAGCTCGCCCGGCTGAGCGTCGAGCAAGAAGTGATCCTGCGCGAGATCGCCTTGCGCCGCGAGCCTTGCAGCCTGATCTTTCCGCCGCAGCGGACCACGAAACAGGTGCAGGAATCGTTGCCCAAGGGGCACGGGCTGCTGGCGTTCTTCGCCACGTCGCGGCAGTCGTGGGCCTTCTTGATGACCAAGGACAAGTACGGCTATTGGCAGATCAAATCGTCGCCCAAGACGTTCTTGATGCGTTTGCAATCGATGCTCCAAAAATGGGGCAACTACGCTCAGAACAAGGAACTCAAGACCGAAGACTTGCTCGACGACGGCTGGAAGACGCCCGCCAAGGAAGTGCTCGATTTGCTCTCCAGCGGCAGCAACGCCGATCTGGGCGGCGGGATGTTCCAGGAACTGGCGATCGTGCCCGACGGAGTGCTCTGGTATGCCCCGTTCGAGGCCCTGCAAATCTCCGACGGCGACCAGACGGCGCCGCTGATTTCCAAGCTTCGCATTCGCTATGCGCCGACGGTGGGCCTGGCCGTGGGCGACCCATTGCGCCGGCGCCGCGGCGGCAATACGGCGGTCGTGCTCGGCCGGCTGTTTCCGCAAGACGAGCCCGAAATCGCGCAACTGGCCTTCGACGACTTCAGCCGCGTGTCGCCGGGGGCCGTGGCGATCCAGGGCAAGCCGCCGGCCGCGATGTCCGTCTATTCGACGCTGTTCGACCGGCTGGTCGTGTTCAACGAGATTATCCCCGCCCAAGCCGGCCCTTACGCCTGGTCCCCCGCGCCGCTCCAACAGGATCGGCCGGGCGGCGCGCTGGCGAACTGGTTTTCGATGCCTTGGGGCGGCCCCGAAGTGGTCGTACTGCCCGGCTACCGCACTTCGGCCGAACGCGCCGCCAAGGGCCTCTCGCCCATTCACGCGGCGAGCGAATTGTTTCTTTCCGTCTGCGGTATGATGTCGACCGGCGCGCGGACGGTGCTCATCAGCCGTTGGCGCACCGGCGGGCAAACCAGCTACGATCTGGTCCGCGAGTTCGTCCAGGAACTGCCCCACACCACGGCGTCGGACGCCTGGCAGCGGAGCGTGGAACTCGTGAGCCAACGGCAGCTCGATCCCGGCTTGGAGCCGCGCTTCCGAGCCGACGGCAAACGCGAGTCGCCCTCGGCCGAAAATCCGTTCTTCTGGGCCGGCTACCTGCTGATCGATACCGGTTCGCTGCCGCGCACTTCCGACGAAGACGATCCGCCGCAAGACCTGCCGCTGGCTTTGAAGGTTCCGCAGGCGCCGGACGGTATGAAACCGGCCGACGGGATGAAACCGGCGGAAAACGCCAAGCCGGGCGAAGCCAAACCGGCTGGCGCGGCGCCGGCGATGCCGATCGTCGCGGCGCCGGGCGGCGCCAAGCCGGGCGGCGCCAAGCCGGGTGGCGCCAAGCCCGGCGATGATCTGGCCGATTCGGGCGACGGCTTGAACCTGCGGCGCCAGGCGCCTCGTGCTCGGCAGCCGCGCCGCATGCCGGGACAGCCGGCAGCCGACGCCAAGGAGCCCGACCTCCAGCCTGCCGAAGGCGAAACGCCCCCGGCCGAAGATCCGCCGGCCGCCGGCAAGGGCCGGGGCAAGAAGGCCCCGCGCGCCAAGCCCGAACGCAAGAAGATCCCTAAGAAGAATCCAGCCGCAGCGCCGTAGCCTGACGGGCGATCGGATTTGTGCCGTGCCCAATTAGGAATGAGACGGGGCGTGGGGCGGCCTTCCAGGCCGACGGCCAGCCACATGGTGAAGCCTTGCGGGTCGTGATCGTGGCGGTCGTCGCCTTGTGCGGTCGGCGTGCGGGGCGTTGCGACTACTCGTCGAGAACTCGCACCGGAAACTCGTGCGACCAGAAGTCGAAAATAATGCGACAGTCGGGAAGATTCTGTTGCAGCTTTGCGAGGCCGGCCGCCGAAAAATGCTTTTCCACGGAATCGTGCAAGATCGGTTCTGTGCATTCCGCGCCTGGCGAGCCGGAGGCATCAGCCTCCGGGTCTTGATGCGTGATCGCGGCGCCGTGCAACCCGGAGGCTGACGCCTCCGGCTCGCCGTTTTGCCTTTTGGCCTAGGCGATGATTTCGTCGACGATCGTCCCGTGAATGTCGGTCAAGCGGAAATCGCGGCCAGCGTGGCGATAGGTCAGCTTCAGGTGGTCGAGACCGAGCAGGTGCAGCAGGGTGGCGTGCAGGTCGTGGAAGTGGACCTTGTTTTCCACCGAATAATAGCCGTAATCGTCGGTCGCGCCGTGCCGGTAGCCGGCTTTTACGCCGCCGCCGGCGAGCCACATGGTGAAGCCCTGCGGGTTGTGATCTCGGCCGTCGTCGCCCTGCGCGGTCGGCGTGCGGCCGAATTCGCCGCCCCACAACACCAGCGTGTCGGCCAACAGCCCGCGGGCCTTCAGATCGCAAATCAAGCCGGCGATCGGTAGATCGACCTCCAGCGCATTGCGGGCGTGGCCGTTCCTGAGATCGCCGTGCTGGTCCCATTTATAGCTGTGCGTGACCTGCACGAAGCGCACTCCCCGCTCGGCGAACCGCCGAGCCATCAGGCATTGGCGGCCGAAGTTGCGCGTCACGTCCTGGTCCAGGCCGTAAAGCTTTCGCGTGGCTTCGGTCTCGTCCGAGATGTCTTGCAGCTCGGGCGCCGCCGACTGCATGCGGTAGGCCAGTTCGAACGATTCGATGCGGCCTTCGAGCGCCGCATCGGGCCCGGATTCGGCTAGCCGCCGCTGGTTGATCTCGCGGATGAGATCGAGTTCCGCGCGCTGCACGTCGCGCGGCGTTTCGCGGTTCTCGATGAAAGGAATCTTGGCCTGGTCCGAAGCCACGCTGGCGTTGCCCAGCGGCGTGCCCTGGTAAACGGCCGGCAGAAAGGCCGAACTCCAGTTGTTCACCCCGCCGTGCGTCAGCGTCGGGCAGATGGTCACGAAGCCGGGCAAGTCGGAGTTCTCGGTCCCCAGCCCGTAGGTGATCCACGACCCCATGCTGGGCCGCACGAAGGTGTCGCTGCCGGTGTGCAATTCCAGCAGCGCCCCGCCGTGCCGCGAGTTCGAGCCGTGCATCGAATGGATCATGCACAAATCGTCGACGATGCCGCCCACGTGCGGAAACAACTCGCTGACCCAGGCGCCGGACTGGCCGTATTGGCGGAACTTCCAGGGGCTCTTGAGCAGGTTGCCCGTCGGGGCCGAAACGACGCGCGGCTTGGCAAACGGCAGCGGCTTGCCGTGATCGCGCGCGAGCAGCGGCTTGTAATCGAAAGTGTCGAGATGCGAGGGGCCGCCGTGCATGAACAGAAAGATCACGCGCTTGGCCCGGGCCGAACAGTGCGGCGCGCGCGGCGCCAACGGATTGGCTCGGCCTGCTTCAGCCTCGGCCTGCGCGTCAATTGCCAGCAGGCCGGCGAGAGCGAGTTGGCCGAAGCCGGCCGCCGAAGCGCGCAACAAATCGCGCCGGCTGAGCACGGGAGTAAAGCGGTTGCAATTGCAGTTCATGATCGTTCCTTCGGTGCGGCCGCGCCGCAAGCAGTAACGATAGGTCGCTATTCCAGGAAAATGAATTCGCTCGATGAAATCGCCACGCGGCACAAGCTCTGCCAGGCCTTGCCGCGGCGTTCGGCCGCCGGCAACGCTTGCCAGGCCGGAGCGGCTTCCAAACGCGCGACGAATTCGAGCGATTGCGCCGACTCGGCTTCGTTGGGCGGCCGGCTGAACGCCCGTTCGTAGAGCAATCGCACCCGGGCGGCGTCGTCAATGCCGGTCTCGGCCAGCAACTTATCCGCCAGGCGTTTCGTCTCTTCGGCGACCAGCGGGCCGTTCATCATAAATAGCGCCTGCGGCGCCACGGTCGTCGTCGCCCGGCTGCCGTTGGGCACGCTCGGCTCGGCGAAATCGAAGGCTTGGAAGGTCTCGTACAAGGCGCTGCGGATCACCGGCAGGTACAGGCTGCGGCGGAAGCTCTGATACTGAGCGATATCGACCGAGGTCGTGCTGGCCACGTACTGCCGCGCGTTGGCTTTGAGCAACCGGCCCCCCAACGCCGGGTCGAGACTGCCGCTGACGGCGAGGATCGCATCGCGCACGGCTTCTGCCTCCAATCGCCGCCGGTTCATCCGCCACAACCGCCGGTTTTCGGGATCGATCTCCGCCGACGCGGCGCTATAGGCCGTACTCATCCGGTAGGTCGAAGAGAGCATGATCAGCCGGTGCAGCGCCTTGAGCGACCAGCCGCTTTCGACGAACCGCCGGGCCAGCCAATCGAGCAATTCAGGATGCGTCGGCCGCTCGCCCAGCCGGCCGAAATTGTCCGTGCTGCGCACGATGCCTTCGCCAAAATGCCAGCGCCAGACGCGATTGACCATCACGCGGCCGGTCAACGGGTGGTTCGGATCGACCAGCCAACGCGCCAGTTCGAGCCGGCCGCTGCGGTCGGCCGGCAAGGCGGGCTGGTTTTCGCCCGCGATCACGCGCGGAAATCGCCGCGGCGCCAGTTCGCCTTGCGTCAGGTGATTGCCGCGGATGTGGATCTTGAGGTTCACCGGCTCGCGGTCTTCCACGGCCATCGCCAGCGGCAAGGGCGCCGGCGCCGATTGCTCGAGTTCGACCTGCTCCTCGCGCAGCCGGACCAACTCGTCTTTGTCGGAGGGCGGAAAATAATGCTCGGCCTCCGCCGGCGGTGCGCACGGGCCGGCCGGATCGTAAAGCAGTTTCCGGAGCGTTTCAATCGCGGCCTCGTCTGGTTGTTGGTCCGACTTGCCGGCTGCGTTTTCGGTCGCCGCCTCCTGCGCGGCGATCGCTTGCTGGAACAGCTCGCCATAGCGCTCCGCCAGTTGCGCCGCGGTGGTCGGCGGCGGATCGCGCAGCACGCTCGCCGTCACGGGAGAAGCGGCGTCGGGCTTTGCCTGCGCGGCTTGATTCGACGCGGCGCGCCCAACGTGCCAGGCGTACAGCGGCGACTTCGGATCTTGTTCGCTGCGTTTGAGCGCTTGCCGCCAGCGGTCGAGCACGGCGCGGTTCAATGCTCCGCCGGCAGCAGCCTCGGCGGTCGCAAGTTGAAAGGCGGCCGGATCGATTTCCTCGGGCAGCGACCGCGGAATCAGGGCCAGCCGATCCAGATGCGGAAACGGCTCGCGGCGTTCGAGCCGCAGAGTATGAACTCCCGCCGCCAGCGTAACCCAGGCTTCCACGAACCACGTTTGCGTATCCGGGTTCCACGAGCCGGTGCGCTGGTTAGCTGCGTCGGGTTTCACCAGCGCGCCATCGACGAACAACTTGACTGGACGCGAATCCTGCGCCGCATATCGCAATTCAATCTGATACACGCCAGGCGTTGCAATTTGCACTTCGTATTCCGCAAAGCTCGCCTCGGGACCGAAACTGGCGATGACCCCGATGCCGGCGCCGTAGCCGTCGAACAGCTTCGTCGCCTGCCCGCGAACGAAGTTCTCGGCCTCGACGATGATCGCGCCCACAGGCGGTTCGGCGTCTGGCTTCGGCATCAACGCCTGCAAGTCGAATGAATGCTCGGCGAGCTGCCCCGCAACGAGCAGGTATCTGGCGACATCGCGGCGAAAGGCGGCCGATAACGCTTCGGCGGCCGCTTTCCCGCGGGCTTCGACGGCGGCTTTCTTTTCGGCCAGCAGCTTCTGGTGGCCCTCGACGGCCGCGATCTCGTCTTTCGACGCCAAGGGGCGCTCGTGCCAGACGGCCACCACGTTGAAGTTGTCCATCGTCCTTGTGCTTTTCAAGATCCCGGCGAGCGAATAGTAGTCGGCCGAGGGGATCGGGTCGAACTTATGGTCGTGGCAGCGCGCGCAGCCGAGCGTGAGCCCCATGAACGTGACGCCCAGCGTATCGAGCTGCTCGTCGATAATGTCCATTTCCATCTTCACCGGGTCGTCTTCGGCCAGCATCTTGGCGCCCAGCGAAAGAAAGCCCGTAGCGACGATCCGCTGGTAGTCGGTCTCCGGATCGCCGCTACCGGGCAGCAAGTCGCCGGCCAACTGCTCGACGACGAACTGGTCGTAGGGCAGATCGCGGTTGAACGCCGAGACGACATAATCGCGGTAGCGATAGGCGTTGATATAGGCCAGGTTCTCGTCCAACCCGTTCGAGTCGGCATAGCGCGCCACGTCGAGCCAATGCCGGCCCCAACGCTCGCCATAGTGCAGCGAAGCGAGCAAGCGATCGACCACGCGCTCGAAAGCCCCCGGCGATTGGTCGGCCAGAAACGCGTCGACTTCCTCGGGCGTCGGCGGCAAGCCGGTCAAATCAAAGCTGGCCCGGCGGATCAACATCCGCCGGTCGGCGGCTGGAGCGGGCGAAAGTCCTTTGGCTTCCAATTCGGCCAGCACGAAACGATCCAAGGGCGAAGCGACCCACGCGGCATTTTTTACTTTCGGCAGCGGCGGCTCGGCCGGCGGTCGAAAAGCCCAAAACGATCGTTGCTCGTCGGTGATCGCCGGTCCGCTCGTTGTGCTTGCCGCCGGCTTTGCGGTGATCGGTTCGGCATTGGGCCACGGCGCGCCGCGGCGCACCCATTCGACCAGCACTGCGACTTCCTCCTCGGGCAGCTTGCCCTTGGGAGGCATTTGAAACACCTGTCCGTAACGCACCGCATCGACGAGCAAACTGTCGTCAGGCTTGCCGGGCGCGAGGGCCGGTCCGGAGTCGCCGCCGGTCACAATCGCGGCCAGCGAATCAAGCCGCAGCCCGCCCTTTTGCTGCTTCGGTCCGTGGCACTCCTGGCACCGCGCCACGAGCAACGGCCGCACTTTCTTCTCGAAGAATTCCGCGGCGGCTCGATCGGCGGGCGGCGCCGAGCCGGGCGGTTCGTCCGCCGCACGCGACGCGATCGTCGCGCCGAACAAACAGGCTCCAAAAAACGCCGTTGCGGTCGTCAAGCTGACAAGATTCGCTCGGCGGCGGCGGGCGGACATGGCCACGATTCCTTTGAATGTCAGGGGGGCGATCGTCAGGTCGCGCTGACTCGTTTCATCATAGAAAGTGGTCAGACCAGTGCAACGAATTAACTTATCGAATTCCGTGACCCCAAAAATACGTCGCACCTGGAGGAGCGTGCATGTCGGGCGGGAAAAACGGGCGCTGTCGGCAGGCAGGAAGGCGGTCGTTATTATATTAAAAAGTGATCGCGAGCGAGACCATTTCCTCGAAATCAAGGGTGGCTGTTCCCATGCCCGTGGCCGACGCCCATAGAAGACCGACTGGCTGCACGCGGCGGCGGCTGTTGTGGTGCGGCAGCTTGGGATTCGCCGGCCTTTCCTTGCCTCGCTTATTGCGGGCGGCAACCGAGTCGCCCGGCCGAGGGCGAGCGAAGTCGTGCATCCTGTTCTTCCTTGAAGGGGGCCCGGCCCATCAAGACCTCTGGGACATGAAGCCCGAGGCGCCGGCCGAGGTGCGCGGCGAATTCAAGCCGATCGCCACCAGCGTGCCGGGATTGCAAGTCTGCGAGCATTTGCCCTTGCTGGCGACGCAGATGCATCACGCGGCCTTGGTGCGATCGGTGCACCACTCGGTCGTCGATCATAACGCGGGGGCTTATTACGCGCTCACCGGGCGCTCGCCCGTCAAAGCGGGCCGCTTGATTCTTGGCGACGAGCCCGAGAACTTTCCGCCCTTCGGTTCCGTGGCGGGCGTTCTGCGGCCGGTCGAGCAGAGCTTGCCCGCTTTCGTCCACGTGCCCGACATCATGTCGAACAACGGCCGCGATCTGCCGGGCCAGCGCGGCGGGTTCCTCGGCGCCGCCTCCGACCCTCTTGTCGCCGGCGATCCGAGCGTGCCCGACTATCGGGCGCCGGAACTGGAACTTCCCGGCGACGTAGGCAAAGAGCGTTTCGCTCGCCGGCGCGAGCTGCTCGAATCGCTGGAGCAAGCACGATTCGCACGGGCCGACGCCTCAAACGCCCCGACGAAAACCGCCTCGCTCGAAACCTACTATCGGCAAGCCTTCGCGCTGCTCTCTTCGTCACAGGCCCGCGGCGCCTTCGATCTGACGCAAGAGCCGACTCAAGTCCGCGAGCGTTACGGCTTGCCCGACCGCGTCGACCGCTCGGTCGAAGCCCGCAAATTCGGCGGTCTGCCGCACCTGGGGCAATCGATGCTGTTGGCTCGCCGCTTGATCGAGGCGGGCGTGCGGCTGGTCACGGTTTGCAGCGGCCGGCGTTTCGATCAGGCGTGGGATACGCACCGCCAGCATTTTCCGCTGCTCAAGCGTTCGCTGCTGCCCTACGCCGATCGCGCGTTGGCGGCGCTGCTGGCAGATTTGTCCGAGCGCGGCCTGCTCGAAGAAACGCTGATCGTGGCGATGGGCGAGTTCGGCCGCACGCCGCGATTGGGGCAGATTACCAGCGGCGCCGGCGCCGATGCGGCCGGCCGCGATCACTGGCCGCACTGCTATACGGCCGTCTTGGCTGGCGGCGGCATTCGGGGAGGGGCGATTTACGGCAGATCGGACCGCTTCGCGGCCCATCCCGCCGCCGACCCCGTCACGCCTGAAGACATCGCCGCCACGATCTATCGCGCTTTGGGCATCGCCCCCGAGACGCGCATTCGCGATTCGCTCGGCCGCCCGCACAGCGTAGCATTGGGCCAACCGATCGAAGCGTTGTTCGGGTAAACCGCTCTCGAAGGGGCTGGCGGAATGAGCCACGGATGAAACACCGATGCGACCCAGCGCGACCTTCGGCCGCAGCCCAAAGGAAACATTTGTCGGCTACGGATCATGCAAAACGCAAAATGCAAAAGTCAAAATGACGGAAATGCGATTTCCGATATTGCATTTTGCATTTTGACTTTTCTTGCACGGCGTGTCTGAATCGCGGCATGAAATCTTCGCGGCCCGGAAAGAAGTGGACCATTTGTAGTACGGATAAAGCGAGATGGAACTTCCTCACCATGACATCACTGGGACATCACTGGCGAAATCATCGGGGCCGCTTTTGAGGTCTACAATGTCCTCGCTTACGGGTTTCTGGAAAAAGTCTATCAGCGGGCCATGCAAGTCGAGCTTCAAGCCCGGGGCTTCACGGTTGAAATCGGAGCAGAGATTCGCGTAATTTACACGGGGGTTGAGGTCGGAATCCATGGCTCAAGTCGCCGGCCATACTATCGCTTTGTCAGGGCTCCAGCCTGACGCGCGTCAGGCTGGAAAGCACTACCTACGCCGCTATTCGCAAAATACAGCGGCCGCCAACACGGTCGTGTAAAGCCCCTGCTTGTTTCCTTCGGCGCTTTGGGCGACGTTTCGCGTCTTGACGATTTTGCCCGACATCTTGAACTCTTGCCGCAGTTCGTCCCAATCCTTGTTCGGGTCGAATTCGATGCCCAACCGAGTCGCCAGCATCTGGGCCGCAATGTCCTCGGCGTGCTCGCCGGCTTTCTCGTCCGTTTCGCCGAACTCATGATGCTCTGAAAGGTAGCCGTAGCCGCCGGGGTCGGACGGAATGGCGGCGCCAATGGCGGCCGCCAGCAACCGATGCGGCTCGTTGGTGGCGAGCCGGGCGATGACGGCGCACACGATTTGTCCGGGGGCCAAAAGTTTGATGCCCTCGTCGCGGCCGATCACCTTACAGCCAGGCGGCAAGATCGACGAAACCGCGACGAGATTGACGTGCTCGATGCCCGCGTCGCGCAAGGCCATCTCGAAGCTTTGAAGCGGGTTCCGATGCCGACCGACGCCTTTGGTGAAGAACACCTTTTTGGGAATGAACGAAGCAAGCATTGGGGCGCCGCGATCGGGGTTTCCATTATCTCGCTGAACGAATTGCACGATATGGTAACCGAATCCACCGCAGGCGTCCTCCGCGCGCCAAGTTCACGGCCCCGCCGGCGTGCTCCGGGGCGCGCAAGTGTGCCGCGGCGCGCCACGGATGGCAAGCCCGGCCGCGATTGGGATAATCGTTTTTGCGCCCTGGCATGTCAATTGCCGGTTCTGGCGATAGGCAGCTTGGCATGAGCGGTTGAATAATCCGGGCCGGTCGACCGCCAGGTCGTCCGGCGCCATCATGGTCGTTGAATTCGGAAATCAAGCATGGCAGGCAAACATCAAATCGTGGCGGAACTAGGCGAGAATTCGCTGTTGCTGCCGAACGTCGTGAATGCGGCCCTGGCGGCCAACGACCGCGCGAAGTACCTCATTGCGCTGCTGCAAGCCGCGAAAGCGCATGCCGACCGTCCCGAAGCGGGCGCGGTCGATTTGAAATTGGAGCGGATCGCGTGCGGCGTGGACCAGGCCGAATTCGACACCGTCGCCGAGCGCAGCAGCAAGGAAGGCGACGGCCGCTACTCGATTCCCTCGGCCCGGCAAGTCTACGAGTTGTTAGTCGAACAAGTGCGGCAAATGCTGGCGCCGCTCGAAGTCGGCGGCGCCGCGGCGCCGCAAGACGGCCGGCCCGCCGCCGAGTATCGGCGACGGCTCGAAGCATGCCTGGCCCGGCAGCCTTCGCCCGACGGCGACTCGATGGACGGCGACTCGATCGACCGCATCGCGGCGCCGCCGGGCGGCCTAGAAGACGGGCTGCACGCGATCGTGATGGACCTGCACAAGGAAATCAACCGCTTGCAGCGACGGATTTCGACCGAGTCGATCTCGGGCGCAGCGGTCTATGGACTTGCCAACGAAGACCGGCCGCTGGTCGAAGCCTTCATGGCGGGCGTACATCAGACCGAAAAACTGAAATTCGACCATCCGGGCCTGGGCACGACGGCGACCCGCGACGCAAAGGCGCTGGTCTTGCAAAACGACATCGGCCTGACCGAGGCGCACGTGCTCGTGATTCGCGTCGAGCCGCCCAAGGTCACGGCGACCTATACCGACATTCACATCCAACGACTCCAATTCTTCCAGTCTCTATTGCGGCCGTTCGCCGTTGCCTGGAACGATACGGTCTCGAAGCGCACGGCCGGCTTGCCGGATTTGTACCATCTTTGCGTCGGCGTTTTCGTAGCACGCGACCAAGATGAGCTGACCCGATACCTGACGTTCCTCGGTTCGCGGCTCGTGTTTCTGATCGACTGGAACCGCGCTCGCAAGCGGCTGCGCAAACTGGCGCCCAAACAACTCGGCCTCGACGTGCTCGACTGGGCCGCCGCCAACAACGTCGGGCACATGGGCTTTCTGAAGCTCGGCGGCGAGCAGTTCGTGTTCGACGCCTTGCGGCTTACCGCCCAGGGGCCGTTGCAGTGGGGCGGACAACTCGCCGATGTGCTGGGCGAGGCCCGCACTGCGGAGTTTCTCAAGTTCGCGCTGCAAACCACGACCGAAGGTCTGTTGGCGGGCCGCTCCGATCCGCTGATCCGCGACGAAATTCAGGCGGAACTGCGGCATTACTTCGATACGATCCAGGAGGGCATCCTGGCGGTGGCCGCCGAACACGCCGGCTTGATCGTCGAACTGGCCATGGCGTCGCGAGATAGCCTGCTGCTAGGCGTGCTGGCTCGCGATCGCGACTATCTCGATCGCGCAGCCCGGCGGGCAAAGGCCTGGGAGCACCGCGCCGACCAACTGGTCAACAAGTGCCGCACGGCCCGCGGTTGGCAAGGCGAAACCTCGCAGCCGCTCGTCCACCTGGTGCGAACGGCCGACGATGCGGCCGACGAGCTGGAGGAAGCGGTGTTTTTGATCAACTTGCTTCCCGCCGAAGGCGCAGCCAACGGTTCGTCGACTTCACTCCAGGAAATGTCGGGGCTGCTCGTCGAGGGGGCGCACGAGTATCTAAAGGCCGTAGAGAACGCGCGTTACGTTCATCGCGGCAGCGCTCGCGAACGCATCGAGGATTTCCTGGAAGCCGTGGACCACACGTTGCTCATCGAGCACCAGGTCGACGACGCTCATCGCCGCGCCAAGTCGGGCATTCCCATGTTTTCGGGCGATTTCAAGGAACTCCATCTGTTTATGGAGATCGCGGATAATCTCGAACAGGCCGCCGACGTGCTGATGCACTCCGCGCTCAATCTGCGCGACTACGTGCTCGGCGAGGCCATTACACGATGATTCACGCCAGCGCATGAACCCCGAATCGGCTTCAGACCCAATTGTGTTTTTCGGTTGCGGAGACTCCGGCCACGCTATCGTCACGGCCGACAGCGTAGGCGGCAAGGCGGCGAAGTTGATCCGAATGGCAGAGGAAGGCATTCGCACGCCCCCCGGTTTCGTGCTGGGGGTTTCCTTCTGCCGCGATTACTTCGACCGCGGCGGTCGGTTGCCCGACGGTTTTGCCGAGTTGCTTTCGCGGCAGACCGAGCGCTTGGGCAAAGCGACGGGCTTGAAGTTCGGCGGCGAGCGCCGGCCGCTGTTGCTGTCAGTTCGCTCGGGGGCGGCCGTCTCCATGCCCGGCATGCTCGACACGATCTTGAACGTCGGCTTGACCGATCGCACCCTTTCGGCGCTGATCTGCCTGACCGGCAATCCGCGACACGCCTGGGACAGCTATCGACGCTTGGTGCAAAGCTATGGCGAGTCGGTGTACGCCCTGGCCGCCGAAGAGTTCGAGCGGGTGGTCGAGGCCCAGCTTGCAAGCCAGTCGGTCCCCGCGTCGGGCGAACTCGACGCGGCCGCACTGCGAGAGATCGCGCTCGAATCGTTGGCGTGGTTTGCGTCGCGAACCGGCAAACCCTTTCCGCAGGATCCTCAGACGCAACTGGTCGAAGCAACGGAAGCCGTGTTCCGATCGTGGCGCAGCCCCCGCGCCGTTGAGTTCCGCCGGCTGCGCGGGCTCGAAGCCTTGCCGGGCACCGCGGTCACGTTCCAAGCCATGGCCTACGGCAACCTGGGCGGCAGTTCCGGGGCAGGGGTCGCTTTCACGCGCAATCCGGCCACGGGCAAGAAAACTCTCTATCTCGACTTTCTGCCCAACTCGCAAGGCGAGGACATCGTCGCGGGCCGCAGCCGATTGCAAGGCACGGCCGCGCTGGAACTGATCTTGCCCGACGTCTATCGCCAATTGGTGCAGATCGCCAAGCAATTGGAACGCCTTTTCGGCGACGCGCAAGATTTCGAGTTCACCGTCCAGGAAGGGCGGTTGTACGTGCTTCAATCTCGAGACGCCAAGCGGACTCCGCTCGCCGGCCTGCGCATCGCTTGCGATCTCGTCGCTGAAGGGTTGATCGACGAACAGACGGCCCTCGATCGGCTGAGCGGCTTCGATCTCGACAAGATCTGTTCGGTCAGTTTGGCCCCGCCCAAAGGGGCAAAGCCGCTTTGTCGCGGGACGCCCGCCAGTTCGGGAGCGGCGGTCGGCCCCGTCGCGCTTTCGCCCAAGGCGGCGATCGAGTTGGCCGCCCAGGGCCGCTCGCCGATCCTGGTTCGCAACGACATCACAACGGCCGACATCGCGGGCCTGGCGGCCTCGGCCGGCATCCTAACCGCTCGCGGCGGACGGACCTCGCACGCAGCGGTCGTCGCTCGCCAACTGAACAAGGTGTGCGTGGTCGGATGCCGCGAACTAAAGCTTGCCGGCGACTCGCAGCGCTTTCAGGCGGGCGAGCGCTGGCTCGCCGAAGGAGAGTGCCTCTCGGTCGACGGCGAATCGGGCGAGGTCTACGCGGGCCGGCTCGACGTCCGCGAGATCCGACCGACCGCCTATTTGGAGCAGGTCGCACGCTGGAAAGAGACCGCGAAAGCCGAGTAGCGAGCCTACCGTAGCCACGGATGAAACACGGATCGAACACGGATAAGAAAAGGCCGAACAAGCGAAAGACTTCCTAAGCCGGTGGCCGGACTAAGCCCCGCCACGCACTGTTAGAACACTTCGAGGACTTCATCCGTGTTCGATCCGTGTTTCATCCGTGGCTCAGTTAGCTAGTGCTAAGCATGCCTGGGCAAGCGGACGGTCATCACCGGACAAGGGCTGACGCGCACCACGCGCTCCTCGACGCTGCCGATCAGAAAATAATCGGTGCCGGTGCGGCCTTGGGTCCCGAGCAGCAGCAGATCGACGTGGTGCATCTTGGCATAGGCGCAGATTTCCTCGACTGGTTTTCCGTAGCGGATCGCCGTTTCGATCCGGCGATGCTCGGACGGCAGCTCGGCGACCAAGGCTTCGAGCCGTTCGCGAGTTCTGGCCTCGAGACACTGGATGAACTTCTTGGCCTCGTGCTCGCCCTCTTGCTCGCCTTTTTCCTCGGTATCGAGCAAGCGATTGAAATACTGCCGCGCCATTTCGAAGCAGGCCGTGTAGTTCGGGTCGGCGATGCCCGGCCCCAACTCGTGCAACACGTGCAGCAGGTGCAAATCGGCGCCAAAGCGCTCCGCCAGCGTCACCCCATAGTCGAGCGCCAGCCTCGCGGGCTCGTTAAAGTCAGTGGCCACGCAGATCGTTTCGAAGCCGAGCGGCGCCGCGCCGGCGCCGCCGATTGATGCTGAACTCATTTTCGCCTCCTCGGGCCAGCAACGGTCGAATCCATCACGGCGCTCGCTTCCGGAGCGCTTTCAGCGCGTGGGGCAACGCGGCCTTCAGGGAATCAATTTCGCCATCAGGAACTGATTCGTCAAGCGCCTTCGGATCGACAACGGCCCCTTGTCTCAGGCAGTTCCAGCGGATGCTTCGTGTTTTTACACAGCAATGCACGTGCCACGCGAGATTCCCGAAGCAAAGCCCGCCATCGACCGAAGCCGTGCGAGCGTCTGTGCGGAATGGCGCGCTGCGACTCGCGCTTTGCAAACGCGAGACGATTGGCCGGCCTCAATTCCGACCCTAAACACACCGATTGTACGTCCGCCGCACTCGGCACGTGGAATGCTCAAGCGACGTAAGAGGTCCTTTTTTTGGCGACGATCGCTAGGGACCGCGGCTCAGCCAGATCGGCCAGGACCGACGCAGAGTGAATCGTAACCGGCAGCCCGCTGCCGAAGCGTGGAAAGGAGCGAATGCCATCATGAGCGCCAAAAAAATCATCTTTGCGACAGATTACTCGCCCGCCAGCCAGCACGCCTTGAACTATGCAGCGTCGATGGCGCGAGACCGCGACGCGACCCTGCTGATCGTGCACGTTTCGGAATTGGAAGAGTACCCGGTCGGCGAGTTGTTCGACGAGGAGCCTCGCCCGTCGGAATCGGAACTCGAAGAACTTCTGGCCGTCAAGATTCCCGACTCCAGAATCCACTGCGAGCATCGCTTGCTGCACGGCGCCGCGGCGAAGGAAATCGTCAAACTGGCCCGGCAAGAAGACGCGGAGCTGATCGTGATGGGCGCTCGCGGGCGATCGCCGCTGGGCCAACTCTTGGTCGGCAGCGTGGCGGAAGCCGTGATTCGCGACGCCCATTGCGCGGTCTGCGCCTTGCGGCCGCCCGTCTATGCGCCGGTCGCGTAACGTTCCGTTCGACCATGCGTAGGTCAGGCTTTCCAGCCTGACATGGAAAGCGTGCGTTACGAATAACGTCAGGCTGGAAAGCCTGACCTACGAGGAGTTTCGACGATGTCGAAGGGACGCATTCTGATCGGCAAGCCGGGATTGGACGGCCACGACCGCGGCGCCAAGTTTGTCGTCCGGGTGCTGCGCGACGCCGGCTACGATGTCGTTTACACTGGCATTCGGCGCAGTCCCGAGCAAATCGTCTCGGCGGCCATTCAGGAAGACGTCGACGCCATCGGCTTGAGCATCCTCAGCGGAGCGCACAAGGTCCTGTTCGGCCGTGTGCTGGAACTGCTCGCCGAGCGCGGCGCTCGCGACATCGTCGTGTTCGGCGGCGGGACGATTCCGGCCCGAGACGTGCCGTTTCTCAAACAATTAGGCGTTCGCGCCATCTTCACGCCGGGCGCGTCGACCGCCTCGATGGTGGCCGCGATCGACGCCCTGCTCCAGGAGCGGCAACGTGAATGCATTGCTTGAGGCCGCACGAGGCGGTTCGGTCCGCGCCGCCAGCCGATTGATCAGCCTCATCGAAGACGATCCGGCTCGGGCCTGCGCGTTGCTCGCGGAACTCAATAACTGCCCGGCGCCGAGATTGGCGGCCGGAATCACCGGGGCGCCGGGCGCCGGCAAGAGCCTGTTGATCAACGAACTCCTCAAAGCGTGGCGCAAGCGAGAGCCCGAAAGACGGCTGGGCGTGCTTGCCGTCGACCCGTCGTCACATCGTTCCGGCGGCGCCGTGCTGGGCGATCGCATCCGGATGATGGAGCACGCTGGCGACGAGCGCGTATTTATCCGGTCGCTGGCGAACCGGGGGCGGCTGGGCGGCCTGACGCTCGGCATCCGAGAATCGCTGCGCGTCATGGGACTGGTCGGTTGCGACGTCGTGCTGCTGGAAACGGTTGGCGTCGGACAAAACGAGATCGATGTCGCCCAGGTGGCCGATCTGGTCGTGGTGACGTTGGCGCCGGGCCTGGGCGACGACGTGCAACTGCTCAAGTCGGGATTGCTCGAGATCGCCGATATCGTCGTCGTCAACAAGGCCGACCGTCCCGGCGCCGACCGCCTGTTCGCCGAACTTAACTCGATGCTGGCGCTGTGCGACTCGCCGCGTCCCTTGACTTTCCTGGCGAGCGCTCTGGAACATCGCGGCATCGACGAGTTGGTCGAAGGCGTGGAGCGTCTCGCCGCCGCGCAAGACGTCGCACGGGCCCCCCGGCGCGCCCAGTCGCTCCGGCAGGAAGTCGCCTGCGCCGTGCGCGAATCGGCCATCCGATCGCTCGACCGCGCAATCGCCGCAGGGACCTTGAGCGAGCAGGCGATCGAGCGGGTTTTGAGCGGCCAAGCCTCGGTCGAACAGGCGGCGGCCAAGTTGCTCGCAGCCGCCGTGCAGCCTGCACCGCCGCCAGGCGCGCCGCCGACCGGCGCGGCCGCCGGCGTCGCCCAACTGCGCGGAGCGAACCGCGTTCCGCCAGCGCCCGGCGCCGGCGAGCACGTCCTGTGTGTTGCGAACCAGGGAGACGATGCATGACGCACGATCGCATTCGCGAACAGGCTGAAGCCTGGAACACCGGGCCGCTGGCAAAGACCTTGTCCGCCTTCCCCGAACGTTGCGAGCAGTTCCAGACCGCCTCGGGCCTGCCGGTCGAGCGGCTGTACCTGCCGGGCCCCGACGTCCTCGAACGTTACGAGGAAAAGCTCGGCTTTCCCGGCAGTTTCCCGTTCACGCGGGGCGTGCAACCGACGATGTATCGCGGCCGGCTGTGGACGATGCGCCAATACGCCGGCTTCTCGACGGCCGAAGAATCGAACCGCCGCTATCGCTATCTGCTCTCGCAAGGCTCGACCGGGCTGAGCATCGCGTTCGATTTGCCCACGCAGTTAGGGCTCGATTCCGATCATCCGATGTGCTTCGGCGAAGTCGGCAAGGTGGGCGTAGCGATCAATACGCTGGCCGACATGGAGGCGCTGTTCGAGGGGATTCCGCTCGACAAGGTCTCGACGTCGATGACGATCAACGCCACGGCGCCCGTGTTGCTGGCCATGTACGTCGCCTTGGCGGAGAAGCAGGGGGTTGAACCGGCGAAGCTCGAGGGCACGGTTCAAAACGACATTCTCAAGGAATACGCGGCCCGCGGCGCCTACATCTTTCCGCCGCAGCCCAGCCTCCGGCTGATCGCGAACATCTTCCAGTTCTGCGGCGCCCGCATGCCCAAGTTCAACACGATTTCGATCAGCGGCTATCACATTCGCGAGGCCGGCGCCACGGCGGTCCAGGAAGTCGCGTTCACGCTGGCCGATGCGATTTGTTACATCGAGACGGCCTTGCGCGCCGGACTCAAGATCGACGACTTCGCCCCGCGGCTGACCTTCTTCTTCGCCGCCCACAACGATTTCTTCGAGGAAATCGCCAAGTTCCGCGCCGCGCGCCGGCTGTACGCCAAGATCATGAAGGAGCGTTTTCAGGCCCAAGCGCCCAAGAGCATGATGCTGCGATTCCATACGCAGACGGGCGGCGTAACGCTGACGGCGCAAGAGCCGGATAACAATGTCGTGCGCGTCGCCTGGCAAACCCTGGCGGCCGTGCTGGGAGGCACGCAAAGCCTGCACGCCAACAGCAAGGACGAGGCCCTCGCGCTGCCGAGCGAATCGTCCGCCAAGCTCGCCTTGCGCACCCAACAACTCATCGCCTACGAAAGCGGCGTGACCGGCACCGTCGACCCGCTGGGCGGCAGTTTCTACGTCGAGAACTTGACCGATCGCATCGAAAGCGAAGCCGCGCGGCTGATCGACGAAATCGACTCGCTGGGCGGCATGCCGGCGGCCATCGAAAGCGGCTACGTCTCGGCCAAGATCGAGCAAGCGGGCTACGATTGGTGCATGCAGGTCGAGCGCAAAGAGCGGATCGTCGTCGGCGTCAACGAATACGCCGAAGGCGGTTCGCCCGACATGCCGTTGTTCGAAGTCGGCGAGGAAGTCCGGCAACGGCAAATCGACAAGCTCAACGCGGTCAAGGCCCGCCGCGATCCGCGCGCCGTCAAGCGCTCGCTGGCGGCGCTCAAGACGGCGGCCGACGACGATTCGCAGAACGTGTTGCCCAGCGTGCTGGACGCGGTGCGGGCTTACGCAACGGTCGGCGAAATTTGCGACGTGCTGCGCCAAGCGTTCGGGGAGTACGAAGAAAAATGCCGAATGTAACGATGCCGGATGTTGGGCGCCATGCCTTCGCCGGCGTAGGCATGCGCGCGCCGGCGCCACAGCGAATCGCATGCTTACCCGCTTGCTACGCAAGCGTGAAAGCATGGCGCCCAGGTGATGTAAGCATTTCAATCAGTAAGGGAACATCGCGTGTCACTCGTGCTGCAATCCATCACCGACTCGATCGGTACGCTGACGCTCAACCAGCCGGAGAAGCGCAACGCGCTGAGCCGTGCTCTGATCGACGAATTGATCGCCGGGCTCGATGCGTCGGCCGCGGCGGAGGTGCGGGCCGTCGTGCTGCGCGCCGCGCCGGGGTCGCGCGTCTGGTCGGCCGGGCACGACGTCCGGGAGCTTCCCGCCGCGGGGCGCGACCCTTTGACTTATAACGATCCTTTGCGGCGCGCGGTGCGGGCCATCGAATCGTTCCCCGCGCCCGTGTTGGCCTTGATCGAAGGCGGCGTCTGGGGCGGCGCCTGCGAACTGGCGTTGAGTTGCGACCTGTTGGTCGCCACGCCCGAGGCGACGTTCGCCATTACGCCCGCCCGGATGGGAGTGCCTTACGACATGTGCGGCATGTTGAGTTTCATGAAGATGATCAACATGCCCGTGCTCAAGGAAATGCTGTTTACCGGCCGGCCGATTCCGGCCGAACGCGCGCTCGCGGCGGGCGCGCTGAATTACGTCGTGCCGGCGGCGGAGTTGGAGCGGTTCGTCTACGAGTTGGCCGCTCGCATCACCGAGACTTCGCCGCTCTGCGTGGCGGCGATCAAAGAGGAGTTGCGGATGCTATCGGAATCGATGCCGCTCGATTCCGACACGTTCGAGCGGCTGCAGGAATTGCGCCGCAAGGTGTACGACAGCCACGACTATGAAGAGGGCATCCGCGCATTCTTGGAAAAGCGTCCGCCCGTCTTCAAGGGGCGCTGAACGCCGGCTGAAGCGAGACAAATCGACGGCCCAGGCGAAGGCCGCTCAAGCCTTCACCGCCTTCGCGGCTTCGGCGTGCGCGAAGGTCCGCAAAACCTCGACGACGTCTTCGTCTTCGACTTGCCTGAAATCTTCGTAGAACTGCCCGATCGCCCAGAAGAATCTCGGCGCCAGCAGGCAAACGACCTCATCGCACCATTGGCGCACGGCGACCAGCCTTTCGGGCGAGGCGACCGGTACGGCGACGATCGTTTCGTATGGGTTTTGAGCCTTGACCATTTGCAAGGCGGCGATCATGGTCGAGCCGGTCGCGATGCCGTCGTCGGTGACGAGCACCGAGCGACCTTCGATGGGTTCCTGCGGTTTGACTGCGCGAAACAGCTCCTTTCGCCGGGCGATCTCGCCGAGCTGCCGGCGTCGCTCGCCGGTCAGGTACTCCTCGGTCACTCCCAACACTTCATCGGCGCGATGATTCAAGTAGATTTCGCCGGCCTCGGACAACGCCCCGATGGCCAGCTCCGACTGCTCAGGCGCTCGCAGCTTGCGGGCCAGCACCACGTCGAGATCGGCGCCTAGCTCGCGCGCCAGGACGGCCCCTGTGACGACGCCCCCGCGCGGAATTGCCAGCACCAGCAGGTTGCGGAATTTCCGACCCTTGAGCTTTTTGGCCAACTGCCGAGCCGCATCGGTTCGATCTTGAAACATCGGAAAGCCTCCCGTCAAACGAACCCCAAAGCCGAAACGCCGCCGCCTCTGCCCTCTTCAGAGACAATGGAGCAGAAAATCTCGTGCCAAATTCACCATTGAAACGGTTCGCGTTTTGCACGGGTGGGTTCGACGGCGCGCCGGAGACGAAGAAACGATGCACTGTTCGGAGCTCTGCAGCCGCCCCGCTCGTCAATGCCCAGGAAAAACCGCAACTTGCGAGCGTGCCAGACTGGGACGCGACCGCGCGAATACGCTCAGGTAAAATCAACACGCGACGGCGACCGATCGCAGAAGCGCCGCCCGAAAGAGTTGAGATCAGGAGCAGGATGACATGACGGTCCCCTACGATCCCTCAATCAAATTGATCTCCGGCGATGCACATCGGATACTGGCCGAGGACCTGGCCCGCGAGTTGGGCGTTCCCTTGGAGCCGGCAGAGATTGCCGCCTTCGCCGATGGCGAATCGCGGGTGTTGCTCGCCTCCGACCTGCGCGGCGCCGACGTCTACATTCTGCAACCCACCTCTCCGCCGGTGAACGACCGGCTGATGAACTTGGCGCTCTTGATCGACGCCGCTCGGGCGGCCGGCGCGGCGCGAGTCACGGCGCTCGTCCCTTATTTCGGATACGCCCGCCAGGAGCAACGCGGACGGGCGGGCGAGCCGCGTTCGGCGCAGGTCGCGGCGAGACTGTTGGCTTCCGTGGGACTCGACAGGCTGGCGACTTTGGACTTACACGCGCCGGCGTTGGAAAGCGCCTTCCCGATGCCGGCGACGTTGCTTGGCTGCGAAGAATTATTCCTCCCCGCGGTCAAGAGTTGGGGCGTTGAAGACCTGGCGGTCGTCTCACCCGACGCCGGTGGGATGAAGCGCGCGCAGCGCTTCGCCGGCAAACTGAATGCGGGGCTGGCCGTCGTCGCCAAGGATCGGCCGCGACCCGACCAGGCGGCGGCGTTGCAGGTGTTAGGCGACGTGCGCAACCGGGCCTGCTTGATCGTCGACGACATGGCCAGCACGGGCCGGACCATGGCCGCCGCCGCGGAAGCGCTCCGCCGGGCCGGCGCGCGCGAGGTTCACGCCATTTTCACGCACGCCGTGATGAGCGCCGAAGCCTTGCAGCGCCTGCTCGACGCTCCGCTCGGGCGAATCGTAACCTCCGATTCGATTCCCGTGGCGCCGCATCCTCGGCTGCAGATCGTGCGCACCGCGCCTTTGCTGGCCAAGACGGTGCGTTATCTCCGCGGTGAAATGCCGGCCGCGCCGCAGACGTGATCCTGTGGCGGATTAAGAACGAGACAGTTGTTGATCGTGGGGCGGCCTTCCAGGCCGCCGGCAATTGACGGCCTGGAAGGCCGCCCCACAGCGCCGCGCCGATGAGTCATGCTCGTCAATCCAAGAATCGTGCCAGTTCCGCTCCGGCGAGCTGTTGGAGCTTGCCGAATGCGCGCATCTCGAGTTGGCGAATGCGTTCGCGGCTGACGCGAAAGACTTGGGCCGCTTCGGCCAGGGTATAGCAATAGCCATCGCCCAGCCCGTAGCGAAGCCTGAGGACTTCTCGCTCGCGGTAACTCAACGTTTCCAGCAGTTCGCCGACCCTGCCGTGGAGCAGGGCCAGATGCGCATCGAGGGCAGGTTCCGGAGATCGCTGGTCGGAAAGATCGTCGAGCAATCGCCGCTCTTCGTCGAAGTTTTTCGGTTCGTCGAGGCTGTACAGGCTGCGAGCCGACTCGAGCGATCGTTGCACCTGCTCGACGGTCATATCCGCCGCGGCGGCCACTTCCTCGGTCGTCGGCTGCCGTTTCAGTTCCTGCCATAATTGCCCGCTGGCGCGACGCACCTGGGCTTGCGCACGGATCGGTCCGCTGGGAACGCGGACGAGCCGGCTTTGCTCGGTCACGGCGCGACCGATCGCCTGCCGGATCCACCAGGTGGCGTAAGTGCAGAACTTAAGGCCGCGGCGCACCTCGAATTTTTCGACGGCCCGCATCAATCCGCCGTTTCCCTCCTGGATCAAGTCCTGGAAGCTCATGCCGCGATTGCGATATTTCTTGGCGATCGAAATCACCAACCGCAGGTTGCCTTCCGACAGCCGCCGCTTGGCAAGCTGGTATTGAGCGTAGAACTCTTGCAGCCGGCGGACTCGCGAGCGCAATCCAGCGGGCGACTGCTGGACGGCGCGCAAGATGCGGCGCCGTTCTCGCACGAGCTTCCGCAGTTCGGCGTTCGATTCGCCCGCCTCCCGCCGGCGCTTGATTTCAGTCTTCAGTCGTTCGGCTCGCTCGGCGACTTTTTGCAGACGCTCGAATTGGCGTTCCAGACGCGGCAACCGCAGGCCGAGTTCTTCCACCAATCGGACTGCTCGCCGCCGCCGCGCGACCAGCCGCCGCCAGGCCTTTTGACGCTGGGAAATACGCTGCGATCGATTCGCAGCAATGCGGTAATCCTCCCGAATGCGCTCCAAAAGCGCGGCGAGCGTTCTCAGATGGTGCGGCAGCCGACCGAGGATCTGACTTTTCTCCAGACGGTCGCTGACGGCGACTTGCACGGTGCGGTCGAAGGCCAATTCTCCGCAGTGGACCTTCTCGAGCGTGGCGACCGCCGAACGCAGAACAAAACCGCACTCCAACAGGTTTCGCCGAAAGCGCCGCCGCGCGACTTCCACCTGTCGGGCCAAGGCGACTTCCTGTTTTCTCGTCAGCAGCGGGAGCTTGCCGATTTGATCGAGGTAGACGGCCAAGGCGTCGTCGAACCAGCCGCCGGCGGCAGCCGCGCCGACGGCCCTCTCGGTTCTGCCCGAGTCGACTTCGCCCAGATGACGCTCTTCGTTAAAACCGGCCTGCTCGTCCGGCGCTTCCAGGTCGTCCGCCAGCGCGTTCAGTTCGGGCTCGGCGACAACCTCGTCGTCTTGTTCTGAAAGTAGTTCGTAATAAGTGGTATTCATGGAATGCTTGGCGGCTTGGAAATAATCCGTCCCGCGCGAGCCGCGCAGCGGGGCAAAAGTTTACGAGGCAGGCTGAAATACGGCAAACGGCGCCCTCGCGGGAGGCTTTTTCACTTACCCCGGCTCTGCATCGCCAGGCGGGCGCATCGTCAGAACCCGCCTCGAATCGCCGTAGAAAGGATGGCTCGATTACATTCTACGCGCGGCCGCCCATGCGGTCCACGGCGGCCACCCCAGGGGACAGAACTCCACTTTCGTCCGCATAGAACGCGCCGGCGCTCGAGAATCACGGAAATGCAGGCTTTGTCCGAGGTTACAAGACGGCTCGCCAAACGCCGGCAGATGCGCAAGCTATCTTTCAGCCGCGAGATGCCGGTTGCCACGGTCAGGGGCGGTTGGCGGCATCGCCTAGGCGATGCCGCAGCGACCTGGGCCTTCGCCCTCGTTGTTCTACACAAGTCAGACGCCAGCACCTCGACCGTTGCGAGAGGGCGTGGATGCTGCATTTTTACGTAGCCCAGGCATTTATGTCTGGGATCCGCAAACCGTTTCAGTCCCGCCCCCGATTGGCGCCTCGCGGGCCGCCGATGGCGGCCGCGAGGCGCCAATCGGGAAAAACGGGCGCGCGTTGAACGAATTCCCAGGCATAAATGCCTGGGCTACGCAAAAGGTTGTGGCCGAAGGCGATCTCGGAAATCCAGCGGAAAAGATGTGTAGAACAACGAGGCCTTCGCCCAGGCTCAGACCCAGCCACCCATCACTTGGAAACGCAACCGTTTACGGCTGATTGAGCACAGTACTACTCGTCGTCGGACTTGCCTTCGGGCAGGCGGTGGTAGACTTCGAAAGAGACCAAGTTGAAGGTGTGCAGTTGCACGCCGACGTCTTCGATGCGCCGCTTGTCTTTCGCTGAGAGCCCATACTGGATGTGGTGCTCGGAACGGATCGTTTGCGGCTTGCCGCGTCCTTCAGGCGTAACCGTCCACGCGACACTGACGGGAATCTCCTGCCGCTGCTTGAGCACTTCGTTGAGCTTGAGGCGGGGGAATGGCAAATAGGGGGGCGTAAGCACCGCCTTGATCTGCGCCAGCCAATCGGCCGTTTCGTTATATTGCTTGGCCGCGAACGGGTTTTTCGGCGCCTCGGTCTTGACGGCCCAGCGCATCCACTTTCCTCCGAGGACCAATTCGCCAGTCTCCGGATCGAAGCTCTCATCGAACTTAGGCGCCGCCGAGAACTTGATGAATTCCGATTGTTGCGGCTGTTGCGCCGCTGCAAGCAAGCGTCCGATCTGGGTGGCGACCTCGCCGGTGGTGATCTCGGTCTTCATCCTGCGGTCGGGATCGAGCATGATGATCAGATCGTTCGGCTTGTCGATGATCATCGTCTCGATGGTGGCTCCCTCGGGCGTTTCCACGAAATCGTAGGCTCGCCCGACCCAAAATAGCGTCGTCGAGCAGTGGATCGGATGCTCCTTTTTGGGGTCATTTTCCAGATCGTAGATCTTGTTGCTGACGTGAAAATCTTGCGCCGGCGCCTGTGCAGCCGACAACAGATCGCCTACGAGCAGTAGAGTGGTAACCAGAGTCGCGAATTGCCGGCGTGAATGGAGCATGGTCGAGACTCGCTATATTCAATGAGGTACCGGGGCGCCCAACGGGCTGCGGAGAATACTAAATTTGCCGCGACGGTGTAAACGGCAATTGCGGCGCATCCCGTCGGGGAGCGCACCTTGCACTTTGCGCTAGCCAGTACGTGCAAGCACACGTGGCGGGCAAATCTCTCGCAATTCGGCGGTCAGTGGCGTGAAACTGAAGGGTTTGCGAATGCTGGGGCGCAAAGAACAACGTGAAATGGAGTCGTCGGCGCTAGAACGCAGGTGGCCGGGTTCCCTCACTAAACTAGCTCAATTACCCGCTTCAACGCGAAATCTGAAATCAAGGCCGATTTATACAAACCGCGCGGTGCGCTCCCGTCGGGCGAAGCCGTAAGAATCGGTTTCCTCTGGCGCTTCTGTAGACAAAATGGTTGGACCAGTCGCCCGCGTCTGGCGCGGATTACCTTTGAAATCAGGGGGTAATCCTTTTTCTCAGGCAGTGCCGCAACGAGAG
>Ga0307374_10003132_pt1 | contig 28567 bp, 18 predicted proteins | sample OX3MG_FD_202532 | JGI IMG/M metagenome (GOLD analysis project Ga0307374, IMG submission 202532) | Soil microbial communities from Risofladan, Vaasa, Finland - OX-3 | ecosystem: Environmental > Terrestrial > Soil > Coastal area > Acid sulfate soil | place: Finland: Risofladan, Vaasa | collected... | reverse complement strand
CGACTGATCTCTTGTGTGTAGGGCATGGGAGGATCCTTGGGTATTGGAAAAGTAGTGGTTGGGATTTTGGATTTTGGATTTTCGATTTTGGATTACAGGATAACAGTACGCGGTTGACCAACAGTCATCAATTCAAAATCGAAAATCGAAAATCCAGAATTCTATCGTCCCAGAATCCGCTCGTACTGTGTCCACCGCTTCAAGACGTTGCGGGCGATGCCGGCGGCGTCGCGAAACGACCACTCGCGGCTCGAGCGGTCCGGTTCGTCGTCGACGCCCCATCGCTGGCGATAGGCGGCAAGCTGCTGCTGCCGCGTGTCGCAGTCGTCGGCGAACTGTTGCCAGTCGCTGCGAGCGGCGCCTTCGCCCAGCACCGTCTCCAGGCATTGATTGTATTGTTGGGCCCAGACGATGTATTGCGGCGTGGCCGGCTCTTGCTCGAAGGAGCCTCGCGCGAATTGCTCGTCGCCACGCGGCCGATCGCTGCGGTCGCGGCGCTCGGCCCAAAAACGATATTGCTCGGCGCCCGGCGGCAGGAAAAAGATGCCAATCTTGCGCTGCCCGTTCTTGGTGACGGCCTCCTGCTTGCCCAGCAGAAATGCGGGCGGTTCGATCTTCGGCAAATGGTTCGCCAGCCACTCGGTCACTTGATGCCGGGCCTGTTGCTTGACGGATGCTTCAATGCGGGCGTTGGAGACGATCTGCGACGCCTCGACCAGCAGCGTATCGAGATCGCGGGCCTGGTCCAAGAGGTGGACCGACATTTCGCTCTTCAAGTGGTCGCGGCTCTGCTCGATTTGGGTCTGCATGTCGCGCTCGGCCGGCGTCGGCGGGTCGGGGTAGCGCCGCAGAAAGGCTTCGATCTGGTTATATGAATCGCGGCTGCCGTCGGAAGCGGCGCTGACGGCCATCAGGTCTTCCCAGGCACGACGATATTCGGCCCGCTTTCGCAGTTTTTGCAGCTCGTCGACGAGGTCCGCATCCGACGCCCCCGCCAAAGGATCACCGTTGAGCCGCTTCAAACAAGCCTCGTAGCGTCCTTGATCGAGGTCGTTTTTCACCGCGGCCAGCGCTGCGGCCATTTGGTCTTTTCGTTTGTAGCCGTCGATTTCGGCCTCCAACTGGTGAATGCGGCGATCGAGCATGGCGAACAACTCGTCTGCCCCATCGACCTGGCCCACGTAGTTTTGCCGTTCGGTGGAAACGAACTCGCGCAATCGGCTGACGGCCGCTTCAACCTCGCGGCGCCGCGCGGCCGAGGGCGCATCGTCAGCGATATGGATGGCGGCGGCCTTGGCATATTTCGACGCCAGTTGCCGCGCCTGGCGCGAATGGTTCCACGCTTCGGCGGCGGCCTTAAGCTTCGCATCGTCCGGATCGTCGAGCGATGGCCCACCGGCCTCGAGCAGATCGGCCTGGGCCAACTGGCTGGCGAAGGTTGAACCGAGTTTGGCCTGGCCGGCCAAGGCGTTGGCCCGCTTGACCATCTCGGCGGTGTCGGCCGGGCTGCCGACGCCACCCGACCCCGCCGCGCCGCGGGCGGCCTGCCAGAAGCTCCAACCGGTCAGTGCGGCGAGCGGAGCACAGGCGATGACGACGACCAGCAAGTAGCGCATTACCGCACCCCCACGTGCCCGTTGATGGTAACTGAAAAAACAAACCGTTGCGAAACTTCGTTGGCCTTTAATTGACCGTCGAACAAAGAGGCATCCGCCAGGTGGAAGTGCTCAAGGACGAGCGCCAGCCGCTGGCCGATTCGCTGATTGGTGTTTTGCGCCGTTTCAGACAAGAAGTCGCTGACGAAGCGGAGGTCGTCCGTTGACGGAGATAGTCGACAATTGGCCGCGACCGGAGCGCCGACAAGCATGCGAAACTTCATCGAATCCGAGGCCGTCATCACGCCTAGATTATGCGCACAGCAGTGTCGCAATTGCCAGAGAACGGCCAGCGTTTTCGCCCGCTCTTGCTCTGTCGCGGGTGGTTGATTGCCTTCGGGGAACAGAAACTCCCAGGGCTCACCAAACGGGAACTTCAGGAGCCTGCGAAAACGCCGGTTGATGGTTTCGTGCCTCAGCCATGTGTCCGACTCGCACAGCGCCTTCCCGATGGATTGCGCGTTCACAAAGGCCGCAATGTGGCCACCGGTCTTTGGCAAGAATTCGTCGAATCTGTCGTCCGCCACATAGGGGGCCAGGAAGTCGATGCAGACAGCAGCGATCTCTTTGAGAAACCGCTCGAATGCTTGGAGTAGCTCAGCGAGCACAAGTTGTCGCAGATGGCCCATTTGCCGGTCATAAACCTCTGGATAAACGCCCTGCCTACGGATTCGTCGGCCAACGTACTTGATGAGAGCGAAAGCCTCGGTTGATGCGTCTTCGAAATGGACCAGTGGTCGATCGGCCGCTGCCACCAGAGGCGAAGTGTGCGCAAGCACCTCCCGAACCATTTTGTGCAAGTCGACCGGTTTACCAGGCACGCGTCAATCTCACTGGAAAGAGGACTGTCGTTCTCAAACGCTCGCTCTAGCTTTCACTTTGGAGAAGCTCTTCATCTTCCCAAAGAAGCCAGTCCGACTCACCGCCCTCCCAATTCAGGTATAATTGGCGGAAACCTAGTCGATCGACCGTTATGGCGCGATCGACGTCATCGGCGCGCAGGGTTTCGCCGCGCGCCAGATCATCCGGGTCGTCGACCCGCAACGGCCTGTCGATCGACCGCAACGCCGCCGAAAGCTCCTCGGGTGGGCAAGGAGAATGCACCTGACCCGCCAGCAGGTGGTCGCCATCAATGCTCCACCAGACAGATTCTCCTTGCCGGTCGATCCACGTGGCGAGATCTCGGGCTTCGAGCCGGTAGTGGGGCCGCTCGATGATATGCACAATCGGAATTTGCATCGCAATGATCGCGGGACAATCGATCAGAACGCGTTGCAACCGCCAGGGGCCGGAAGCGTCGTCGAATGTAACGGTGAAGTGAATGTATCGGCCGTCGGCTTTTTTCACGGCTTCCGACACGCGAATGTTTGGTACGACCGAGGAAAGGTAGGAGCGGAGCCACTCGGCGTTGTCCGCTCCGTCGACCTTGATCTTGCAGATCGAGCCGTCTCTCTCGGCCCAGATTTTAAACTTGACCCGCAGATGAATCCCTAACGCGTCCGCCAACCCTGACAAATCTTGACGACGCAGGCCGGCCACGGCTATTTCGGCCTGCTGCTCGCCGACTCCCTGGGCCACGAGATCGGAAACGCTGAGCTTGCGAAGGTTGAATTTCTCCTCTGCGTCGATCCAATGCTCGCTGCCCGGCTCCAAGCCCCTCAGGAACTGCGGGAGCCCATGCGTTCTTTGCAAACCTGTCGCCATATTGATTCTCCTGGATGTGCCTTTTAGTCGTCGTCCCGGCCAAAAAAGTCACTCTGCAACGCGGAGGGAACCATCACGCGGTGCGGATCACCGAAAACGACCTCGCGCGCGTAGAGTTGCGGCTCAACCTGGCGATAAACGACCGCCGACAGCTTCTCCGCGTGCTGCCGCAGCCAATCGATGGCCTTCAACTGCCGGTCCAGCCGTTTCGCAGGCGAAAGGATCACGTCGAGGATCGCGCGCTTGTACTGGTCCCGCTCTTCTCTCGCCGTGGTGTCGGGAAGGACGGGAATCCGGTCTTCGTCAACCCCGATCGTCTTGGCCAGACGGTTGAGCAAGTCCGCAATGTCCCGTTGCTCAGGCCGTTGATCGCGGATGCCTCCATTACCATCGAGTTGGATCAGACGCTGTAGATCTTCGTTGAAGACTTTGCGCCGCTTCACATCGTTAGAGAGGTCGGACGCATTGTCGTCAACCCGGATGACAACCTGCCAACCTCCCTCCTTGGCGCGAACGAGTTGCAACACCGCGCCGGAGTCTTGGCATTCAACGGGCAGCAACTGCAGCACATAAGGACTTGGCCCTGACGGCCCGTCAAACGCCGCGTACCTGCCATCCTGAAACTGAAGATTGCCGCGACCGAGCAGCAGGTCGTCGGGAACGTGCAGATCGTCTTTTTTGCTTTGTGAGTGTATGGAGTTGATCAGCCGGCCGTTGATCAGCGGCAAGGGATCGGGGGCGATGCGCGGGGCCGACAGCGCCAGCCAACTCGGCTTTTCGCCGCCAATTTCCAGTACGCAACGCCGAATTTCGTCACGCGCTTCTCGCAGGCCACGCTGGTCGCCGTCGAGCCGCACCCATCGAAACGACAGGCCGTCGCCCTCCGCGGCGAACTTGGCTATCGACGTCGGCGGGCCGCCCGAATCGGCGGCACCGGGCACGAAGCCGACCGTCATACCGTCGCTCGAAGGCTCTTCCACCAATCGGCCCTTGCCGGCAAGGTTTTTGTTCGCTGAAGCAAGTCCGTGCAGTTCGAATGTAATTGCCATCGGGACTGCTGACCACTCTTTTAAAAGTACTCGCTTGGACGCTCCTATGCCGGGCAACGACGCGGCCTTATCGACCAAGGTCGGCAACGTCGGTTGAGCTTCCGCGCCTCCCTCGGAACTGGGCACGTCCCCTGGCGCCTTGTTTTCACTCCCGCCCTGCTCCGGGGCCGGGGCAGGCATCGGTGCAATCGGTTTCGAGTTCGACGAGGCGACCGATCTAGTCGGCTCCGCCGTGGAAGGAACGTCAGGCTTAGGCTCCCGCGGAGGAGACTCGTGGTCTGTTTTCGCCGGCTCCGGAACTGCCGCCGGTGAACTTGGCGTGGTCTTCGATCGCGTCGATGCTACGGCTTGTTTCGGCGCAGCGGCGGTGCTCTTGGTACTTTCCGACGGCCCCTTGGGGCGCTCTTCCGTGACCGACGGTTTTGGCGGCGTGGTCGGGGGAACCGCGGGTTTGGGTTCTTCGTGCGGCGCGACCGCCTTCGCAGGCCCCGCCACAGAAGTATTCGCCGTTGGCGTTCGCTCGAGAACGTAGTAGCCAAGCGCGACAAAAGCGGCGGCAATCGTCAGGCTGACTGCCGCGTACATCGGTGTTCGCGAGGTCTTCTTCCGCGGCTTGGCGCCGTGCTTGGTCCGTTTGCCCGCCAACAGCGCGCCCGTGGGCCAGACGCCGTTGTTGACGAAATACGCCTCGATCATCCGACGCCCGTCGGCTAGAAAGTTGGGCCGGCCGACGAGCACGCCGCCGATCTGCTGCAACGCGGCCAGCTTGCGATTGCCCATCGAATCGTCGGAATACACCAGCAAGCGCTCTTCAAGTTCACGGAACAATTGCCATAGACGCGCTTGCTGCTCGCCGCGGCGAAGGGCCTGGTCGGCATCGCCATTGAAGACCAGAGCGTCGCCCGGACCCGCCTCAATGTCGGCCTCTTCCTTGGGATAACTGAACGGCGCGCCGGCGTTGTAAGCGGCCAATTCCAGGCGTGCCCGGAACTGCGGCACGCTGAGAGCGCCTTTCTCGGCGACCTCGGCCAATTCGTCGAGCTGGCTGCTGCGCCGGGGCATGGCGCGATTCAGGGCCTCGGCCAGTGGCTTGAAGTCCGTCTTCAGCGGCGCACGCAACCGCTTGGCGAGGCGGTCGAGCCCGCCCGCCGCGGCCGGCTGGGCGTCGTCACGCAGGGCCAGCAGGGCGTTGCGCACCTTGCCCCATTCGGCCAACCGCCGCTCGGCAAGGTGTGGATGCTGAAAATAATCTTTCCATTGGTTCAGCACCGACAACCGCTGTTCGAAGTGCTTGGGCTGATCGGGAAGCTGGTACAGCAGCCGCCCCAGCCGAGTGCCCAATAACGGTTGCGGCGGCGGGAAACAGGCCGTCAGCTCGGCGCGATACCGCACCAGCGCGTCCAAAAGCTGCCCGTCGCTCAACTGGGTGAGGATTTCCAGCAGGAGCCCCTTCAACGCAGCGGGCGACGGCGACGGTTTGCGAGCGGCGCTCAGCAAGGCCTCGAAAAATGCGGCCCGGTCGGTCTCTTGGACCGCAGCATACGCTGCCCGCAGCAACGGCTCAGGCAGCAGGGCCAGAAGGTCGGGCAGCAGCCGATCAATGGACGCCGCGCGGAGCCGCGAACCGTCGGCGGAAAGAAGCTGACAGCCGTCCGGCAAACGGCCCGTCGCCGTCACCTGCGCCACGAGCGCCTTGAGCTTCGCCCAGCGGGCGATGTGGGGCGACGCGATCAGTTCGGGCAGCTTCTCGCCCGGAAATTTTTCCAACAAAAACAGCGTGGGCCTTTGCAGCTCGGCCGGCATGCCGTCGAGTGCCACCAGCTCCAGCACCGCCAAGTGATTCGGCGTGCCGATTACGGTCTTCAACTGCGGCCAGCCCGACGGCGCGGTGGCAAGCTGATGCTGCACCTCTCGCGACAGATAGCGGGCGGCGATTTCCGACTTGCGCCAGGAATCGCCTTCCGGCGGCGTCGCCGAAAGCACCAGTGAAACGGCGCGGTGCGCCGGCACCAACAGCTCCAGGTCTTCCGGCCGCTTCGCTCCCGTCGCCTCGAAGCTCTCCAACAAGTGGTCGACGGCCGGCCAGCCTTCCTCCAGCAACCGCTCGATCATGAATCGGGCATACTCGCCGACGGGCGGACCGCCTTCCGAGACGCGGTCCAGGAACGTATTCATCACCAGCCCGCGGCGACGATAGAGATCGCTGCGAATGTCGGTGGAAAACGGATCGAAAAACGTCGTCGCCGCCAGCGTCACCGGCAGCCGCTCGGCGTTCGGTTCGTAGGTTGAAAAGCTCAGGCCCTCGGCGAACGACTTTGGCAGCAAACGGGCCACGCCATAAAAGACCAGCGCCGCCACGCTGGGCTCGACGACCAGCAAGACGCTCTCGCGGCGCTGCGTGCCCAAGGCCAGCAGTCCTTGCAAGGTGTTTGCCACGAGGTCGATCCGCTGTTGTGCCGAGGCGGTCAGCCATCGCGGCGCGATCACCTGGCCATCATCATCGTGGGGCGGCCTTCCTAGGCCGTCTCCGGCTGACTTCGACGGGCTGGAAGCCCGCCCCACCTCGACCGACGATTGCAGGAAACGCAACAGCACGTCGTCACCGATGGCGGGCGTCGCGCCGGCCCACAGGGCGTCGAGCCGTTCGAGCGAAGGCAGTTTGAACGGATGATCGCGCGAATCTTCTTGCACCCAGGGCGCGTTCCACAACCGCAGGCAATCGAGCGGCGACCAGGCACCGCTGGACCGGTCGCTGAACAGCACGTGGGCGAAATACGATCCCAGACGCTGGGCCGTGTCGTATTGCTGGTAGGCCACTTGGCCGACCATCTGCAAGCGACCCATCGACGGGCAAAAGAAGAGCCGCCGCGGCGCGCCGGCCGCGTCGAGCCGCTGTTTCTCTTCCGGCGGCGTGTCGGAGGGGAGATAGTAGTAGAGGAACCGCTCGATTGCCCGGTAATCGTTCCGCAGCTCGTTGCGGTCCTCCGAACCGGCCCGCGCACTATAGCCCAGCACGCGGTCGGCCAGCTCGCCTTCGCGCTGTTCGAGCGCCGAAGTGCCATAGGTGCAGTGCGCGCAGTAGACTTGCTCGATGGGCATCAGTGAGGGTTCGGGGTTCAGGGTTCGGGATTCGGGGTTCGGGGTTCGGGGTTCGGGGTTCAGGGTTCAGGGTTCAGGGTTCAGGGTTCAGGGTTCAGGGTTCAGGGTTCAGGGTTCAGGGTTCAGGGTTCAGGGTTCAGGGTTCAGGGTTCGTTGCCTTCACACTCCATCCGTCACTCAAATCCTGAACCTGAACGCTATGCACTACACATTGCTCGTTCTTTTCGCATTTCATCCTTCACTCAGATCCTGAACCCTGAACCCTGAACCCTTTCTGAACCCTGAACCCTACGTTATCCATCCGCCAAAAAATCCGGAGCCCCGCCGCTGTGTCGAGACCGGCGCGTCGAGCCGTCCGAGCACCAGCGGCTCGCTGGCAAACACGTGAAAGCCGGCGTCGATCATGGCCCACACCGCCACATAGCAACCTAGCCAGTCCGGCTCAACGTGCAAGACGCGGTTGCCGCCTCCCTCTTCGAAACTCTTGCGGTCGACCGGCAGGCGGATCAAGGCCGAAAGCTGCCGCGGGTCTTCGCCGCGGCGGGGCAGGTTGCGGCACAAGGTCACAATGCACTGCTCGCTGAACCGCGGTTCGGGCCACTGCCAGCAGACCCGAAACGTGCCGTTGTTGCCGGGCTCGTGCGTCAACGCCTTGCGGGCCACTGGCGGCGCCAGGCCAAGCTGCTGCGAGGCCAGCAGCTCGCCGGCAATCCACTCTTCGATCTGCCGCCGGTAGTCGCCGAACTCCTTGGGATGCTTTCGCAGCACGCGGGCGTCGAAGGCCTCGCGAAAACCGGCCAGGTCGTTGTGCTTCAACGTTCCCAACAAGTGCCGCAGCACGCGCAGTTCGGCGAGCGCCCCTTTGGCCACGCGGGCCATTTCGCCGGGCAAGGGGTATCCGGCCAGGCAATCTTCGGCCGCCAGCTCCGCGAGCTTCATTTTGTCGCCGGCCGCCTGCGACGCTTTCATCTGTTCGAGCACCGCCTGCCGCTGATGGGCGGCCTTGTAGACCTTTCGCCAGGCGTCGGCGTCGTGGCACTCGGCCAGCAGCGAGTTGTTCCATGTCTTCAGCAGCCGCGCATCCTGCTGCGGGGCCTGCTCGATCGGGTAGTCGGGCGGAATCTGTTTGAGAATGTGCAGCACGGCGGCCCGCTCGGCGGCCAGCACCGCGCGCGAGCGAGTGTGCGATGAAGCCAGTCCTTTGGCCTCGAGCTGCTCCATGCGTTCCCAGGCGGCCGCCACCGCCAGATCGGACACCGGCTCTTGCAGCACGCGCTTCAAATGGGCCAGCGCGTGAAGCCGGTCGTGGGCCAACTTGAGACGGGATGCCATCCGCAGCCCGTAGCCGGCCGGCAAGCTGCCCGACGCGTGAAACAGGGCTTCTTCCGTGGTCATGCTCTGCGGCTGGGCGGCGAGCCGCTCCAATTCGGCCACCACCTCCAGGCGTTTCTTGGCGGCCACCACCCGCGGCCGCTCGGACTCTGCCTTCTTCCAGCCGGCGAAGGTCGGCTCGTTCCAGGCGCCGACCAGCGCGGCATCCGTGGTCTCGCTCAGCGTCGTTGGCACAGCGGCCAGCGCACTCCAGGCCCGTTCGCGCTGAAGACCGCGCTCCACCTGCGGGCGATGCGGCTCGGCCTCCGGATGGCCGCCCGCCGCCACGAGCTTGTGCCACGTCGCCTCCAGTGCGGCCGCGTCGCAATCGGCTTGCTTCAGCAGAGCGAGCACCGAGTCGCAAAGCTGGTTCCGCTCGCGCCAAGACTTGACTTCCGTCTCGAAGCGCCCGGCGCTCTTTCGGCCTTGCAAGAGCCTGGCGTGCGCGTCCCATTCGCGCACGAACTCTCGCCACTGGCGGGCCTGGCGGTGGCGGTCGAGTTGGTCGATAACGGGCACCAACTGCTGTGCGAGCTTGGCGACCGCGACGGCCGCATGCGCTCGCGGGAAATCGTCGAGCAGCTTCGGATCGTAAAGCCGCTGCATGGCTCGTTCGTCGCCCGACGCGACCGCCCGTTCCAACTCCTCCAGCCGTTTGACGCGCTCCTGGGCGTTGCGGATGCGCGGTTGCAAGGCCGGCGGAGCGGCCGACGGCGGCTTGCGGCTGCGAGTGACCAGCGCCACGGCGGCGTCGAAGTCGCGCGCGTTCAAGAGCGACTCGACCTTGGCGTAGGAGAACAGCACCTCGTCGAGCCGCGGCACCTGGTCGAGGTGTACCCGCCGCAGCGCGACCAGCTCTTCGCAAAGCCGCGGCACGTCCGCATCGCCGGAACGCTTGAGCGCCTTCATCAGCTCCGAGTGTGCCGGGTCGTCGAGGTCTTCGCGGCGAAAGAGCAGCTTGTCATATTGGTTCTTCTCGACGAACCGCTGCCACAGTTCGGGCGCGGCGGCCAATGCCCGCAACGCCGCCAGGATGAACAGCGCCGAGTAGTGGTCGAGGTGCAACGAGAGCGGCGTATCGTGATTGCGTTCCGGGTGCTGATAGGGATCGACGCCGATCTCCAGGTTCTTGCGGCCCACGAGTGCGGGCACGCACATGCAATCGTAGTCGACCAGTTTCAACTGGCCGGTGGTGGTCACCATGATGTTGGCGTGCTGCAAATCGCCGTGGGCAATGTTGGCGGCGGCAAGCTGCTCGACGGCCTGCACCCACTGCTCGCAAGCCTGCTGCAAGGCGGGGCGGTTCTTGTCGCGGCACTGCCGGCCAGTCCATTTGAGCAGCGTTTCGCCGGGCACCCATTCCATGGTGACCAGCGGATAGTATTTGCCGTCGCTGGCCGAGCGGATTCCGCCGTCCGCGTAGGTGAAACCGACCAGCGGGCCGATGTGTCGGCCTTGCAGATAAGCGGCGATGGCGTTGTAGCGTTCCCGCCGCTCGGAGGCCGCGCTGGTGAAGACGCGGATGGCCATCGAGCCGCGGCCATTGGGGAACGTGCCCTTATAGACGGTGGCGAAGGCCCCGGACCACGCTCGTGGCTGTTTGCAGTCGTCTTTCTCGATGGCCAGCCGCCTCAGCTCGGCATCGCGGAACGCATGCTGCGGGTTTTGCAGCATGGTGCTGAAGTGCGAAGCCAGCGGCCAGGAAAGGGCGGACATTAGACGTAGGCGGTAGACGGTAGACGAGGGCGGTGGTGGCGATCTAGTCTTCGGTTTTGACGCTCGAACCCGCGGTGCCTCGGACGAACGTCAAAACACGGATACCCACATTCTATGCGAGAACCAGGCAGCCGTTCACGCGCGTCACCCATAATGGTGGATCGAACGCGCGGCGGCACTCGCTCTGTGGCTCGGGGCGGATGCCGCACAGAGGGCCTTGGATTATTCGACGAATGAGCGGGGCGCTAGCTCAATACCGGATACCCGTTCATGTGCAACAGCCACAACAGCGGTTCCAGCAGGCCGACGGGGGCGATCGTGCGGCGGGTCAGGTCGCGCTCGCCCAGACCGTCCAGACCCACGGGCGTGAGCGGAAAGAACAAAAACCGCCCGCCAAACAGGTCGTCGATCTGCCGCTCGATCTGCCAGCCGGGCCAAACGGTGTCTCTCAACTGGCTCATCAGCTTCGAGCGTGCTTCGATATTGCGCACGCTGTGGGTCCAGTCCAACTCCGCCAGGTCGCGATAAAACTTTTCCACCGCCCCGCCGCCGTGCGGGTCGGCGTAGGGCTGAGCCACCATCAGATCGAGCTTCGAGACGCACAGCGCGATCGGCACGTGTACCTGCCGCCCCGCCCGAATGCCCTTGATCCGCCGCAGGTCTTCGCGAAAGCCGGCCAAGGCCTGCGACTGCGTCTCGCTCGGCTCGGTCGGGTCGAGAAAGAAGAAGAAACCGTCGCCGTCGAGTGCCCGCTGCCGCTGCCGGTCTTCGATCGTCTGGCTGCGGATCACTTCGCCCGAATAGTCGAAAATGTTCACCAGCACGTTGGAAGCCCCGAAACGGTCGTGATCGAGAAAGTTGAAGATCAGCGGATGCGGAATTCGGCCGACCTGCGTGGCCATCGGACCGAGCTTCTTGTTGAGAATCTCATCGACCACGATGTCGAAGTCGTCGGAGCTGGTGGAGCGGATGCGCTCGAACTGGATGACGTCGGGATAGTTGCCGCGGTTCAGCTCGCGATAGACCATCGCCAGCCAGTGCGTCTTGCCCGCCTGCGGAATGCCCAGCGTCGGAAAGCATAGCTTGACGTTCTCGCGATACATGGCCGAGAAGGTGAAATCGCACTCTTCGTAGGGATGCTCGGAAATCACGTTCTTGCAACGCACCATTTCCAAGCCCGGATGCGGACCCTCGCCCATCGGCTCGAAGGTCCCCTGTCCCAGGCAAAGCGGGCAGGTCTCCCGCGTCCTTTGCTCGCGGCTGCGCGTGCCGCGTTTGAACAGCAAACCGCCCGCGCTCGCCAGGCTCAGCAGGCCGAAGCCCAGCCCGCCGCGGATCCATTGCTTCTGCTTCAAGTAAGTGTCTCGCTCGGCCGCGTATTGGGCGATTTCGGCACGGGCGGATTCGAGTTGCTTGGCATCCTCTTCGAGCCGCTTGAAGACGGCCGTCTGCGCGGCCGACTCGACGGCCAACCGGGCGACCAACTGCTCTTCGCGCTGGGCCTGCTCGACCAGCGCTGCCAGCGACGCACCGGCCGATTGCGACTTTTGCCACTGGCCCAGCGCGGCCGCGAACTGCGTCTCGGCCGCTCTCTTGTCGGCCACGGTTTGGGCGAGTTGTGCGTCCGCCGTTTTGTTGTCGGCCACGAATGTCTCGCGGGGCGACGTCTCGGCGCCCATGCCCGCCTGCAATAGCCACTGATAGACACGATCGCCCAGCACGAACGTGGTCAGCGTCACCAGGGCCAGCGTCACCAACAGGCCGGTGAGAAATTTCGACAGCCCGAGCGCACGCGCACGTCCGCCAAACAACCAGCGTCGCAGCTCGTGGCGGCGCTCGTGAAGCGTGACCGCGGCCAGGCTGGCTACGGCGACCAGCCCGAACAGCCAGAACCAGCGGTTGTCGACGCTCAGCAAGGAGGCCATTTGCCCGGCGATTCGCTGGCTGGCCTTCACTTCGTAAAGCTCGAGTCGTTCGTGGTAGAGGTCGGCCCGGACCTTGCGCCAGTCGTCGACCACCTGTTTTCGCCGCTCCGAGGCGTCGTCGGCCGACCGCTCGAGAGCCGCAATGACGGGCGTGCCTCCTTTCTCGACAATTTCCACCAAGGCCCGCTGCTCGTCGCCCGAAAGCGTGCGCAGCAGCCTCGCGATTCCGCCCCGGCTCGTGCCCGATGTCAGCCGCTCTCGCTGCTGCTGTCGAATTGCGATGTCCTCCTGTGCCTGGAGTTGGCCCACCACGGCTTCGACGTAGTGGTCGGCCAGTTCGACGGCATCGGCGCGGGGCTGGCCGCTCGTGGCCGGTCCCACGAGGCCATCGGCGGCGATTACCTGGGCGTGACCGCAGAGCAGCGTGGCCGTGACCGACAGCACAACGAGCGCGCGGCAAGCGGGTTTCTGCAAAAAGACGGTCACGGGTGTCGGGCGCGGCATAGAGCGTTGTGCTGGGACGGTTGGGGCGGTTGAGCGGCTTACGTCATCTTAGACGAAACGAACGTAGGGTGGGACCAGCGAGCTTGCGAGCGCCGGCCCACCGTGAACGACGCCGCGCTGAGGGTGGGCCGGCGCTCGCAAGCTCGCTGGTCCCACCCTACAGTCAGTTTTGACGATACTCGGTGGAATCCCCACCGTCAAAAAGTACACGTTAGTTGCAATCCGCGGCATCGCCAAATACTCTGGAACGCATCTCGTAATGGTGGCTCACTCTTTTTCGAAGGGAACCGTGATGATGCGCGCGTCTTGGCTCCGCGCACGGCAGTGGCATTGCTTCTTCGGGGCGGTTGTCGTCCTGTCATTGGCCTGCGCCGCCGCGCCGCCAGCCTGCGCCGCTGCGCCGCCCTTCGACGTCAATGTGCTCGACAAAGAATTCTCCAACGCCGCGCGCGACAACCCGAAGTTGCGGGGAGCCTGGATCGACGTCGAATACGAGCCGAACGCCGACGAAGCCTTGCCCGGCAAGTTCACGGTCCGCCGCGTGCTCGACACCGACCGCGCCGCGTCGCAACGTGTCGAGATCGACCGGCTGGTTCATGCCTGGCTATCGGGCGCGAACTACGAGCTGAAGCCGCGGGCCGACCGACTCTATCCGTTCTCCCGATTGCTGGCCGATCTGGAAGTGGCGATCGAGACCGACGCCACGCTGAGCGGATGTCAAATCAGCGGCGGCTATTATGCGGCCGATCCGAACGAGCCGGGGGCGCTCAATCTCGTGCTCCGCGGGCGGATGGCCCGTGAAGACCAGGACGTGGCCATCGAGGGCCTGTGCGGCCGGCTGATGCGGCGCGATCCGGCGTGGGTCAAGCCCGGCGCCGGCAAGCGAGGCGAAGCCGCGGAGGTGCCGCTGGCGATTACGCCGAAGACCACGGAATTGACGGTCGTCGGGCCGTCGGAAGCCAACGGCCGCTGGTTTTATGCCGCCGGCTTGCGGCATTTCTGGAAGCTCGACTATGCCCGTGCCGCACATGCCTTTCACCAGGCCACGCTCGAATCGCCGCGCAAGCTGCAATATCACTATTGGTGGATCGTCTCCGACCTGGCCCAAGGCAAGGGCCAGCTCGCCCGCCGCCGCATGGACATGGTGGTCCGCCGCTTTCGCGACGAAGACTTCGATCACCAATCTCCCGAATACCGCCTGGTCGTGCGGTCGCTGGAACGGGTGCAAGGGCCCTTGCGTACGGCCCTGCAGCGTTTGGAGACGCAGGCCCTGTTCGGCAACTCGCAGCTTGGCGCGAACTATTGATCCGTCGATGGCCGGCAACTCGATATCCGGCTAAGGCACCTCCGTTAACAGCGCCACGGGAAACTCCCGAAAGAGCGTCGCCACGGCGATGCGGTTGCCCTCGGCGGGAATCCGCCGGCCCGTAAACAGGTTTCGCCAACCGCTCGGCGCCGGAGGCAAAGAAAGCTCGGTGTCGCCCCACACGCTCGCCTCCCACATCGGCTGCCCGTCCGCTTGCAGCGGCAACACGAGGCGCGGCACCACCACCACCGCCGCCCGGCTGCCGTGAACGCGGGCAAAGGCACACACGTGCTCCGCCGCCGCACCAGTAACTTCCAGCGGCACATAGTCGCCGGTTTGAAACAGTTCCGCGTGCTCACGGCGAAAGTTCAAGGCCCGGTACGTGACGTAAAGCTTGATCCGGCCGTCGCGCCAATTCTCCAGCAGCGAACCGGCCAATGCCGCCGGATCGCCTTCGGCCCGCGACTTCAATTCCCCCAGCAGCTTGCGGCGAAGAGCGAAATCGACCGGGCGGCGGTTATCGGGGTCGACCAGGCTGAAATCCCACAGCTCGGTCCCCTGATAAAAGTCGGGCACTCCTGGCGAAGCGATCTTCAGCAGCAGTTGGGCCAGCGAGTTGTGCATGCCCGCCACGGCCAGCGGCCGGTGCAATTGCTCGAAGTCGTCCAAGAACTCCGGCGAGCGCAGACGGTCGAGCGCCGCCGACACGAAGTTGTCGACCGCGCCCTCCCAGTCTTCATACGGGTTGGTCCAGCTTGTGTTCGCCTTGGCTTCCTTCATCGCCTTCGACATATACTGTCGAATGCGATCGACGAACGTCTGCCAGTCCCCCTGCTTCGCGTCGAGCGGCCAGGCGCCCACCAGCGTCTGGTAGAGCAAGTATTCCTCGTTGGGGCTGGGGGCCTCATAGCCGTCGACTTCGGTCTTGTGAGGCAAGTTCAGCTTGTGCCAGCGCGCGATCGCCGCCTCCCATTCGTCCGGGCACTGCGACAACAGGTTGATCCGTGCCCGAACGTCTTCGCTGCGCTTGGTGTCGTGCGTGCTGCTGGCCAGCATGGTGTGCGGCCATTCTTCCAGCCGTTGACGATTGCGGCGGTGGAATTGCTCGAGGCCCGTGCCGACGTGTTCGGGGTCGCCACCCACATCGTCCAGCGACAAGAGCGGGTAGTCGCGATAGAAGGCGGTGTCTTCGATGCCCTTGGCGGTGACCGGCCCGGTGAGCTGCTGGAAACGGAGCACGAACTCGCGTCGTTCGTCGCGCTGCGCTTCGGTGAGGTGCGGCGGACCGTCCAAGAGCAGCACGGAGCCGACGAAATTGAACACCGAAGCGTCGATTTCGGGGTTGCGGCGCTTGGCGACCCGCAGGGCCGACGCGATGCGGCGGCGATCTTCGTCGCTCACCGGTTCGCTGCCCGGCCGCACGTAGGTGCGATAGACCGGAAAGCAGGCGATCGTTTCCAGCAGGGCGTTGTGCAGCGTCGAGAAAGTGAAGTCGCGCGAATCGCGATGACTTTCCGAAATCCGGTCGAGCCGCCGCGAGAGCACGTGCAGCTCGCTCGACATCGACCGCTCCAGGATCACCTTCTTGCTTTCGTAGGCCACTTCGCGAAAGCGGCGGCTCTGGCCCGTGAAGCGGACATATAAGCTGCGCATCGCGCTCGCGTTTCGGCCTTCGACGAACAGGCCGTTGAGCAGGTTCAAGAAGTCGTAGCCGGTGGTTCCCGCCACGGCCCAACTGGCCGGCAAGGCTTCGTCATAGCCCAGGATCTTCTCGGCCACGACGTAGAGCGGCACCCTGGTGTAAGGAGCCGTTTGCGCGGAAGCCTCTTCGCCGGCATGTCGCGCTTCCGGTAAAAGATTCCTGACACCTGTTTCGGCGACCATCTGGCGGTATTCGTCTTGCAGGGCGGCGAAGTAGCGCTCGGGATCGAGCAGCCCGTCGGGGTGGTCGATGCGCAGGCCGGTCACCCAGCCCGCTTTGAGGAAGCGAAAAACGAGTTCATGAACCGTGCGAAACACCGCCGGCAGTTCCACCCGGATCGCCGCCAGCTCCTTGACGTCGAAAAACCGGCGGTAGTTGATTTCGTCGGCCGCCACGCGCCAATAGGCCAGCCGATAGGCCTGCTTGTCCAAAAGTTGCTCCAGGCGGTCGAAGCTGCTCGGCTCACCCGGCCGCCCGTTGAACTCCCGGATGGCCAGGTCGAGCGCCGCCTTGATCGAGGGCGAGCCGGCGACGAGCGCGGCGGTCCGCCGGGGCACGACGTCGCGCTCGAGCTGCCGCTGATGGACTTTTTCGGGGTCGGTGTCCGAAAGCGACGGCAAGTTGCGAAGCGAAAGGATGACGCTCTCCAACTCCAGCCACTGGGAGTCGTCGTGAGCAAGCTGCCCCACCAGATGCTGCTGCAGTAATTCGAGCACCTGCGTCCAGGTGTGCAGTGCCAGCGGGTAACGGCGATCGTCGTACCGCAGGTAGAACGCTCCCTCTTCGTAGGCGAGCTGTAGGTGCTGGCTCTCCAGCGCCTTGCCGTATTGCTCGCCCAAGAACGGCAGCAGCACTTTGTTCTGAAGCTCCGGCTTGGGCGGATTGAAGTCGATGTCGAAGAACGAAGCGTAGGGCGACGCGGGACCATTCTCGAGCACGTCTTGCCAGAGTCGGTTGTTGGGGTCGTCGATGCCCATGTGGTTCGGCACCACGTCCAACAGCAGGCCCATGCGGCGGTCGATCAGATCGGTTGCAAACCGGCGGAAATCGTCTTCCGAACCAAAGTCGGGGCTGATCGTGCTGTGATCGACGACATCGTAACCGTGCGTGCTGGCCTTGCACGCGCGGAACACCGGCGAGGCGTAGGCGTCGGAGACGCCCAAGTCGTCGAGATAGCCGACGAGCTCACGGGCGTCGGCAAAGCCAAAGTGTACGTTGAATTGCAGCCGGTAGGTTGCCACCGGCACGCGTCCAGTCCGCTGCATCTGTGTTCTCGAAATGTCGAAGCTGGCTCTGAAACTGCGCGATCGTCTGCCGCGCTGGTCCGCCAGGCGTCAGGCATCAGGCATCAGGTATCAGGCATCAGGTATCAGGTATCAGGTATCAGGCATCAGGTATCAGGCATCAGGTATCAGGCATCAGGTATCAGGCATCAGGTATCAGGTGCAGAAGCACGAATACCTAAAGCGTAACTTCTGAACCCTGAACCCTGAACCCTGAACCCTGAACCCTGAACCCTGAACCCTGAACCCTGAACCCTGAACCCTGAACCCTGAACCCTGAACCCTGAACCCTGAACCCTGAACCCTGAACCCTGAATTGGCATGACGATTGCTGCATATCCGGTGCCCTAACGGGCGCCGCCTTCGGACGACGAGGGCGAAACTAGGACGTCCCACTCAGTGAGCTGCCGGATGATAGCGACTCGAAGCAGTACGGTTGTGGAGGCCGAAATGAGAACGGATCGCCTGCGCGTGGCCATCGCGGACGACGACCAGGAAATCCGCCGAACTTTGACCAAGATATTGAAGGCGCTGGGCCACGACGTGGTCTTCGCCGGTTCGACGGGCAGAGAGTTGGTCGACTATTGCCTGGAGCAACGGCCCGACATGGTTCTCACCGACATCGATATGCCCGACATGGATGGCCTGGACGCGGCGATGGTGATTCATGAACGTTCGCCGGCGCCGGTGATTCTGCTGACCGGCTTCTGCAACCCGGAGTTGATCGACCGGGCGGAGCAGAACCACGTGTTGGGCTATTTGATCAAGCCGACCTCGCAGGCGCAGCTCGAAGCGGCGATCGGCCTGGCCCTGCGGCGTCACGAAGAGTATCAATCGCTGAGGCAAGAGGCGGCCGACCTGCGGCAGGCGTTGGCCGACCGCAAGATGATCGAACGGGCCAAGGGGCTGCTGATGAAGCACCTGAGCGTGGACGAGCCGGAAGCCTTTCGCCGCTTGCAAAAATTCGCCAGCAACAAAAACAAGAAGCTGGTGGAGATCGCCGAGACGATCGTCATGGCCTCGGAAGCGTTGGACGGGAAGACGCCTTTTAATCGCTAAGGCGTTCACGCCAGGCCAGCGCAGGGGAGAGGTTTCCGGCTCGGCTTCGCCCGCGGTGGTGTGCGGCTCGACCATCGCCACCACGCGATAGTTCTTCGTGGGCGACGCGCTCTCGTCGTAAGTGGCGGCGGAGATGGCGATCGTCTCGCCGGGCCGATAAAAACGCTTGTCGGCCGAGGCCACCAGCCGCCGCCGGCCGATCGCGGAATTTTCCGTGAGCCAATAGATCAGGTTGCGGCAGAACTTGGCGTAGTAGCGGTTGTCGCCCAGTCCCCAACGCTGCACCAACTCGTCGGCGTAAGGCGCGGTGATGGCAAACGCCATCGCGGCCGTGCGACCGCGGCCGTAGCGGCCCACCACCACCGCCGGCACGGAACCCGCCGATTGTGCCCCAGCCACCAAGAATGCCCCATCGCCGGCTGCGTTTGTCGTGGGTGTGCTCGACACGGCGGCCGTGGCCAGCACCGTGGTCAGGTTCGTCCTGGCTCCCACCCAGCGGTTCAGCCCGCTCACCGCCGGCAGTGAGCCGACGATCTGCCGGTTCTGCTTGGCGTCGGCCATCAGGGTCCAGATGGGGTGCGGCGTGGCGGGCAGCTCCGCTTGCAGCCGCACGCTCTCGCCGGGCGTCCAGTCGAGTCCGCCGGGCAACAGCTCGACGGGCAGCATCGGGCCGACGCGCGTCTCGCTCCAGCCGCCCGAAGCGAAGCTGTGCTCTCCGCCGATCATGCACAGGCCGCCGCCGCGCTGGCCGATCCACGGCTCGATCCAATCGAGCTGCCGAAGCTGCGCAGAAAGACCTGCACTTCGACTTCGGCGAACTTGCGTGCCCGTTGCGGAGCGACGACGGCGGCCACGGCCACGTCTCCCCCTTTGCTGACATCACCCACGGGCACGACGTGGACCGGCGTTTTCAAGCGGGCGAACTCGGCGGCGAGTTGTTCGACGCCGACGTCGTCATGTGCCCGGCCGTCGGAGAACACGACGATGCCCAGCGGCGGCACGCGGCCGAAGCGGCTGGAAATTTGCCGCAGCGCCGACAGCAGCCGCGTATCGGCGTCGGTGGGAGACAGTGACGAGAGATCCGCGGTCGACGACGACGGCGGTGCGGCGTCGCTTGTGATGTGGGCCTCTGGCCCGCCCTCCTTGCTGACGGCCTGAGAAGGCCGCCCCATTTCGATCGCGGCCAGTCGTTGGCCAAAAGCGGAAGGGCTTGACGATTGCGGGCGACGGCTTGGCCAGCTCTCGTGCCTGCTCGATAAGTTCGCGCGATTCATCCCAGCGGTTTTTGGGGCTGCCATTATGCATGCTGGCCGACATATCGAGCAGGTAGAACAATTCCGGACGTTCGACCGGGCCGCGCAGTTCATCGACCCGCACCGGGTTCAGCAGCACGACCGCCACGACGGCCAGGATCGCTCCGCGCAGCGTCCACAAGTTCCAGCGATGCGAGACGGCGTTGGCCGGGCCGAGCAGCTTTCGCAGCACGAGCACCGCCAGCGGCACGGCGACCACGACGGCCACCGCGGCGCCCAGCGGCAGCGGCGGGAGGAGTTCCATACCGGAGTCGGCGAAGACCGTGAAGTCGGAAACAGGCAACTGGGTTTGTTCCATGTCCTAAGTCTCGACGGACGCCCCTCTCGCGGTCAACGGTCGGAATCCGACAGTGGCTGCCGGGCCGGCAAGCCCGAGCCTCCCAATCCGCGGCACGGGCCAGTCTCGCCGATTTTAGACAACATGTCTTTACCACGCAAGAACGCGACCCGATACAACCAGCCTTCGTTACCTCCACCGTCACTCCGATTACTTCCGGCTGGAGCGACGAGTTGCCGGGCGGGGCTTTCACTCGCTCGCAACATCAACACCGTTCCTGGCGCACCGGTGATTGACCGCCAGAGGCCGGCCGCGCGAAAAGCCGTCCCCTTGCCGCGCGATGCGTCCCGCCGCGGCGTTGGCGGCGGCGGGACGTGCGCCCGGCCACCGCGTCTTTCGATCGCTGATCACCGTGGTATACTTGCTGCATGAGCAGAACCAGCATCCTGGACCGCTTTCTGGATCCCGTCGTCGAGTTCCTGCCTGCCGACGCGGCCCGCAAAATCATCGAGCTGCGCATCGATCCCGAGCTTCAGACCCGGCTGGACGAGCTCGCAGAAAAGGCCAACCAGGGAAATCTATCACCCGACGAGCGCAAAGAGTATGAGGGATACATCGAGGAGCTTGACATCATCGCGATCTTCAAGCTCAAGGCAAAGGCGGCTCTGCGGCGCCAGGGCTTATGAGCGACCCTACCGTCCGCGGTTTGGTGTGGCGGCGAGCAGATGACAGGTGCGAATACTGCCGCCTGCCGCAGCACGCAATGGAGGCAACGTTCCACGTTGAGCACATTCTTGCGTGCAGCATTCGCCGCCTGATGCCGACGCCCCGGAAAACCTGGCTTTGGCCTACCAGCACTGCAATCTGCACAAGGGTACAAATCTTAGCAGCATTGATCCTGCCAGCGGGCTTGTCGTTGCTCGGTATCACCCGCGTCGTGATGATTGGTCGCAGCATTTCGCGCTGCAGGGGGCACAAATCGTCGGACGGACGCCGACCGGCCGAGCCACGATTCGGTTGCTTCAGTTCAATACGCCCCCGCCGTTTGGAATTGCGCGAGGGGTTGATTGCTGAGTGCGAGTTTTGAATGGCGCTATCTTCGTCTGCCACCAGATTTATCTGGTGGTTGACGGCTAACAGTCCCCATCATTCGTCAGCCGGCTTCAGCCGGGCTTCCGTGTTGGTTTTAGCCCTGTGCGCGGCGGCGGCGGCACGCACGGCACGGCAACCCAGGGAGGCAAAAAGGGCGGCGCGGGGCCATTCGTCTCTGGCGTCCAATCAGCGCCCCACCGGCATAAAGCCGGATGGTGGCTTGCCGAGCGTGAGCCAAACCGCGTCCGGAGAAAGGGTCAGAGGGCCTCGACAGGCCGCCGCCCTTTTTCAACAGGCTGTGTTAGGCCGCCGCTTAGGCGGAAGGAGAGCAACGATCGTGCTAGCCGGCGTGCTGACGAGGAACTATAATCGTGTCGAAAGAGCCTTCCTTTGTTGCAACGCCGGTTTTTTGATGGCAACCGTCACACCATCGTCGAAGAGTGAGATGGCAATTCTGCGACGCGTTGTCGATCCTGCCCGACCATACCTCTCCTGCGAGGCCGCGCGCGACATTCTGCGGCTACAGTTTTCGAAAAGCGATCGCCGCCGCATGAACCTGTTGGCGGAAAAGAATCGCCAAGGAAAGTTGACCGCCGGCGAGGAAGAGGAACTCGATAACTTCATTCGTGTCGGCCAAACCCTTGGCATTTTGCAGTCGAAGGCGCGGCGAACGCTGCGCCGCGCCGAAAAACTGAACGGCAAAAAATCGCGGCGCGAATGAGTCGAGCGTTGCGCAAAGAACTGCGTCGCCTTGCCGCCCAGCGCTGCGATTACTGTCGGATGTCCGAAGCATTCGACCCCCTGCCATTCCAGGTCGACCATATCATTGCCGAGCAACACGGCGGCGCGACCGTACTGGAGAACCTTGCCTGGAGCCGCATGCATTGCAACAAACGGAAGGGACCAAACATCGCGGGCATCGACGCCGATTCCGGTCAGTTGGCCGCTTTGTTTCATCCGCGCCGGCAGGCTGGGGACCGGCATTTTTACTGGGACGGCCCGGTCCTCCGCGGCCGCACGCGCTCGGCACGGGCGACGATTGCGGTTCTCGGCATCAACGATCCCGATTTCGTAGCGTTCCGAGCCGAGTTGATGGACGAAGGGGTATTCTAGCCGGTCGTCCGCCACGCCCCGCTCCTTGCCTCGGTCGGGCGATGATTGACTGCCAGAGGCCGGCCCGGCCAAATGCCCCTTCCCTCAACGGGCTTTCGCCAGCCGCCGCGTCGCGGCGGTTGGCGGACGACCGTCGCGCGCACCGTCGACGGCGTAAGGGAGGTCGCCGCTTCGTCTCAGGCGGTCAATCACAGCCCCACCGGCATAAAGCCGGGTGCTGGCTTGCGGAGCGTGAGCCAAACCACGTCAGGCGAAAGGATCCCGAGCATGCCGCCCGCTTGCCGGGCGGAGGCTCACGTTGGTCTCTAAAAGGGTCGGGGCGGCACGTCACGAGGATGCCGCCCGCTTGCCGGGCGGAGGTTTCACGTTGGTTGCTAGAGCTGCCGTTGAGCGGGCTCGCCGCCTTTAGAGACCAGCGTTAAGTACCGCCGGGCAAGCCGGCGGCATGTTCCGTTGGAAACCTCTCAACGGGCGTCCGCCAGCCGCCGCGTCGCGGCGGCTGGCGGACGCACGTGGCGCGCACCGTCGACGGCGTAAGGGAGGTCGCCGCTTCGTCTCTGGCGGTCAATCACCGCCCCCCCCGGCACGAGCGCGAATGGTGGTGATCACTCGCGATGCGCGCGGCCAGCCCACCCATCCGCTATACCAACCGGCATGGAGGTCACAATTCATGACTCCACGGCATCAAGCCGGATGGTGGCGTGAGGGCAATCACAGCCAATGCACCGGCGCGTCGCCGGCCGACCGAATCGGCGAATGGCAAGGCGCAGGCCGCGACGGTACGAATCCGGCACCGCCGCGCCGAACGAATAGCCGCCGTGAGGCGCTCGACATCCCCCTGCGCCGCCGATTATAATAGCCAAAAGTTCATGCCTAGACCCCCAAGTTCGAACAGCCTCGGTCGTGCCCGGCATTGTGCAAAACGCCGAAGCCATTTATAAGTTCGCCGTCAAACCGCCAACCATAGGTTCGGCCGTTATAAACTGCTCGGGTTTTGCTGCAAAGGTGGCCCTTCATGGCGCCTAAAAAAAAGCCACCACTGACGTTCGAGGTGCGGTTCGTAGCGGAAGGGCTCGTTCCCGAGGAAATACCCCTGCGTGCCGTGAGCGATGCCCTCTCGGCCGTGCAGGATCTGGCCAGCGGGCGCGATCCTGCGGAGCTGCCTCAGGTTCCCGCCGAAAAAAGAATTGCCCTAATGGATGTCCGCAGGGGCTCCGCCGTCTACAGTTGTGTCGCACGCGCCCCGGATGAGGCGACGGCGAACCTGGCTAGCGTCGGGGCCATGTTGTCCGGCGATGCCTCGTTCCCCATTGCCGACGAGCGGCTGATTGCGGCACTGCATCCGATTGAATCGCTAAGCAAGGTAGCTCGGTCGGTCAAGTGCAACCTCGAGGTGGCGCCAATCGGCCGACATGAGCGTCCGCTCTTGGTCGTCGAGCCGGATGCTTACGAACGGATTTCGCAGAGAGTGCTTCTGCGCGGTGACACGACCGTCGTGGGAGAGGTGGAGCGCGTCGGCGGCGCGACGAAGATGCGCTGTTTGTTGCGAGTTCCAGGGCATCGTCGCCTTCTCTATTGCGACTTGGAAAGTAAGGATCTTGTCCGCCGCTTGGGCCAGCATCTTTACGAACGGATAGCCGCGACGGGCACGGCCCAGTGGATCCACAGCACCTGGCAGATCTACCGCTTTGCGATTCGTGACTTCACGCAGCCCAAACTAGGCGATCCAAAACAAGCTATCGCCGAACTGCGCACCGCCGGCCTCGCTGCCTGGGACACCATCGCCGACCCGGAAGAATACATGAGGGAATTGCGTTCGTGAGCGTCGGCCTTGACTCGATGGTTCTGGTTTACGCGGGCATCGTGCCATCCAACCCGGCCACCCGCGCCGACGATTTTGCCGACCTTCAGGTCCGTGCGCACATTCTCTTGCACAAACTCGCACGGCGCGACGCGATCATCTACCTTCCCACGGTCGCAATCGCCGAACTGCTTGTGCCTGTTCCAAAGGCGCAAAAGGGGCTGCTCATCGCGAAGCTGGCCGAGAAGTTCGTTTGCCCGAATTTCGATCTACACGCCGCGGCCATTGCCGCGGAATTGTGGGCACAACACAAGCAGTTGCCGCACGACCTGCAATACAAGAACCGCCACCTGTTGAAAGCCGACATTCTGATAACTTCCTCCGCCCGCGCGGCGGGCGCCGTCGAATTCTACAGCCACGACAAACGTTGTCGTGCTCTCGCCGCCATGATCATGCAGGCACACGATCTGCCCAGGGAGGATCCGGAGGACATGTTCCTCAAGGGTGATTTACAACGTGGCGAGGTCGAACTCCCGGAGCGCTTCACGGGCCGCAAAAAGAAGTGAGAGCAACACTGACTCGGCCCGTTTGTCGATCGCGGCGAGTCTATGGGACGAGGGCTACCGCTAATTCGTATTTTGCGTCGGCGTTTTGATGCATTCTCGCTGCCTATTCCCAAGATAGATGTACTGTGCAAGCCGCGGATGATGAGTGACGCGCGCGACAATCAGTTGCTCATCGACCCCAACCCACCGCAAGAGCAATAGCCGCAAAAGCATCTGCAACTTGTCGCACGCCCAAGCTAAAGGAATTCCGCTCAAAGCTTTGGGGCGAAGCTCATCGGTCAGGTGCGTAAAGTAATGCCTCGTGTCAACGATTCCTGAAGTGAAATCGCTGGCTGACGCGCAAACGCACGCCACCATCTGTGGGCCCATTGAACCGAGCAATCCTGATAAGCGCTTGCGAAGCGAGTGTTCGTTTCCATACTTGATCCTGTTTTTCAGGCTCGCGCGATGGTCCTCGCCGACCTCGCTGGGGATCGCAGCCACCAAGGCGTTCTTCACGCGTTCGTAGTCCCCGTCCGCCATGTATGCTCCGGGCATTGTGGCGCGACTGAATGCCTCCAATGCCTGCGACAATATCAGGAACCGGCCACGATTTGAGGGGTCTGCACTTCGATGAGCGTCCCGAAACAGGTAAATCGCGCTCAACAATACATCACTTGCCGAGAACCACTTTTCCAGAATCGGTCCGAGGCGGTCCGCCAATTGCGAGAAATAGAATAACAGCACGGAGGACCGCAGGGCGTCGCGCTCTCTATGCGGTCCGCTCGACGTGTAAAGCAGCGGCCCATCACACGGGTCGCCGTTTGGCGTTACGCGAATCCAACATGCGTGGCAGGGCTCGTCTGTCAGCAGGGTCAGCAGGTCGCAAAGCCGCCACAACGTCTTCTGGAACCACTCCAACGGTTGCGGCGAATCTGGAATAATATTGAAGTGGCTGCCGGCAATTGCCTCCGCCATATTGCGGTCTCCTTTCAGCCTAAATGTCGAATCGATCTCGAACCGCGCCGAAATTGACGAGATTGCGAAGACCTGCCTTTCCGGCTTCGTATAGGTGAGCGTTGCCTGGTCTACAGCATCGGTTGCCTGCACTGCGAAAACGTTGCGGTCCAAAAACTCGTCTAGCTTCGAAGGCGACGCGGATACACCGTCGAATCGCAATTGGTCAAGACCTTCGAGGTGGTAGCCGACGACGAGATAGATGCCGCTGCAAACCATCCAGGATCCCGTGAATGCCGTCACGAACGCACGAAACAACGTGCATTTCTGCCCGTCATCCAACACACCATGCAACCGATCAAACCTGCGAAAATCGGAAGCAAGCACACCCATTTGTTCGACCGACACGGAACCCAGCGTGCCGTCCAGGCGGACACTAAGCTCATCCCGGCTGTATTTCAAGGAGCCTCCGACGACCGTTTCGGGAGCGTCAGGCAGCCACCAGCGGCCACCGCACTCAAAGGCCTCGAAAAGCACGACTTGGCGCTCTCGCATTTGTTATCCATACCTGACGAAAGGGTAGCATTGTGGGCCGGCATCAATCGGGCAGAGGCTGAGCCGGGGAAAGAAACGGCATCCTTGGCGGCGCGGTGGCCCACATGAGGGCGACTTCGTCGGGGGTGAGACCGTAGGCGGCGTTCACGAGGTCGCTGAGGCGATGTTCCAGCGATAAGGCTTCGACCGCCAGACGCCGGGCCGGCTCGATCGTCCGCTCGTATTCATCGCGAAGACCCCGCAACCCCGCCGCACTCAAGGGGTTCTTCCGCCCGCGGGCCTTCTGCACCTCGCCCACAAAGGCGTCGGAGTCGAGGTCGAAGGGCGATTGCAGCTTTTGGCTCGGCTTCTCGATTTCGTGCTCGACGCGGAGCCAGTCGAGGAGCGATCGCAGCGTGCCGTGCTCGTCGCGCGTCAGTTGGATGAGCTGGCCAACCGTGCGATTGGCTTCGGCGCGCTGCGTGTGGTCGGGCTGCGGGACCGGCAAATCGCGAACAAAATCCTTGATGTACCGCAATGCTTCGTCCTTCCCGTGCATCGCCGTGCGCCAGGCATACCACCACGTTATCGGCGCGTTGGCCACCGCGAGAATCCACGAATCATTGGATGGCAAGAAGTAGGCCGTGTTGTTGCAAAGTGTGCCCGACGAGTCGATTATCCATGCGGCTCGCCAGGTGATTTCTGGGTACATGATCTTCGCCTCGTCGAAGGACGCCCAATAGGCGCATGACCGCAGCTCCCACCAATACCGCCCGTGATCCTGGCGATTTAACAGCGCGCCGCGGAACTGCGATAGATGTGCGTGTATCGCCGGATACGTTTTCGCGAAGACGGCTTCCGCGCTATCGCCCTGGTCTGCCCACGGCCATTTGAAATTTTCGCTGGACCGCAGCACAAGCATCCACCAGCCGGCCCAGTCGGCGCTCCAGCGGCTGAAATCTTGGCCGCGGAGGTAAGGTTTTAGCAAAGCCGCACTGCCGGCGTGCGACGCGACGATCGCTTCTTTTGTCTGAGTATCAATGAGATATGCTTCGTTGAGCCCAGTCTTGATGCCCGATAGCGGTTCGACCGCCGCAAAGTCCGCCAGGCGCCGCCCACGCTCGACGAGCTTAGCCAAGAGATGGCCAACGCCTTGAGGCTCAAGCTGCCACGTTTCGGCACCGAGCTGCTCCAGTGGCAGCGCGACGCCTTCATGCTCAATCTGCCGACTCAGGTCGTCGACGCGGAGTTGCTCGCGCGGGATGGTACAGAGCCGCGCGGTCTTGGGCTTCAGCGCGGCGGTCGGTTTACGCGCGACGATGATTGAGGGGAAGACGTCGGCGTCCTCAAAGATCTGCTTGGCGTGCCCGAAGTCGACGACCGATTCAATCCAGGCGCTGTCGGCAAAAAAGCGGCGGAGCGGCTCGCCGTAGCCGGATTTCATCCATTTGTTCGTTACGATCATCGAGAGCAGCCCGCCCGGCCGCAGCAGGCGCAGGCCGCGCTCGTAGAAGTAGACGTACAGATCGGCCATGCCGTGATACGAGCGATACGCGCGCTCCAGATACGGCTTGATGTCGCTCAACAACTCCTGACGCACGTAGGGCGGATTGCCCACCACCACGTCGAAGCCGCCTTCGCCGTTTCGGTCTCCAAAGATTTCGGGGAACTCGCCGTGCCAGTCGAAGGCGCGCAGGTATACGGCCGGGTCGCTGACGACGCTGTTGCCCACGCGGATCGTGTGGTCGAGACTCGTCAGCACCTTGCCCCGCTCGGCCGTCTTGATCCAAAGACTCAGGCGGCAAATCTCGATCGCCTCTTCGTTCAGGTCGACGCCATACAAATTGTTTTCCAGGATGCGCTTGTCGAGGTCGAACAGCGTGCGGTGCCCACGAAGCTCTTGCAGCCGGTCGTTCGAGGCCTGATAGGCGGCATGCAGTTGGTCGAACGCTTCGATCAAGAACGCGCCGCTGCCACAGGCCGGGTCCAAAAGGCGGACCGAACCGAGCTCGTCCTGCCACGATTCCCAGAATTTGACCAACGCCGCGCGGGCCGCCGGCTTCAGGTCGTCGAGCTTGTAGACGTTCGGATCGGCCAGCGCCGTTCGGGCAGGACCCTTCTTCGCCGCCGCTTCTTCGTGCTCGCGCCGCAGCCGCGCGAAACGGTCTTTCAGCACGCCGCCCAACGCCTGCTCGATGATGTACCGCGTGATAAAGGCCGGCGTGTAGAAGGCGCCCTCTTTTTTGCGACGGGTGCGCGCGGTTTGGGGCGTTTTGGCCGTCATCGTGGGAAGTGACGGGCTGGGAAGCCCATCCTCCTGCGACGGACCACTGACAACAGACAACTGACTCCTGAGCTTTTCCAGGTCGGAAATCGACTGCTCGAAAATGTGCCCGAGAATCTCGACGTCGATCAAGCTGCTGCCGGCGGCCGACTGCGCGGCCTGCGAGGCGGGACGATAGTCGTAGGCGCCCAAGTCGCGAAAGGAGCCGCACACGGCGTCGGACACGCGCAGACGGTCGAGCAGCGGGTCGGGAGCGAACAGCCCGCCGTTGTAGGCGT